>Ga0302322_100005010_pt1 | contig 11584 bp, 11 predicted proteins | sample Fen_T0_2_FD_203757 | JGI IMG/M metagenome (GOLD analysis project Ga0302322, IMG submission 203757) | Peat permafrost microbial communities from Stordalen Mire near Abisko, Sweden - Fen_T0_2 | ecosystem: Environmental > Terrestrial > Soil > Wetlands > Permafrost | place: Sweden: Abisko... | reverse complement strand
ATCTTTACGCAACACCACCGGCACCGGCACTACCATTGCAAAATCTTTGCTGTCGCCTTTAAAATCGTTGTACATGGTAATTACTGTTTTGTTGCCATCACGTACCAGTATTACCTGGCTGGTTTTATTTTTTAATGTACCATCTGCCTTGCTTACATAAAAGCCGCAGAACGACATTACCAATGGTGCTGCAATAATGACTGCACCAATAATTAATAGTTTCTTTTTCATACTTACATTTTTTATTGTTGGATTAATTAATTGTTTTGTTGTTGTAGTACGGATTGTATTATTTCTTTGGAATAATTACTGCTTTATAAATTTTTTCTTTGCCTGAATTTGGCAGATTTATTTTTTTCCAGCTGAATTGGTTGGCTTTAAAAATTTTATCCAGCAAAGGCACTAACGGCTGCGTGCATACCAAAACCCAAACCGGCGCTGTATTGATGAACTTAAATGTGGCTAAATAAAATGCCACTGCTGCAACAAGCATACTCCAGATTATTCTTGCAGTAGCATGATTGGGCGTTGTTTTAGGGTCGGTGATCATAAAAAAAGAAAATAACAATAAACTTCCGGTACTGATGCTTTGTACAAAAAAATCTACCGGCCAGCCGAGATACATTACCTGCCTTATAAAAAGTAATCCACCAAAAGTGCCTAAAAAAGCAACGCTGGTATCTAATTTTTGAACTTTGGTAGTAATGATAAAACCCAAACACAATACGCCAAATAGAATAACAGCACCACTTCCCCATTGGCCGGGGCTTATCCATGCATTGCCGGTAAACCACACTGCTGCTACAATACCTAATGCAGACGGATTGAAAATATGTTTGCCATTGATACGGATCAGATATTTGGATGCGATGGAAATAAAGGCGGCTAATGCAGCTACAGAAAGATCATTGGTTTTTAATAACAGGCAAAGCCCCATTGAAGAAATTATTGCAGAAGGGATACCATTTTTTATTTTAGCAAGGCTGGGATAAGTTTTATTTTTTGCCTGGCATAAAATTGTTTCGGCAATTAATTGTGTGGTTATACTTATACTTAAGTACGTTGCATATAAGCCCCATTCCGCATTCCATCCAAGTGAGAAGATGCCATACATTAAAAAGCTAAACTGAAAAATAATTTGAAAGTAACGGGCATCTTTATACAATGGTGATAAAAACATAACAGTAGAATTTGTTGCTTAGATGAAAGGACTAAAAAAATTACACACGCTATTTGTTAATAAAATGCGAATGGACGTAAAATAAATATTTGTGGAAAATGCAGCAATTTGAATCGGGCTTTAAAAATTATGCTTAATTTTTTCGCTTTGAAGTAAAAGAAAAATAGGCAATGCTGTGGTTGTATCACGAGTGAATAATAATATCGGCACACAAGCTTTATGCTGCGCCAATCAGGTTTTACAGAATCATCTACCATAATAGCAAAGCAGTGATCCTGATTTCCCGAAAGAATAATTCAAGCCTTGACGCCTGTCACTGTAAACGCTTTTCAACGTCATTTTAAAAGGGTATTCTGCACAATACTTTTATAAGCTTTTATTTAGCAAAGCCACGGGCTGATATTTAAAAAGAGTTTTCTGCAACCCGGATAACGATTAGTTTTTTCATCTTAAAAACTTAGCCATGAAAAAATCCACCTTTACATTGCTTATTTTATTGGCAATACAAACACAAGCGCAAACTATTAATATTACCGGCCCTGCAGGCAGTGGCCAGTTTGGTAAAACAGTAACGGTTTTAACCAATGGTAACTATGTGGTTACCGATCCGTTGTACGACGATGGTGCTGTTGCAGATGTGGGGGCTGTGTATTTGTATAATGGAAGTACGCATACCATAATAAGTACATTAAAAGGAAGTCATACTGGTGATAGTGTTGGAAATGGCGGAATAAAAAATCTTACTAACGGGAATTTTGTAATAAGTAGTCCTAGGTGGGATAATGAAACGGCAACTAATGCCGGGGCTGTTACATGGGGAAGCGGCATTACCGGGGTGTCAGGGTTGGTTAACAGCAGCAATTCATTGGTTGGTAGTAAAGCTGAAGATAGTGTAGGAAGTGGCGGATTGCTAGGTGGAATTTTAATTCTTAACAACGGTAATTATCTCGTGTTTAGCCCCAGGTGTGATAATGGGGCAATTATTGATGCAGGCGCTGTTACTTGGGGAAATGGCTCAACTGGAATTACAGGTATAATAAGTAGCAGTAACTCATTACTAGGGAGTGCAGCTGGTGACAAGGCGGGTTATTATGGAGCAACGATGTTGTCAAATGGCAATTATGTAATTAAAAGCCCGTTTTGGGATAACGGAACAGCAACGGATGCAGGAGCCGTGACATGGGCAAATGGAAATACTGGTATAACAGGTGTTATAAGCAGCAGTAACTCACTTGTAGGTACTTCAACTAATGACCTTCTTGTAAGTGGTAGTCAGGAAATAACAGTTCTTAGTAATGGTAACTATATTGTCATTAGCTCCTATTGGGATAATGGAACAGCATCGGATGCAGGAGCCATGACATGGGCAAATGGAAATACAGGGACCACAGGTGTTGTAAGCAGCAGTAACTCACTTGTAGGTACTTCAACTAATGATCTGGTAGGGAGCAAAGGAATAACAGTTCTTAGCAATGGCAACTGTATTGTGATTAGCCCCTATTGGGATAATGGAGTGGCGACTGATGCAGGTGCAGTTACCTGGGTAAATGGGAATACAGGAGTAAGCGGTATAATTAACAGTAGTAATTCGCTGGTAGGCAGCAATGTTAATGATAGAGTAGGGCTAGTATTTGTCCTTACCAATGGCAATTATGTTGTGGCTAGTCTTAGTTGGGATAATGGAGCAGCAATTGAAGCAGGTGCAGCTACCTGGGCAAATGGTAACACGGGAATAACAGGTATTATTAGCTCTGGTAATTCGCTTGTGGGAAGCAAGTCAAATGACATGGTAGGGGCCATAGATGTCCTTAGCAATGGCAATTATGTTGTGTCTGTTCCACGTTGGGATAATGGATTAGCGACAGATGCTGGAGCTGTTATCTGGGCAAATGGGAATACAGGAATAGCAGGTTTTATAAGCGCCAGCAATTCATTAGTGGGAACCACAGCCTCTGACTACGTGGGATCTAACATAATCCCGCTTACTAACGGAAATTATATTGTATACAGTCCATCTTGGCATAATGGATCTATTATTTCAGCCGGGGCAGCTACCTGGCGCAATGGTACTATAACCGCATCTGGGGTAGTTAGTAGCAGTAACTCTATGGTTGGAAGCAAAGCCTATGATTTTCAATATGGTAAGATCTTTGCTTTAACCAATGGTAATTATGTAGTGAGTAGTCCTATGTGGGATAGCCAATATATTAATGATATAGGTGCGGTAACATGGGGTAACGGTGCAACAGGAACATCAGGTGCTATTAGTAACACTAATTCGCTAGTGGGAACTGAATCAGGAGACCAAATAGGCACTAACCAAATGGTCGACGGTGTAATGGCTTTAAATAATGGCAACTATTTAGTGTTTAGCCCTTATGTAAATAGTACTGGTTTTCATCATGCAGGAGCTATTACTTGGTGTAATGGTACTACTGTTACATTTGGAACTGTAAACAGCAACAATTCTATTGTGGGAAGTCATATAAATGATCTTGTTGGCTATCAGGGGGCATATGGAGTAACCACTCTTAGCAATGGGAATTATCTTATAACCAGTAGTTATTGGAGTAATGGGCAGCGTGCCGTTACATGGTGTAGTGCAACTTCCGGCATCTCTGGAATAATAAGTAGTACTAATTCTGCGCTTGGGCCATACGATTTAACAGTCCTTCCCAACGGTAACTATGTGGTGAGTTTTCTGAATTGGTTTTTTATGCGCCAGTATGGGGCAACTGTTTTGGTTAATGGTAATACTGGTGTAATAGGAACTATTAGTGCTGCTAATGCGTTGGTTGGAAGCACTAACCAGGATTGGTTGGATATTAAAGTAGTTGCTTTAGCCAACAGCAACTACGTAGTACTAATCCCTAATTGGAATAATGAAGCGGCAATCGATGCCGGAGCTATTGCCTGGGGTAATGGTACAACCGGAATAACTGGTGTTGTGAGCAAAGACAATTCGTTGGTGGGCAGCAAAACAAACGATCGTGTAGGGTCTATAAGCACTTTTAACAATGGAGACTATGTGGTAATTAGTCCCTATTGGGATAATGGTTTAACAACAGATGCCGGAGCGATTTCTTTGGGAAGTGGCAATGCAGCGTTAACCGGTAGCATTACAAGTTGCAATAGTGTTATGGGAACTGCAGCATCCGGAGGGTCTTCAATGAATCCTAACTATAATAATACCTACAACTATTTAATTGTAGGCCGTCCATTAGAAAATATAGTCACTATTTTCAATCATTCATCAGATGTGTTGCTCGCGTTTGCTCAAGATTCAATAGCATTCAATGTCAATAATCTTACAGCCACACCCATCATTGCAAGTGGAGGCTGTCGTATTATAGCCACACTTACTCCTAACGGAGCCAGCCCCGTTAGCGGTACTGTAAAGGCCAGCGTTTGGGTGGAGTCTTCCGTGCCTGTCTATGGTGACGACCCGTTTGTTGCACGTCATTACCAGATCACACCGGAGACCAATGGTTCGTCATCAACAGGAAGGATTACACTATATTTTACGCAGGAGGAATTCGATAATTTTAATGCGCACCCCGGCAGCGCATTAAATTTACCAACAGGTGATGCAGATGCAACAGGTAAGGCCAATCTCAGGGTAGGCAAGTATCCCGGCACCAGCAGTAACAGCAGCGGATTGCCTGGTACTTATTCAGGTACACCAGTAATAATTGACCCCAATGATGCAGATATTGTGTGGAATAGCAACCTTAACAGGTGGGAAGTTAGTTTTGATGTAACGGGTTTCAGCGGATTTGTTGTGCAAACAAAAGCCTCACCACTTCCTTTACAGTTATTGAATTTTTCTGCAGCACTTTCTCATAGCGATGTGCTGGTAAGCTGGAGCGTTACCAACGAGATCAATACCAAAAATTTTGAAGTAGAAAGAAGTAAAGACGGAAGGAATTTTATAGCTGTAGGTACTGTAGCAGCAATTAACACTTCAGGAGATCATAGCTATACCTATATTGATGCAGGAGCAGCTTTATTAAATACCAGTACACTCTACTACCGCCTTAAACAAACCGATAGGGATGGCAGGTACAGTAATTCACAAATAGTAGTACTGCATTTAACCAAAGATAATAGCATTGCAGTTTACCCTAACCCGGTAACGAATATCACTACACTTAGTTTTGGTAATGCAGCCCTTTTAGGTACATCGGCAGTATTAACTGATTTCCTAGGCAAACGCGTAAAACAAATTATCATCAGAAATTATCATCAGCAGGTCGATATGAGTAGCCTTTCTAATGGGGTATACCTGCTAAAATTAGCCGATGGTTCAATAGTAAAGCTTATAAAAAACTAACCCATTTTAAATAGCCCGTAAAAGCCGCCAGTAAAACCCGGCGGTTTTTTTATCCGCCGTTTATAAAATAAATCAGTGAAGCAACTTTTAAAAATTGTATTTTGAAGAAAAATAAGTAGATGAAAAGAGTGACTGCAATAGGCGGTGTGTTTTTTAAATGCAATAACCCCGAAGAACAAAAGGAATGGTATGCCAAACATTTAGGATTGGGTATGGATAAATACGGCACCAGTTTTCAATGGCGGCACAGTGATGATAAGGAAAGAAAAGGCTATTCGGCCTGGAGCCCTTTTGAAAAAGATACCGATTATTTTGGCGATGCAACGCAACAATATATGATCAATTACAGGGTAGATGACCTGGAAGCGCTTATCAAACAATTAAAAGAAGAGGGCGTAACTATTGTAGACCAGATGGAAATTTATGAATACGGCAAATTTGTACACATACTGGATGGTGAAGGTAACCGGGTGGAGCTATGGGAAGCTAATGACGAAGTGTATGAAAAAATGGTAAATGCAGTTACTAAATAGTGAAATGATAAACGGAGTTATAAAAGGATAAACAAAGAGACAATTGAATAACCATTATTGTCTGCAGTAATAACCACATGGAATTAATTTAATTATCTATAAAAAAACAAAAAATGAAATTCGCCACCTTGCTAATTGCTACAATTTTTTTGGTAAGTAATTCTTTCGCTCAACTCGATTTGCCGCCTAGTGGTGGTAACCCCAGGGCAACCATCAGCGAAGAAGTGGGCATTACTTCCATCACTATAAAATACAGCAGGCCCGATGTTAAGAAAAGAGAAGGTAAAATTTATGGGGATGGTAATGTGGTTACTTATGGTTTTAGTACCACTAATTTTAACACCAATACCAATACTTCACCATGGCGGGCAGGCGCAAACGAAAATACCATCATTACTTTTGAACACGATGTAAAAGTAGAAGGGCAACCGCTCAAAGCAGGCACTTATGGTTTGTTTATGGCTATGGGGGCAGATAATGTAACCATCATATTCTCTAAACAAAGTGATGCCTGGGGCAGTTTTTATTACGATGAAAAATATGATGCATTAAGGGTAAACGTAAAACCCCTTGCATTGGATAAAAGTGTGGAATGGCTGAAGTATGAATTTGTTGAACAGCATGAAAAATATTGTGTAATAGCCATGCTATGGGAAAAATTATCGGTACCGTTTAAAGTTGATGTTGATGTGGATAATATTGTACTGGCAAGATTAAGGGAAGAGCTCACCAGCCGTAAAGGGTTTGTACCGGCCAATATTTTAACCGCAACACAATATTGTTTTACTAAAAATATCAACCTGGATGAAGCATTAGTATGGAGTAAGAGAGCTATTGAAGGCAATGGCGGGCAAAAAACATACATCACTTTACGTAACCTGGCTACTGCGTATGAAAAACTAAACCGCCTGGCCGAAGCAGATTCAACCATGAATGAGGCGTTGTTAATTGCAACGGCTAATCAGTATACTGCTTATGGCAGAATATTAATTTCGCAAAAGCGCAATGATAAGGCCATGGAAGTATTTACTGCTTCGCAAAAAAGGTATGGCGATATATTTGGGGTAAACAGCGGGTTAATGAATGGTTACTCTGCCAAAGGCGATTTTAAAAATGCTATTAAGTACGCAGAAAAAGCATTGGCGCAGGCGCCCAATGATGCCGTTAAAACCACACTTCAGGGCCAGATTGCAAAGTTGAAAGAAGGAAAAGATATTAATTGATAGCGCCACAGTTTTACAACATTTAAGTAATTGTTATAGCGATGAAATATGCTTTAATGGTGTTGCTTTTTGCTGCTGTTGCAGTAAAAGCACAATATAAAAACGATAATGTTTTATACAAAACACTTGACCCCGCAGCGTTGTATAAAACTTTAAAAAGCACAAAGGAATATACTTTATTAGATGTACGCAGCAGCGGCGAGTTTGAAGATACCTCTCAGTTTATGTCGCTGAATTTAGGCCATCTTAAAGGCGCTAAAAATATTAATGTAAGAGAACTTGGGCAAAGGTTAAATGAAATTGACGCCGGTAAGGATAAACCGGTTTTTGTATATTGCTCTCACAGCCAGCGTAGCCGCAGGGCATGTAAGATGCTTGCCGACAGCGGGTTTACAAATGTGATCAATATAAACGGCGGGATGACCAGCCTGCATTACTTTGGAGAAGTGAATAAAAAATATTTTGCTGAACTGTATGAAACGAAAAATAAATACGGCCTGGTTGCCCCCAAAGAATTGTGCGATGCAGTAAGCAGCAATGCGGGCAATATTTTTTTACTGGATGTTCGTACAGATTCGCTTTTTAAACATATTGCAGTAAACCCCAAAGACAATGCATTAGGAACTATCAGGGGCTCGGTAAATATTCCATTTCAAAATTTAAAAGAAAACCTTGGTAAGGTTCCCGAAAACAAAAAAATAACAGTAATAGACTTATATGGCGATTATGCAGCCAAAGCGGCTAACCTGCTAACAGAAAATGGCTATAAAAATGTGCAGATTTTAATTGAGGGGATAGACAGGTGGTTAGACATGGCCAATGCTGATATTCCCTGTAAAAAAATTTTATATCAAACCAACGAAAGTTACTCGATTGTGTCTGCAGTTGACTTTGGAACAATAAACAATAAAGAAAACATTACCTTGCTTGATGTAAGAACTACGGATGAATTTAATAATTTGCATAAAGATAGCTGGCGTAATATTGGTAAATTAATAAATGCCATTAATATTCCATCAGCTGAAATAGAGAACAACCTTGCTTACATTACAGCAGATAAAAACAAGCCCGTGATAATATATAGTTTTGGAAGTGGAGCCGAATCATTTACTGCCGCAAAGTATTTATCAGGCAAAGGGTTTAAAAAAGTAGCGGTGTTGTATGGGGGCATATTTAATTTAAGGTGGACAGCAGCTAACATTAAAGGACAGGCCTATTTAAAAGATTTTGTAACAAATATTCCAGACATCAATAAATAAAAACAACATGAAAAAAACAGTACTAGTAATGTTAAGTATTTGCGCACTTACAGTGTTGCAAAATTGCGGCAGCAGTAAAAAAGCTACTGCAGCAAAAAAGCCAATGGTAGTGTCGTACGAAAAAGATGTATTGCCCATTATGCAGGCCAGCTGTACGCCCTGTCATTTTCCTCCTGACGGAAGAAAAAAACCTTTAAATACTTTTGATGCTGTAAAAGCAAATATCAGTGATATCATTGCCAGGGTAAAATTGCCACAAAGCGATAATGGGTTTATGCCATGGAAAGGTAAAAAACCTGCGTTAAGTGATAGCATGATCAGTGTACTGGTAGAATGGCAAAAACAAAATACACCACAATAAATAATCACCAAAAAAATTTTTCTCAGCAAAGCTGAAAAAAAAATTGCCACGAAGGCACAAAGACACTAAGCAAAAAAGTATAAAATTTTTCTTTTGTGACATTGTGTCTTTGTGGCTAAATTTAATTGTTGTAAAAAATTAAATACGAATGAACAATGCGATCAGTTGGTTTGAGATACCGACAACAGATATTAACAGGGCTCAAAAATTTTATGAAACCATTTTTGGAATTACCATGATACCGATGGAGTTGCCCAATATAAAAATGCGCATGTTTCCGCTTGATGATATCATGAATGGCATTGGCGGAGCATTGGTAGATAGCGGTGGTTTTCACAAACCTTCTATGACTGATGGGCCATTGGTTTATTTAAACGCTAATCCTGATGTGCAAAATGTATTAGACAAAGTAGAAGCGGCCGGCGGAAAAATAATGGTTCCTAAAACAGAGATTTCCCCTGAGTACGGAAATATGGCGGTGTTTTTTGATACCGAAGGCAACAGGATTGCATTGCATAGCGTACCGCAATAAATAGTGTTATGGCTTACGATGAAAAATTAGCCAGCAGAACAAGGGAATTGATTGCACTTACGCATAAAAAAGTAATAGAGAAACCTATGTTTGGAGGACTATGCTTTATGGTAAATGATAAAATGTGTGTGGGCGTGGAAAAAGAAAGATTGATGGTAAGGTTTGATCCTGCAAAATACGAAGCGGTAATGGAAAAGGAAGGATGCAGGCCCATGGATTTTACAGGAAGGGTAATGAAGGGATATGCATTTGTAGATATAGAAGCACTCAATACTAAAAGCAAGTTGGAGTATTGGATCAAACTTGCGTTGGAGTACAATAAAATTGCCAAGCCATCTAAAAAGAAAAAAAAGTTGTAGTAGTATGAAATATTCTGTTGAACAGGCCATTGAAATTTTAGACAGAACACCTGCAGTTTGTACCGCATTGCTTGCAGGCTTAAGCGATGATTGGGTAATGAATAATGAAGGCCCTGATACTTTTTCACCCTACGATGTGATGGGCCATTTAATTCATGGCGAAAAAACAGATTGGGCAACAAGGGCCAGAATGATCCTGGAGTTTGGTACTACCAAAACATTTGTACCATGGAACAGATTTGCACAATATGAAGAAAGTAAAGGCAAATCTTTACCCCAATTACTGGAAGAATTTGCGGTGGTACGAAAAACAAATATGGATTGGTTTAAATCGTTGCGCTTAACCGAAAGTGACTTGGATAAAACCGGCATGCATCCAAAACTGGGCGAAGTAACTTTAAGGAATTTACTCAGCACGTGGGTAGTGCACGACCTTACGCATATTGCGCAGATTACCCGGGTAATGGCAAAACAATATACCGAAAACATGGGGCCATGGCCTGAATTTTTTCGTATTTTAAGTTTCTAAATTTTTTATCATGCAATCGAAAGCTGCTACTGTAGAACAATACATTGCAGAATTGCCCGAAGACAGAAAAAAGGCGATCACAGAATTAAGAAAAGTAATTCAAAAAAATTTACCTAAAGGGTTTAAAGAATGCATGGGTTATGGTATGATGGCCTATGTGGTGCCACACAGCACCTATCCTCCCGGTTATCATTGCGACCCTGAATTGCCTTTGGGTTTCCTAAACATTGCATCGCAAAAGAATTTTATTTCGTTCTATCATATGTGTTTGTATGGCGATAATAAATTGTCAAAATGGTTTATAGAAGAATATACTAAAGCCGGTGTTGGAAAATTAGATATGGGCAAATGTTGTGTGCGGTTTAAAAAAATGGATATGATACCCTACAAATTAATCGGGGAACTCTGCAGCAAAATAACTCCGGAAAAATGGATTGAAATATACGAGGAAAATTTAGCGAAAAGTAAAAATCAAAGGCCCTGAATTTTACAGGGCCCTTGTTTCAGGTTTAATGGTTAAACTATTTCCTGGTAAATGTGATATCCATAAATTTAACTTCTTTGCCATCAGGGCCGGGGCCAAACATAGACATCGTTTGAGTTTTATCATCCACTACTGTAAATATCTCCCTGTTTTCTTTTTCTTTTAATGAATAAGGGTCAACGCCCATACCGGTAAGCGTAACTGATTTTGTAGCAGCGTCCCAGGCGCCGGTCATTTTCATTATTCCGGTGCCCATATTGTCAACCCATGAACTTTCAAACATTTTTGTAGCGTTATTGTAGCCTATTGTGCTATGGCCTTCAAAAGGCATACCCATCATAGTAGAGGTATTTACGCTTTCCTGGTACCTGCCGCCGAGTATCATTTTATTTACAGCAGTTCCCGTGGTTTTTGTTGGCGGCTTACCGGGTTCATACATGGTAATATCTGTTTTCCAGGTACCATTCCACGAAGCGATCATTTTATGTACTTCTCCGGGTGTGCTGAATGTCATCCAGTTTTTTGCAGCGGTGGCACTGTCAATCGGCGCAGCCGGTGGTGTTTCAGTTTTTACATCTGCCATTTTTTTTGAAGTATCGGCAGACATAGCGTTGTCTGTTTTTGTTTTGTCGTCGGCGCTGTTGTTACAGCTTAACAGCAATAAGCCTGCTGCGCAAAAAATTAATGCAATTCGTTTCATGTGTAAAAATTTTAGTGAAACAAAATACAGTTTAGTTTTTGTTTTTGCAAGCTAAATGGATGGGCGGTTTTCCTCCATCACCTTCTCAATT
>Ga0302322_100005009_pt1 | contig 11585 bp, 11 predicted proteins | sample Fen_T0_2_FD_203757 | JGI IMG/M metagenome (GOLD analysis project Ga0302322, IMG submission 203757) | Peat permafrost microbial communities from Stordalen Mire near Abisko, Sweden - Fen_T0_2 | ecosystem: Environmental > Terrestrial > Soil > Wetlands > Permafrost | place: Sweden: Abisko... | reverse complement strand
TCCGCCCCCCCACGAAGCCCGGCGGCGCGAAACCATGCTGGCGGATGTAGGTAAGGGTTTCCCGCGCATGGACCGGTATCGGATCCTGGGGCGCGGCTTGAATCTGGGCTTGGGGGGGCGGAGGCGCGCTGGGGCTGGAGCCGCAGGCGAACCCCGGCAAAAGGGTCAAGAGGCAGACCAGGCTTGAGGCCAGGCGCACCAGGATCCTTTGCCAGCAGGTCATGTGTTCTCCGGAAATCGGTCCCAGTCTAACCCGCGCCGGGGTGACCTGAATCAGGCTCTTGGGACGGAACCGGCCTCAAGCACACCGCCATTGCGCTTGTCGGCCCTCAACAGCAGGAAAGCGAAGATGAGCCCCACCACCCCGAGGCCTGCAAACATGACCTGGGTGGACGTATAGGTCCCCGTCACGTCGCGGAGCTTGCCGTTGAGGTAGGGAAACAAGGCCAGGCCCAGGTTCTGAATGGCGGTCATCAGACCGAAGGCCGTGCCGACCCGCTTCTCCTCCACCACCAAGGGCACCGAGGGCCACATGGCCGCGGGCACCAGCACGAAGGACACGCCGAGCATCGCCATCATGGGGATGGGGTTCCAGTGGGTGATGCCCAACAGCAGGTGGGCGGGAATCATGATCAGGGCCCCCACCACCATCAGGGAGGCCCGCCGCCCGATGCGGTCCACCAGGCCGCCTGCGAACGGGGCGAAGATCATCGATGCCGCGATGGTGATGCTGGTGATCCCCGGCGCCGTGTTGAACATATGGGTGAAGTTGTAGAACACCTTGGAGAGGAATCCGCCCGTCATGGCGCTCACCGAGGGGTAGCCCCACTTGTCGTGGAACATGTCCGAAGACAGGGCGGTGAACGGGAAGATGGCGCTGTAGAACGTCACACAGAGCAGCACCACGAACCAGTAGGACGAGGTGAACTTCTTGAGGTCGGAAAAGACGATCTTGTCGCCAGCCTCCGCCTTGGGCAGGGAGAGCTCACGCTCGCCATGCCGATCCATGACGATGAAGACCAGGTTGCAGAGCACCGAAAACAGGCAGAGCAGGGCCGCAGCCCAGAGGGCGGCACGGAAGCTGTGGAAGTGATCCGCGATCAGTTCTTCGGTATTGAACGCGAAGACGGTTCCCACACGGCTAAGGGTCAGGGCGATGCCAAAGGCCACGGCCATCTCCTTGCCTTTGAACCACCGGCTGATGATGGCGCTCTGTACCACGATGAGGGATTCGGAGCCCGCTCCGAACACCAGGCGGCCGAAGATGAGCATCCACTTGCCCTTCGCCACGGCCACAATGACCGCCCCCAGGAACACCAGGATGCTGAAAAGCAGGCTGGCCTTGCGGGGCCCCAGCTTGTCGTAGAGCATGCCCCCGAAGAACACGATGGCGATGGCGGCCAGCGAATAGGCGGTGTAGAGGTTGCCGATGGTGCTCCGGTCCAGGTGCAGCTCGGCCATCAGGGTCGTTTCCAGCGCGCCAATGCTGTCGTAGGCAAAGTAGCTGCCCAGCACCAGCAGGCTGATGAAGATGAGGATGGTGAATCGGTAGAATCGGGTGCTCGGGTGGAACACGCCAAGCGTCTCGGTCGTCATCGCGGGGTCCTTTTCGGCCGGGGCATCGCTGCTGTCTGGTGGGGGCCGTGCTGGCCCGAACCACCGATGGTCCCATGGCCCCCTTGAGCCGCAACAGGGACTTTTGCCCCAGTGGTTCTCCATCTGGCCCATTTGTCCGATAGTGGTTTTCGATGGCCACTCCGACCCGGCGCACCTGCCCCAGCTGCCAAACCCGACTTTCACCGCTCGCGGCGGAATGCCCGGAGTGTGGTTTGGCGCTGGCTCCGCCCCGGCAGGGCCGTCCCTTGCTGTTCCAGGCTTCCGCGCTGGCCCAGGCCAGCTTCGAACCTCCCCCCCGGGCGCTTACGGCCCCCGCCCTGGGCCGGGTGGCCCCGGTGTCCGTGGAGGTCAGCCCCGGGGAACTTGAACGACCCGGGGCCGACGAGCCCGTGGTGGTTGCCGCCCTCCAGCCCGCGCTTGGAACCCAGGAACCTGCAGCCAGTTTCTGGCCCCTGGTGAAGGTCGAGGCCACCGAGGTTCTGCTGCTGGCCCTGGTCCAAGGTGTGTCCATGCTCCTGCCAGCCTGGGTGCTCGGCATCTCCCCGAACCGGTTGTTCCATGGGGCCTGGCCCATGGTCATCCCTTACCTGTTCGGGGTGTCCTGGATGCTCTTCATGGCGCCCCTGGTACTCACCGGGCAGTCGCCGATGATGGGTTTCTTTGGCGTCACCCTGCCCGAGAACACGCCGGAGAGGCGTATGGCGTTCTCCCTGGTCCACATGCTTTCCGTGCTCTGCTTCCCGCTAAGTTTCCTCTGCATGGTTTTGAGCCCCCGCCACCAGACGCTGGCGGAACTGCTCAGTGGCCAGGAGCTGCTGTCGCGGCCCACCTCCCGGATGCGATGACCGAAAAGCCTGTTACTCGACCAGGGGTTCCAGGTGGTAAGGAATGGAGATGACCACCGTTTTGGGTTTCATCAGCAGGGTGGTCTTGATGCGCCAAGCCGTCTGGTTGTGCAGCAGGTTCGCCCACCAATGGCCCGTCACGAACTCGGGAAGAATGACGGTGATGGTGTATTCGGGTTCCACACGCCGCATGCGGTCCAGCTCTTCGACGATGGGTTCCACGATCTTGCGGTAGGGGCTGCGGAGAGCCCGCAAAGGAATGCCTTCGCAGTACCTGGGCCAGTCCGCGCGGAGCCTTTCCAGGGCCGCGCTGTCCCGACCGTTCTCGTCGGGGAAGTCCACGGTGAGCGCTTCGACTTCACCGCGATCCGCGATGACCTTGGCATAGTTCAGGGCTTGCACCACGCCCGAGTGGATCCCTGAAACCAGCACCACCACCCGGTTTTTCCGGGGGCTGATGAAGTCAGCCCGGCTGCCCGCCAGGATGGATTTCACGCGAATGTAGTGCCGGTGGATGTTGTAGAAACCCATCACCATGATCGGCAACACCAGCACGACGACCCAGGCCCCATGGGTGAACTTGGTCGTCGTGATCACGATCATCACAACCAGCGTCGTCACAGCACCGGTGCCATTGATGAAGGCCTTGATCACCCAGTGGCGGCTTCGATCCTTCAACCAGTGCCGCACCATTCCCGTTTGCGACAGGGTGAACCCGATGAAGACGCCCAACGCATAGAGCGGCAACAGGTGGTGTTCCTTCGCGTTGAAGATCCACACCAGGATTCCGGACAGAAGGGACAGGATGAAAATGCCATTCGAGAACACCAGGCGATCGCCTTGACTGGCGAACTGCCGCGGAAGGAATCCATCCCGGGCCATCATGGCTCCCAGCCTGGGAAAGTCGGCATAGGCCGTATTCGCTGCCAACAAGAGGATCAACATCGTGAAGGTCTGGACCGTCAGGTACGCCACATGCGGCAGTCCTGGGCCATCCCCGAGAATGCTTCGAGAGAGCATGGACAACAGGGATTCCGCCCCGCCGGTGTAGGTCACCCCCAGGTGGTTCGCCAGCCAGGTGATGCCCAGGAACATCGCGCCCAGCATGACGACCATCGAAACCATCGTGTTCGAGGCATTGCGGGATGTGGGTTCCCGGAACGCGGACACGCCATTGGAGATCGCCTCCACCCCTGTCAGCGCCGTGCAGCCTGCCGCATAGGCCTTCATGAAGACCCAGACGGCAATCCACCCAGGGAAGGCCGGCGGAGCCATTTCGTGGTGCACCCCGGGCTGGATGGTGCCTGCAAAATAGCGCCAGAAACCCAGCCCAATGATCCCGAACATGGAAATGACGAACCCGTACGTGGGGAAAGCGAACACCACGCCGCTCTCCTTGACGCCACGCAGGTTCATGAGCCCCACAAAGGCGATCACCGCAATGCCCAGGGGGACCCGGTAGGCATCCATGGATGGGAAGGCGCTGGTGATGGCCGTGACACCGGCGGAGACGCTCACGGCCACCGTCAGCACGTAGTCGATCAGGAGCGAGGCTCCCGCCACCTGCGCAGGAAGTTCACCCAAATTCTCTTTGGCGACAATGTAGGCGCCCCCACCACTGGGATACGCGAAGATCGTCTGGCGATAGCTCACGGTGAGGATCACCAGCAGCAGGACGATGCCCACGGCCACGGGCCAGGATTGACTGAGGACCGTGGGGCCGAAGGCCGCCATGGCCATGTAGGGCGCGAGCGCAGCCATGATCTCGCCGGTCGCGTAGGCCACCGAGGACAGCGCGTCGGAACTGAATACCGCCAATGCGACCGGATTGCTGATGCGGGCTTCGTGACTCTCCTCGCTGGCGAGACGACGACCCAGAAGCACTCTTCGGAAATTGGCCATGGTTCAAGGTTCCTGGATCAACGGGCCATCAGCCAAAGGCCGGAAAGCGTGGCCGCGAGACCCACCAGCTTGGAGGGCTGGAGGTGCTCACGAAAGAGAACAAAAGCCAGGAGCGCCACCAGTACGAAGTTGGCGTTCATGATGCCCACCGCCACTGCAGCCTTGGCACCGCGCGAAAAGCTTTCGTTGAGCAGGATGAGGGCCACCGCCGTGAAGACGCCCGCGCCCAGGGCCCAGGCCGCGCCTACCGCCGGCCCGGTCTGACGACCCCGCCAAACCCAGTAGATGAGGGCCAGGGGAAGTTCTCCCAGCACCACCCAGAACAGCACCGACGCCGAACCCAGCCCGCGCATGCTGGCTGCCTTCATTCCCAGATTGGCCAGGCCCATGAAGCCCAACGCCGCTAAAGCCCAGCCGAACCACGTCATACCCGACACACCTCAAGGAGAACCATTATGGCCATTGCTGGAGCTTGTGGGGACAAGGGTTGATAGACGCCACAGGGTATTCAGATCCTTCGCCGAAACACCATGGCCTCGACCAGGTGCCGCTGCCCTGGCGCCACGGGCCAGATCCATCGCTCCACATGAGTCCGGGACAATCCTGTTCCAAGAAGGAGGAGTGACACCTCGATCCCTGCCAGGGCATCGCTTGCCTCAATGGCCCGTCCGTCGGAACCCAGCTGCCGGGTCCAGGCGTCCTCCCAGGGGCCCAAAGACAAGGCCCCGCCACTGAACACCACGGCCCGATCGTGCACCAGCCACAGGTCTGCCCCACTCTCACGCAGGGCTCCCAGGAAAGCCATGAGGGTGCGCCTGGTCCACGCTTCCATGGCCTCGGCCAGAGGGTCCGGCCGCTCGGGGTCGGGGTCCCAGGGGGCGAGGCCGAAGGCCGATTCGACCATCCGCTCGGCCACCACGCCGAACTGACCCATGACGTTCGCAACGAGGATCGTCCCGGGGCGATGTTTGGTCAGCCAGGACCGCAACACAACCGGATCTGGTTGCAGCGACGGCAGGAGCCCCGCCAGCCGCTTTGCGGCCGTTTCCCGGTCCCGCCGGTGGCCCGACCAGGGTTCCGCTACCGCCCGGCGGGCCGTGGATTCCAGGCTCACCAGTCCGCCTGTCAGATCTTCGAAAACCCAGGGGGCCCAGCGGTGATGACGAAGGGCGGTCCAGACCCGGCTCCAGGGATCTGCGTCCCAGCCCGTCGTGCCCCTCGGCGCGAGAGCCCAGGGCACCTCCAGACCTGAGCCAGCTCCGAGGATCAACACGGGACGCGCGGAATCCGCCGCCTGCAGTCCTTCGCCCAAAAAGGCCCGCACCCGATCCAGGTGCTCGCCCCAAGCGGATCGATCCCGGGCCAGCAGGGCGAACTGCTCTCGGCGCAAGAGCCTGGAAAGCGACTTGGACATTCTTGAATGTTATGGGGAAACTGGAGGATCAGGAGGCCAGATGGCCCGTTACTCCAAGCGCGTCGGCCGCGAAGTGCTGGAAGGCCACCCCCGCCTTCCCGAGTGGATCACCAAGGAGCGCGTCAAGCTCGGGGATCTGCACGCCATGAAAATGGACCTGCGCGATTCGCACCTGCACACCGTCTGCGAAGAGGCCCGCTGTCCCAACCGCACCCACTGCTTCACGCAGGGCACGGCCACCTTCCTGCTCATGGGCGATGTCTGCACCCGGGCCTGCGGCTTCTGCAGCATCCAGAGCGGCAAGCCACGGCTGCTGGATCCCCAGGAGCCCCTGGAAACCGCCGAGCGCGTGGCGGCCCTCAACCTCCGCTTCGCTGTGCTCACCAGCGTGAACCGGGACGATCTGCCGGATGGGGGCGCCGCCCACTTCGCCGATACCGTCCTCGCCATCCGCCGCCGCAACCCCGGCGTGGGCGTGGAAGTGCTGGTTCCCGATTTCCTGGGGGACCTGGATGCCGTCGCCCGAGTGGTCGCCGCCGGCCCCACCGTGTTCAACCACAACACCGAAACCGTACCCAGCCTCTACTCCGAGGTGCGTCCTGCGGGCCGTTTCGAGCGAAGCCTCGCGGTGCTGAGCCACGCCAAGACCCTCGGAACGGCCCTCTACGGATCCGCCTTTCGCACCAAGAGCGGCATGATGCTGGGCCTTGGGGAGACTGAGGCAGAGCTGCTGACCACCTTCGAAGCGCTTGCCAAGGTCGGCGTGGACATCCTCACCCTGGGCCAGTACCTGCGCCCCACCCGCCACCAGCTCCCCGTGAAGCGCTACGTGCATCCCGATGAGTTCGCGGCCCTGGGGGCGAAGGCCAAGGCCTTCGGGTTTGCCACGGTCTACGCGGGCCCCCTCGTGCGCTCCAGCTTCAACGCCCATGAAGTGGCTGAATTCGAAGGCATCAGCATCGCCTGATCAGTCCCGGCGGGGCTCCACAAGGATGGCAGCTGGTTCTGCGGGACAGGCGAAGACGCAGATCCCACAGCCCGTGCACACGTCAGCATCCACCACGGGGTGACCCACGGTCTCGCCTTCGGCGGGTCCGACGATGCGGAGGGCCTCCTCGGGATAAGGACAGCGGTCCACACAGATGCGGCAGGCGCGGGCCTCCCGGTCCAGGGTCTCCCAGGTCACGCATTGGTTTTGTTTCACCCGGGCGGTCCCCATGCGGACCGCTTTGGGCCCTTCAATCACCCGACCATCGGTGAGGGTGCGTTCGGGCCAGATCAGGGCTTCGTCATCGCAGGCGGAAATGCAGGGCAGCGTGGTGCAAAGGAAGCAGGGGACGCTGCGGGGGTCGATGTAGGGCGTCTTCAGCGCCAAGCCGGCCGAAGCAGGCGCCACGAGGATGGCATTCTCCGGACAGGCCCGCATGCACTTGTCGCAGCGCGTGCATTTCGTGAGGAATTCCAGCTCGTCGAGGGCACCTGGCGGTCTCAGCAGCTTCGGGCCCAGGCCGGTGACCGCATCTTCGAGGCGGTTCGCGACGAAGCCCGCAAACAGGGTTCCCAGGGACTTGAAGAAGTCCCCGCGCTCCTGAGGTTCATCGAGTTTTTTGGCCATGACGACCTACATGAGCCCCATTACCCGCATGGTCGGTCGCAGCACACCCCAGAGCACCGGGTCAAAGCCCAGGGTGACCATGGCGGCCTTGCTGTCCGAGGCAAGGTCCATGTAGGCCAGCAGGTCGGCGCTGATGGCCACATCCCGGGAACTGGGCGCGGCCTCCACCCACTTCACGCCCGCGGGCGCATCCTTCTTCGCGAGCGTCTTTCCTTCTGAGGCGCGGATCTGGAGGATCAAGAGGTCACCGTGGAAGGAGGGGACGCGGATTTCCATGAGCCGACCCCGACCCGCCAGAGGCGTGACGGGAACCACCTCGAAGGCTTGGCGGTAGCCCATTTTCGTCAGGTCAGGATCCTCGCCGTTGAGCACGGCCAGGGTCTGCTCCACCAAGCCATCCAGACCCCGGTCGCCCATCCAGGCCACCGAGCGCAAGTGGGTTCCCCCCACCTCGCCCACCCCGTCCAGCAGGGACGGGATCAGCGCCAGCACCTGTTCGAGGGCCGCCCGACCACGCAGTGACTTGACCCCCTCCGGCCACCCTCCGGCCAGCGGCATGGGGTCGATCCTCAGCTCCGGTTCCGGTCGAAGGTCCAGAATGCGACCCGGGAAGCCCTCTAGCAGGTCCATGTCGGGCGTGTCCGCCAGGATCACGGCATCCAGACCCTCCAGCAGAAGCTTGCTGGGGGCGAAGACCACCAGATCACCGATTTCCTCCTCCACGGTGAGCGCCCCGATGGAGAGTGGCACCACGGAGGCATCGCGAGCCTCCAGGGTATTCACGAGTTCGCGACCCAACAGCGTCTGGGCGCCGATGACGGCAAGTTTCAACATGTGGAACCTTTCGATTTTAAACGCGGACAGCGGCTTCGTCGGCCGGAGTGTGATCCTTGAGGGCCGCCGCCACGGGGCCCGCCAGGAACTGGCGGACTTGATCCCCGGCGCGACCCGTGAATCGACCGGCGTCCAGCAGGGCGAGGAGTTCGGTCTCGTTCATCGCCCAAGCGGGATCCTCCGCCAGCAGTTTCAGCAGATCGTTGGGACGGCCTTCGGCCTTGATGCGACGCCCCGCTTCAAGGGCCGCCACCCGGAAGCGCTCGTGCAGATCCTGGCGGTCGCCCCCCCGCTTCACGGCCTCCATGAGCAGCACTTCCGCGGCCATGAAGGGCAGTTCCTGGGCCAGCCTGGCTTCGATCATCTTCGGATAGACCACCAGCCCCGAGGCCACATTGCGGAACAAGACCAGGATGGCGTCGGCGGCCAGCAGGCCCTGGCTGATGGTGAGGCGGCGGTGGGCGCTGTCATCCAGGGTGCGCTCCATCCACTGGCTGGCGCTGGTCTGATAGCTGGAAGGCATGAGGCCCAGCACGAAGCGGGCAAGGCTGTTGATGCGCTCTGACCGCATGGGGTTGCGCTTGTAGGGCATCGCGCTGGACCCGATCTGCTTGGACTCGAAGGGCTCTTCCACTTCCTTGAGGTGCTGAAGCAGGCGCATGTCGCTGGCGAATTTCGAGGCCGAGGCGGCGATGCCGCACAGCACCTGGCCGATGCGATCCTCCAGCTTCCGCGTGGCCGTCTGGCCGCTCACAGGAATGGCAGGGAACCCCACCTTGGCGCAGAAGCGCTGCTCAAGGGCCTCCACCTTGGCGCCATCCCCTTCGAACAGTTCCAGGAAACTGGCCTGCGTGCCCGTGGTGCCCTTCACGCCCCGCACCGGCGTGGTGCGGATGACGTGATCAAGATCTTCCAGATCCAGGAGCAGGTCCTGGATCCACAGACTGGCCCGCTTGCCGACCGTGGTGGGCTGGGCGGGCTGGAAGTGCGTGAAGCCGAGTGTCGGTTGGTCCTGCCACTGCGCGGCGAACCCGGCGAGCGCGGCGAGCACATCCTGCAGACGGCGACGGAGCAGCGCCAGGGCTTCCTGGACGATGAGTAGATCGCCATTATCCGTGACGAAGCAACTGGTGGCGCCCAGGTGGATGATGGGCCGCGCACCAGGCGCCTGCTCGCCCCAGGCGTGGATGGCAGCCATCACGTCGTGGCGCAGGGCGGCCTCATGCCGGGCGATGGCATCCAGGTCCACCGCATCCTGGCTGGCCTTCAGCTCCGCGATCTGTGCCGCCGTCACGGGCAGGCCCAGTTCGGATTCGGCTTCGGCCAGGGCAATCCAGAGCCGCCGCCAGACGCGCTGGCGATAGAGCGGCGACAGCAGGCGCACCATGGCTTTGCTGGCATAGCGGGTTGCCAGGGGATGCTCGAAGCGCTCCAATTCGGGACCATCATGGGGCGGAAGAAAGGACATAAGAACTCCGGCCCTCCAGTGTCTCACACGCTCTGACCTGTGACCCCGCTCACGAAGAGGGGGTCTGCGCAGGCGGCCGTCGCGGCTAGGATAGGGGCATCACCTGGGAGCCCTCGCCATGTATGAAGTGATCCGAACCTCTGATCCCGCTGTGTTCCAGGCCCTGGAGTTGGAAGTCCAGCGTCAGCGGCATCACCTGGAGCTCATCGCTTCCGAGAACTACGCCTCCCGCGCCGTCATGCAATCCATGGGCTCCCACTTCACCAACAAGTACGCGGAAGGCTACCCCGGCAAGCGCTACTACGGCGGCTGCAGCAACGTCGACACCATCGAGAACCTGGCCCGGGATCGCGCCAAGCAGATCTTTGGCGCCGAGCACGCCAACGTGCAGCCTCACAGCGGCGCCCAGGCCAACATGGCCGTCTACCTCGCGGCCCTGAAGCCCGGCGATACGGTCATGGGGCTTGATCTGGCCCACGGCGGCCACCTCACCCACGGCCACCCCCTGAACAGCTCCGGCATCCTTTACAAGTTCGTGCCCTACCACGTGCGCCAGGAGGACGAGCGGGTGGACATGGACGAGGTGCGCGCCCTGGCCCTGCAGCACCGTCCCAAGATGATCGTGGTGGGCGCCTCAGCCTACAGCCGTACCTGGAACTTTCCCCTTTTCCGGCAGATCTGCGACGAGGTCGGTGCCCTGCTCATGGTGGACATGGCCCACATCGCGGGTCTGGTCGCCACCGGCCACCACCCGAGCCCCGTGCCCCACGCGGATTATGTCACCACCACCACGCACAAGACGATGCGGGGACCCCGGGGTGGTCTGATCCTATGCAAATCCCAGTATGCCAAGGACATCGATCGCGCCGTCTTCCCCGGGGTGCAGGGCGGCCCCCTCATGCACGTCATTGCTGCCAAGGCCGTAGCCCTGCATGAGATCCAGCAGCCCGACTTCAAGGCCTACAGCGGCCAGGTCATCCGCAATGCCCACGCACTGGCCAAGGGCCTTCAGGAGCGCGGTTGGCGCATCGTCAGCGGCGGCACAGACAACCATCTTTTCCTGGTGGATCTGCGGGATCACGGCCTGCTGGGCCATGAAGCCGAAGACTGCCTCCACCGCGCCGGCATGACCACCAACAAGAACGGCATCCCCTTCGACCCCAACCCGCCCCTCAAGCCCTCAGGCATTCGTCTGGGCAGCCCCGCCCTCACCACCCGCGGCATGAAGGAAGAGGAGATGGACCAGATCGCCCGCTTCTTCGATGTCACCCTCCGCCACCGAGCCGACGAAAGCACTTTCGCCCGCGTGCGCCAGGAAGTCTTCCACCTGACCGATCAGTTCCCCATTCCGGAATAATCCCCTCCCTTTGAACGACCAGACCGCCGCCAAAACGCCCTGCGTTTTGGCGGTATGTTTTTAGGGGGGTGCCATGATCCCGGCAGATGGGTTGTTTGTGTACGGAACACTGCGAGACGGTGGGTCGAACCACGCCTGGTTGATGCGTACCCATCCGCAAGGACTCACGGGAGCCTGGGTCGCCGGACGACTCTTCCATTTGACCGCTGGATACCCTGCCCTGGTGCCGGGTCCCGAGCCCCCAGCCGCACCCCCGGGCCACGGATGGGTCTGGGGTGATTTCGTGGGCTACGAGGACGACCGTGAACTCGAGTCCGCCCTGGCTGATCTCGACCCCCTTGAGGGTGTGGAAGAAGGCCTTTTCACCCGTGAGATCGTCCCCGTGATCCTCAACGGGGGCCTCCGATACCAAGCCTGGGTCTATGTGTTCCATGTGGAACGTCTGCCCAGGTTGGAACGGGAAGCCGTGGAAGTTACGAGCGGCGACTGGGTTGACTATCTCTAACGCAGAACGGCGCGGGTAAACCCGCGCC
>Ga0302322_100005008_pt1 | contig 11586 bp, 7 predicted proteins | sample Fen_T0_2_FD_203757 | JGI IMG/M metagenome (GOLD analysis project Ga0302322, IMG submission 203757) | Peat permafrost microbial communities from Stordalen Mire near Abisko, Sweden - Fen_T0_2 | ecosystem: Environmental > Terrestrial > Soil > Wetlands > Permafrost | place: Sweden: Abisko... | reverse complement strand
CAAAAAACAATCCGTTGCCGAAGCTGAAATGGCAACCATGGAAAAACGCGGCATGGATACCGGCATAAAAGCCGTGCACCCGCTCACCGGCGAACAGGTTCCGGTGTGGATAGCAAACTATGTATTGATGGATTACGGCTCGGGCGCGGTGATGGCGGTTCCGGCGCATGACCAGCGCGATTTTGAATTTGCACAAAAATACAATTTACCGATCAAGCAGGTGATCAAGCCGGCAAAAGATGAAACCTGCGATACCAGCAAAGAAGCGTTTGTTGAAAAAGGCATCCTGGTCAACTCGGGCGAATTTGATGGTCTGGATTTTGCGCACGCATTTGATGCCGTCGCGAATGCACTGATCCAAAAAAATAAAGGCCGCGTGCAAACCAATTATCGTTTGCGCGACTGGGGCGTCTCACGCCAGCGTTACTGGGGCGCGCCAATTCCAATCTTCAATCTGCCGGAAGGCGGCGAAATTCCTGTGCCTCTGGACAAACTCCCGGTGTTGTTGCCGGAAGATGTGCAAATGAACGGCGTGCATTCACCAATCAAAGCCGATAAAGAATGGCGCAAGGCAATGCTGAACGGAAAACATGTCGAGCGCGAAACCGATACCTTCGATACCTTCATGGAATCGTCCTGGTATTACGCGCGTTACACTTGCCCGAATTTTGCCGAAGGCATGCTCGACAGCAAAGCAGCGAACTACTGGTTACCGGTCGACCAATACGTTGGGGGCATCGAACACGCCATCCTGCATCTTTTATATGCGCGCTTTTTCCACAAATTAATGCGCGACGAAGGCCTGGTGCAATGCGACGAACCCTTCAAACAATTGTTATGCCAAGGCATGGTATTGGCGGATTCGTTTTACACCCTGAATGCTGACGGCAGCAAAACCTGGTTTAACCCGGCAGATGTCACACTCGAACGCGACGACAAAGGCAAGGTAACCAAAGCCCTCCACGCAGGCAATGGCAAGGTATTGCAAATGGGTGGCATGACCAAGATGTCAAAATCCAAAAACAATGGCATCGATCCGCAAACCGCCGTTGAACAATACGGTGCCGACACGGTACGCCTGTTCACTATGTTTGCGGCACCACCCGAGCAAACGCTGGAATGGAATGACGCAGGCGTTGAAGGTGCTAGCCGTTTTTTACGCCGCTTGTGGAAAAACGCATACGAACATTTGCAAGCGGGCACACCCGGGAAATTATCAACAGAAAATCTCACTCCTGCACAAAAAGATTTGCGGCGCAAAACGCATGAAACAATTGCAAAAGTGAAAAAAGATTTTGGTGAGCGCCAAACTTTTAATACTGCCATTGCGGCCGTAATGGAGTTATCTAACGAAATTACCAAACTGGCAGATCGTCAATCCGCACAAGGTCTGGCCGTAGAGCACGAAGCGCTGGAAGCTGCGGTATTATTACTGTCTCCCATCGTACCGCATATTTCACATGTGTTATGGAAAGCACTGGGTCGCTCAGAAGATGTACTCAACGCCTCGTGGCCTATGGTTGATGAAGCGGCATTGGTGCGCAATAGTGTGGAGATCGTGATTCAAATCAATGGCAAAGTACGCGGAAAACTAGAAGCAACCCTCGATGCAGATCAACTCCTGTTGCAAGAACAAGCATTACTACAGGAAAACGTGATTCGCTTTATGGAAGGCAAACCGGTGCGCAAGGTGATTCACGTGCCGAACAAACTGATCAATATTGTCGTCTAACTACTGTGATAGATAAATGTACCTGAAAACATTTTTTCGCGCTTTCACCATACTGTCCTGCATCCTGCTGCTGCCATCCTGCGGCTGGCATTTGCGCGGCGAACCCGCGCCCGACCATGCAAGTTCAACAGCGAGCACCTTGACAGGTTTTTCACTTATTGCCGATGATATTTACACGCCGTTGTATCGTGCATTCAGGAATGATTACGAAAGCCGCCGTATCGATCTGGTAAATACGGAAAATCAGCCGCAGCTCAAGTTGCTCGATGAAAACGTCAAAACACGCATTCTGTCACTTAACACCGAGCTGGATCCTGCGGAAAGCGAGCTCACCTATAGCATTCGTTATCAAATTACTCTTCCAAAAAAATCTGCGCAACTGTACGGCATCCAGTTGTACCGAACCTACACGCAGAACAAAAACCAAGTCACCGCCCGCGATAATGAAAAAAACAAATTGATTGATGAAATGCGCCTTGAAGCCGCTGAAAAAGTCCTGAACCAGATACACACTTTATCCTCCCAACAAAAATAACACGCGATGAAAATATATCCCGAAAAACTGGCGGACACTTTCACACCATCGCTGCCGCTGCTTTACATTATTAGCAGCGATGAAACACTACTGCTCAATGAAGCGGCAGATTCAATCCGGTTCGCAGCAAGGCAACAAGGTGCCATCGAGCGAGAGGTTTTCCATGCAGACAGCGGCCATTTTGACTGGGAGCCCGTGCTGCAATCGCTCAATAGCATGTCGCTGTTTTCAGAAAAAAAATTGCTGGAGATTCGCTGCACCAAAAAAACATTAAACGATGAGCTGTTTTTACATTACTGGCAACGTCCCAACCCTGATGTTGTAGTACTCGTTCTGGTGGAGAAGCTCGATAAAGTAACGCAAAAAACCAAATGGTTCACCGAACTGGAAAAAGCAAGTCAGTTTGTACAAATCTGGCCACTTGATGACGCACAACTAAACCGCTGGCTCGGTCAACGCGCGAAGCGCCAGGGAGTAAATATCGACCCGCAGGGCATCCGCATCCTGCAAGATCGCACAGAAGGAAATTTACTTGCCTCAGCACAGGAACTGGAAAAACTGCATCTCCTTTTTGGCAATGAATTAATCACACCGGAAAAACTCCTTGATGCCATTTCTGATAATGCGCGTTACGATGTATTCAAATTGACTGATGCGGCTCTTGCTGGCAATACACGAAATGCTTTAAAAATTTTACACGGGTTGTTTGACGAGGGTACCGCTGAGACTTTTATCCTGTGGGCATTCACCCGCGAGTTGCGCACCCTCGCTAACACCAGCGAAGCAGTCCAGCAGGGTCAGCAGTCCAGCGCTGTTCTCTTCAAACAAGGCGTGCTGGATAAACGCCAACCTGCTTACCTGCAGGCGCTCAAGCGACTTAATACAAAAACCATTTACCAATTATTGCAAACCGCACACCAGATCGATTTATCGATCAAGGGATTGAGCGCAAAAAACCCAAGGGATGGACTGGAAGATTTATGTATGTCGCTTGCTGGCCGCAGCAAAAATTAAATTTTTAATTTTGTTACTGTGTCTACCAGGAAAGTCAAAAAGCGCCCGGCATCTGCGCCATTAATCGCACGGTGATCGTAAGACAAACACAAAGGCAGCATATTCACCGGCTCAAAGGTTTTGCCATTCCATAGCGGTTTTATTTGTGACTTCGACACACCCAGAATCGCCACCTCCGGCGCATTCACCACGGGTGTAAACCCATTGCCGCCAATAGCGCCGAGACTGGAAATGGTAAAACATCCGCCCTGCATTTCTGCCGGTTTTAATTTGCCATCCCGCGCTTTCGCGGACAACGCCAGCATTTCTTCGGCGATGGCCCAGATGTCTTTCTGGTCCACATCGCGAATCACCGGCACCATCAACCCGGCTGGCGTATCTACTGCCAGTCCAATGTGAACATATTTTTTGCGTACAAAATGTTTACCGTCATTGTGCAGGGATGAATTGACTTTAGGATGCTGTTGTAATGCAAGGGCGGCGGCTTTCAACAAAAAGACAATCGGTGTCAATTTGACGCCACGTTTTTCGCTCTCACCTTTCAGGGCAGCGCGCAACTGATCCATCGCAGCCAGATTTGCCTCATCAAACTGCGTGACGTGCGGCACATTAAGCCAACTGCGCTGCATGTTCTCTGCCGTAACGCGCGCGATCTTGCTCATTGGCTCCAGTACAACTTCACCAAACTTGCTGAAATCAATATCGGGAATCCTGGGCAGCGCGCTTCCACCACCCTGCCGCGCTTTTTCCAGTGCTGCGCGGATGTAATTGTGCAAATCATCTTTCTGCAGGCGGCCGCGCGGGCCTGTCGCCTTCACTTCATTGAGGTTGACGCCAAGTTCGCGCGCCAGTTTTCGCACAGCTGGGCCAGCATAGATTCCTGCTGCTGATACGGCGGGTGTAGCATTTGACGAAACAGATTGTGGTTTCGCAACCGTAATAGGTTGCGCTTTTCTTGACTCTTCGGCTGGTGCCGGCTTTTGATTGGCTGAATCATCTGTTGTTGAACTGGCAAGCGCCAATTCAACAAGAGCATTACCTTCACTGACCTTGTCGCCCACTTTCACTTTAATGGAAAGTATTTTTCCCGCTTTCGGCGATGGCACTTCCATTGAAGCCTTGTCAGATTCAAGCACCACCAGCGACTGCTCTGCCGCTATGGTGTCGCCTACAGCCACCAGAATCTCGATAACTTCGACCTTATCAGCGCCACCAAGGTCGGGAACCTTTATTGTTTCACTTAACATTTTTTCGCTCGACATATTCACCGCAGCTCACATGTGCATGGGATTGGTTTTATCTGGCGAAATACCAAATGCTTTCATTGCCGATAACACAACACTGACATTGACCTTGCCTTCAGCGGCTAGCGCCTGCAGCGCTGCAACCACCACGTGATAACGATCCACCTCAAAATGACTGCGCAATTTTTCACGCGTATCGCTGCGACCAAAACCATCGGTTCCCAACACGGTGTAACTTGCGGGAATAAATTCACGCAATTGATCGGCAAACAATTTGACGTAGTCTGTCGATGCAATAACCGGGCCTTTTAAACCCAGATCAAAACGCTGCTGCAATTGCTGCGTCACGAATGCGGGTTTGGCGTCTTTATCCGGATGCATACGATTCCAGCGTTCAACAGTTAGCCCCTCGCGGCGCAACTCATTGATGCTGGTTAAACTCCACACTTCGGATTCAACCAAATAGTTGTCGCGCAAAATTTCCGCAGCCGCCTCGACTTCGCGCAAGATCGCACCACAACCCATCAGATGAACTACGGGAACGTTATTATTCTCGATATTTTTTTTATCCGACTGACGCAGCAGGTACATACCTTTGACTATGCCTTCGCTCATTTCCGACGGCATGTCGCCTGGCATTGCCGGCTGCGGATAATTTTCATTCATCGTGGTGATGTAATAAAAACAGTTTTCCTTGTTGTGATACATGCGCCGCAATCCATTCTGGATAATCACGGCCAGCTCGTAGGCATAGGTAGGATCGTAGGTGACACAATTAGGTATGGTTCCCGCCAGAATATGGCTGTGCCCATCCTGGTGTTGCAGGCCTTCGCCATTTAATGTCGTTCTACCCGCGGTTGCACCGATTAAAAATCCGCGCGCCTGCGAATCACCTGCAGCCCAGGCCAGATCGCCGATGCGCTGGAATCCAAACATGGAATAAAAAATATAAAACGGAACCATCGGGAACTGGTGCGTGCTGTAGGAGGTAGCACATGCCAACCACGCGGAAAACGCACCGGCCTCATTAATACCTTCCTCAAGAATCTGGCCCTGCTCTGATTCCTTGTAATACATCACCTGGTTGGCATCGACCGGAGTGTATTTTTGTCCTACGGATGAATAGATACCCAATTGACGAAACATACCTTCCATGCCAAAGGTGCGCGCTTCATCGGGAACGATCGGCACCACGCGCTGACCTATCGATTTATCTTTTACCAAAGATGAAAGAATGCGCACAAACACCATCGTGGTAGAAATGCTGCGCTCACCGCTACCCTGCATTACCGCATCAAACGCATTCAATTCAGGTGTTGCCAGCTTCTCAAAGTCTTTAATGCGCGCGGGAATACTGCCGCCCAGCACTTCACGGCGTTTGCGCATGTATTTCATTTCCGGGCTGTCTTCCGGCGGACGGTAGTAAGGCAGTTTTTCCAGTTGATCATCGGACACCGGGATATCAAAACGATCGCGGAATTTTCGCAAATTTTCCACATCGAGTTTTTTGATCGAGTGTGTGTCATTGGCGGCTTCACCCGCTGTACCGAGACCATAACCTTTGACGGTCATCGGCAAAATAACCGTTGGCTGACCGCTGTGGTTCACCGCCGCATGGTAGGCCGCATAAACCTTGTAGGGATCATGGCCACCGCGATTCAGGTACATGATGTCCTTGTCGGATAAATCCTTGACCAGCTCCAGCAGTTCAGGATATTTTCCAAAAAAATGTTCGCGCGTGTAGGCGCCGCCGTTGGCTTTGAAATTCTGCAATTCACCATCACACACTTCGTCCATGCGCTTTTGCAACAGGCCGGTTTTATCGCGTTCCAGCAACTGGTCCCAGTGCCGCCCCCAGATAACCTTGATCACGTTCCAGCCCGCCCCGCGAAACACGCCTTCGAGTTCCTGGATAATTTTGCCGTTGCCACGCACCGGTCCATCCAGCCGCTGCAAATTACAATTGATCACAAAAATAAGGTTGTCGAGTTTTTCTCGCCCCGCCAATGCAATTGAACCCAATGATTCCGGCTCATCGCATTCACCATCACCGAGGAAAGCCCATACCTTGCGATCACCGTGATTCACCAACCCGCGTTTGGTCTGGTATTTCATCACATGCGCCTGGTAAATCGCCTGTATTGGACCGAGCCCCATGGATACCGTCGGGAACTGCCAGTAATCCGGCATCAACCAGGGATGCGGATATGATGACAAACCCTTGCCATCTACTTCGCGGCGAAAATTATCAAGCTGCTCGTCAGAAAGAACCCCTTCAAGATAGGAGCGCGCATACATGCCGGGCGAGCTGTGACCCTGGAAATAAATCAGATCACCCAACTGCTTCTTACCATCCCGGTCAAAGGCATTACCTCTGAAGAAGTGGTTGTAGCCGATGTCATATAACATCGCCGCAGAAGAGAAAGTGGCGATGTGCCCACCCAACCCCTCATCATTTTTATTGGCTTTCATCACCATCGCCAATGCATTCCAGCGAATTAATGAACGAATGCGGCGCTCCATAAACAAATCGCCAGGCATACGCTTTTCTTCAGTCGTCGATATGGTATTGCGAAAGGGGGTGGTGATGGCCGTCGGCAGTTTGATGCCCTCTTCATAGAGCTGTTTTGCCATGGCCAGGAATATAGTAGCGGCGCGCTCTTTGCCGCCGTGCCGGACCAGGGCATCCATGGCTTCAAGCCATTCTTCGGTTTCGATGGGATCAATATCATGTGCCATGGTGTAACGCGAACCCCCTGAACTGCACTGCATTTAAAGTGTAATACTCATTGCGGACGATTGTAGCGCAACGGTAGGAATACTACAAAATCCACTGAAATTATAAAAACAGGTGCTGTTTTTGTAGTTTTTTTACCTGATCACCCGCTCAGATATTGAGGATGATTGAGAGCTTATACAACGCAGCAACACTGATCGCATCGGTGATACGGCCATCGAGCGCCATGGCGATTGCATCGCGCAAAGGAAGTTTCATCACTTCTATATCTTCCGAATCCTCGAGCAGTTGTTTGCCCGGGAAAATATGCTCTGCCAAAAAAACCACGGCTTTTTCATCGGTGACAGAATTGGATGGATGCAGGGTCAACAATTCCGTCCAGCGATGGGCTTTCAAGCCGACCTCCTCCTCCAGCTCCCGCCGGGCGGTATCGATGAGAGATTCTCCCTCCGGGCTGCCGCCCTCCGGAATTTCCCAGCTGTCTTGACCTAACGGAAAACGATGCTGTTTTACCAGCCAGGTATTTTGATCTTCGTCCATCGGCACAATGCCGACCGCCGTGTTCTTGAAATGCACGATGCCGTAAATACCCTCCGTGCCGGCAGGCGTGATGACGTCATGATGACTGACGGTAATCCAGGGATTCTCGTAGGTAATTCGACTGCGCAATTTTTGCCATGCGTTTTTTTCTTTCATATACCACTCTCTTCGCACAACCTCTTAACCAATTGCCCGCTTGAAAAGTCTCGTGTAGCCCTTACAATTGATGCCACCTGCTGAAAACCTGTCGGAGAGCAATCATGTTCAAGAATGTTTTTTTGTTCAGGCACACAGCCCAAAATCGCTGGCAAGCGTTTGGCATGCACTTGCTGGTGAGTCTAAGTCTTTTTATTACGATGTGCACCATCATCGTGGTGTTCTGGTATCCAGGTGTGCTATTTACAACCGAAGGCGGCTGGCAGGGAGTGCGGCTGATTGCCGGAATTGATTTTGTTATTGGCCCCACACTCACACTCCTGGTCTACAAACCCGGCAAAAAAGGCTTGAAGTTTGATCTTACCGTTATTGGCATACTACAGGTGATCTGCATTACCTATGGCATGTATGTCGTCAATTACAGCCGTCCCGCCGTGGTTGCCTATGCAGACGGAATTTATTACACCACCCCTTTGTTGCGATTTGACAGCAGAGGTATTGATGTTAATCAGTCTGAACTGCTGACGGGAAATTACCCGATCTGGGTGAATATCAAACTCCCTGAAAACAAGGAAGACCGGCTGGCTGTAAAAATCAAACGGATGTGGAAAGGCCTTGAAACATCCGTTGATCTCTATGAGCCATACAAAAATGCGTTGCCGCTATTATCGAGGGAAGGCATAAGTCTGGAAGAGGCAAAAGCCAAAGACATCTCCATTCCTGACAATCTTGATGCGAATAAAACGAGAGTTTTCAAACTCATTACACGATACAATAATTACGCAGTTGCTGTAGATACAGAGACAGGTGAATTCACCCGATTATTAGGTGTGGTGCACGAGAAAAAGGCTACTAATAAATAATTGCCGACGGGCGAGTTAATCAACGCCGGCCTTCATATCAACGTTAATAATTTAAATCATTTTCTGTGAAACAATAGCGCATGAGTCGTTCGCAACAATTATGGTTTTATGGCGCGCTGTTTTGCTATTGCCTGATTACTTTGTTGTTGTACTGGCCGGCGCTTCAGGGAGAGCTGGTCTGGGATGACCGGTACATCGCCTACAATTACAATTTATTTAATATGGATCACTGGTTTTATAACAGTTTCCAGCGCTCATTTCTCGATGACGCCTATTATCGCCCCCTCCCCCTGCTAACGCTGATGTGGAACGGACTGCTGGGATTCAGATATTTCCCGATCCTGGCGCATGCAACCAATATTGCTCTGTTTTGCCTCAATGTTTTTCTAGTAATGCGGCTGACATACAAAATCGCCGCGAAGCCATGTATTGCGGCATTACTCGCGGGAGGGCTCTATACCGCCAATCCGGCAATGATGGAATCAACCGCCTGGATATCGGGGCGCTGTGACCTTTTGCTTACTTTTTTTATTTTATCGGCGCTGTGTCTTGACGTTGATTTAAAAAACAGATTTGCCTTGAAAGTCGCCCTGGTTTCACTGAGTTTTTTTTGCGCTGCCCTGAGCAAGGAAATGGCTGTGGTTTTCCCGCTGATACTTTTGCTATGGCATCTGTACGAAAAAAATATTCACCTGACCAACAAGCAACAGTTACGAACATGGATAATCGGCGAAAAAAATTACATCTACTATGCAGCCATATTATTCACAGGTCTGTGTTATTTATTGCTCAGGTATAGCCTGCTTGGACATTTGCTGGGCAGCCCAGATAGCGAGATTGACGCCCAGGGTTCCGCAAACTGGCTCGGCTACTTTCTCCTGATAATGAAAACCTATACATGGTATTTTCTGTTACTGATATTGCCCTATTACAATTTGTCTGCAATTTATGTCACGGAAATCCCGGTTCAACTGAACGACTGGTCGGCACTGATGGGTTGTGTCATTTTTGCCTTAACGATTTACCTGTTTTTTTCCAGGGCGGTTAATGTAAAAACAAAATACGGCCTCGCTGTTATTGCACTGTTATTCCTGCCCATATCAAATATCGCCCGGCTGAACATCTGGGACAACTTCATCCACCTACGCTTTCTCACACTGCCCTTTTCCTGCCTGATTGTTTTTTTTGTGCCCATACTCGTTGATTGGCTCGCCATACAACAGAAACGAATTCAGGTTGTTATTACTGCCGTGTGCGTATTGTGGTTTATGGCGGGGATTGCCAACCTGAAGGTTACCGTTCCCCTGTGGTCAAACGAGTTGTCTTTATGGAAGTGGGCAACACAAACGACACCGCATGCACAAATCGTATGGGGTAATTACACTTCTGCGCTTTACAAGTCATCCGATTATGCAGGTTGTATCCGCGCCGTTGAAGAGTCCGAAAAAATACAAGGTTACAATCCAAGAGTGTATGTCAATGCCAGCTTTTGTTATAACGCCATCGGCAATAAAAACCAGGCCCGCGCCTACATCATGAAAGTCTTGCAAACACCGGGGCTTCCCATGGATATCAACTCCATCACCTACATGCAGGCTGCATCACTGAATATCGATAAGGCTTTGGCGGATGGAATCAATACTAACAACACCGACTCGCTTGAGTATAAAAATATTGTCACGCTGCTTGGCGCCGCCATTTACGCGGATCACACCAATTTTGAAGCCCGGTATCTGCTAATCACCTGGCATGTACTCATCAATGACAGGCAAGCGCTGGATGTATTAATAGGTGATATCTTTCATCAAAAACCGGAAATACAAAAAACCCAAATTGAAAATATCAAAAAATATATTTCATCCAAAAATATGCTTAATAATGAGCAGCGCCTGTATCTCGATTCCGCATTAACCAACAATCACAATACTGAAATTGAAAGCACGCGATAAGATCAATTGCGCACTTTCTCATACACAAAGACACACAATCCTAATGCCGCGAGTATCAGTGCCAACACATTGATGATATTGGCAACATGCTGCGCAGGCGATACATTAAACTCAATCGGGCTGCGTTCCAGGAACCGTTCCGCTTGTTCTTTTTCCTGCAGCGGATATTCATCTCCGACAACCGCACAGTTGTTTTGTTTCGGCCAAATCAGGCATGCCGGTTTTTTAACATTCAGGTAACCGTCATTTTCCGCAAGCGCCGGGGTTTCCGATCGCAGGCGACCCTGCCGAAATGTCTCCAGGCGATATCCATACACCGGGTTGTAACAATGAATAAAGCTGCCGCCAAACGCCATCACATCATTACGACCCTGATCACCGCCAGGCACGGCCACGTTCTCTGTCATCCAGGCGACAGGTTTTATGTTGCCTTGCTTGCCTTCGCGCCAGGCCATGTCTATCCATTTCGGATCGTAGTGTTGCACTGAGTCACTGGTGTAATAGGAGCGATCTGTCATACCCGATTCAAGCAATAATGCTGCACAAAAAATCACAAGTGCCACTTTAATGATGTCAGGATTTTTTATCTGCTGTTCAACCGCCTGCCACGCCATAGCGCCGGCAATGCACGCCACAGGAATCCAGATGATGATCCAGCGAAACGGGAAGCTGGTGGTATTAATGACCGGTACTGTTTTGAGAATGGCATTCCATGCAGGGCTGTACCACAGCAATGCCGAGGGAATGAGCAATATCACTGCGAGCGACAATCCATAAGCCGCGCGCCGATAAAAACCGTCCGCTGCACCGGCTTTC
>Ga0302322_100005007_pt1 | contig 11586 bp, 9 predicted proteins | sample Fen_T0_2_FD_203757 | JGI IMG/M metagenome (GOLD analysis project Ga0302322, IMG submission 203757) | Peat permafrost microbial communities from Stordalen Mire near Abisko, Sweden - Fen_T0_2 | ecosystem: Environmental > Terrestrial > Soil > Wetlands > Permafrost | place: Sweden: Abisko... | reverse complement strand
GGGCGGCGCAGGACGGGTTCGTGCCGGGCGTGCTCTCGCCGACGCTCGTCCAGGTGCGGCCCGCGGCGGGCGGCCCGGCCCTCGACCCTGCGGCCCTGATCCGGCTGCAGGACGCGCTGGGGCGCCAGGCGCACGTCGCGGGCGTCGTCGGCCCCCGCGAGGACGGCGCGCTGAGCCGCGCCGCCGGGCGGTCCCTCGGGGTGCTCGCCCGCGCGGACGGGCAGGCGGCCCGCTACCTGCTGCTGCTCGACGTCGACCCCCTCGACGCGACGGCCGTCGCCGCCGTCACCCGGTTGCGGGACGGCGCCCCGGCGCTGGCCGTGGCGGCGGGGCTGCCCGCGGGCACCCGGGTGGGCGTGGGCGGCGACACGGCCGCCGTCGCCGCCGTCATCGAGCAGACAGACCGCGACCTGCGGGTCGTCCTCGTGGCGGCCCTGGTGGTGAACCTGCTGCTGCTCATGGTGTTCCTGCGGGCGCTCGTCGCGCCGGTGTACCTGCTGGCCTGCACGGCCCTGTCGGCGGCGGCGACGTTCGGGCTCACCACCTGGGTGTTCCAGGACCGGTTGGGCCATCCGGGGATCGCCTTCTTCGTGCCGCTCGCGACCGGCGTCCTGCTGATCGCGCTCGGGTCGGACTACAACCTGTTCGCCGTCGGGCACGTGTGGGAGGAGGCCCGGCGGCGGCCTCTGCGCGAGGCCATGCTCGCGGCGCTGCCCCGGTCGTCCGGGGCGATCACCACGGCCGGGATCGCGCTGGCCGCGAGCCTGGGCGCGCTGGCCCTGGTGCCGCTGCGCCAGTTCCGGGAACTGGCGTTCGCGCTGGTCGTGGGGATCCTGATCGATGCCCTCGTGGTCCGCACCCTGCTGGCCCCCGCCCTGCTCGGGCTGTTCGGGTCGTTCAGCGGCTGGCCCGGACGCCGGCTGCGCCGCCCGCCTGGCTAGGGTGATCGCCGTGGACGGGCCGACGATCGCGATGCACGAGTCCCTGCCCGCCGGGCTCGTGGCCCGGGTCCACCGGCTCGTCGCCACGGCCACGGCGGTGGACGGCGTGGCGCCGCTGTCGGAGCACGTCCTGCTCCACCTGCGCCTGGGCGGCGAGGGCCCGGACCGGCACCTGCTGGTGACCGCCGGGCCCGACGTCGCCGGGTACGCGCACCTCGACCCCACCGACCAGGTGGCGGGCCCGGCCGTCGAGGTGGTCGTCCACCCCGCCCACCGCGGCCGGGGGATCGGGCGGCGCCTGGTGGCCGCTGCGGCCCGCCACGCCCCGGACGGCCGCCTGCGGGTGTGGGCCCACGGCGACCACCCCGCGGCCCGCGCCGTCGCCGCCCGGCTGGGCCTGCACGAGGTGCGCCGCCTGGAGCAGTGGCGCCGCCCCCTCGGCGGCCCCCTGCCGCCCGCCCCCGTGCCCGCCGGGATCGTCGTGCGCGCCTTCCGCCCGGGCACGGACGACGACGCCTGGCTCGCGCTCAACGCCCGGGCGTTCGCGGGGCATCCGGAGCAGGGCGCGTGGACGGCCCGCGACCTGCACCTGCGCACCGCCGAGAGCTGGTTCGACCCCGACGGCTTCCTGCTGGCGGAGGAGGACGGGCGGCTGGTCGGCTTCCACTGGACCAAGGTCCACGGCGGCCCGGTCGGCGGCGGCCCGGTCGGCGGCGGCCCGGTCGACGACGGCCCGGTCGACGACGGCGCGACCGGCCACGGCCACGACCCGATCGGCGAGGTGTACGTGCTCGGCGTCGACCCGGCCGCGCAGGGCCGCGGGCTCGGCCGGCTGCTGACCCTCGCCGGGCTGGAGCGCCTGCGCTCGCTCGGGCTGCCGCAGGCCATGCTCTACGTCGAGAGCGACAACCACGCCGCCCGGGCCACCTACCGCACCCTCGGTTTCACCCACTGGGGGAGCGACGTGATGTTCTCGCATCACCCGAAGTCCGGATAGACACCGGGCGGCGCCCGGGGGTCGGGCGTCGGCCGTCCGGGCGGCCACCCTCGCCGCCCGGCGGGTGCGCATGACACCATCGGGGCATGACCAGCGCCGCGACCCGTCCAGCGGCGGGCACCACGTCCACCGCCCCGCGCCGACCCTCCGGCCGCGTGGCCGGCGCTGCGGGCCCCTCCCTGGCGCTCGCCGAGACGGCTGCCGAGGAGGCCGTGATGCCTCCCGGCCGCTTCCTCGACCGGGAGCTGTCGTGGCTCGCCTTCAACGAGCGGGTGCTGGCGCTCGCCAAGGACGACGCCCTGCCGCTGCTGGAGCGCGCCCGCTTCCTGGCGATCTTCGCGAGCAACCTGGACGAGTTCTTCATGGTCCGGGTGGCGGGCCTCAAGCGCCGCATCGCGACCGGCCTCGCCGTCACCGCCGCCAGCGGCCTGGAGCCGCGCCGGGTGCTCGACCGCATCAGCGACAAGGCCCACGACCTGCAGGGCGAGCACTCCCGGGTCTACCGCGACCTGGTGGCACCCGCGCTCGCCGAGGCGGGCATCGCGCTCGTCCACTGGGGCGACCTGTCCGAGCCCGAGCAGGAGCGGCTCCACGCGTTCTTCCGCGACCAGGTCTTCCCGGTCCTGACGCCGCTGGCCGTCGACCCCGCCCACCCGTTCCCGTACATCTCCGGCCTGTCGCTCAACCTCGCGGTGATCCTGCGCAACCCGGTGACCGACAAGGAGCACTTCGCCCGGGTCAAGGTGCCGCCGCTGCTGCCGCGTTTCATCGCCGTCGGCGGGGACGACGGGTTCGAGCACGCCCGGTTCGTGCCCCTGGAGGACGTCATCGCCGTCCACCTGGAGCAGCTCTTCCCGGGGATGGAGGTGCTGCACCACAACACCTTCCGGGTCACCCGCAACGAGGACCTGGAGGTCGAGGAGGACGACGCCGAGAACCTCCTGCAGGCCCTGGAGAAGGAGCTGCTGCGGCGCCGGTTCGGCCCGCCGGTACGGCTGGAGCTCGCCCAGGACGTCGACCCGCACGTGCGCGACCTGCTCGTCCGCGAGCTGGGCGTCAGCGAGGCCGAGGTCTACCTGCTGCCCGAACCGCTCGACCTGCGGGGCCTGAACCTCGTCGCCGACCTCGACCTGCCCGACCTGCACTACCCGAAGTTCGTGCCCAAGACCCATCGGCACCTGAACGAGGTCGAGACGGCCAAGCCCAGCGACGTCTTCGCCTCGGTGCGGGCCCGGGACGTGCTGCTGCACCACCCGTACGACTCGTTCTCGACGAGCGTGCAGGCGTTCCTGGAGCAGGCCGCCGCCGACCCCAAGGTCCTGGCGATCAAGCAGACCCTGTACCGGACCAGCGGCGACTCACCGATCATCGACGCGCTCATCGACGCCGCCGAGGCCGGCAAGCAGGTGCTCGCCCTGGTGGAGATCAAGGCCCGGTTCGACGAGCAGGCCAACATCATCTGGGCACGCAAGCTGGAGCAGGCGGGCGTCCACGTCGTCTACGGCATCGTCGGGCTGAAGACGCACGCCAAGCTGAGCCTCGTCGTCCGGCAGGAGTCGGACGGGCTGCGGCGCTACTGCCACGTCGGCACGGGCAACTACAACCCCAAGACCGCCCGGATCTACGAGGACATCGGCCTGCTCACCTGCGACCCGCAGGTCGGCGAGGACCTGTCCCGGCTGTTCAACCAGCTGTCCGGCTACGCCCCCAAGACCGCCTACCGGCGGCTGCTCGTGGCGCCGCGCTCGCTGCGCAGCGGGCTCGTCGACCGGGTCCACCGGGAGATCGACCACCACCTCGCGGGTCGCCCTGCGGGCGTCCGGATCAAGGTCAACTCCATCGTCGACGAGGTCCTCATCGACGCCCTCTACCGGGCGAGCCAGGCGGGCGTGCCCGTCGACGTCGTCGTGCGCGGCATCTGCTCGATCCGGCCCGGGGTGCCCGGCCTGTCGGAGAACATCCGGGTGCGCAGCATCCTCGGCCGGTTCCTGGAGCACTCGCGGATCTTCTGGTTCGCGGGCGGCGGGGAGCCGGTCGTCTACATCGGCAGCGCCGACATGATGCACCGCAACCTCGACCGCCGGGTCGAGGCGCTGCTGCGCATCAAGGACCCCGGGCACATCGCCGAGTTCGACGAGCTGCTCACCCTCGCGATGGACCCGGAGACGATCTCCTGGCACCTGGCCTCGGACGGTCGCTGGACGCTGCACCCCACGCCCGACGAGGGCCCGGGCCGCGACCTGCAGAGCCACCTCATCGCCGCGCGACCGCGCCGCCGCGGGACCCGACGGCGGTGACCCTGCTGCACCCGTCGCACCAGGTCACCGCGCAGCCGGCGCCGCCGTCGCCCTCGGCGCCCGCTGCGGCGCTCGCGGGCGCGCGGCAGGACCGGCCCGACGTCGTCGCCGCGGGGGTGCTCTGCTGGCGGCCGGCACGCGACGGCGGCGTGGAGGTGCTCGTCGTGCACCGCCCGGAGCACGACGACTGGACCTGGCCCAAGGGCCGCCCCGAGCGGCGCGAGCAGCCCGCCGAGTGCGCCGTCCGGAGCACCGCCGCCGACACCGGCGTCCGTGTCGTGCTCGGCCGCCCGCTGCCGCCGGTCCGCTACGCGCTGCCCGACGGCCCGGTCAAGGAGGTCTCGTACTGGGCGGCCCGGGTGACCGGCCGCCACGACCCCGCGGCCCGGCCCGCCGGCCGGCCGGGCGGACGGCCGGGCGGACGGCCGGGCGACCGGCGCCCGGGCGGCCCGACCGACCGGGTGGACGGCGCCCGCTGGCTGCGCCCGGAGGAGGCGGCCGAGCGGCTCACCCACCCCGCCGACGCCGCGCCGCTCGTCGCGCTGGCCGCGCTCGCCGCCGAGGGGACGCTCGACACCGTCGCCACCCTGGTGATCCGCCACGCGACGGCCCGGCCGCGCGACGCGTGGGCCCGCGCGGACGCCGAGCGGCCGCTGGTCGCCTCCGGCCGGCGCCAGGCGATGGCCCTCGGCGCCCTGCTGCAGTGCTGGCGCCCCGACGTGGTCCTGTCCTCGCCCTGGCGCCGCTGCCGGGAGACCCTCGACCCCTACCTGGCGGCGGCGCGCCCCCGGCTGCGCACGAAGGGCGGCCTGTCCGAGGCCGGGCACCGGAGGGCGCCCGGCAAGGCGGCCCGGCACGTCCGGTCCCTGCTCGAGAGTGCCCACGGCGGGGCGCTGTGCACCCACCGGCCGGTGCTCGAGGCGGTGCTGGACGCCGTCCGGCTCTGGTGCACGCCCGAGGCGGCGCGGCAGGTCCCGGACCGCAACCCGTTCCTGCACCCGGGCGACGTCCTGGTGGCGCACGTCGTGCACGGCCAGCGACGGCGTCCGGTGGTCGTCGCGGTGGAGCGGCACGGAACGCGATGACGGGGCCGGTGACGGGCCCATGCCGGGCACCAGGGACACTCACGCGTGGTCACCGCCGGTCACTGCATACGGTTACGCCCGATTGAGCGCCCGGCGTCATCCCGCAGTCACCCCCAGGACGACCTAACGTCACCCCTACGTGGCGCCGGATTCACTCCCCGGACACCTGCGCCCGGGACCGGCTTCACCTCCCCTGCCTAGCGTCGGGGTCGGTGTCACAGGACACCCGGCGGGGGCCCGCACCGGGCCGAAGGCCCGCCGACTCACTCGAGACAGGGACTTGCCGCAGTGAAGCTTTCTCGGTCGGGTCGGACGGTCGGAGTCGTCGTCGTAGGCGCTCTCGCCCTGGCGGCCTGTGGTTCCGACGACAACGCGAGCACCACCACCAGCAGCACCAGCAGCGCCGCCGCCGGCGCGTCGTCCTCGTCGTCGTCGGGGTCGGGGGCCGCAGTCACGGGCACGCTCAACGGTGAGGGCTCCACGGCGCAGAAGAACGCGATCGCCCAGGTGGTCAAGGACTTCCAGTCCGCGAACACCGGCGCGACGGTCAACTACAACGGCACCGGGTCCGGCGCCGGCATCAAGCAGTTCAACGCGGGCCAGGTGGACTTCGCCGGCTCCGACTCCGCGCTCAAGACCGCGTCGACCGACGGCAGCAAGACCGAGGCCGACGCCGCCAAGGCGCGCTGCAGCGGCAACGACGCGTGGAACCTGCCGCTGGTCGCCGGCCCGATCGCGGTGTCGTACAACCTGCCGGGCGTCACCAAGCTCACCCTCACGCCCGAGGTCACCGCGAAGATCTTCAGCGGTGCGATCAAGACCTGGGACGACGCCGCCATCAAGGCGATCAACGCCGGCGCCACGCTCCCGTCGAAGCCGATCAAGGTGTTCTTCCGCTCCGACGAGTCGGGCACCACGGAGAACTTCCAGAAGTACCTGGCCGGTGCCGCCCCCGCGGCGTGGACGGTCGCGCCGTCCAAGAAGTTCGCGGGCAAGGTCGGCGAGGGCAAGCCGAAGTCGGACGGCGTCGCGGCGGCCGTGAAGGCCACCGAGGGCGGCATCTCCTACATCGAGTGGTCGTTCGCCACCAAGAACTCGCTCGGCGTGGCCCAGATCGACAACGGCGCGGGCGCCGTCGAGCTGACGGGTGACTCCGCGGGCAAGGCCGTGGCCGCCGCCAAGGTCACCGGCACCGGCAACGACCTCGCCCTCAAGCTCGACTACGCCACCAAGACCCCGGGTGCCTACCCGATCGTCCTGGTGACGTACGAGATCGTCTGCTCGAAGGGCCTGGACGCGGGCAAGACCACGCTGCTCAAGGCGTTCCTCAAGTTCTTCGCCGACCCCGCGCAGCAGAGCAAGCTGACCGACCAGGGCTACGCCCCGCTCCCCGCCGAGGTGCAGACCAAGGTCGCCGCGGCCGTCGACGCGATCAGCTGAGACCCGAACCGCTCCAAACCGGGTCGGGCGCAGACCGCGCCCGGCCCGACCGCGATGGTGCCCTGCCCGTGGAGACACGGGCAGGGCACCATGGCGAGCACGGCAGGACACCCGCACGTCCCCCTCCGCATCCCCCTTCGCACCGACGACCATCCCACGAGGACGGGCCCATGGCGACCATCACCGGACGTTCCGAGCTTGACGCGAGCCCCTCGGGAGACCTCGGGGGGACCGGGCGGTTCGGCGACCGACTCTTCAGCGGCCTGGCCACCGGGTCGGGCATCGTCGTGGTGGGGATCATCGCCGCCGTGGCGGTCTTCCTCATCGCCCAGGCCGTGCCGGCGCTCGGCAAGGACGGCTCGAACTTCCTCTTCGACCGGATCTGGGACGTCAGTTCCTCCCCCCTCAAGTTCGGCATCCCCGACCTGCTCTGGGTCACCGTCATCTCCTCGATCGTGGCGATGGTGCTGGCCGTCCCCGTCGCGATCGGGGTGGCGCTCTTCCTCACCCAGTACGCGTCGCCGCGCGTCTCCCGGCCCGCCGCCTACCTCGTCGACCTGCTCGCCGCGGTCCCCTCGATCGTCTACGGCGTCTGGGGCGTGGTGTACCTGACGCCCTTCCTCGGCCCCGTGCAGGACGGGATCAGCTCGGCGCTCGGCTGGATCCCCCTCTTCGACAACTCCGCCGGCACGACCGGGACGATCTTCATCGGCTCCGTGGTGCTCGCCATCATGATCCTTCCCATCGTCACGGCCATCAGCCGCGAGGTGTTCGCCCAGACGCCCTCCACGCACAAGGAGGGCGCGCTCGCCCTCGGCGCCACCCGCTGGGAGATGATCCGGACGGCGGTGCTCCCCTTCGGCGCGCCGGGCGCCCTCTCCGCCGCCATGCTCGGCCTCGGTCGCGCCCTCGGCGAGACGATCGCCATCAGCCTGATCCTCTCCACCGTGCCGGACTTCTCCTGGTCCCTCTTCAGCGGCGGCGAGACGTTCGCCTCGAAGATCGCCAACAACGCCGCCGAGTTCGACACTCCCACCAAGGCCGGTGCCTTCATCGCCGCCGGCCTCGTGCTCTTCGTCCTGACGTTCGTGGTCAACGCGATCGCCCGCGTGGTGATCGAGCGCAGGAAGGCCTTCACCGAGTGACCACCGAGACCCCCACCGCAGCCCCGTTCCAGGGCGGGCTCGTCGTCCGCTCCGGCAGCCGGGTCCTCAAGGACCGCATCGCGACCGTCCTGGTCTACCTGGCCTTCGCCCTCGCGATGGTCCCGCTCATCTGGATCATGTGGACCGTCGTCGCCAACGGCTGGGACCTGTTGCTCTCAGCCGGCTGGTGGACCCATTCCCAGCGCAACATCCTCCCGGAGCAGGTGGGCGGGGGTGCCTACCACGCGATCTACGGCACGGTGGTCCAGGCGATCATCTGTGCCGTCATCGCCGTCCCGCTCGGCGTCTTCACCGCGATCTATCTGGTGGAGTACGGACGGGGCCGGCTCGCCCGGGTGGTGAGCTTCATGGTCGACATCCTGACGGGCATCCCGTCGATCGTCGCCGCGCTCTTCATCTACGCCGTGTGGGTGACGACGTTCGGCTTCCATCGGGTGGCCTTCGCCGTGTCGCTCTCCCTGGTGCTGCTCATGATCCCTGTCGTCGTACGGTCGACGGAGGAGATGCTCAAGCTCGTGCCGAACGAGTTGCGCGAGGCGTCCTACGCCCTCGGCGTCCCGAAGTGGAAGACGATCGCGCAGATCGTCGTGCCGACGGCGCTCGGCGGCATCGTCACGGGCATCATGCTCGGCCTCGCCCGCGTCATGGGCGAGACCGCGCCGCTGCTGATCCTCGGCCCCTACGCGGCAGGCATCGCGACCGACCTGTTCAACGGGCCGATGGCGGCCCTGCCGACCCTGATCCGGGAGAACTTCGGTCAGCCCGACCCGGCGTCGCAGGCCCGGATGTGGGCGTCCGCGCTCACCCTGATCCTGATCGTGCTGGTGCTGAACATCGCCGGCCGGTTCGTCGCTCGCTTCAGCGGCGTCAAGAAGTAGCCCGTCCCACCCGTCCAGCCCACCCGACCGGCACCGCCCCCGGAGCGAGAAGGATCCTCGATGGCACAGCGGATCGACGTGAAGGACCTGAACATCTACTACGGCGCCTTCAAGGCCGTCGAGGGCGTCTCCATGGCCGTCGAGGCCCGCTCGGTGACGGCGTTCATCGGCCCCTCGGGCTGCGGGAAGTCGACCGTGCTGCGCACGCTCAACCGGATGCACGAGGTCATCCCGGGCGCGCGCGTCGAGGGCGTCGTCGAGATGAGCGGGCGCAACCTCTACGGCAAGGACGTCGACCCGGTCGCCGTGCGGCGCACCATCGGGATGGTGTTCCAGCGCCCCAACCCGTTCCCCACCATGTCGATCGCCGACAACGTGGCCGCGGGTCTGCGCCTCAACGGCGAGCGGAACAAGAAGCGGCTCGCCGAGTCGGTGGAGAGGTCGCTGCGCGGCGCCAACCTGTGGAACGAGGTCAAGGACCGCCTCGACAAGCCCGGCGCGGGCCTGTCCGGCGGCCAGCAGCAGCGTCTGTGCATCGCGCGCGCGATCGCGGTGGAGCCGCAGGTGCTGCTCATGGACGAGCCGTGCTCGGCGCTCGACCCCATCTCGACCCTCGCCATCGAGGACCTCATCGAGGAGCTCAAGGCGAACTTCACGATCGTCATCGTCACCCACAACATGCAGCAGGCCGCCCGCGTCAGCGACAAGACCGCCTTCTTCAACCTGGCGGCCACCGGCAAGCCGGGCAAGCTCATCGAGATGGGTGAGACGACGAAGATCTTCAGCAACCCGGTCGAGAAGGCCACCGAGGACTACATCAGCGGCCGCTTCGGCTGACCGGCGGCGTCACAGCCTGGTGGCGGCCATGACCCCGGCCGCCACCAGGCCGGTCACGAGCGGCGTCAGCAGGAACGTCACGCCGATCCGGCCGACCTGACGCCAGCGCACCGCCCGTGGCGACGTCGTCGCGCCCGTGCCGACGATCGAGGCGACCAGTACGTGGGTGCTGGACACGGGTGCCGCGAAGAAGCCCGCCGCGGCGTACAGGGACGCGGCCGCCACCACCTCCGCCGTGAAGCCGCCGACGGGGTCGAGCGGCGCCACCCGGCGTCCCAGGGTGGCGATGATGCGCCAGCCGCCGCACGCCGTCCCCGCCCCCAGGGCGAGCGCGACGGCGAGGCGCACCCAGACCGGCACCCCGGCCCCGGCGCGCGCGTCGCCGTGGGCCACGAGGGCCAGGACGACGACGGCGGCCGTCTTCTGGGCGTCCTGCAGCCCGTGGCCGAGCGCCATCGCGGACGCCGAGACGGTCTGCGCGATCCGGAAGCGCCGCCGGGTCTCGGCGTGCGGCCGGTCGCGGAGCAGGCGCAGCAGCACCACCGTGAGCAGCCAGGCGAGCACCAGACCGATCACCGGCGACGCCACCAGGGGCAGGAGCACGAGCCGGTCCAGCAGCCCCCAGTCCACCCCCGCCCCGGCGACCAGCCCGGCGCCCGCCAGGCCGCCGAAGAGGGCGTGGGTGGACGACGAGGGCAGGCCGTACCACCAGGTGAGCAGGTTCCAGCCGACGGCCGCGACCAGCGCCGCGAGCACCAGCCCGACGCCGGGCACGTCCACCGGGACGGCGAGGACGCCGCTGCTCAGCGCCTCGGCGACGGAGACCCCGAGGAGGCCGCCGACGGCGTTGAGGAGCGCGGCCAGGGCCAGCGCGACGCGCGGGGTGAGGGCACCGGTGGCGAGCGACGTGGCGACGCTGTTGCCCGCGTCGTGGAACCCGTTGGTCCAGGCGAAGGCGAGCGCCGCCACGACGACGGCGAGGAGGGCGGCATCCACCGACGCGCTCAGCTCTCCTTGACGGCGACGGTCTGCAGGGCGTTCGCCAGTTCCTCGAAGGCCTCGACGACGCGGCGCAGGGACTGCGCGACCGACACCAGGCGGATGAGCGCCGCCGGTTCGGGCCCCGGCGTCGACGTGATCTCGGCGAGCAGGCGGCGGTGGGCCTGCCCCGACTGCTTGCCCAGGCGGGACAGCTCGATCCAGGTCTCGGCGAGGTCGCCGGCGCGGGAGAGCTTCGGCAGCGCCCGGGCGGTGGCGTCGGCGGCCCGGACGACCAGCAGGACCAGCTCGCTCACCCCGGGCGGGACCGGACCGAGGCGGAAGAGGGTGATCTCGTCGGCCGCCGCGTCCATCCGGCCCACGCACGAGCGCAGGGCCCAGGTGACGCGGTAGACGTCGGCCCGGTCGAAGGGCGTCACGTAGGCGGCGCTCAGAACCCGTAACACGGCGTGAGCGGCCGCTTCGGCGACGTGATCGACCTCACGCAGCTGAGCCGCCGTCGGCTCGCGCGCGGGCTCCTCGGCGGTCAGCACCTCGGACAGCAGCTGGGCGCCGGCGACGAGGTAACCGCCCAGCTCCGCGATCAGGTCACCGATCTGGGCGTCCCGACGACGCACGCGGAACACGGCGACCCGCCTCTCCGTCGCAGACCCGACGGCCACCGGGAACCGGTCGACCGACCGGTCGGCGCCACGACCCGGCCGGCTGGCCGGAGCCTACGCGATCCAGGTGACGGGGCGACCGACCGGTCGGGAGGTCCAGTCACCCGGCGCAACCGGCGCGGCATGGAGTCACCTTGCGGTGACACGTGCCGTGTCCCCGAGGACCCTGCGGTGTGAGGGAGGTGCGTGCGGCAGATCGGGTTGGACGTCGGGCCGGGAGCGCCTCACGGCGCAACGGCCGCTCGTAGCGGCTTTTCATGGGACCCGGGGCTACCGCGGCCCGA
>Ga0302322_100005006_pt1 | contig 11587 bp, 8 predicted proteins | sample Fen_T0_2_FD_203757 | JGI IMG/M metagenome (GOLD analysis project Ga0302322, IMG submission 203757) | Peat permafrost microbial communities from Stordalen Mire near Abisko, Sweden - Fen_T0_2 | ecosystem: Environmental > Terrestrial > Soil > Wetlands > Permafrost | place: Sweden: Abisko... | reverse complement strand
AGCCCGGCGAGCTGCTCGACCAGGGGCGCGGGCGCGAGGTCCCACGGTGCGTCGGCGAGGCGGGGGACCACCCAGTCGTGCACCGGTCCGGGCTCGGTGAGCCACGGAGGGTCGGCCTCGCGCAACGCGCCGGTCGTGTCGGCCCCGGCCACCAGGTCGAGGGCGGCGTCGTCGCCGATCACGTCGGGGTCGACGCCGTCGGGGAGCACATCGACGCCGAGCCCGCGCGCGATGCGGGCCAGCACCCACCAGCCCGCGCGGCGCTCCGGATGCTGCGGGAGCACTGCCGCGGTGTACTGCATCATGCGCGTCGAGCTGTAGAGGTCGTTGAGCAACGGCAGGTCCGGCCGCTCGAGCTGGGCGTGCGTCGGCAGCACGTGCGTGGCGAGCGCGGTCGTCGGCGTGGACGCGACGTCGACCACGGCGAGCACGTCGAGGCGGGGGAGCGCGGCGAGCACGCGCGCGGTGTCGGGCAGCGCCGTGACGATGTTGCCGCCGAGCACGACGAGCACGCGGAGGTTCCCGGCTTCGATCTCGGCGGGGATGACCGCGGCGGGCCATTCGCCCATGAGCGGCGCGATCCCGGGGTGGGTCGGGGGGCCCGGCCGTGGGGGCCCCACGGTCGGGATCGCGTCACGCTCGTGGAGGCGGGCCAGGAAGCCGGGGTTGAACCACATCCCGCCGGGCCGGTCGAACGAGTCGGTGATCGTGAGCAGCGCCCACACCAGCCACTCCGTCACGGTGCCGCCCGGCGACATCGTGATGCCTGTGCCGGTGAGCACCGCGAGGCGCCCCGCCCGGCGGATCGCGGCGAGCAGGTCGGCCAGCTCGATGGGGTCGAGCCCGGTGCGCGCACAGGCCACGTCGAGCGTGAACGGCGCGACGGCGGCGGTGAGCGTGTCGAGGTTGCGGACGCGGTCGGCGAGCCGCTGCCCGACGCGCCGGTCGGTGTCGGCCAACAGCCCGCGTACGAGCCACGCGAGCAGCGCGTGGTCGGCCCCTGGACGGATCGCGAGGTGACGCGTCGCGAGCCGGCTCGACTCGGTGGCGCGCGGGTCGATCACCCACACCTCGCCGATGCCGGTGGCGCGGCGCATCCGCTGAACCGGGTCCTCGAACATCGGCGTCTGTCCGTGCGACACCACGGGGTTCGTGCCCAGCATCAGCAGCAGCCGGGCTTCCGGGTCGACGTGCGGCATGAGCGAGTAGGTGCCGGCGACGAGCTCCATCGCCCGGTACTTCGCCGACGAGTCGATCGTGGTGTCGCTGTAGAGGTGGCCGGAGTCGAGGCGGCGGGACAGGCGGCGGAAGGCCCAGTAGCCCGCGGTGTCCATGTAGATGCCGCCACCCAGGAAGAAGCCCACGCTGCCCGTGCCGTGCTCGCGCACGACGTCGGCGAGGCGGTGGTCGAGGTCGTCGAGCACCTCGTCCCAGGTGGCCGGTCGCTGCTCGCCGTCGACGCGCAGCCGCGGACCGTCGAGCCGGTTGGGGTCGTGGTGGATCGCGCCCAGCGCGCGGCCCTTGCTGCACGTGTACCCGGCCGACAGCGGGTGCTCGGCGTCGCCGCGAACGGCGACGGCCCGGCCGTCCTCGACGTCGACCTCCAGCCCGCAGGCCGCGATGCAGATCCGGCAGTAGGTGCGGTGGGTCGTCACCGGGAGACAGTCGCGCGCTACGGTGCGCGCCGTCGAGCCGACGGGAGGGCCGAGCCGGTGGCGTGCGGGATCCGCGAGGCGGCCGGGCAGTTCTGGGCGGACGGGGCGTGCGTGGTGCGTGCGGTGGTGGACGCGGCCACGCTCGACCGGATCCGGGCAGCGGTCGATGCGCTCTCGGCGACTCCGGAGCTGGCCGACCTGAGCGCGATGGCCGGCGACACCTCACCCGGGCGGTTCCGCGGCGGTGTCGACCACTGGCGGGCCCACCCCGAGTTCGCGGCGTTCGCGACCACCGGCGCCATCCCCGCCGTGACCGCGGCCGTGCTGGGGAGCGACCACCTGTGGCTCTACGAGGACAGCGTGCTCGTGAAGGACCCCGGGTCGCCGGTGCCGACCCGCTGGCACACCGACGACGGGTACTTCCACGTGGAAGGCCGGCAGATGGTGACGGTGTGGGTCGCGCTCGACCCGTCGCCGCGCGGCTCGGGGGCGTTGCGGTTCGTGCGGGGCTCGCACCGCGACGACCGCCGCTACCGGCCGACGCTGTTCGTGACCGACGACCCGATCCCCGGCACCGAGGGCGCCCGCGTGCCCGACCTCGACCTCGATGACCCGCAGGTGTTCGGGTGGGACCTCGAGCCGGGTGACCTCACGATCCACCACGCGCGCACGCTGCACGCCGCGGGCGGGAACCTCGGGACGACCCCGCGCCGGGCGCTGTCGGTGCGCTACTGCGGTGACGACGCCGTGGTTCGGGTCAAGCCGGGTGCGCCCGGGAAGCCGGGGTTCGACGCGGTGGCTCCCGGTACGCCGCTCGCGGAGGCCGCAACGGTGGTCGGACTCCGGGAAGCGGTGCTCGGCCCGCTCGACTGATCGGTCAGTCGGTGTGGGGCACGACGGGCAGCGCGGCGGCGACCTCGTCGAGGCGGGCCCGGATCATCCCGGCCACGTCGGTCGTGGGCAGGATGAACAGCCGATCGTCGACGACGGCGGCGTGCACGGCGTCGGCGATCTCGTCGGGGTCGACCCCGCCGGTGATGATGCCCTTGAGCATCGTCGCGGTCTCGGGGTCGGCGTGCGACTCGGCGTCGCCGGGCCGGTTCCGCTCGCTGTCGAAGATGCGGGTGCGGACGAGCCCCGGGCACAGCACCGAGACGCCCACGCCGGTGCCCGCGAGCTCGGCCCGCAGCGTGGCCGCCGTGCCGACGACCGCGTGCTTCGTCGCGCTGTACGCGCCGAGGCCGGGCGTGGTGCTCAGCCCGGCGGCCGACGCGGTGAGCACGAAGTGTCCGTCGCCCTGCGCGACCACCGACGGTGCGAACGCGTCGATGGTGTGGATCACGCCCATGAGGTTGACGTCGACCACCCAGCGCCAGGTGTCGATCGAGGTGCCGACGATCGGGCCCGTTGGTGCGACCCCCGCGTTGGCGCACACGACGTGGGCTGCGCCGAACCTCTCGAGGACTGCGTCGCGCAGGGCGTGCACGTCGTCGAGCGCGGTGACGTCGCACGCCACGCCGAGCACGTCGCTGCCGCCGCCGAGCGCGGCGACGCCGGCCTCGAGCGCGGCACCCTCCACGTCGGCGATCGCGACCCGCATCCCCGCCCGCCGGAACCGCCGGGCCAGGGCGAGGCCGATGCCGCCCGCGCCGCCGGTGATGACGCTGACCTTGCCGTCGAGCTCGTTCACGCCGGCATTCTGGCCGGGGCGCGACGATCCGGCGACTCGGGGCTCGCCCTGGGTGCGTGGCTCAGTCGGCGAGGCTGAACGGCGGGTACCGGTCGGTCGAGAGCACGAACGCGTAGCCCAGCACGCGGTTGTGCCAACGCAGGACGCCGACGACGTAGTCGAAGAGGGACGTCGGGTACCGGCCGGTGAAGAGGATCGTGAACCATGCGGCCACGACCGAGAAGAACACGCCGATCCAGAGGAAGAGCAGCACGACGTAGTGGGGGATGGCGAGGAACCACTTGACGAGCGGGAGCCACCGGTTGAGGTCGACGGGGACGTCGGGGAAGTCGACGTCGAGGCGCACGGACTGCAGGTTGTCGGTCGCGGGGTACTCGTCGCGCAGCAGGAGCATGTACACGGCGACCCGGTTGCCGAAGCGCCACAGCGCGACGTTCCAGTCGAACCACCACTTCGGGTACTTGTGGCGGAACAGGATCATCACCAGTGGTGCGAGGAACAGCAGCCCGCCCGCGGCGGCCGGCCCCTGGGACCGTCCGTTGGCGCTGAGCGAACCGCCGCTCACCAGACCGAGGACGATCAGGATCGGGATCGCCACGACGATGCGGAACGCGGTCGTCACACGGTTGAGCGCGGCCTCGGGGGCATCGACCCCGAAGCGGACCGGATAGTCGGCGAACCGAGCCGGAGCGGTCATGAGCGGACCCCCGTTGTCTGGAATCGGTGACGTCCTGAGCATGGATCGCCGACGGCTGGGGCCCCCAGAGGCTTTGGTCACCACGGGGTCGACGGCCCGTGGTCCGATGCGGGGCCGGGCCGTCCTATCGTGGGCGGCCCGACGACCGGGTCGGTACAGCGGAAGGCCCTTCGCGTGAGCAGCCCCAACATCCTGGTGATCCTGACCGATCAGGAGCGCTACCCGCCCCCGTACGAGATCGACGCCTTGGCGCGCTTCCGGCAGGAGCGGCTTCCGGCGCGCGCGGCGGTGCAGGACGGTGGGGTGTCGTTCCACCGGCACTACGTCGGCGCGACCGCGTGCCTCCCGAGTCGGACGACGTTGTTCACGGGCCAGTACCCGTCGCTGCACGGAGGCGTGCAGACCGACGGCCTCGCCAAGCACCACTCCGATCCGGCGATGACGTGGCTCGACCCGGAGTCGGTGCCGACGTTGGGCGACTGGTTCCGGGCGGGTGGGTACCGGTCCCACTACCGCGGGAAGTGGCACATCTCCCACGCCGACCTGCTGATCCCGGGGACCCACGAGGCGCTCATGGGATCCGACGAGACCGGACGGGCCATCCCCGGCAACGTCGACGCGTATCGACGCGCCGACCGCCTCGACGGGTTCGGGTTCAGCGGCTGGGTCGGTCGGGAGCCCCACGGCGCCCAGCGCGCCGATTCGGGCGTCGTCCGTGACGGGGTGTTCGCCGATCAGGTGGCGGCGCTGTTCGACGAGCTCGCGCGGTCCCGCCGCGACGGCCCGTGGCTCACCGTCGCCTCCTTCGTGAACCCCCACGACATCGCGTTTTCCGGGTTCGGGTGGGAGCAGATCCTGGCGCAGCCGCCGGTCGACGACTCGGTGCCGGAGATCCCGGCGCCCCCGTCGCGGTCCGACTCGTTCGCGGGCCGACCCCAGTGCCACGAGCAGTGGCGGGCGCTCTGGCCCAAGATGGTCTACGAGCAGGAGTCGGATCCCGACTACCGGCGCCTGTACCACCATCTCCACGTCCTGGTCGACGGTGCCATCGCGCGGGTCGTCGAGGCGCTCGACGAGCACGGCATGGCCGACGACACCATCGTCGTGCTCACCTCCGACCACGGGGACCTGCTCGGGTCGCACGGTGGCATGGTGCAGAAGTGGTACAACGCGTTCGACGAGACCGTGCGGGTGCCGCTCGTCGTCAAGGGGCCGGGCGTGGCCGCGTCGCCCGACGGGTTCGACCTGCCCACCAGCCACGTCGACCTCGTCCCGACCCTGATGGGGCTCGCGGGCATCGACGCCGACGAGGCCGCGGCCGTGATCGCGTCCGGCCACACCGAGGTGCACCCGCTGCCGGGCCGCGATCTCAGCGGGGTCATCCGCGGCTCGGTCGCGCCCGAGGCGGTCGCCACGCCGATCTACTTCATGACCGAGGACGACATCTCGCGCGGGCTCCAGGCCCGCAACGTGCTCACCTTCGAGGCCTTCGACCCGGTCGACGCGGTGTCGAAGGTGGAGTCGGTCGTGACCACGTTGCCCACCGGGGAGGGCGGGGCCGCCGAGCTGTGGAAGTGCAACCACTACTACGAGCGCATCGACGACTGGTACGCCGAGCACGGTGTGGCGACCAACCCGTTCGCGGCACCGGCGGGCGAGCCGTTCTTCGAGCTCCACAACCTCACCCGTGACCCCGAGGAGCGCACCAACGTCGCCGGCGTCGACGCCGACGCGCTGGCGCAGATGCAGACGGTGCTGGACGAGCAGCGCGACGCGAAGCGCCTCCTGCCCCGGCACCGCAACCCTGTTGCGTGAGCGCGTGACGCACGGGCGGGCCTGAGATGCGCGTCGTCAGGTGGTTCCGTCGGGGCACCGTCCGCGACGACGCGGTCGCCGGGCTCGTGCTCGGCGTCCAGAGCGTGCCCGACGGTCTCGCGACGGGCCTGCTCGCCGGGGTCAACCCGCTGGCCGGTCTGTACGCCTACCTCGTGGGCACGATCACCGGCGCACTGGTCACGTCGTCGGTGTTCATGGTGGTCCAGGGCACCGGGGCCATGGCCATGGTGATCTCGGACGTCGACCCGGTGCACCGGTCCTCCGACCCGGCCCGCGCGCTGTTCACCCTGTCGATCCTCACCGGCGTCGTGATGCTCGCGGCCGGGCTCCTCAAGCTCGGGTCGGTCCTGCGCTTCGTCTCGAACGCGGTGATGGTCGGCTTCATCAACGCGGTGGGCGTCAACATCGTCCTCGGGCAGCTCCAGAACCTCACGGGCTTCGCCGCCGATGGCGCCAACCGGGTGACGCGGGCGATCGACACCGTGCTCTCGCCCGGTGATCTGCACTGGCAGAGCGTCGCGGTGGGGATCTCCACGATCCTGCTCATCATCCTGCTCGAGCGCACGCCGCTGGGCGCGCTGGGGCTGGTGGTGGCGGTGATCGCCACCTCCGCGGCCGCGCACTGGCTCGGGTGGTCGGAGGTCGCCACCCTCCACGACCTCGGGGTCAGCACCGACCGGCTCCCGACCCCGGCCTGGCCGCTGCTGTCGGAGATCCCGGTGCTGATCATCCCGGCCCTGTCGCTCGCGTTCGTCGGCCTCGTGCAGGGCGCGGGGATCTCGGCCAACTTCGTGAACCCCGACGGCACGTACGGCGACGCCTCGCGGGACTTCGTCGGGCAAGGTGCCGCGAGCATCGCCGCCGGTGTGTTCCAGGGCATGCCGGTCGGAGGCTCGGTGTCGGCCTCGGCGCTGAGCAAGGCCGCGGGCGCCCGCACCCGGCTCGCCGCGGTGTTCGCCGGGCTGGTGATGGCCGTCGTCATCGTGGCGTTCGGCAACGCCGTCGGCGCGCTGGCCATGCCCGCGCTCGCCGGGCTGCTGATCCTCATCGGCATCCGCACCGTGAAGCCGGCCGATCTGCAGTCGGTGTGGCGGACCGGGCTCGTGCAGAAGGTCGTGCTGTCGGTCACCTTCGTCCTGACGATGGTGATCCCCCTGCAGTACGCGGTGCTGGTCGGCGTGGGCGTTTCGATGGTGCTGCACGTGATCCGCCAGTCGAACCAGGTGTCGATCCGGCGACGCGTGCGCGACGAGGAGGGGCACCTCGTCGAGGTCGACCCTCCCGCCGAGCTGCCCGCGGCGGAGGTGGTCGTGCTGCAGCCGTACGGGAGCCTGTTCTTCGCCGCAGCCCCGACGTTCGAGGCTGCGCTCCCTGCGGTGGTCGACACCTCGCGCGGCTCGGCGGTCATCCTCCGGCTGCGAGGCCGGTCCGATCTCGGGACCACCTTCATGGATGTGCTGTTGCGCTACGCCGTCGCGCTGCGCGCCGTCGGATCCAGGCTGGTGATCGTCACCGACAGCGAGCGCATCCGGGAACAGCTCCTGGCCACCGGCACCACCGACGTGATCGGCACCGACAACGTCTACTCGGCCGATCACCGGGTGGGGGCGACCGTGCAGCGCGCGTCGGACGACGCCCAGGCCTGGGTCGACGCCGGCGGGGGTGCCGAATGACAACGGGCAGGCCGACCGTCGTCGTGGCCGGTCTCGGCGACACCGGCGTGCTGGTCGCGACCCGGCTGGCCCGCACGTGTCGGGTCATCGGGATCACCACGCGCCCTGCGCTCGTGAGCGGCCAGGAGCTGGGCACCCGATTGACCGACCCGGGTCGAGGGCGCCGCACGTACCTCGTGCCGTTCCGACGGTTCCGGCGCCTCGACGCCGTGAACGTCGTCCACGGTCGCATCGTGCGCGCCGATCTCGACGCCGCGCTCGTGGAGGTCGAGACCGCCGAGGGTGACACCCACCGTGTCGCGTACGACTTCCTGGTGGTCGCGACCGGCGTCGGCAACGGCTTCTGGCGCCACGACCGGGTCGAGGACCCGCGCCCGTCGAATGGTCCACCGGGCAGCCGCCGTTCGCGGCCGACGCCGTGCTGTGGGCGGTGGGGGCGAATCGGCCGTACACCGACTTCCTCCCCGCGGCGGTGCTCGACGACGACGGCTTCGTGCGGGTCGACGCCAACCTGCGCGTGCCCGGTCACGCCAACGTGTTCGCGCTCGGCGACGTGGCGGCAAGCGATCCGTTGCGCAGCTCGGCTCGGAACTGGGGATTTCGCGTGGTCGTCGCCAACGTCCGCGCCCTGGCGCGTGGTCGGGCCGGGAAGCTGCGCACCTACAAGGCGGCGCCCTACCGGTGGGGCTCGATCCTCGGGATCCGCCCCGAGGGCCTCTACGTCGTGCAGCCCAACGGCAAGGTGGCGCGGTTCCCCCGGGCGGTCGCCGAGCCCCTGCTGCTCGGCACGTTCGTGCACCGGATCCTCTACGGCGGACTGCGCCGATCGGGCGGCGGGCGCTGACTGATCCGGCGTCGCGGCGTGGTCGCTGGCGTCGGGCTGGCCTCAGGCGAACGCTCCACCTGGCTCGATGTCGATCGTGGCGTGATGGATCCCGTCGCGGTCGAGGATGGCGAGGTACGGATCGGGATCGAACGACTCCGCCGACCGGACGCCGCTGCCGCTCCATGTTCCATCGGCGATCAGCTCCATCGCGACCACCGGGTTGAATCCCGTCTGCCACCCCACGGGCTGGAGCCCGAAGCGGGCCATGGTCTCCTGGGCGTCGGCCATCTGATAGCTGAAGATCTCGCGCGGCTTCCCGTCCTTGATCCCGGTCACGTGCGTGCCCACGATCGCCCGGCCCGACATGCTGTCGCCGAGCGTTGCCGGTTCCGGTACGAGCGCCGCGACGACGTTGCGCGGGATCACCTGCTGGCCGTCCACCGTGATCGGATCGGTGCGGTCGAGTCCGATGGCGTGCAGCACCATGAGCGCCCCGATGAACTCCGCGCCGAGCGCGTACTTGAACGTCACCCGGCGTGCGTCGAGGACGCGGGGGATCATCACGACGTCCTCGTGTTCGACGTGAACGCACTCCACGGGACCGATCCCCTCCGGGAAGATGAATCGCTCCGGCTCCGCGAACGGCGTGAGGGTGAAGTAGCCGCGCTCCTTCTCCCACACGACCGGCGGGTTGAGGCACTCTTCGATCGTGGTCCAGATCGAGAACACCGTCGCGAACGGGGCACCCTCGATCCGCAGGTCGCCGCCGGCGCGGATGTTGATGTCGTGGACCTCGTCGAAGAGGTGCTTGGCCGCATGCGCCGCGAACACCTGAGCCAGTCCGGGGCTGATCCCCTGCCCGACGAGCGCGAGCCGGCCGCGGTCGCGCCAGATGGCGTCCATGGCGAACTGGTCCTCGCCCAGCATCCGCCCCGGCGTTCCGTACGGGTCGGTGGGGTGGGGCGTCGACACGCTGACCGCCATGTCCATGTAGTCGGCATCGGCGGCGAGCGCGCCCTCGAACACAGGCATCACGAAGCGCGGGTCGACCGCGTTCATCACGAGGTCCACGCCGTACTTCCGGGCGAGCTCCTCCACCGCGCGGGCGTCGGACGCGTCGATGTACGCAGTGGGATGGCTGGAATCGTCGCCGATCTCGCCCGCGATCTCTCGGGCCCGGTCCAGGTCGTGGTCGGCGAGCACCATCTGCTCCAGCCACGGCTTGCCGGCGCTCAGTCGCGCGATGGCCTCTCCGACAGTGCCCAACCCGACCAGCAGGACCTTCATCAAATCTCCTCAGGGGTGTGTGGAAGACCCAGCCGTCCGTGGTGAGCACGTATGGGTATGGCGGATGGTCGCAAGACGCGCCCTCGGCAGGATTCGAACCTGCGACACACGGTTTAGGAAACCGACGCTCTATCCCCTGAGCTACGAGGGCTTGACGGGCAGAAGCCCTGGTCAAAGCCGCTTTGGCGCTAGCGGCCGAACGGCTCGGTTCGATCGTAGGCCGCGGTTAGGCCGCGGGAGAATCGACCGAGCTCGGCAAGGCGTCCGCGGGGGTGAAGCGCAGCGTTGGATTGCGTTCCATGGCCCCGTAGGCCGCTGACAACGGCGGTTGCGCGCGGCAACCGATCCTTCGATCGCGTCGAGGTCGTTGAACGGGAGGTCGGACGGGAGGTCCGCGGCCCGATTCGGGTGGCGCGGTTCAAGGACTCGCGGCTACGGGAGGTTCGGCGGGAAGTCCAGCAGGACCTGCACCGCGGACCCTTGGCCCTGAGGTCTTTGGTCCCTTGTGGCTTTGGGCGAGGGCGTTCTACCGTCCAGCGGAGGGATGGAGGGGGTGGAACCTTGCTCGCGAACCGGTCGCCCGAATTCGACACCGTGGTGGAGCACATCACTGATCGGTTGGCGCTACGGGTCGATGGCCGGTTCGACCGCGCCACGATCCGGGCAGTGGTTCACGACACCGCCGCAGAATTCGATGGAGTTCCCGTACGGGCCTTCGTCGCGACTTTCGTCGAGCGGAGATGCCGTGACCATCTCAGGGCGCGGAAGGCCTGACTCCCTCCGCCGGGGGAGGAGATGGCGCCCTAGGGGTGAAAGAAGCCGGCATGGAGGTCGCGGAGGACGGCGTCGATCGCGCCGCCGCTCACAACGAGCGGACCATCCCACGGTGCAGTGAGAGCAAACAGCAGGGCCACGCTGAGCGCGACGACGACGGTCAGGCCGACCACCAACACGGATGTGCGCAACCGGGAACGGCACGTGAGCGCTCCCGCGTTCGCGATCAGTGCCGCGCCGCTCGCAATGAGGGTGATGACATACAGCGCGGGGAGTTCGCGGGACGCAGCCGCCAGGCGTTCGCGACGGGTCGTGGTCACCGCGTCGAGCGACGTCAGCAGCTCGGTGCTGGTCGGCGTCCCGAGGTCCGGTCGGGTCGATTCGGCCCGCACGATCCTTTCGAGTCTCGCGACGGCGAGTGCAGTGGCCGGGTCGGCACGCTCTGAACCAGGCCCACCGTTCCATTCGTGCGCTCGGGTCGCTCGGAGGTAGCCGGCGAGAGCCTGCTGGACGCGTGCGGTGTCGACCCGCGGACTCGTGGCCGCCCACGCGAGCCGGGACGCTTGGGCCGCCTCTGTGCTCACGAGGTCTTGGGCCGATCGGAGATAGCTCGCCTCGCTGGCAAGCGTCAGGGCCATGAGCACGGCGAACGTCGCTCCGAGTGCCGGCATGAGCGGCGCCGCGATCGCCTGGACGTGGTCGCGCTCCTCGGGTGGCACGAGCGCGCGAGTCGTCACCCGGCTGATCGCCACCACCGCGAACGCGAGCACCAGCGAGCCCGTGACGAGCAGCGCGACGGGGAGCGAGGCGAGCCAGGTCATTGTCGAACCGACCGCACGGGGCTAGAGGATCTCGGGGTTCTCGCTCACGGGGAGCCGCCCCGCTTCGATTGCCGCGAGGAACGCCGCGTAGTCCTCGCGGTTCTGCCGCTCGTACGCCTCGCTGAAGTCGGTGATCGCGCGGTCGAATGTGCTGGACTTGCCCATGTAGTGCGCAATCGCGACGGCGTCGCCGGAGCGGGCGTGCCCGCGCGCGAGGGTCATCCCGCAGAGCTGTGCGTAGAACCGGAGATCCTCGGGCGTCGCACCCGCGACCTCGGCCGACCCCTTCCAGTCGCGCAGCTGGCGGACGTAGAAATGGCGATGCTCG
>Ga0302322_100005004_pt1 | contig 11589 bp, 1 predicted proteins | sample Fen_T0_2_FD_203757 | JGI IMG/M metagenome (GOLD analysis project Ga0302322, IMG submission 203757) | Peat permafrost microbial communities from Stordalen Mire near Abisko, Sweden - Fen_T0_2 | ecosystem: Environmental > Terrestrial > Soil > Wetlands > Permafrost | place: Sweden: Abisko... | reverse complement strand
GATCGCTAAAAGATTTTCTACTAACCCGTTCTCGTCGGGACGGCTGCCGGAGGCGACAAACCGTACGTCATTGCGTCCGCCGATATTATGCGCGTCCAGGCCGCGGGGGCTGAACACCAGAGAATGGCCCGACTGCACCGCCGGCATCAAAACCAGCCAGTCATCGTTGGACTTGGCGGAAAAAGCAAAGCCGTCCATGATTTGGACCTTTTCTCCTACCGCGTAACCAAAATGGATCTGGTCGCCGACGCGGGCGTGCAAACCGGCGCGCGTCCAGTTAGTGGTAAAATCTCCCTGCTCCACCTTAGTCCCATCCGCCATCATGCACACTTTGTTGACGCCGCTGATCTGGAATAATCCGGCCGGGGCCATCGCCGGCGTGCCGAAACCGCTGGCGGTAAAGATGTTATTCCACGGCTGTACCGCGCCGGATGGCGGTGTGCCGAGCTGGGCGGCCCTCTCCGGATTAAGCGCGGCATTGGTATAGGGCTCCCATGCCCAGACCGGATTGTATTGTTTTCCGCCCACGTTGTAAGAAGCGGCGTTCAAATTAATACTGAAGTTCAAATCGTGCGTATACTGGCCGATAAAAATCTGCGTTTCGTCCGAGTGATCGGCGGCTTTGGATTCATATTTCGCCACCCATTTGGCCGTGTTACCCGTCAAATCCATATCCAGATGATTGCTGTATTGCCCCAGAAACCGCAGTTTATCTTCTTCGCTCGTACCCGGACGAAACTGGGCCTGGCCGTAAGTAACGCCGTAAGACGGTATCGAGAAAGAACCGCCGTTGGGAGTGGTGATCTGCATGGTCTCGCCGGACGGCGCGGCGTACGTAGCCCTGGTCAAAGAGTTGGCTTCATATTCCGTCCTGACCACCCCGTTATTCTGGAAAGCCACCGCCTGGCCGATATAGCCGTTGTTTTGCGGCGTTTTGAACCCGCCGTTAAACCCATAAATCTCCTGGTTGGTATAAGCAGGGCCGGCGTTCGCTTGAGTATAAGTATTCATCGTCACCGTAGCCGGATTCATAAAGGTGCCCGGGTCGGCGACCGGATTGGCCGTGACCGGTTTGATAATATCAATGTTGGCGTTATTGACCGGGAAATCAAGGCCGACGCTGTTCTGATACTGGTAGGAATCGGTGCTGACGTAGTTGTTATTGACTTCAGTATTGGAGTTGCCGCTGGAAGTATATTCACCATCCTCTTGAAAACCGCCGAGGACTCCTTGCGCTTCTGCGGCAGTTACGCTTTGGCTGCCGGCGACAAAACCGGTAGTCAGGCAGTAACCGTCAAACCGCCGGATAAATTCCTGCCGGCTCACCCGGGTATGGCCCTTATCGTAAAAATAATAGACATCGGCATCGTCCACTTTCGTCACCAGCACAAAGTGGCCGCCGGAATTATTGTCCAAATGAGCGATGAAGGGCGCGCCGGCTTTAGCGGTGCGCCCCAGGTCAAAGCTGTTGACGCGCGAAAGATATGTCCGGGCGCCGAAATATTCGCATACTTTTGACAGGGCGTAAAGCGAACTGCTGATTTTTTCCGAACCGGCCGCGGCGGTTTCCGGCGATTTTATCTTTCCCGCTAAAATATCCGCGATGAGCAGGAGGCTGGCGATTTCTTCGATGCGGCCGGGACGGCGCAGGGCGCGCAGTAAATTGTATACCACATACGCCGAGCAGGGAACGGTTTCGGTGCGGGGATCTTTCAACCACACTAAAACACTTTCGCGGAAATCTTTTTTTAAATTAATATTAACGTCAAGAGGCGTTGTATTATTGATCCGCGCCGGGCCGGAAGATTTATTCTTTTCTACATGGCGGAAAAATCATTCACCGCGCCGGCTACCGCTTCGTTAAATACTTTCGGTTTTAAATCCTGCGCCGCCAGCGGCCTTACCTGAAAATCCGGCCGGCTGAGATTGGCGAAATTAAAATTTGCCGCCCAGGCAGCGTCATGATAAATAAAAATCGCGCAGATAAACAACGCGACGCGCCGCATCCAGGGCCGGAAATAAGGGCTGTGCATTTCGCTGAAAACCCCCGCCTCGTAGATTTCCTCCGGGAAATAAAGCAATTCCCCCGGCCCTACGCCCGGCGGCGTTTGCCCTGGTTTTTGTTCCTGTTCGCCTGATTGTGTTTTCGCGGGACCTTCGTCCATTAGTTTTGCCTTTAGCCTTTAATTTATTTATTTGGGGAAGTAGGTGAACTTTTTATTTTAATTCGGCTGCAGCCTCATTAAAATAAAAAACCGGGTTACCCCAAAATCGACCTCTGCATGATTTTCGGTAACCCGGCTATCCTTTAACCTGAAAACGGAAAACTGTTTTTTGGTTCTTCAGTTTTTTGGTTTCTCGGTTAATGGGGACCCGTGGCTTTGCGTCCCCCGGTTACCCGGGGTTTGCCTTTATCGCTGCCATCCCTTATATATTAAATAATATTTATCTTAAAGAGCACAGACAATATATAACATATTTACCACCAAAAAAACAAGGGCATTTGCAAATATTTTTTTAGATTTTGAAAACCTTTACAAGCCGGGAAAGTGCCCGCCCGATAGCGGCAGGTGCTTTCCCGGCTGACTACCGGAAAAATGCTGACAACCGGCATCAATTGCATTTTTCCGGTAAACCCGTCGGAAAACAACCGTTTGCTGCCATCTATACTAAAAGTACAAACACCTTTCTGACTTATTTGGACAATTTGATATGTAACTCTTTATAAAATATGTATTTGTGAAAGTATTTTTATATTCTTTGTTTGTAAGTCCTGCGTCTTCACGTCCTAACAGCGAAGCTGCGGACGTCCCAGCCGAAGGCTCGCCTCTCGGCCCGTCTCGCCGAAGGTTTGCCGAGGCGGGCGAAGCCGAGGGCGGACGTCCTACAGCCTTACGGTTCTCTCCCACGTCCTACGCCCCAGTGAGCGTAAGCGAACAAACATCCCACGGTTTACGGTTAAGATGAGCATATTTAGCCTTAGCCCTAACCATAATAAGCGCTCTGTAGCGACAATTTCGGTTATATTTTAGGGGAGGAAGGGCAATGCAGTATATATTTAGGAAGGAAATAATGAGTTCAGCTAAACTTACCGGATTTACCGCCCTTTTGGTCCGAAGATAACTTTTGTAATATCAGATAAGCTAATTGGTTATGAAGAAAACGTTGCGCAATCGCATTTTTTGGGTTAATGTGTCATTTTCTTAAATAAGTCGGCCGGACCTACTTGCGCCTGAGGCACGATGTCCCTGGCAGAGGTAAGGCCCGAAGTGTCATAATTCCCCGGAGGACCGAAAAATGTTACCGTTCGCCAAACACCAAAAGCGCCGGCATCGCCGGTCGGGCCCTGGCGGTTGGTAAAGGTTTTTCCGCCAATGTCAACCAACTGGTAGCTGCGAAGCCTTTCCACCTGCGCCTGGCGCTGTTTGGGGTCAGGATTAGCCAAAGCCCTTGCCATTTCCCCGGCCAGCGCCGCGTCAATTCCATCCCGGCCATACATGTTATAATCTGCCCGGCGGATGAATCTTAATTCACTGTCTCCGGGCTCGTAAGCGTATCGTACGCCGAATACCGGCAAGAGAGTCAGGCAGCCGTTGATGTAAGTGTTCCGGGAAACCGTGACTTCTCCCTGGCTGCCGGTCGGCGCGTAAGCCTGCTCTTCTATTTCCCGGTCACGCAAGGCCAGGGAGGTCGCGATCCTTCGCGAGGCAATGCGTTCACCGATATCCGGATCAATATTCCCGGCGGCAGGAGGAGATGAAAGCTCGGGGCTGATGATGTGAGTTTCGGTAAAAGTATTATTCACGGTGGGCAAATTGGGTAAATTCTCTAAATAGTGCCCGACCATGGCCTCCGCGGCGGCCGGAGAACCTTCTTGCTTCACGGCTTTCGCCAGCTCCTCTTCGGGGTCTTTGTGGGCGGCAGCAGCTTCTTTATACTTTTCCGTATATTGGGCAAATAATTTAGTCGTATCCTTGGAATAGCCATATTCGCGGTTTAATCCCTCTAAGATGGGGCCTTCCCTGACCGGTATGGAACCGGCCCTCGCGCCTTCTATAGCCACAACCGCATCGGCCACCGCTTGCCGGTAGGCCGCCTCGTTCATAGGCCTGCTGTATGCCGCCACCCGCTCTGCCAGCGCCGGCATCTCTGCCGGGGGGACACCGTTGCGTTCCGCAACATTTTGTAACACCTGCTCTACTTCTCCAATTCTGCTTGCGGGAATACCGTCATGTTTCTCTATGTATTGGAGTACCTCGCGCCTTTTTTCTGCTTCGGGAATACCGCTGCGTTCTCCTGTACGTTGTGACGCCAGCTCCTCTTCGGGGTTTCTGCCGGCGGCAGCAGCTTCTTTATACTTTTCCGTATATTGGGCAAATAATTTAGTCGTATCCTCGGGGGAATAGCCATATTCGCGTTTTAATTCCTTGTTTAATCCCTCTAAGATGGGGCCTTCCCTGACCGGTATGGAACTGGCCCTCGCGCCTTCTATAGCCACAACCGCATCGGCCACCGCTTGCCGGTAGGCATCCTCGCGCGCGTGCTCGCCGGATACTGCCGCTTTTGCTTGAGAGATAGCCCGCACATCTTTTAAAACCGGCCTCAAATCATCAAAAATAGCCGAGGCTAAAGTCTTCCTGCGTTCACCATACAGCGCGGCAACATCGCCGACCGCCCTTTGGTAATTCGGGGCTTCCTTTTTCACACGAACCAAAGCATCCGGCCCGCCGGCTGCCACCACCTCACCCTCTAATTCTTTTATTTTCTTGCTTAAATCTTCTAATTTTTTTGTACGTTCTTCCTCGCTTAAACTCTGATTCTGGGAAACACTATCCCGCTGGGCATAAAGCGGAGACAGGATGGCGGTTGCTGCGCTTAACTCTCTCTGCGCCGCCTTATCGATTTTTGCCGTGAACAGGCTGCGGGGAGTAAAATTAGAAGTGCCTGTTTTTCTTCCTTCCAACACCATGGACGGGCCATGATAGGGTGAAACCTCGCCGCCGGGAGTATATTGATATACCGAGCACGCGTAACCGGGGCCAATGGTAAACCCCTGATAAACCGTCTCATCCGAGCCCTTGACATGGCGCTCGGGAAAATATAACGGTAAGACCGGTATCTCATGGTCATCGGTAATCGAAGCGACCAGGCCGAATGGCCCATAGCCGTAGGTAGTGCTTTTTTTCTCCTGACGGTAAACCCGCTCGTATCCGCCCTTACGGGTATCCGCGTTATACCGGTAAACATCCTCGGTGTTGAAGTAATCGGTTTGCACCTTGCGGCCTAAATAATCCACACTGGTCCGGCTGGCCAAAACCGGCGAAGTGTATAAGCGCGCGCCTTGCCCCAATCTGTCGATAATCAGATTCAACGCCGCGTCTTTTTTCTCCGAGTCTGTAATATCAGCCACTGCCGCCTGCATCCATGGTTCTGCTTTAAGCGACTTTTCCGCATCGGGGTTCTCTTTAGCCAGGGCCACTTCAGCGCGAATATTTTTTGCCGTTATATCTCCCGCTAAACGGTTGGAATAAGTATACGCGCCCAACGACGTGCCACCCATGGAAAGATTGTAGGTACTGCTGACACCAAAGGGAGACAATGTACCATCGCCTCGCTCCCTATTCCCCTTGTCGTCCTTTTTATCTTTATCGTCGCCTTCCTTATCCTCACCTAATACCTTTGAAAGCAAAGCGTCCTTTTTGCTCTTGGCGTATCCAATCACAGCTTCTTTTACCCGCTCATTTCCTTTTGCATTCAAATCTATCCCTCCGGGGACAACTTGATGCGTTACCGTATAATCCACCGTGCCGGTTTTCAGGTATTGCAAGTTTTGATAATGCCAGTCAACGCCGGGATCATTCCTGGTGAAGCCGAGGTCTCTGGCCCGGATCAACTGCCGGTCGTTAGCGACCATGCCCGCGAAAGGAACAAGGCCTAACCAACTCCCTGAATGTTCCTCCATATCTGCCGCTCCCGCCTTCAAACGGCTGAGTTCTGCGTCTATATTGGCGAGCGCCTCACCCTGATGCTCCAACGCCAGGCGGTGGACCGCGAACGGCCCTTCATCTTCTCCTTCCTTTATCTGTTGCTGCGCCACCTTCGCGTGAGTAAGGATATCTCTATCCACTTGGAGCTCGGCGCGCGCCACCGGTTCCAGGTAGTCTTTTTTGACGGCTCTGTCACTGATAATCCCCTCGACCACATTCTGATTATCCTGAGCGACGATGAACTCGGCGGCAGCGAAGTCAACGTTGTAATTCTTTTTTATTCCTCCTTCCGCCTCAGCCGCATCGACCGCATGCTTTTTAAGAAAACCGCGATTTATCTCTTCGCGCGTAGACACATTGCCGGAAGCGGGAGTTGCCGTCCCATCTTTTTCTCCGACGGCGGTTGTCGCGGCGGTTGATGAATCCGGCGCGGCTTCCCGGCCCGGGACCAGTCCCATGCTTTTGCTTTTCATCATCATAACATGGTTCATCTGGCCCTCAGCCTCATTCATCCGATTCTCATATTTTCCCTTAACCCCATAGTATATCTGCCATGCTTCTCCTTCGGATACATGAAAACGAATAGCTGCTTGCAGTACTTGTATTTCGGTATCTCTTTCGGCACTTTCCTTATTTCCTCCTGATGGAGAACCCGATGCCGGTTGACTAGTGAGATACCTGGCAAATTCCAAAGCGCACTGGTCATAATGAACCCTATCTACCGCCCCCTTTAAACCTGCCAACTCCTCTCTGCTCTGAGGCAGTATAAAAGCAGGCGGCCTTGCATAGGACAACTCAACCTGGCTTAAAAGTTCAAGAGCGGCTTGACGATAAAGAACCTGCTGTGATTCTGATAACTCAGCCGGCATAATCGCGGCTCCCGGCAGGCCCGCGTCTCCCGACATACCCCCGTCTTTCGTCACCACACCTCTTTCCGTCACACCCCGGGCGATATTATTTAAAGCTTTCCTGGGATCGCCACTTCCATCGCCGACCGCTTCATCGTAAATCTGCCGCTGATATTTCTCGAAATCTGACTCGGCTTCTTTCTTATAGCCGGGCTTCCTTCGGGGATCGAGGGCTTTCATTGCCAGCTGCTGCATCCCTTGCCTTTCATCCCTCGTCCGGTCAACAAGCTTTACTATATCGTCCATATCACTTCCCTCTTGATTTTCATTATTTTTGTTTAATTCAGCCACCCCTTTTCTAGTTTTTTCTAAGCCGGCGATATTTTCAGGCGAATATTCGGGATGCCTGAATTGCTCTAACTCGCCGGGAGTCAACATCAGCGCGCGAGACTCCTGGTCCGGGCGTAAGAAAAGATTGGCCAGGCTGTATCCCACCGAATGGGTGAAACGGCCGACCGCCTCGCTGGTGATCTCATGGGCTAGTTCTGACGACATAATCTGCTGCGGCGTCGCCCCACCCTGCGCCGCTTGGTAGCGGTTATAATACTGCATATTGAAATTATCGATTTGGCCGAAGGGATCCGGCCCGTTGCCGTTGGGCAAAGGCGCCACGAACATCCCCGACCATTGTTTGGCAATCGCGCTCCTTAAATCACTGTTAAAATTGTAGAGGGCCGCGCCGAACGTACCCGGCACGCTGGATCTAAGCAGTCGATCGACCCGTACTTCCCTGATGCCCACCGTAACCGGCACCGCCACCGCGCCGGTTACGTCGCGGCCGGCTTCCTGCTCGCCGGGCAGGGCGTATGCATCTCCCGTAGGTTTGACTACCTGGCCCTTAAACACAACAGCATTGGCCGCGGCCGCGTCTTCCACTTCCTTACGGTTTTTAAAAACAACCCCCATCGAAGTTTTATATTCGCCGGAAGCCGTAGGCCTGACTACCTCGCCGTTGATCACTAAAGCCCCGGACGCTGCCAGATCTTCCGCCTCTTTTTTAGAGTTAAATTTCAAGTCGGCTACCTGGTATCCGGTAACGCCGCCTTCGGTAAATTCCTTGACCTCCGGTAATCCTTCACTTATCCCTTGCGCCGGCACGACGCCGGACTTTACCTTAATAAATCTCTCGTTGGGATTTCCCTTACTACGCTCAGCTACCTCCGGCGCAGTAAGAATCCGGGATGTCTTTCCACCAACAGTATACGTCCCATTCGAATTAATTTTTCCCTGCATTTTTATTTTGCCCTCAGGAGTATCTACCATGCTATAGTAATTGTCTCCTTCAGGCCATGCCTGAACGGCCTGGCCGCCATTATTTCCTCCATACCATAAGTAATCTCCGGGGGTAAGAGCGGTTTTTTCCTCTTTTAGTTCGCCGCGCGGTTGCTGCGCGTCGGCGGGAGCCTTTGCCGGCGAGGCTTTCAGAGTTTGCTCTACCGCTTTGTAGTCGGCAATCTTTTTTTCCTGCTCCGGGGCAAGCGTAAGGTCATAAGTCTTTCCTCCGTAAACCGCCTGCGCCGAAGTTGGGTTATCCGCGTTTCGCGTAATCTGGGAGTGGGCCAGCTCGGCGATAGTTAAATTTGTCGAGCTTCCTTCGCCGGCAACGGTGCCTTCCGGGCCTGCCGCCTGGGCAGGAACAGTTTCCCTTCCTGCCTCAAAAGCTTTGCGCCGGGACGGATCATCCAAATTATTACTCTTATTACCCAATATTCCTTTATAGGACTGCCCTCTTTCAATATCTTTCAATATCTTCTCTGCTTTTTTGGCTTCCACCTTATATATTTTGCCGTTGCTGGGATCGCCGAAAAAAACAAAATCACCTTTTTTCTCAAACGGCATATCGGCTAATTTCGCAGTTGTAAACGTGTCGGAAGGCGGGACAGGCAAGGCAATGGCTCCGGCATTCCCGGCATCCACGCTAATAGGGGCAATATTTTCCTGAGACGCGCCGCCGCCGGCGCCGGCATTACCGCTGCCTGCGGCAGGTTTATCACTTTTTATTGTAGCGCCTTCGGGAACCTCCCGGACCTCTTGCGGCCGCACTATTTTATCGGCGCCGGCGGCCACTCTATAACAATGGGTATCGGTGAGATAGCCGTCGTTGGGATCGATGTCTGACACTCTTACATATTCAGCCCCGTCTTTGGTGAATTTTTCAACTGACCGTTGCGGATCATCGCTTTTCAAGAAATTTTTCCAACCCTCAGGCGTATACCCCTCTACCGGTAACGCTACCGGCGCGTCAGGATTCTGCCGGCTTAAAGCGGCATAGTCCGCCGGTTTATCAGCGGGCTTCTCCGATTTTTTCTCTGCTCCCGCCGCCGGCGAGATAAATACCGGCTGCCAGTCATCGCCGGATTGGCCGGATAATCTGCATTTACCACCCTTGCAATCCGCCGTAATCCCGTCTCCGTCGTAAACAATTTGGTGATCGCCGGCAGCGTTGGCATACGTCCGGGAATGGATGAGCGCTTTGTCCTGCCCCGCGCCGGATTCCCCGCTGTACACATATTTCATGTTGCTCCATAAATCGTTTATCCCGCCCCGGAAGAAAAAGTCGAAAGTCCAGCTTATCCCTTCGCTTAACGCCAGATAAGCCGACGCCTTTATCACGCCGAATTCAGCCGCCCCGGGCGACCCTTTAACATTTCTATCGATTAACGCGTCGCCAAAACCCTTCATAACTTCCGCCAGCGCTTTCGCCCCGGCAATTGCCGCCGTCTTTCCGAGATTGCGCGAATATGCCCAGTCATCTTCTTTTCTATCCGCGTTGCTCACCGAACGCCAGGGATTATTCCAACCCCCGATGTTGATGACCGATTCGCTGACTATGCTTGCGGTAAAACCGCTTACCGCCTGCCACACGCTTCTCATGAACATCGCGTGCGGATCGTCTTGGTTGTTAGCCCGGCGGTTTAACTTTTCCAGGGTGGTACCCGACAACTTCTCCAACACCCTGATAACCCCATAAGTCGCAAGCGCTCCGATCAACGGCGCCGGGCCCATCATCAAAAGTCCCTGCCACATCGCCTGGAGCGGGCCGATGTCTCCAAACTCCCTCCCCTTGCTATCCTTAATCGTATTGAGATGGCAATCGTTGACGAACCGCGCTATCCCAATCTGTTCCGCCGCCATTTTCTTAAGCCCGTCGACACTCAGAAAGCCGCGGATCATATTTTCGTCACTGGCACTACCTATGGTTACCGTGCTCCCATCCCGGAGAGTATAAATAGTAAGCCCCGTTTCCTTATCCAACTTGCTGTCTTGAACATCCCCCGCGCTTATCTTCCTCTTTTCATTCGCCTTATGGCCGGGGTTGTTGGGGCAATAGCGCGCGTTTATATTTTTGTGGCCAAAGTAGTCCCTGGCAAGCATTACATGGTGGTGTTCTTTACCCGGTATCGGTTTTCCCTTGGCGTCAACATCGTCAAACGAGACGAGCGACGACGCGCCCGTGGCCGCTTCGATGGCGTCTACTAAATCCCCCCTTACTGTGCTGCCGTCGGTAGTCATATACTTCCCCAACCTTCTCACTATATCCAGCGTCACGGATTTTGCCCCCCCATTTGGCCCATCCAAAGCGCTGAGGGCTTTTCCGATACTTTCCGGCGTCGCCTCCAGGGATGCCGCTGTCCAGGTATTATTGTCGCTGTCCGTGAAATATGCGCCTTCCTCGCCGCTCTTCTTTACCTCTACTGTGGAAGAAGTCCCTTCGGCATCGGTAGACTGAATCATCCACCCCCCTTCCCCCCCCCTTGCCGCCTTGTCAAAATACTTGAAACCTCCCTGGCCGGCTTCATTTGTTACCGTACTGCCGATCCGGACGGTCCGCCCATGCACCTTGGCGGTATGGGTCTCTGCATCGTAACTATGAGGATCAATATCGCCCACCTCAATGGTTCGTACTGTTCCGTCGCCTTCTTCTCCGGTATCCATTACCGTAACCTTTTGTTTCTTCGCTTCCTCAGCGCTCATCTCTTCCGCCACCGCGCCCTTTTTCTGGCCGGACAGCGAAAGCCCTTTCAGCGCGTGCATCGCCGCGGTTGCCAGCACCGGCGACAGCAGCCTTGCCAGCGTGTCATCGCCGCCGCCGATACCGGTTAACTCCACCAGGTGATAAAAAAGTATCTGTAGTAAAAGTTCTTGCACTTTTTCAGCGCACCCTTGCACGACATCGCCGAGGAAATCCAATAAAAGCTTCTCAAAAAAGCCTTTCTCCCCATTCGTGATAAGGCTTCTGCAAGCCTCTGCCGCTAACTTATCCAATTTTGGTATTAAGCTTTCATAGGCGGTGATTTGTTTATCCCGCTCGGCGATCATTTCCGGTATCGATTGTTCACCGTCTCCTCCTCCTCCCGCCACTTTCTTTTTGCCGGGCTCGAAACCCAGTGCTTCCATAAGCCGGCCGAACCAATTTAGTTTTTTACCATCCTCTTTAAAACACAAATACTTCACAGCCGCGTCCCACCCCTGGCCAATTTTGTTAGCTACCCAGCCGATTGTTGCGTTGTACGCGGCGCAAACCGCTTTATACGCGACGCTAATCGCGGCGATTACACTGCCGAGCAATGATCCTCCCATGTAATTCCCAGCCGCCTTCCATGCCGCGCAAATTGTATCGACCAATTTACCAAGCCACGATCTTCCTGAACCGCCCTTGCCCGAAGTCAAAAAGTCCCCCAACCTGCCGAGGA
>Ga0302322_100005002_pt1 | contig 11591 bp, 6 predicted proteins | sample Fen_T0_2_FD_203757 | JGI IMG/M metagenome (GOLD analysis project Ga0302322, IMG submission 203757) | Peat permafrost microbial communities from Stordalen Mire near Abisko, Sweden - Fen_T0_2 | ecosystem: Environmental > Terrestrial > Soil > Wetlands > Permafrost | place: Sweden: Abisko... | reverse complement strand
GACGCAATGTCGGTCTCAAATTCCTCGAAGGAAAGCAACTGCCAGCCCGTAGCGACCTTGTCCTTGTCGCCATCCTTAACCCTGCGAAGTACTGCGACGCGTTGTACTTCCCAAACCAGCTCCCCTTCAACTCCGGACGAGAGTCCCCGTTCATCGGGTAAGTCCAAACCAACTTCCGGCAAGGGAACGGCAGTCTCTGAGAGCTTCTCAATCAACTGGCTGAACTCTTTGACCACATCCAAGGACGCCCAGCGCGCATCTATCGTGTTCGTCGAAGCGCTGCGCATCTGTGCAAGCTTTGCGTAGCCATCGGCACTGCTCGATCCTCTCCGGGTCAAGAAGAGTACTTGGGGCAAAGCTCGCAACAGCAAAAACGCGAACAGCAGGCCCCGCCATGCCTCGCGGTATTCTGCGGTGTCGTGGCGTTCTGGCGAGTCGTCCAGCCACACCACTGCCCGCAAGTCATCGACCAAAGTGACGTCCGCTGCCGCCGCCAAGGAAACCGTGACCCAGAGCGTCAACCCAGCCGGGTGTTCAACGGAGCGCTTCGCCCGCAACCAGTTGGGCATCGAGCGAAACATGGGCCGCATCGGCACAGGCACGACTGCACCGGCCTCTTGCTGCCATGCGCTTGCGTCGGGTTGAGCCGCCCCTCGCATTTGTGCAACGAGCGCCACAGCCGCAAGTCTGGCCCAAGGTACGGGATTCGCTGGTTCGGCAAGGGTCCGAAGTAGCAGCTCGATGGGGCTCGTATCGAGCACGCTGTTCCAGAGCCCCAGTCCCAAATCGCGGTACCAATCCTTCAGACTTCCTTCGCTGGGATTGAGCACCATCGGCGGCAAGGGGGCCATGCGGTTGAACGCCCTATCCACGTCCTCCCAGGTGAATCCCCACACATCGTATTCGCCTGCGGTGAGCAGACTCATCCGCTGCAGCATGTCGTGACCCACCCGCTCCCGATGGTATTGGAATCCGTCGAGAAAGACAGCGATTGGCTTCTGGCCCAGCACGGTCGAAGTGGGGCGAAGCACGAAGTCGATGGATACATCGACCGGAAGCCCGTGCGATGTCTTGAGGTCTACTTGCGGCTCAATCAGCCACTCCTGCTCACCCACAAGTACTTGGTGGCCCGGCTTGTGGCGCACCAGACGCTTTTCTACCTTCACCAGACGGTCTGGACGACTGAAGCGCTGCAGCGCTTCGATGAACCGCGCTTCGAGCACACTATCCATCAGGCCAGTGACGCTGATATCAGACAATGATTCCGTGCGGACGAGCGTCGACGCGTCGTCTAGGATTTCCGTGAGTATGGCGAGTGCCTCGTGGGCAGAAGTCTCGCTCATGTCGCGGCTATTGCGATACGCAAAGAGGCAGCGGTAGCAGCCATCACGCGATGCATCCCCGAAGCATTCGCAACCTCGGATCTTGTCCCGAGCCAGCCGCAATACCGAGATGATCGCGTGTTCCTTGCCGGCCTCGGGTTCTCGAACCAGATCCTTGAGGTACCCAGTCCCACCGGGCACGGCGTCGTAGAGCACCAGGTATTGGCGCCGCGCCACCGAGTCCCGATCTGGTTCGGTATAGACCAACGTGTGAAGATGGTCGACGCGCCCACCGTAGCGCGCTTTCAGGCCCAATTGGAATGCTGCGACGAAAGACGGTAAGCGTCGATCTGCATTCAAGTCGGCAATCGGCAATAGTAGCCGGACCGCCTCGGAAGCAAATTCACGGTAGAGGTAAACCGCGGTTTCGAAGTCACTCGCCTTCTCCACTCGCTGTTTCGCTTTGCAGAATAGCGCGTGCTCTCCCTTGGGCTCGAGCGGTAACTCCCGGTTTGCGCCCCGCTTCTGCTTCTGCACCTTGCCGCAGTGCTTGCAGATCACGAATCCTGGTCTTGTAGCTTCCTGGCCGGCAATATTGAACTTGGTCGCGTCCTCGGAGTGTTGTCCGAAGTTCAACTCCCGGAAGCTGACTCGCCGATGGTACTCGAAGGCAAAGGGGACGTTCTTCGATTCCAGCTTCCAAGCGCCCTGACGGTCTTGATCCCGAAACGTGGGCAACATGTGGCGATTGAAGAAGCGCGGCTCACGTTCCTCTGCGTCGTCACGGATCCGACTATTGCGGTCGCTCGCACGAGAGAATACCTGCTGCAGCCGCAGGAGCTGTCGACGTTGACTGACTTCGCCCCAGCCAGCACTGCCACATTGTGGGCAGTTGGTTGCGGAGTCATCGTGGTCAACCGGTGTGCAATGGCTGCAGGCATCACAAAACCGCCAGGATTCTATGTCCGCCGTTTCAACGTCGATCTGATCGATCTCTACGCGACGACCGCCTGCGTAAAACTGCGCTGCTGGCGCCAAGTCGCTCAGTGCAGCAACAGGCGGGCGGGTGTAGTCATAGGCCTTGGTCACGAAGCCACCATCGGGACTCTCGGCCTTGGTCTTCTTACGCCAGATCACGGAACGAAGTCGAACAGGCGCTTCCGGGAAGGCGTAGTTCGGCAGCAGGCCCTCGTTGGTGAGGAACTCCAGCGTGCGCTCTTCTTCGATTCCTTTGGCCAACTTCTCGTAGGCTGCCTGCTCACGTTCGTGCTCGTGCAGGGTCTCGTTGTGGTCCTTGTCCTTGGCGACGGCCGCCCGGAGCCCCTTGACTTGATCCTTTAGTCGCCGCGCCTTTTTGCGGAACGAATCACGTGATCGCTTCTCGCGTGCAAGGGCGTCGAGTACCTTCCAGCTCAGGCTTCCTTCTGTCTTCTGGTCTCCGAGCAAGAAGCCGCTCAAGTGCGCACGACTCGCCTCCGTGAGCACTGGCGCTTCATCCAAAGCGTTGAATAGAGCAACGAAGTCATTCAGCAATCGCGTTTGCTCACGACGCACGAACGCCAGCCAATTGTGAGGGAATCGCTCCTCGTTGGGCGGATCGAGATGGCCCATGACCTCCCGCAGGTTGTGGCCAAAGTGATGCTGACCGGGCGAATTGTTCCACTGATCCAAGCTAAATGCCGCGAGTTGCCGTTCGAGGACCGCAGAGGCGTTCAGAAATACGCCTGGCGGTTGAACATCGCCGGCAATCATCTCGGTTGGTTGCGCGTAGAAATACAGATCGTGAGGCCTGCCCTGAGCAATCGTCAGAACAAATGAATTTCCATCGCGGCGACCAGCACGTCCGATGCGCTGCAGGTAGTTGGCCTGGGCCGGCGGCACTGAACACAATATGGCCGACGACAGGGAGCCGATATCGATCCCCATCTCGAGCGTGGGGGTACAGGAAAGCAGATTCGGGTACCAAGGTTGGCGGTCATCCGACTTGAATTGCTGTTCAATCTCGTCGCGCTTGGCGCGCTCCAAGAGCCCAGTGTGCTCTTCTGGAAAGACACGCTCGACCTCGCCGCGTTCGATGAGACGGCCGAAGTAGTTGCGGACTGATGCAGCATCGTCCTCCGCATATTTCCCCTGGCATCTAGCGCTCATGCAGGGAGCCCCAGCCCAATGCGCCCTTTCACTTTCGGCGGCTACAAGCCAATGCCGGCAGACCGGGCAGCGCAACCTGATGCAGTGATTGGTGACTCGCAGGGCTTCTGGTGAGAGGCCCCATACTTTCCCGCGCTTTCCAACCGTCTCGAGCAGCAGGCCCTTCGACACCAGAACGGGAAGCGTCACGTACCAGACGTCTGCCGCACTTCCCATGAGCACGATGTCTTGACCCAAGAGCCGCTCGACCCAGCGCTCGTACCACTTCGACGCACCACCAGTTTGAATGATGTCAAACTGCTTTGCGCGCGGATCTGTCGTCAGAAGCGCTGGGAGTCGACTACTCTTCGTGAAGGACGGCAGGTGATGGGCAATGGTGAAAATGAACTCGTTGTTCCCGGCCGTCTCCACGAAGTCACGGGGAAGCTCAGGGTGATCAATGCCGCCCACTTCTCGCAAGTGGTGCAAGGCGCCGAGCAAGAACTGTCGCAGCGCCGGACGTTGTAGTTCGCGCAGCCCACCGATCTCGTTTCTCAGCCGCTCAAGCAGATCATCCGTGGCGGCGTCGAGCATGGTCGTATCGATGGCAACGGTGGAACAGCCCGTTCTGGGCAGCGAACGCCCAATCCGCGCTTGCAATCCATACTCACTGGCAATTTCGTAGGCCACGCGGCGTTCCACGTCACGAACTAGCCCGGCTCCCTTGGGGATTTCGCCGCTCTCCCGCATAGCTTCGTATTCCGCGAACCATTGCATGTTGGGAGCGAGGAAGGCCGACACGAACTCGACATCACCAAGAAGCCCCGAACCCGAGGACTTTCGCCAAGTCTTGGAAAACAGTTCTGGCAATTCGGCCAGCGTCCGCCCTTCCGCGCCGGCCACTGTTTTCTGGACGGCTACCCGCAGGTTGAAGCTCCAGGTGCGTGCCCCAAAGAAGCCGGCGCGATGGGCTGCGTCCTGAACGGAGTCAGAGAACGCGAGGAGCTTCTTGTCGTCGTTGAAGCGCGAGGTGAAGAGCTGATCGATGAAGATGCTCGTCAATGTGGAAGCACGGAACCCAACTAGTGAGAGGTTGGCGCGCGTCCCACAGAATGGGCAGTCCTTGTGCAGCTCCGTTCGTCCCGATACCGTGCGCACGTTGTCGCTTTGAACGACTTCGATGGCATCCGGTGAGCTTTCTTCTCGGTCCCGCGTGAGCGTATTCGGATTGAGGCGCAACCGAAGGAACGTCTTCGACTCCTGTTCTTCGACAGACTTGCCTGGCCAGAGGAACCGTACCTGCGGATCCTCACTGAAAAATGCCTGATAGAAGCGATTCAGCCCCACGCTGAATACATCCGAGCGATCTCTGGCAACGAGACTGCCCCAGCCCATAGCGCCACAATCTCGGCAATGGATGACGGGCAGGTGTCGACTACGCTGATCGTCAGTGAGGTCATCCGAGTAGCGGAGCGTGGGCGGCTTGTCATTGGCCGGATCCCCCAAGTCCGTGACCATGCGGCGCAGTTCGCGTTGCCACAGCTGCAACCGCACCTCGAGCAATGGGCGGGTCCGCCGCGCTTCGCCACGGCTTTCACGTCGCTCCCGCGCGTCCTCGCGCTCCGGAAGCCAAGTGCGAGCCTCGGAGATCAAAGACAGCAACGAAACGACTACCCTCGTTGCCAGCTCGGGTTTGTCCTTGTTGCGAAGGGTCTTTGACGACCGGGCGAGTGATTCCGCGAGATCCGACAGCAGCACCGGCCTTGCCTCGAGTAGCTGCACTAGGTTGCGCAGCACGACATGCCGCAATAGCTGTTCTCCGAGCGCTACCTTCCATTCCTTGGTGCCCGGCTTGGCTTCTATGGGCTCATCGATCCAGAGCGCCTGCTGCGCCACCACGTATTCGGTGGGATCCTTGAACCGCGACGGATCGAGCTTCTCTACATCAGTGGGGACCTGAAATAGGTCGATGAATCGCCCCTGGAAGAACTCGACCGGCGTCTGACGGCTTTCTCCAATCACGCTGTCCGCATCGAACTGTTCACCAAAAATCTCTGCCGCATAACCGCGCAGCGCCTCCCCAGCCTTGGTACTGCCCAGGGTCGCGGAAGTGCCGACACAGCAAAGGCCGCCACGCTTCACGCCCAGTCGCGCCTTCAATCGACGGATCAGACAGGCCAAATCGGTGCCCTGGGCGCCGTCGAAACTGTGCAGCTCGTCGACAACCAAAAACTGAACCGGGCTCTCCTTGCTCGGCGCCCACATCTCCTGATCTGCCGGGCGGACCAGGAGGTAGTCCAACATCTTGTAGTTGGTGAGCAGGATATCCGGCGGATCGATCCGCATGCGCGCGCGATCCGTAATGATATGGTCCGGCCCCATCGAGTTGTGGGTAATGACCTTATCCCCAGTACCCTCGCCGATGTATAGGCCTGCCTTGAGTCCCGCCAGCGCGGGAGTTCTCGCGCAATACTCGGCTATGCGCTTGGCTTGGTCGGTCGCCAACGCATTCATCGGGTAGATGAAGATCGCCTTGACCCCAGGTGTGCCGAGATTGCGCCGGCAAAAATCAAAGATCGGAAAGAAGAACGACTCAGTCTTTCCAGAGCCCGTTCCAGTGGCAACAATCGTGCTCTTCGGCTTCGCACCACTCAGGCGCGCCCAAGCCCGTTCTTGGTGCAGATGCGCGGGGAACCCCAAGGGCACCTCGGGGAAGAACTCGGCATCCCCGCCCTGCCGGAATGGCAGGTTCACCGAGACGTATGGCCCCTTGAAGAGAGCGCCTTCGGTCTGGACGAAGCGCTCGATGACCTCCTCCATGCCCGGCGTCGATGACCAGAAGCTCATCCGCAGAAAATCTGCGATCCCCTGCTCGAGCATGGAGCTCAATGCGGCGCTGATCATTGGGCGTGCTCCACGGTGCGGTAGGCTTGGTCGATGCTGTCCGGGTTGGTCGGATCGAATAGTTCCAAGCGCCCATCGGCCACCATCCTGCTCAGGTAGTGGTCGATGATGGTTCGATGGGAACGCTTGAGCGTTTCAGCGATCTCCCTGGCCGGCAGGAACTGCCCTCGGCAGACCTCGACGATGGCCGCTTCGACCCGCTCCCGGCGCGCCCAAGGCCCTGAAACAACTTCTCTAACAATTGCAGGTAGTTCTGAACTTTGCGGGGGGGTTTGCGGGGGGGTTTGCGGGGGGGTTTCCGGGGGGCTCAAGGTGTGGGTCAAGCTCGCCTGCGACCACCTCAGCACGCTGAAGTCCCCCGACATATCGTCGGCAATCAGCGGCTCGACCCAATGCTGCTCACGCCAGGCCCGCAGGATGCGTGAGAACCCTGAACCTGCCTGCTCCCCAAACCCGAGCAACGCCAGCATGCGTTGCAGCGTCCGGTTCCTGCAGTCCGATCTGCCCCCTTGGCGGATTTCCTCCACCGAGAGCCTGAGCATGCCCGGGTTGCGCAGCATGAACCCCTCGCGCGACTTTACAATCTGCAGCGACGTGCGCCCCTCGTAGTCCGCGTGGATAATGGAATTCACCACGGCCTCGCGCAGCGCCTCGCTGATATGCGTGTCGTCCTTGCGCACCAGATCGGCGTCCAACTCGAAGGGCACCTTCAGATCGGACTTTATCCGTGGAATGACGCGCCTGAAGAAATCGAACAAGTTCCCCGACCAGGTACCATCGGGCGTAATCCGATCTGACCACCGCGACGGATCCTCCAAATCAGGCCGGTCTTGGTAGTCCAAGAAGTAATAGGGAAACACCTCGCGAATCGAGGTTTCTTCCCCAAAGAACAAGAGCCCCGCACTGGTGAGCCCTTCCTCGCCACTCTCGCGATCCCGCCGCCAGCCGCCCAACTTCTCGAGCAACCGCTGGTCATTTTCCGCCAGCCATGGGTGCCCTGGCGAATAGGACCGCAGCAAATTCCGGTATGCCGCGATCGACTCAGCATTGAGATCCCCGAGCCCGTACTTCACCAGCACCCGCTCGTCCCGAGTGTCGTACTCCGCATCCGCCATCATGCGCCGGATCCGCTCCACATCGAGCCGCCGATCCCCTTCGCCGACCCGCACGTAAACCTCGGTCCATTCCCCCCGCAAATACACCGGCCGCTGCTTACGCGTCGCCCGCGGCACACGCACCACGATGATCCGCTTCCCCTCGATCTCCTGTTGCGCGACATCCCCCTCAGCAAGCAGATTCACGCTCACCTTCTGCCGGTTCTGCAGCTGGTCCCACAACTCCCGCTCGAGCCGCTCCGCATCCTTGATCCCCTGAACCGCCAACACCCCGTCCGCCTCCTCCTTGAGCCCCAGCACCACGTGCCCACCGCGCGTGTTGGCCATCGCTGAGTAAGTCGGCCAAAAATCCTCCGGCAGCTTGCCGCCGCCATCCTTACCCGCTGCGCGCTTCGCCTCGAAGTCCCAGCCCTCCCGCAGGGCCTCGACCTCATCCAGCGTCCATGGCTCCCCCGGCGCGGTCATTGGCTGCCTCCGACGATCTCGTTGCTTTGGGTTTGTACGGCGTGACCACGAAGGTCGCACCAGGTGTCGGGTTGGTAGTTGCGCATCGCAGCGGATTGCGAGAATTGGTTGAGTCTCGGGTCGTTGAGAGTAGGTCAGAATGCCGTCGCGACAAAGACGTCGATCCCAACAACGGTAGGCATTTCTCCAGAACAACGGACTTGTGGCCGAATTTTGCAGCTAGGGCGCTACATTTGCGTGGGGCCTACGCAAGCACGAGTGCAACACGGTCGGACCAGTTCCGGCGCGAGCGTTAGCAAGGTCGACCGCGACATCTGGTCGGTTTGTTGGAGGCCAACGTACAAGGCTGTGTTCAAGCTGACGCGCAGTCTCCGCATGTTCGCCTTGCGCAATCTGACCTTGATCCAGGTAGTCATGCATTGCGTCTTTCAGCTCGTCCGATCGCCCAAAGTCGTAAGTCGCGCGATAGTCGCTGATCATCGGCACGCTCCGACCGCCATCCACAGCAGAACGTCAGGCAGAGGTTACGTGCGCGATCCTTGGTCGCGGATCGCTCGTTTGATCTTTGTGCAGGCCGGGCCAACCGCTGCCTGGATGTCCCGATCGCTTCGGTTGGGGTCGTATGTCAGCGCCGTAATTCCCGCCAAATCAGTGGGCAAGTGCAGAGCAGCATCACGCGGATGAACGATGAACGTTCGGTGGCGACCAAAGGTCCCCATGAAGAGGCCCAGTTCGAAAACCACATTGTCTCTGGCAGTGGGCTGCTCACTGTCGCCGCTGACGAGTCGGTCATCGGGAGTGAATACCAAGACCGCGAAGTCGAAGGTCTGGGTCGCTTTCTGTAAGGCTTCCAGCGTACCAGCTGAAGGTCCAAATACGCTTTGGTTCCAGACTTTCGGCTCAGCGTCGTACTCTAGTTCGACTTGGATAGCCCCAGCCACGTTCAGCGCGTCGGGCGTCGACGACGACCCGATGAAAACGCGCGGCTTTGTTGCCGGCTGCAGCTGAGGAACGATGGGTGAAGCTGCCGGGCCAGACTTCGTGTCATTCTTCTCGGAAGTACCTGCAGATGACGCTCGTTGATTCGAATTGGGACCAGACTTCTGGACGACGTCGAGAAGCTGGGATGCCAAGCACGACTGCAGCAAGTCTTCAACCTCGTGCAGATCGAGTTTGCCCGACTTCCATGCTGAATCTGCCGATTCAAGCGCTGCATAGTATGGCTTCTTGTCCGCAGAAATTACCTCGGGAATCGAGCGAGTTCCCGGTAGCTTGGACCCAATCTTCGCCGAGAGGACAATGTATGAAGCAGCTCTGGCAGTGCGACCATTGCCATCCTCAAACGGATGGATCCAGTTCAGGCGCCAGAGGACGTATGCGGCGAGGTGTGACGGATACGAACTTGCCCATTCGGCAGCAACGTAGTCGCAAAGATCGTCTACATATCCGGGCACATCCTGGGCAGGGGGTGGCTTGTGCTCCGATTGCTCGATAACCATCTCGCCAACTCGAAATACCCCCGGCGACGACACCAATCCGCTGACTGCAATGCGATTCAACTCAATCAGCGTTGACGGTCTGAGGCGAAACTTCCTTGAGGCGACAGCATGATCGATGATCTCATACATCCGATCCGCTTGCCGAAGACCGTTCTCTGCCTCGCGCTTGACGACCTCATCCGGGCCCAATCTTGGAGCAGCGTCTGGCGGCGCAACGAGTCGGCTCGATCGATCCCCCATGGTCTAGCGCCCCCTTAAAGAGAATCCTCGGCAGCGATGATCCCCGCCGCCTTGTCGATTGCCTCGTGGGTCATGTCGCTGTTTTCAACCTTGGTGTTGCCGTACGCAAAGCTTCGCCTCTGAAGTTCTTGATCACCTGGCAACATCTCGATCTTGCTAGCGATTCTGATGAGCTCGTTTAGGTCTTGGCCTTGCATGGTCCATCGTCTTTCAGCAACTGAACGGGTGATCAACATATCACCGGCCCTCTGGCATGCCAACCCTTTGGAAGCGATTTCGCAACTCCGCATTGTGCGCACCTGCTGCCGACACGGGCAGTGCCATCGCGCGGTCGAAGTGCTTCTCTCCCGGCTGCATCCAACCGCTTCTCGAAGTGGTCACATCGGTAAGGCGTGTCGCCTTTGGTCGGTACGGCGCGACCACGAAGGCCGCGCCAGGTGAAGGATTGGCAATTGCACATTGTGAGAGTTGGTTGAGTCTTGGGTCTTCGAGAGCAGGTCAGCAGTGTCCGTCCGCCAGAGCGCATCGTGACGGAACCGTCAGGTCGTGTTGGAATCGCCGTGCGGGGATCTGTGTTCGCGATGTGATGGCGGTTGAGTGCGGGCGAGTTGCCAGATTTCTGTGCGTCAGGCTGTTCCGCTCTCACGTTGCGCTCCGAGGGTTCTTGAGGAGGTCACCAAACGACTTGCGCGTACCAAGCACCTTGAGAGTCTCTTTTGAAAGGCTGTCCACTCCAAGATGAGCGCGTGCAAGCTTGGTGAATCGACAGGTACAACCAATAGCTGTCGAGCATTCCTTGGAGATGCCTTGGTCACCATGGGCTGATACGGCTAGTGCGACTATGGCTTGAGCGGTCTCAGTGAACTCCGCAAAGAGGCTCGCTGGCAATAGGACGGCCGCAATGTGGTCCACTTTTCTGAGGTCGCTTGATACCGAGCGCAGCTCATCAGCTGCCTCGGCAATGAAGGCCCCCGGATCCGTTGACAGAACACTTACGAGCGTCTCTGCTTGACTGATGCACTCGGAGATTTTGATAAGAACGTCTAGCTGCTTCCCGTAGACAAGTGCACGCATTGCATCGGCTCGCGCTCGCACCGTGAAGTAGAACCCTACGACACTCACGCACAGGGTAGCGAGAATTCCGAGTAGACTGATTAGGAGCGTCTGCGTGTTCTGATCCATGGTAGCGTTGTTTCTCCATCAATTCAATGGCTCACGCCTCGGCAGCGTCGGTCGGAACAAGCATACACACGGATCGGAGCGGGGATGGGTCTGCTCGAAATTCCAATCGCGAAGGTCGGGGCGTTCCTGTTTGGTATCGCGCCAGCGATTCCACGATTCAGAACCGCTTCTCAGTATGGCGATGTGGTCTTCCGATGCCATGGTTTCAGTCCAACGCCTACGCTTTTGAGCCAGCTGGCTTCGTGCTTGGGTTGCCGTCGATTACAATCACGTCTCGGTCGTTTCGTATGCCCAACTCTGAGAGAATCTTCCATGTGTGTTCAAGTTCCGCATCCGAGAACGCAAGAATTACCTTCAGAGCCCGTTTAGCGTCGCTAGCTCTCTTATATATCTCGACCTGATTCTTGAGATTTCGAGCGAGCTTGGTGTTGCTCGCAAGTTTGAATTCAACAAGCGTCTTGTCTCTCGCTCCACGGGATATCTTGAAATCGACCGGACCACGCCCATCGTTTACCTCACGGCTTACGTCCGAACCAGATGCGAACCAACACAAGCGATAGAGGATTTGTAGGTCGGATTCGCGTCGAATGGCCGTTCCTCGCGTATCGAAGAAGAGTCGGTGCCCGCCCTTGTTCTCAATTACGTCCTTGAGAAATAGAACTCGCTGTCGTGCGTCATCATGCGTGTCCTGCGGAACACGGTAGAATTCTGTCGTTTCGTCAACTAGCTGAACGAAC
>Ga0302322_100005000_pt1 | contig 11595 bp, 10 predicted proteins | sample Fen_T0_2_FD_203757 | JGI IMG/M metagenome (GOLD analysis project Ga0302322, IMG submission 203757) | Peat permafrost microbial communities from Stordalen Mire near Abisko, Sweden - Fen_T0_2 | ecosystem: Environmental > Terrestrial > Soil > Wetlands > Permafrost | place: Sweden: Abisko... | reverse complement strand
TGCATCCTCTTCTTTTTCAAAGCCCATTGCATGTAAGGCGGCCGGATTTGCGTATGTAATATGCCCACTACCGTCTAGGCGGTATATAATGTCGCTCGCATTTTCCACGATTTGGCGGAAACGCGCCTCATTTTCCTGCAGCAGGCTTTCGGCATGTTTACGCTGCGTAATATCGCGGATCGTGATCAATTGCCCGATCAGTAGTTTGTTTTCGTCGCGTAACGAGGAAAGATTTAATTCGTACCAATTCTGTGCTTCGCCTTCTCCAAACATAATTTCATCGGTGGCTTCAAAAACATCACGGTACCTTTCGATCAGGTCGGGCCAATTATTAAGCACTTCAACGATCGATTTTCCGATGGGTTGTTGATCACCTGAAAATCCAATGATTCTTTGACCCGCTGGGTTGATATCCACGATACGGCGATTGGCATCCAGTACGATCATGCCGTCTTTCATTCCGTCAATGACAAGGTCGCGTGCGAGCGGAGCAATATCCAGCAGGCGATGACGGAAGAGCGCATATGCCATTCCAATGCCGGTTACCACGAAAGCAAAGGGTGTCAGATCAATGAGAATCGGTAGGATTTGGAAGATGGTAATGACATTGGCGATCAAAGGCGCCAATGCTGCGAGTAAGATCCATACCATTTGTCCGCGATATTGAGCTGGCCAACGCAGTAATGCTCTTACGATCAACACCAGTCCAATCATGATCAAGACATACGTATAGGCGGCATGAACCCAAAACCAGGGACCATTAATCGTATTTAATAGTAAGTATCCACCTTCATGTTTTAAACTCGCTTCGCCTACCCAGAATAAATGGTGAGTGTTATTTGTCAGGATAACTCCCATTGTCATCAATGGCAAAATGCAGAGTAGCAAGAGGCGCCGATGAGTCGTCCAAGCTTTTCGTCCTGTATATTCCAAGGCGAATACCAGCCAGGCTACCGGAGTAGAGACTACACCGACGAACATAAATTTGATCCAAAAAAATTTAGTGGGTAGATCTGTGCCCGCCAACTCTAAAATATAACTTGTACTCCATTGGAACAGAATCAACATCATCAAGGAAAATGGCAGCACACCAGTTGCCTGCCGATGGCGCCACGTGTACCATGCCAGCGCCCCTGAGATCAGCGCGGCAAGGATGAGCGGTAACATGTTGAGTGTAAAATGATAAGACATGCCGGTTCCTCGAAAAAAGAATTGTTTGGATTATATCGTAGGGCGGTGCTTATTTTGAAGGTAAATAAGACTTTGTAAGTATAAGTAGGTAATGCTTTGGCATATCCATTTTATAATTCGCCGTGTTATATACGCAACAGCCAGACCAACATAGGAGCAGATTTATGATCTTAGCTTTATTTGATGCAGATGGTACTTTATATACAGGACAATTCGGGCGCGGTTTGATGAAGTATTCATCCGAGCATGGGCGTAAATATTATGCGTGGCGCTATTACATAGGTATTCTGCCGCTTTATTTATTATTCAAACTTAAACTCACCAGCCGTGAAAAGATGCAATATGCTTTATTGAACCAGCTCAGTGGCATGTTGCAAGGACTTGATCAAGAACAAGCCCATGCCGCGCTTACCTGGCTCTTGCGCGATTATTTACTCCCAACTGAACGACCTGAAGTGTTCAAGCGTTTGAAAGAGCATCAAGCTCGGGGATACAAGATCATCATTGTTTCAGGAATGTTCATGGAGTGTGCTCAAATTTTCAAGGAAATCATTGGCGCGGATGGTGCGATCGGTACCCAGCCTGAGTTTTTCAACGGCAGATATACGGGGAGAACTATTCCACCATTGATCAGCGGAGATATCAAAGTCACCAAGGTCAATGAGTTGGTTACATCCCGCGGCTGGGATGTAGACTGGGCTGCGAGTTATGCCTATGGCGATTCCATCTCTGATAGTCACATGCTGAACATGGCGGGACATCCTGTCGCAGTCTATCCAGATGAAAAATTAAATGCCTTGGCAAAAGAAAAAAACTGGGAAGTGTTGGGAACCCCGAAAGAATAACTTTTGAATATGTGCGATGGTGCTATAATAAAAATAGAGTAAGGAGCACACTATGACCGAATATGAAAAAAAATGGAAAGAACACATCCCCGAAGAAACCCGCGAGCATTTTAAAAAGGCACGTGAGGAAATGCGCGAAGCCGCAAAAGGATTTTTACCAGAAGGCTTCATGGAGCACCGCCATACTGCCCGCCGCGAAATGTTGCTAGCCATGCGCGGTGTGCTTGATCACGTCATCAAGAAGATGGATGAAAAAGCCTAAACTTTTCCTGTCGAAAATAAAAGAGACAACAAAGCAAAAGGGAATTGCCTGTTGTCTCTTTTTTGTTTAATTTCTGGAATCAAGATTATTCTTTTCGCGAGAACAAAACCCATAACAGAGATAGCGATGCCGCGCCCAACATTCCTTGCCCATACATAATATTTCCCGCGTTATACAACATCACACCACCGATCAACAAACCCGCAAAGATCAACCCGCCGGTTAATCTGTCCACAGAGCGTGTGATCGAACGGATGTCACGGCTCATTTGCGGCGACTGTACCATCAGCCCGCCGCCTTCGGTTTGCGCCAATACGCGACTTGCTTGCGAGGGTAGCGCGATTAAATTCTGCAACATGCTTCCAAGTTCTTCAAGCCAATCGCCAATCCCAGCCTTGGTTTCGTTCTCAATTAATTTGCGCGCATACGGAGAAATTTGATTCCATAGATTGAAGTCTGGTTCAAGACCTGTACACATGCCTGAAAGAATTGCTACCGTGCGCGCCAGCATAATGAGGTCATTCGGCACTTGAAACGGCATACTAAAGATCAGGTCACGATATTGATGTGCGAACTTTCGCAACTCATCAGGATTGGTCTTGCGCAACTCGCTCATTGACATGCCCCAGAAGCGATCAAATACCTGTGCTTCGGCTTGTTCGATCAATTTCAAATCCGCGCCTGGCAACAACATTCCCAATCGCTGATACGCTTTGACGACGCGTGCCGAGTCCTTTGTGCCAACGCCGACCAACATCTCGCGCAAGCCATCCCGCACACCTTCCGGTACGCGCGCGATCATGCCAAAATCCACGAAGGTCAATTGCCATTTGCGCGGCGAGTCGCCGTCAGCGCCGAGAGGTGTTACGAATAAGTTGCCAGGATGCGGGTCGGCATGAACGAAGCCATCTTCAAAGATCTGCTTGAGATATGTATCCAATAATTTATTTGCCACATCGTTGCGTTCGATCCCAGCGGCACTGATCGCGGCATAATCGGTGATCTTAATCGCAAACACATCTTCCAATGTCAATAAACGCAACGAGGAAAGACTTTTCACAACCCGTGGCACATGCACATCAGGGTCGTCTTTGAAGTTCTCAAAAAACGTTTCTGCATTTTCAGCTTCGTGCAAGTAATCAATTTCCTCAAGCACGGTTGCGGAGAACTCACGCAATAACGCTGGCACATCCGCACGTTCGCGAATGGGACGATAGCGCATCAGCCAGCCACCTACGCGTTTCAATGCAGATAGATCAACTTCCACGATCAACGCGATAAATGGACGCTGAACCTTCACCACCACGTTGCGGAATCCATCCGCTTCATCTTCGACCCTTTCCACATCGCTCCGGGCAGGCTTGAGCCTGGCGCGATGAACCTGACCTAACGAGGCGGCTGCGAGCGGACTCTCGTCAAACCATTCGAATTTTTCCGCGAGCGGTGCGTTTAGCTCTTTCTCTGCTAACTCTCTGATCACTGCATACGATTCTGCAGGAACTTCATCTTGTAAATTCGCAAGTTCATCAGTTACTTCGGGAGGCAGAACATCCAAGCGCGAAGACAGGAATTGTCCCACCTTGATCATTACTCCGCCCATATGAAGCGCCAGCGCACGGAAACGCACTGCTTCTCGGCGAAAGCGTTCTGTGCGTGTGCGGCGCGTCCATTTACGTAAACCCAGTCTCGCGATAATCAATTCCCAAAGAATAAAACGTGTAATGACCCCGGCGAAAAAATACAAAATCCTAAAGTAACGTCCCCGTAAACGTGGTGTCTGCATGGTGGCTCCCAATATTGTGATAATTTGATTGTATCACCAGCGAATCAAAAAACGGACGAGGGCAACTCGTCCGCTTTTATAAATGAAGTTGAAAAAATTATTCAGCGCGATCTATGGCGACTTGTGCTTTATTGGCGGGGTCGTAACGCACATAAATCGTTTTGCCAACTGAATATTTATACCGTGAAGCATCAGCGATCGCCGCTTGTGATTCAGCCTGGAAAGGTTCGCCCATATGCGGCATCACTTCAAACGTAAAGCGGACCATTGCGCCATTATCGCCCACGCGCATATTCATATCGGTGGCAGTCAATATTTTTGCTTGAGCTTCTTCGCCTGTCTTTCGTAACTGCTCATAATATTGATCTTGTTTTTGCAATGCAGTTTGGATCTGTTCGAAATTTGCTGATGGCATTCCGCCGCCACCCAAGGATTCGATGGCAACCTTGCTAATATCATTCGGGTCAAAACGCACTTGCACGGTTGCGCCTGGCGCCAGCATACCTACTTGAAAGCGACCCACAAAAGCCGTAGTCACTGCCTGGAAGGGCGGACGATCAGTGGGAGTCACTTGTAGTGTAAGGCGGGCTTGGGGACTATCATTCATGGTCACACCCGTATCCTGTACATCAAGGATCACCGCAGGAGCCGCAATACCAGTTTTCACAAGGTTCTTGTTCTGTGACATACCTTTGAACATACGATAAAGGAAGAAACCGGTTACACCCAAAACAACCAGCGTAATGCCGCATGTGCAAACTAATGAAATAACTGTGATAACACCGGAAGTTAAAAATCCTATGTTCATTTCTAAAGATCCCTTTCTTGGATTTGAGGTTGAATAAAATTTTATCACGTACACAATTTTACGATTTGCCACCTTTGGGGGAATTAATAACGGACAAGTTGCCTTGTCCGCTATACTGCCAACGATAATTTTATATCCCGGCGTTGTTTAGAATATTTACAATATTGGATAAAGCCGATGTCAATGCAGGATGCGTGATCTCAAAATGATCAATGGATTCCTGCAGGCGTTCAAGCAAGGAATCATCTGCCTGTTCGCTTTCGGAACGCTGCAACACTTTTTCAATATCCGCATTGAGGGCGCGGAGTAGTTCGCGCCCCTTGTCGTCTACAGCTTCAGTGGTGTTGAGTTCTGTATGCAATTGTTCGAGAAGTTTACTAAGATTATTATCTGTCATGGCGTGCCTCGCTTTTCGTTCATTGAGTTTGAGGATGTTTTACTATTGTACGACTTGTGCTCGCTCAATACAAGATTTCACGATCTGCTTGTTCGCACTCATTGTATATTTTCTTGACTTCTTCCTTCATTTCAACAGATACACCTGCTGTCTGCGGAATGAACTTGACCATATCCCGTGCCTGCCGCAACAAGTCTTTGATGTTGGCGATGTAGGAGAAGTCGCTTTTGCCGAGTCCGGTTTGGGGCACAGGTAAAGCTCGGGCTTGTTGGATCAGCTTGCGGGCACGTATGAGGCGTTCTGTCGCGGGGATCAGTTTGGGCATGAGAAAAAATCCTTTCGATGAGTTTCATGATTCTACTGTGAATTTCATATCTATTTTGTATAATGGGGTTATACAGATTAAATTCAAATCAAGGAGAATTTATGAATTCAACATTCGCGATGTGGCGAAAGACGCTTTCGCAACTTATCAAGATGGACGACAAAAAAGAATGGGACGCGTTAGATGTGCTTTCCAAGTGGTTTATTGCAACTCGTTCGGCGGTGGGGACGATCACTTTGTATTCAGGCTTGATCGGGGGGTTATTGGCATGGCAAACGTTATACACAAATAAAAGCCCGTTCAATTTTCTCACGTGGCTGATCCTTACCCTGGGGCTTTTCATTGCGCATGGCACAAACAACCTCATCAATGATTATACTGATTTCAGTCGCGGCATTGATAAGGATAATTATTTCCGCACGCAATATGGCGTGCATCCCTTGGCGCAGGGATTTTGGGATAAGCCTACGCATTTGCGCTGGTTTGCAGTGAGTGGTTTGCTTGCCGCGCTTTCGGGTGTGTATGCGTTATACGTGACGAATTTTGCATCCATTGTGATCTGGCTCTTTGCGATTGGCGCGTTCATTTTGTTGTTCTATACCTATCCATTGAAATATATCGGCATCGGGGAATTATCCATCTTCATCATTTGGGGTCCATTGATGATCGGCGGCGTTTATTTTGTGTTGACTGGTCTTTGGTCTTGGGCTGTTATCCTTGCCAGCCTTCCGATCGGCTTGAATGTGGTCACGATCAATCTTGGCAAACACACCGATAAACTCAAAGAAGACGCAGTCAAAAAGGTGCGGACTTTGCCTGTGATTGTCGGTGAACCGGCGGCGCGTTTTATTACAATGGCGGCGATTGTTGGGTCGTACATCATCACGCTCTATCTGATCTTTGTGCTGCACTTCTTTACACCTGTGATGCTGCTCGTCTTCGTTGCTTATAAACCTGCTCTGGCAGCGATCCAGCGCATGTCAAAACCGCGTCCTACCGAACCACCGGCCGGTTACCCAATCTGGCCCCGTTGGTTCTCAACGGTTTGTTTTGTACATAACCGCGTGTTTAGTAATTACTTCGTACTCGCGTTGATCGTAGATACGTTATTGCGAACTTTCTTCCCAACTTTCTGGCGCTAATAAAAAAGAGGCAGTCACCGGAAACGTGACTGCCTCTTTTTTCTAACGGAATATTTTTATGACTAGGGTAATTTAGGGCAGAGCTTTTGATAAGGTTCGGCGTCGAACAACGTGGCCCATTGATATTGCGTGAAATTTTCGATCAGACGTCCGCAAGCGGTTTCAACTAGATTTGCTTTTTTGATTTCCTGTAGCTTCGTAATATCCCAGAATTGTACGACCTTAAGTGAAGAAGTCATTAACGTGGTCCCATCCTGATTAAACGAAACGCTATTGACCGTGCCGGTGTGTGGAATACGGGTATATTCTTCCATTGTGGATAGGTTGATCAGATAGGCTTTATCCACGGCGCCGACTACGAGTAATTTGTTCGTGGGGCTGAATGCAATCGAGCTCGCGGCTTCTTTGACGATCACTTGCGGATCGGATAATACTCCGTCTTTCTGTTTCCAAATATAGATCTGACCTGTTGAATTACTAGAAGCGAACATGGAACCATCGGGACTGAATGCAAATAGCTCTTGATCGCCGGTTGATTGATATTCTGCAAATTCTTTCAGCGTGTTGATATCCAGAATATGGATTCCATCTTGTGTGCCGATAGCAAGCAGGTTGGAAGTTGTTGCCATCGTCGTGATATGACGTCCGCTATACGTGACGGGTGAGTTTAATAATATTCCTGTAGCTGTATCCCAAACTTCCAAATTTCCGGCTGAGTCACCGGTGAATAATTGTTTTTCATCTGATGAAAAAGCAAAAGCCTGAATAAAGCCTTTGGGCTGGAGCGTCTTGCCGCTGCGGTTTTGAGTGTTGTAGAGTACGATCTCGTTGTTTGTCGTTAATGCGCCGATCCATTTTTCTTTGGGGCTGAAAATGAGCTTATTGATGTTGGATTTGAGTTCAGAGATCGAGCTGCCTTGCGGGCGCGTTGTCAGATCGGATAAGGATTTGGGGTCCAGTAACCAGATCCTTTTGTCGTCTGAGGCGGCAAATGATTTTCCGCTTGGACTATAGAGTGCGCTCGTTGTCACGCCAGCGAATTGTAGATAGTTTGTTGGCGTAGGCAATGCGGAAATATCTAAAACATTGATGAAGCCGCCCTGGTCGCCAGCGATTAAATATTTCCCATCCTTACTGAAGCCAAGTACTGTCCCCTTATCTTTGATGGGGATTTCAAAAAGTTCTGTACCGGTAGCGGCGTTCCAAACTCGTACGGTTTTATCGTCGCCGGTGGTGGCGATCCATTGACCATTGGCGCTGACTTTTACGGATTGTATGAAATTATCTTGTGACATGACCATGATCGGTCTACCGGTGTTTGTATCCCAAACCCTGATCTTGCGGTCATTGGAGACCGTGACGAACCAGTTGCCATCAGGACTGAAGGCAATATCTTTGACCTGGTCATCATGAAAGACGCGATATTTTTCTAGACCAGTTCTGGTATCTGTGACAACCACTGCGCCATCCACGCCGCCGGTAACCAAATAAAAACCATTAGGGCTGAATTCGAGTGTAAGAACTTCGCCGGCATGTTTGCGGGTGTTGATTACATTGTCAGGTTGATTGAGGGTCCATAACGAAACTACGCCGTTGGCGGAACCGGTTGCGATCTGTAAACCATTTGGACTGAACGATGCAAATTTGATGTTCGTGCCTTCAAGGTCAATGCCTGATTTTGCGCGCGTGCTCAAATCGATCAATGTGATCTTGCCATTATCGCTGGTCACGGCAGCGAACTTCCCGCTTTTTTGAATATCAATATCTCTAATTGAGGAATTAAGCGGAATTTGTTTTACAACAAGTCCATCAGTTGCACTGACAATTTGGACAATGCCTTTGCTGTCACCTGTGATAATGATCTTTTCGGTTGGACTAAAGACCGCATCATTCACTACTGCTCCTGGGCTTTCTGTGCAAAATAAATTTTTGCCATCTGAAACCTGCCAGGCGCATGCCGAACCGTCTGCGCTGGCAGTGACGAAAACATCGCCAGCAGAGTTGAAGTCAATATTGTTGACTCGCCCTGCGTGCGTCATTTGCTTCACGGGAATGGGGAGCAGGCTGATATTCTTGCGGAGAATCTCCTCTGCTTCAGGCGAGGTGACGCTTTGCCACGAATCGATGGCGAGCAAAGTGCTGGTATACAATTCGCCTGGACGGAACTGGTAGATCTGTGCTCGTGCAGCGCTTCTTTGTGCGGCGGCAATATTTTTGCTTTTCACGGCTTCCTCGCGGGCTTTTTCAGCCTGGGCTTTTGCATCCTCAGCTTGTTTTTGCGCCTTTTTTGCTTCGCGCGCATTTTGGATCGCTTCTGCCTCGCTTACTTTAGCAACCGCCCGTTGTTGATTTGCTTCGATTGCGTTTAAGTTCGCCTTGTTTCGTTGCTGAACCGCAGCAAAGGATAGGAATGCCATTGCAATAACTGCAATGGTTGCCAGAACTAGCAAGATTAAGTTACGCCTCTCGTTGCGACTGCTATGATCGACGTAGGTTTTCTGCAGACCGGTTGGCTTTGGATCTTTTACTTCAGCCTTTGTGATCTTTTGTCGTACCGTCCATAAATCTCGGCCTCGCAGCAGCAGGCTGGCTTCCTTTTTTCGATCCCAATCCAGTGCGCGTAATTGCAAGCGGCTGTGTTCTTCCACCCATTCAAAATCAAGGTCAATAGCTTCTTTGATTCTTTGCAAGCCATCAGCGAATCTTTCCTCTTCGCTCATGAATGTCCAGTTTAATTTACGGATGATCTCAATTGTGTCTGAGGGGCTGACCTTCCGAATTTCAACTGGAATAATACGTTTTGCGTTTTGCTCTGCGTGACCAACTTCCACTTTGCAGACTTCTGAAGCGGCTGAATCCGGGCTAACCAGAAATATAAACGCCTCTGAATTTTCAATGCCGTGAAAGATCTGTTGGAGCCAATCTGCTGCAGGCGGAATATCCTCCCAATCCACCCATACATCCTGACCCATATCTTTGAGCGCCTGGATGATCTTGCGCGCGGTCGCTGAATCTTTTCTGGAATAAGAGACGAATATCTTTGCCATTACTCACCTTATAAAAAACGCCAATTATATAATTGCTATATTCTACTAGATAAAAGCAGTCGTTTTGATTTTATGGTAAAACAAAGACATGACAGCTGACCCCAACCAAACCTCCCGTGAAGCCTGGGACGCCAATGCCGAAAACTGGGATGCGCGCATGGGCGACGAAGGTAATGATTTCTTCAACATATTATGCTGGCCCGTGCTCGCCTCTTTTCTAGACCCTCAGCCTGATTCAGCGATCCTGGATATTGCCTGTGGCAACGGGCTGACCTCGCGCCGCCTTGCGGCGTTAGATGTCAACGTCACGGCTTTTGATTTCTCTGCCAATCTTATCGAAAAAGCCAAAGCTCGCTCAAATCGAGAGTCTCGCATCTCATATCATGTAATGGATGCGACCAACGAATCTCAACTTCTCGCCCTCGGCGAACACAAATTTGATTCAGCTCTTTCCAACATGGCGCTCTTTGACATGCCCGAGATCGAGCCATTGTTCAAAGCCTTGAGCAGACTCTTGAAACCCAACGGAGTCTTTGTCTTTTCGTTGATGCATCCCGCTTTCAACAATCCATCTGTGGCGCTGATGGCTGAAGAATGGGACGATGGTCAACTCCACGAACGTTATGCTGTGAAAGTGCCGCGCTATATGACTCAGTTTCAATCAGAGGGGCTTGCCCTGCGTAACCAACCCAAGCCGCAACTCTACTTTCATCGCCCCTTAAAAGATTATTTGACCATCGCCTTCAAATATGGATTTGTTCTCGATGGCTTTGATGAACGCGCCTTTCCGCCTGAGCACCCTCAATTTGCTACATTAGGTTGGGGAGGTAAGTTCAGCGAAATCCCACCTGTATTGATTGCACGTGTACGCCTTACTTAACTCTGCCGTCGAATAACATACTGCTCAAAACAAAATCTCCGAGTTCACAAGAACTCGGAGATTTTTCTTATGTTATGTTTTGCGACTAACGCCGATACGACACGTTGATGTTATAGCGCGCCGCTTTGAAATAATCTGCCGCAAATTTCGCCGCATCTTCTGGTTCATATGGTGCGCAACTGAACACATCCAAATAGATGGCGCGGCTGGCATCCGCAAAATGCGCAGAGATGAGCGAGGTTTCGATGAGTTGTGTCATGCTGAAGCCTTGCACGCGCGGTTCGTCACCAAAGAACACAACTTGCGTTTCGCCGTAGCGGCGCATCTTGATGCGATCACACAGAATCTTTACGAACTCGCGGATGGCATCTGCATTTTGCATGAGCGCTAAATCGCACTCGTACAGGTCAATGCTAGATGATACTCCCCAATATTCAGTTTTATTTTCTACTTCTAAATTTGTTTCCGGTAAGGTATTTATCATTGATATAACTCTCTTCTAAAAAACTCTGGTAAGGCAAATGCCGCCTTGTGAACATCTGGGTTGATATAGTTATTTACACCGGAGGGCAACGGAGTCTTCAAGCCATTTTCCCATGGCGTGTTCGAAACATACATGAATCCGATTCCTCCGCCGGGGTAGGTGGGAATATTGGCGTAATAATAGGCGGGATTCTTCGTCAATGCTCTGGCTGACTTATAGATTTCCTTGATCAGGGCTGTATCAAAGAACGGTTGCTCGCATTGCGTCGCTGCGGCGCCATTCGGAGTCAGCGCACGCACCATCAACTTATAAAATTCATCTGAGAACAGACGCTCCGCCATGCCGATGGGATCAGTGGTGTCGGAGATGATCACGTCGAATTGACCGGGGTTTTCCTCGAGAAAGCCAAAGGCATCACGCACCAGTAATTT
>Ga0302322_100004999_pt1 | contig 11597 bp, 14 predicted proteins | sample Fen_T0_2_FD_203757 | JGI IMG/M metagenome (GOLD analysis project Ga0302322, IMG submission 203757) | Peat permafrost microbial communities from Stordalen Mire near Abisko, Sweden - Fen_T0_2 | ecosystem: Environmental > Terrestrial > Soil > Wetlands > Permafrost | place: Sweden: Abisko... | reverse complement strand
GGAATTCGCTATTTCGCGATGACGAGCCCCGCACTCAACAAGACCCCGAACGTGGCCAGGAATTTTGCCGTGGCGCCGAGCAATTCAATCTGCTCCGCCGGCGCCCGAGATTTCTGCAATCGAGTCGTGAGTCGAACGGCCCAGGGCGCTAGCACCAAAGGGACTAGCACCGGCCAACGGTAGCCATCAAGGAGCAGCGCCACCGGGCAAAGGAGGGCGACAGCATTTGAAAGGGCGTATTGCCAGAGCGCAAATTTCCGCCCGAATCGAACCACCAGAGTCTTCTTTCCCGCCGCGGTATCCGTCGTCACGTCGCGATAATTGTTCACCACGAGAATATTGGCGGCCAGCAGGCCGACGGCAGCGGCGCAGGACGTGGCGTCGGCCCCCACGTATCCCGTCTGAACAAAGAAGGTGGTGTCGACGGCAACCAAGCCAAAGAAGATGAAAACAAAAACATCGCCGAGGCCGTTGTAGCCGAGGGGAAATGGCCCGCCGGTATAGGCGATTGCGCATAGGATGCTCGCAAGGCCGATCGGCAGAAGGATCCAGCCCCCTTCCCGAATCAACAACAGGCCGACCAGAAAGGCGGCACCAAGCACCACTCCCGTCGCCATGCGCATGGTCTGTGGCGAGACCAGACCCGCGGCCACGGCCCGGCGAGGGCCGACCCGAGCGGCCGTGTCGGCGCCCTTGATGTAGTCAAAATAGTCATTCGCAAAATTGGTGCCAACCTGCACCAGCAGGGCAAAGACCAGGCAAATCGCCGCAGTGGAGAAATGTTCCCGTCCGTGGGCCGCCGCCACGGCCGTCCCAACCACGACCGGAATGATCGCGGCCGGCAACGTCCGGAGGCGGGCCGCTTCGAGCCAGATTCGCGTCAAGGAAGGGGTGGAAGGAGTCACGGCCAAGATCAAGCCAGTGGAATTGCTTCAACGGATCGTGTCAAAAGACATTCGCCCTAAGGGGACGCAAGTTCCTGCTCCAGCACTCTAATCCGCTCGACGACGACATCGCGCCGGGCAGCCTCGTCATCAACCGGAAGTGTGGGCAGGACTTGGCGCAGCCAAGCGAGCGCCTCGGCGGGACGATGCAAGGCACGCAACATTTCCGCATGCAAACGGGCAGCGAAATAGGGTGCGCCGGGCACCTCAGCCGCCAGCCGGTAATAACGGGCGGCGGCCTCCAGGTCGTGCCGGCGTCGCAGGTGGATATTGGCCATCTCGACATAGAGGGAGGCGTCGATGCCGTGCCAACGGAATCCTTGCTCAAGAAAGCCCAACGCGGCTTGCGCCTGGGCCTCGTCGACCACCGCGCGAAAAGAACGCGGCACGGGCCCCGCCATCCGCCATTCCGGCAGGTCGTTCGCCAGAATCCGGGCTCCATTCAGCCAAAAATAAATCGGTCGCTCGTCGGCCGCGACGGCCAGATGGATCAATTCGGCGGTCGCGACCGGATCGCGTTTCTCCCACGCCAGATTCGCCTGCAACCAGCAGCCATTCGCCACCATCGATCTCATGCCGCCAAGGAGTGCGATCCCACTGCCCCGGCCCGCCGAGGCGAGCCATTGATCCCGGCGCAGCAACCCGGAAGGGCTCCCGGCCCGAACGAGCGCATCCAAGGGTTGCACCACGACCGCGGCGGCCGCGAGCAACATTAGCAGGACCGCGGCCGACCGAACCGTTCTAGAATTCCCTTTGCTCGAAAACATAGGAAGCAATTCCGATAAACACGAGGGCATACACAGCCCAATAACCTGCGCAGCCCAGGAGCAGGGACGCGGAGGGCGGGTGGGTCGCCGCCAATACGCTCTCGGCATCGAACAGTGCCAGGTTGGGCCAAACTTTGATCCAACCGAACCGACCGCCCTCGCCCACAAACGACCGCAAGTGCGCCACCACGGCCAGGATCAGTCCAGCGCCACTCGCAAACAAGGCGGAGCCCGCGTAACTGCACACGACCAGCGTCATTCCCGCGACCAACGTCACCTTGAGCCACTGCATTGCACAGGCACACGCCAGGGCCGTCCATCCAACCACGGCACCCTCGAGCTGCGCCGCCCGCACCGCCAATAGTGCGGCGATCAACAATCCCATCGCCACCGTAAACAGGGCCAACAAACCGGCGACGCCAATGAATTTGCCCGCCATGTATTCCCAACGCCGCACTGGCCGCGTCAACACGCAGTAGGCGGCCCGTCCCTGAATCTCACTGAAGAATAATTGCGCGGTCGCCAAGGCCGCCAGCAAAGTGCCAAAGCCGCCAATCGCACCCAGGCCAAAGTCGCCGATGAACTTGAGTTCGGCACTGCCAAAATTAAATTCGCGCAACGCCAGCGCGCCAACCACCACGGCCGCACCGATCATACCCAGTAAGGCGGTCAACCGGAGACGCAGCGCTTCGCCCAGGGTGTGGAGTGCGACCAAGCGGGTTCGACGAAATGACGCCGATGGTCCTCCATGCGGAAACTCAGCCATGGGATCCCATTTTCTCCAGGTACAGTTGCTCAAGACGTGACGGCTCCGGTGACTCGACGCGAGCTGACCCCAGCAAGTCAGCCGGCGATCCGGCCACGAGCAGCCGGCCGCGTCCCAGGATGGCCAATTGATCGCAAAGTTGTTCGGCCTGGGCCAGCAAGTGGGAACTGAACACGATGGCCTTGCCCTGGGCGGCGAGATCGCGAATCAGGCGGTTCAACGCCAGACGTCCTGCCGGATCTAGGCCGCTGGCGGGCTCGTCCAACAGCACCAGCGCCGGATCGTGCAGGATAGCCTGAGCCAGTCCCAGCCGTTGCAGCATGCCTTTCGAGTACGTGCCGAGTCGCCTCGGGCCCGCATCCCGAAGACCGCCCCACTCCAACGTCTGTTCGATCCGAGCCAACGTGCGATCCTGCTTCAGCGAACTGAGTCCGGCGCAGTAGAGCAGAAACTCACGACCCGTCAAATGAGCGGGAAATTGCGGCAATTCTGGTAGGTAACCGACGAGGGCCCGCGCCGCCAAGCTGCCGGCCGGATGACCGTAGACCAGGACCTCGCCCCGCTCCGGCCGGAGTAGTCCCGCGAGCGCTTTCAAGGTGGTGCTCTTGCCCGAACCATTCGGTCCCAGCAATCCGAGCACTTGTCCTGATGCCAAACGCAGCGTGAGGGATTCGACTGCGGTCAGCGATTTTGCCGACCACCCCGCGCGATAGCTTTTGCCGAAGCCGATCAGTTCAACCGCCCATTCCTGCCGCGCGCGCCCATTCATTGGATAAAAAAACCACGAAACTGCGGCGCCCGGGACACCACCAACTGCTCAATTTTCCGCACATGTCCCTCCATGCGCTCATGAACTGCCGCCACAAAATCGCGCACCTCGTCAGGCCTGCCCTCCACCTCAAGAAGGACCCGCCCGTCGGGCAGATTCTTCACAAAGCCCGCCACCTCAAACCCCTTCGCCACCTGCAACGTCTGATACCGGAAGCCGACGCCTTGCACGCGTCCGTGAAAATGGGCCGTAACATGATGCACTTCAGTCATGGATACAAAAAAGCGGCCCGCTCCCTCCAAGCAACACGAACCCGCGCCCGTGACGAGCAGAATTTTATTTGCCAGCGACCCTGCCTTGAGCAGTGTCACAGCTGACGCCAATCGGCGTCCTCTTTACATGACCAATTCTGACTCCGACGGGTTGTTCGACAACGATTGGGAAGACCGCGGTGAGCTTTCTTGGACCGAGAAAGACTGGCAAAAATATCTCACTGAGCAGGAGTCAGCGGTTCGCGACTACATCAAACATTACGATCAGCTCGCCGAGGCCCCGGATCGCATTGATGAAGTGGCCCGGCGGATGGGTTGGGAACTCGCCGAGAATATCGACAGCGAGCTCGAGATCGACGACGCCGAGGAGGACGATGAGGATTCATTTGATGCCGACTGGGATCCCTACACGCTTCACCGCAATCCGGTTTATATCGCGACGCGATCGCTCTATCTCAGCCTCATTGCACATTGGGAACGCGTGGCCGCGCAACCGGGCCGGGTTCCGGCCGCCCTTGGCATCACCCTGCAGGCATCGCTTTATCGTGGCAACGAACAGGTCATGCAGGCCGTGCAGGCCCTGGAAATGGGCGACTACACGCTTGCCGTTTGCCTTTTCAAGCTGGCGCTGCGCGAGTTGAACCTGACCCTGGCCCGATTGGGCGAGCCTGACGTCGCCGCAACGCCGCTCGCGATGCGCTACCGGGAATACGCCTTGCCCCGTCTGTTTGATCTCCGTGAGATCTGGCTGCGCGTCATGAACGAATGCCGCCAGAATCTATCGGACGACTCCTTGCCTGAATAGTTTGTCTGCCGTCGTTCCCGAGGCCGTTTGACGACGATTGGAGAGGCGATCGCCAGCCTAGCGGGCTTTGGTGCCAGTCGAAGAGCCATCGCTGAAGCCCAGCAGGCGAGGGAAGAAAGCAGGACCGCGTCGAGTATTCTCCACCGGCAGCATTTTTCCGGTCCAAGCGAGCCGGGACCGCCTGAAGACTTTAGAAAAACGAATGGCCGAGAATCGGAAAGCCCTGCCGGATGCGTGACCCTTGGGCACGAGGCCGAACAATGACCTTCGCTGGAAAAATAATTTTCTCCCCACCTCGGATCAGGTTAGCTCCGCCGCCGTTTCTTGCCCGCCGCGTAAGAGGCCGGCGATCGCCCCGCCCTCTTATAGTCTCCGGATTTCAGCGTATTGATCTGGTCGCGCAGCAGGGCGGCGCGCTCAAACTCAAGTTTGTTCGCGGCCTCCTGCATCTCCTCCTCGAGCTCCGCGATCACGGCCGATACGTCGTCGGCGGATTCCGCGACCGCCAGCGAGGGCTCCTGTTGCGTGCCATCATAAACATGGAGACTGGCCTGGACGCCCCGCTTGACGCTGCGCGGGGTGATTCCGTGAGCCTCATTGTACGCCAGTTGCTTGGCCCGGCGGCCGGTGACCGCCTCCATCGTGCGACGGATCGAATCGGTCACGACATCAGCATAAAATATGACGCGCCCCTTCTCGTGGCGGGCTGCGCGCCCGGCGGTCTGCAGCAGGCTCGTCGTGCTGCGCAGAAACCCTTCCTTGTCCGCGTCGAGAATGGCCACCAATGCAACCTCGGGAAGGTCGAGGCCCTCGCGCAACAGATTGATACCAATCAGCACGTCGAAATTCCCCTGGCGAAGATTGCGCAGGATTTCCACCCGCTCGAGGGCGTCGATGTCAGAGTGCAGGTATTCCACCCGAATCTTCGCGTCCCGCATGAATGTCGTCAGGTCCTCGGACAACCGCTTGGTCAGCGTGGTCACCAGCACCCGTTCGCCCTGTTCCGCCGCCAGCCGGCACTCGCCGATCAGGTCTTCCACCTGGCCCTTGGTGGATCGAATCGTGATCACCGGATCCAGCAAACCGGTCGGCCGGATCAACTGCTCGGCCACGACGGCGGATAGCCCGATTTCGAAAGGGGCCGGCGTCGCCGAGACATAAAGCGTCTGCCCGGTGACCTGCTGAAATTCCGCGAAACTCTGCGGGCGATTGTCCAACGCCGACGGCAGCCGAAAACCAAAATCGACCAAAGTCTTTTTGCGGGCCAGATCGCCGTTATACATGCCACCGACCTGCGGGATAGTCACGTGGCTCTCATCGACCATCGTGATAAAATCCTTCGGGAAGAAATCGATCAGGCAAAACGGACGGTCACCCCGCTTGCGGCCGGTCAGGTGCAGCGAGTAGTTTTCGATCCCGTTGCAGAATCCCATTTCTTGGAGCATTTCGAGATCATAGTTGGTCCGCATGCGGATTCGCTGTGCCTCTAGGTATTGCTGGTTCTTCTCGAACAAGCCGACGCGCTCCTCCAGCTCGGACTTGATGCCGGCAATGGCCGCATCGAGCCGCCCCTTGGTCGTGACGTATTGGTTCGCCGGATAAAGCTCGAACTGGTCGGTCTTGCGGATGATGGCGCCACCGACGGGCTCGAACTCGGTGAGGGTTTCGATCTCGTCGCCGAAAAACTCGACTCGCAAGCCGTGTTCCAGATACGCCGGCATGACATCCACCACGTCACCCCGAACTCGGAAACTTCCCCGCTTCAGCTCGTAATCGTTTCGCTCGTATAGATTCTCCACCAACCGCTCGAGAAACTTGTTCCGATTGAGCGATGCGCCCTGGCGCAGCGTGATGCGCATCGCGGAAAAATCGTCGGGTGAACCCAGGCCGTAGATGCACGAGACGCTGGCCACGACGATCACGTCGCGGCGGCTGACGAGCGAACTCGTGGTGGCGATGCGCAGGCGCTCGATCTCCTCGTTGATGGAGGAATCCTTTTCAATGAAGGTGTCGCTTGAAGGCACGTAGGCCTCCGGCTGGTAATAGTCGTAGTAGCTGACAAAGTACTCGACGGCGTTCTCGGGGAAGAAGCTCTTGAACTCCGAATAAAGCTGCGCCGCGAGCGTCTTGTTGTGCGAGATGATCAGCGCCGGCCGATCTAACCGGGCGATGACATTGGCCATGGTAAACGTCTTCCCTGATCCCGTGACCCCAAGCAGGGTTTGATGGCGGTTTCCCGCGCGGAGCGAGCTTACCAAGCTTTCGATCGCCTGCGGTTGGTCGCCCGTCGGCGTGTAATCGGCCTGTAACTTAAAAAGCACGATACACCCCTACCCAAAGCTCCGCGTTCGGCAACTTTTGTTCGAATGATTCCTTTCCCTCCGCCGAGCCCGCCTCAAATCATGCGATCAGTCTCGCACGAACCGCCACAACCGCCAACCTGGGGGCAGGAGCATCAGGGCAACCACCGCCCCGACAATCCATGCGCCGTAGGCCGCCCACGCCCGTCTTCCATAATGTCGCCAAGGCGAGCCCTCGGCCGCGACGGTAGTCAATCGCGCCTGATTGCGCGCCAGCGCCAGTTCCATCCCATCCTTCTCCCATTGGATTTGGACCAGTCCTTGGTTGAGATCGGAGATGCGTTCGCGCGCATTCGTCTCCATGAGTTTCATTCGCTCGAGGCGGGATTCGTTCTCCTTCAATTGCTCCCCGGGGACCGTGAGCCAGTCGAAGGTGCCGCTGAGATCGTTCAGATTTTGCACGACCTTGTCTGCCTGGTCCGCCCGGAGTTTCTGCGCCGCCAGACGGGTGCGGCCGGCCTCCAGCCGTCGGTCCGCTTCAACCACTGCCGCCTTCAGCTGGACATTTTCAGCCGCCAGCGCCCGCAGACTTCGCTGCTGGTTTTGGGCGAAGTCACCTTCGTCATGGAGGAAAATCCACAGCCCGGCCCCCACCCAGCCGAGACTGGTGAGCAGGGCCGCGTAGGCCAGCTGGCGAAGTGGCCAGGCTAGAAAACGTATCAGGTCACCCATGCGGGAGTGGATTTGGGCGTCATGGCAAAGAGCTATGCAAAGCGCATCACTCGCGATGCCAATTGATAAATGGCGGAAGAGGTCTAGTCTGAGCGACAAACAAACCCCATCCCCTCCATGGCCCTGACCAACACGATTTACAACTCACCGGTCTTCCAGCAGGCGTGCAATCAATTCGACATTGCCGCCGACATCTTGGGGCTGGAAGCCGGTCTGCGCGAGCGAACCAAACGTCCGCGACGGTGCGTGATCGTTTCCATGCCGGTTCGCATGGACAGCGGCAAAGTCGAAATCTTTGAAGGCTATCGCGTGCAGCATAACCTGTCGACCGGTCCGGCCAAGGGCGGCATTCGCTTCCACCAGGATGTAACTCTTGGCGAAGTGGCGGCCCTCGCCATGTGGATGAGCTGGAAATGCTCGCTGGTCGGCCTGCCCTACGGCGGCGCCAAGGGCGGCGTGGTGGTGAATGCGCGGGACATGTCACCGACCGAGCTGGAACGGCTTTCGCGCCGCTACATGCAGGAAATTATTCCCTTCATCGGACCCAACGTGGACATTCCGGCACCAGACGTCGGGACGAACGAGCAAGTGATGGCGTGGATGATGGACACTTATTCCAACCATCAAGGACATTACGATCCTGGAGTGATCACGGGGAAGCCCATCGCGTTGGGAGGTTCGCTAGGACGGCGCGAGGCTACGGGCGAAGGTGTCGCCTGGTTTGTGAAATCCTATCTGCAGGACCTCGGCATTCCCCCGGAAAAGACGACGGTCATCATTCAGGGTTTCGGCAACGTCGGGAGCGAGGCCGCCCAGGCCTTGTGGGATTGGGGTGCGGAGATCATCGGGATATCCGACTTTACCGGCGGCATCCACAATCCCAGGGGTATCGATCTCAAGGCGGCGCTCGCCTACGCCGCGCAAAACAAATCGCTCGACGGATTTCCCGGGGGTGAGGCGGTCACGAACGAGCAGTTGCTCGAACTCCCCTGCACTGTCCTGATCCCGGCCGCACTCGAGCGGGTCATCACGGCGAAAAATGCCGGCAAACTCCAATGCCGGGTGCTGGCCGAAGGCGCCAATGGGCCCACGACCAACGAAGCCGACCTGATTTTGACCCAGCGCGGAGACATCGAGTTGATTCCCGACGTTCTCTGCAACTCGGGCGGCGTCATCGTCTCCTACTTCGAGTGGCTCCAAAACCTGCAGAACTATTATTGGACCAAGGGCGAGGTGTTCGACAAACTCCATCGCATGCTCGCGAAGGCCAAGGCCTCGGTCGACGAGACGCAGAAAAAATACAACTGCAGTCGGCGCACGGCCGCCCTGGTCCTTGGCATCGCCCGGGTGGCCGAGGCGAAGTCAAAGCGCGGATTGTTCCCCTGATTGCGCCCGCAATCCGGGCGGAATCCGGCGGCCAATCACAGCGCCATGAACGCAAAGGTGACAATCAGCGTCGGAATCAGCGCCCCGGCCAGCAAGCCCAGCGGGGAAACGCCGTCGGGAAATGCCGCTGCAAAATCGACTGACCCGCGGGGTTGGGTGCGTTGGCGATCACCGTCAAGGCGCCTCCGGTAAACGCCCCGGCCACGACGGCAAATTTTAGGTCGGCTGTGAGCCTAGGCACCAGCGCCGCCAAATAGGTGATCAAGGAATTGTCGTTAAAGGCCGTCAGTATCGCGGCGCCCGAAAAAAGCTGCACCCGGCCCAAGCCGCCCAGCAAAGGCTCGATCCACCAACCTTGCAGGCCGCCGTGTATCACCAGTCCGGCCAAAAAAAAGCCCACGAGCAAAGGGCTCCACAACTCCACCTTGGTCTGGTGGTGCGCCGTGGCCTGGGCGAAGGCCAGGAAGAAAATGAATCCTCCGACGAACAGCGCCGGATAGTGGGCCGCCCAGACGGTGAACCCGAGAAATCCCAAATGCACGACGGTAACCCAGGCCGGAACTGGGCGATCTGAGTCGGTCTCGGGGCCAAGATTGACAGTTCGCAACGAGGTCAATTCGCGGCGGAACAACAGAAAATAGACCGACGTCGCCAGAATGATCCCAGACAAGGCGTGCCAGCCAGAGTGGGTAAACATGTAGGCCAGATTCCAGTTCTAAGCCGTCGCCACCATGAGCACCAGGGGCGCGGCAAAATGGGTGAGCGTTCCACCGATGGAAATATTGACGAACAAGAGGCCCAGCGTGGCCTAATTGAGCCGGTGGCTGGGCTTAAGGGAGTAGAATTGTTTGCTCAGTAACAGCGCCGCAATCGTCATCGCCGCCGGTTCAGTGATGACCTGGTCCCAGCGACGGAGCCACGGTCAAAATCGTCGTCCACCAGGCCACCGGACATCGGCCACCGATCGAAGCGACGACACTCAGCCAATTTTCCGCCAACCGCACTACTGGGCGGATCGAGGCGAGCGCCACGATCACCACGACAATTATCGGTTCGGTGAGATTGACGGTGTGCCCAAAGTATTCCACCGGCGTACCAACGCCATCGCACCAAACCACGGCTGCCGCAGGCACGACGGCCCAAAAGCCAAAGCCTGCTTCAATCTCCCTGAAAAAAATGAAACATCTGGCCGGCAAATCTCACTTCAACCTGGGGTCCGTCTTCGTCCCGTTCTGTCGCGTCCAAAGGAAACTTGCACCGAGACCGGCGCCGCTCTTCCAGGACGTGGGACCAATGCAGGAACATCGGCGCAAGAAAGGTGTGCATAATGGCCAAAATGAAAATCGCACTGGCTACCAGGTTGAAGGGTTCCGTGTCGGCTCGGCTCACTAACACCGACCAGGCGCCATCCGCCGAGGAACCAACAGAGGTGGTCAAGCCTCTTGGAGTCGGGATGGCGGGAATGTCCGTCGCCGCCATCGCCTGGCCCGGTCCCTGACTCCAGGGATAACCATGAACCCAAGCGGTACGAGCTGGTCATCGGAGCAAAACCGAGACCTCCGACAAGCTGTAGACAAACGCCGCCGCCGCCGCCTTGACCTTGCTGCGCTCGGTATAGCGGCCAAAGCCGACGAAGAGATCCACGTTGTCTTTCGTTTCCAAGTCGCTCACCCCATCGCCAATCATCACCGTGCGGGCCGGCGTAAGCTCTCGCTTCAAGGTCGCGATACAAACCGGTTTCCCGCCGGATCGCGTCGTCGGAAACTGGGCGTCGAAACCGGCATAATCGCCACGAGCATCAAAGAAGAGATCAACCGCCTCAATCTGATCGATGCCCAGATGAGCTGCCAGAGGTTCGATGGCCTGTCGGAAGCCGCCACTGAGGATCACCGGAGTCCAGCCCGCACCCTTGAGTTTGGCCACCGTCTCGAGGGCCGTCGGTTCGATCCGTTCAATATACAATCGACCAACCGCCTCCACATCGACCCGCCTTGGCCGGATAATCTCGAGGCGGTTCGCGAAAACATCCTCCACTGCGATTTTGCCTTCCATGGCATCGCGAGTCATCGCCTCGACTGCTGCAAATATCGCCGGACCACGCACCCGGGCGAGTTCGTCGATGCCTTCGATGGCACTGAGCGTGGAATCGCAGTCGAAGATGACGAGTTTGGGAGCAGCCACAGGTGATACGGAACACCGAGATTGCACCGGTGGAAAGGTTTTTTGACCACCGGTTGGACTAACGATTTGGTCCATTTCTTCCTGGCACCGGACCGGCCCCAAAACGTCGCCGCGATCGGGATTCGAGGGCACAAAAAAACCCTCCGTGGCGGGAGGGTTTCGAAAAGGGACAGCGGGTGCAGCTTACTTGACCTTGGTGGCGCGCTTGAACTTCGTGGTGAACTTCTCGACGCGGCCGGCGGTGTCGACCATGCGCTTCTCGCCGGTATAGGCGGGATGCGAATCCATGGTCACGTCGCGCACGATCACGAAGTATTCCTCGCCGTCGATCTTTTCGGTCCGGGCGGACTTCATCGTGGACTTGGTGAGGAATTTCTTGCCCGTTCCGATGTCGAGGAAGCAGACGTTGTTAAGGGAGGGATGGCCTTCGGTCTTCACGGTAAAAGTTGGGTTGGATCAGCCTTGGCGTGCTTTGTAGCGCGGCTCGACTTTATTGATGACGTAGATACGACCCTTGCGGCGGACGACCTGGCAGGCCGGGTGACGTACCTTGGCGGATTTGATGGAGGAAACGACTTTCATAAAAGTGAAGAAAAAAGATGTCGGGTAACCCCCTGTCAACGGAAATGATCACCCGGTTTGGAGTCGGCGCCTTGCTGCGATGGAATCGGCCCG
>Ga0302322_100004998_pt1 | contig 11597 bp, 8 predicted proteins | sample Fen_T0_2_FD_203757 | JGI IMG/M metagenome (GOLD analysis project Ga0302322, IMG submission 203757) | Peat permafrost microbial communities from Stordalen Mire near Abisko, Sweden - Fen_T0_2 | ecosystem: Environmental > Terrestrial > Soil > Wetlands > Permafrost | place: Sweden: Abisko... | reverse complement strand
GCCGCCACATACATCGCTTCCGTAAATGGAATATTTCCCAATTCATCAGTGAACGGATCACGAGACTCCGCTACCGAATACAGCATCGCAGCTCGGGAAAGATCCAGCGCACTCCATCCCGATATTGTCTCGCAGGTGGAGAGGATCAGAGTTCTTGCGGCGGCAACGGCATCGACGTCTTCCCTTTGTGACTCCAAATTCGCAGCAGGGGGAAACAGCAACACCGCGCCACCCGCCCCCTGCGTACCGGAATTACGTAATACTCCAAGGAATTCCTCGACCGTCTTGTTCAACTGGGCGCGCGCATCGTCCGAATGTCCTTCAACCAACCAAGTGTCCAGATCCAGGGCTACCAGATTGATGCCGCCCCGATTCGACCGCAGCAGACCGCCCTCAAGCAACTGCTGGAACACCTGGTTGTAGGGCGCAAAACGGATTTGGGCAGATATTTCTAGCTGTCCAAACCAATATTCCAGGAATTCTTCGATGGGTTCAATAGTGAAGTTGGCGGCAATGCAGATGCTTACGCCGTTGCTACCTTGTTGCTCGACCGGGGTCATTCGCGCCTCAAGCGTTCAGGGCCATCATACTGGTCTCGACGTTCCAGTGCGATTCCCGTCCGAGCGAGCCCCACCTTCCTTCGGCGGCAACCCATTCGTAAACGCTGTAGGGATTCGGAATTTCGAGCTCGTTCATGGTTCGGACAAAGCGCTCCAGGCGGTCAAAGCGCTCGGCTGGGCTTAGGTCGCGGTCAACCACATACGGCGCAAGGGCGAGAATCTCGTTGATGTGGTCGCTGTATCGAGAACGCGAACCGCGCTCGACTTCAATCTCACCGGAATGGGCCAATCCCGCCGGATGGTATTGGAACAGCCATGCGTCGGCCTGATAAATTCGTCCACGGTTCGATTTAATGAAACGGCGGGTCTCTTCGAACTCCTCCTCCGTCTCGCCTGGATAGCCCACGATCCAAAGCGTGCTGGTAATCACTCCCGCCCCCGCGAGCACCTCGAGGCTCCGCTCCATCTGTTCCGGAGTCGTCTTCTTCACCATTGCATCCAGAATGCGCTGACTCGCTGATTCCATACCCAACCGGCTCCGGACCAGCCCCCCCTCACGCCAGCCGCGCACCTTCTCCGGTTCAGAGACGGTCTTGTCTGCTCTCAAGTAGCAATCGATAGTGAATGGCTTATTCGACTTCCGAATGTCGAAAGTGAGTCCTTCGATCGTGGTGTTGCTAAGAGAATCACACAGGTAAAACGAGCCGCGGTTATATTTCTGCGCCAACGACTCCATCTGCTGAAAAGTGCGCGATTGCCCAAGTGACCGATATCCCTTCCAAAAGACCGTCTCTGCGCAGAATGAGCACTCGAAGGGGCACCCCCGCGAACTGGCCACGGAAAGCTGCAAATACCTGGATACGTCCAAGTCACCGTAATCTGGCGCTGGCATCTCCTCGGCCTTAACGAACGACTTTCTCGACTCACTGAGGGTTAAGTTTCGGCCGGGATCGACTGCGCCCCTAGGCAGTTCCGGGTCCTCAAGAATCTGCATTAGAGGCGGTTCGCCCTCTCCCACCACAAAGTAGTCGATAAATTCATGGCGATCCATGAATTGCTTGACCTCTTCAGCTTTCGACGTAATTCCCATGAGCGGACCGGGGCCACCGACTACTGTTCGCGCGTCGGGGAATTGAGATTTTATCCGTTTTAGCAGGAAGAGGGTCGCAGGCCACGTGGAGTTGAACAGCGAGCAGCCGTATACGTCATAACGCCCTCGGCTTAGCAGGCGCCTCAGTATGGAAGATATCTTTGAGTAGAGAGACGCGAAGAGCGCGTCGAAGCGTGCAACGTCAAGACGCTGTAGAAACTGTCCCATGTCTCGGCTGTCAACATTTAGAACTTCTGCCACGAGTTCCCGGTAATCCGGCCGATTGCGGGAGTGAAGATACAGTAATTGGTGAATGGCTAGCATCTCCGTACCGTTCCGCTCGATGTTCCATTCCTTGAAGTACGGAAATTGCTGTTTGCATTCTGTGAAGTAGGCGCGCTGTACGGCAAAGACTTCCGGCACAGTGTTGAAATCAAACAAGTCCACGTTATGGCCGTGAAGTTCGGCGTACGCTTTGAGGGAACTGATACCCAACGGTACGCACACGGGATCCCAAAAGTGCGGCACCATCAAAAGCAGCTTTGCCATGCGGCACCGTACCACGATTCCCTTAGAAATTGTGAAGATAATTATCTAAGCTCGCCGCAAGAGCGCAAAGCATTAGCACAAAGGTGGAGCCCGTGCTACCGATGCAACGTATCAGCAACCGAAGCTTGGATGTACCATTTGTGCTTCAAAACAACCGCACCATTCCACGGTGCTTTACCGGAACCGTAATAGTCTGACTCCATCACGTTAACGCGCGCAGCATAGTTCACCTGATCGGCCTCCGCATGATTGATGTCGAGCCATATCTTGACGGTATACAGACCCGGCATCAGTGTGAAGCTTGGAATATCACACACAAACACCTGCGGCCCGATCCGTTCTTCCGTCGGACGATCGGGCTCAAACAGGCTGTGCGCGGTGAACATGCGCTGACCGAACATACTCTCGAAACCAAGGCCTACATCGAAACTGCGGGTTGGTTTGGGTAGGTCAAAATGCACCTTCAACCTGAGCCCCGAACCAAGCCTGATGCCTTCGCCTACCGGAAGTTCATCATCCGTGTAGAGTTCCACTCGTTTTAGCAGCTTGCCCACGGGAGACCGACGGTCTGTGGCCTCACTGAGGTCAAAAGTGTGGCCGTCCGCCTGGTTCGTCGTCAGCATTTTGTTCATATAGTGATGAATGGCGTCTTCTGTGTCTCCCTGGTAGTCAATTTCGCCGTTCTGCAGTACGATGGCGCGCTGGCAGAGCTTCTCGAGCACCGCCATGTTGTGCGAAACGAATAGGATGGTGCGCCCTGCCCGGCTGACCTCACTCATTTTGCCCAGGCACTTCTGCTGAAACGCCAAATCCCCAACCGCCAGGACTTCATCCACAATAAGTATTTCAGGCTCTAGGTGGGCGGCGATCGCGAACGCCAGCCGCACGTACATGCCGCTGGAATAATGTTTCACCGCCGTGTCCACGAACTTGTCGACTTCCGCAAAAGCCACAATTTCGTCGAACCTCGCTGCAATCTCGGCCTTGCGCATTCCCATGATTGCGCCGTTCAAAAAGATGTTCTCGCGCCCCGACAATTCCGGATGAAATCCAGTGCCCACTTCGAGCAGCGATCCCACACGCCCATGAATCAACGCATGCCCCTCCGTCGGCCAGGTAATTCGCGAAAGGATTTTCAGCAGCGTACTCTTCCCCGCTCCGTTGCGGCCGATCACCCCGACGACTTCACCATGCCCGATGTCGAACGAAACGTTACGTAACGCCCAGAAGATATCGTCCTGGGAGCTTCCGGACCCCAGGGCGCGCACCTTGCGCGCCGCATCTCTGACAAATCCAGGCAGCGATTCGCGCAGCGTCTTGTAAGAAGCTGAACTGCCGAGCTTGTAGCGCTTGCTTAACCCCTCAGCCCGAATAGCGATCGAACTCAACTTTGCTCCTTCATCAGCCTGACTAATCGCCCCCGCCGCCTAGACGATATCCGCGAATGTTGACTCCATCTTCCTGAAATACAAAATGCCGCCCACCAGCATCACGGCGACCGCGGCGGCCGACACCCATATCATCGGACCGGGGTGGCCCTTACCCAACACGGTGTAACGGAACCCTTCTACGACGCCTGCCATCGGGTTCAGCCCGTACCACATCCGCCATTTCGCAGGAACGATGGAACTTGGATAAACCACTGGTGTGGCGAAGAACCAGAACTGCACCAGAAACGGAATCGTATGCTTGACGTCACGAAACTGAACGTTCAGCGCTGAAAGCCACAGCCCAGCCGCCAGTGCCGTCCCGATAGCCAGCAGCAGGAACACCGGAAATAGGAAGATGGAACTGCTCGGTCGAATGCCGAAGTAGAACATCATCCCGATCAGGACGAGGAATGCAAAACAAAAGTCCACTAGTCCCGCAATCACGGAGCCCATGGGTATGATCAATCGCGGGAAATAGACCTTTTTGATCAGATTCTGACTTGCCACCAGGCTGTTTGACGATTCGGTCAAAGCGTTCGCGAAGTACTGCCAGGGAACGAATGCAACGTACGCAAACACCGGGTAAGGAATTCCATCTGAAGGCATCTTGGCAAGCCGGCCAAAAAAAACACTGAAGATCAGCGTCGCCATCAATGGTTGTAGGACCGCCCAAGCCACGCCCAACGCCGTCTGTTTGTAGCGGACCTTGACGTCGCGCCAGACCATGAAGAACAACAACTCGTGGTATTCCCAAAGGTGGCCCAACTCGAGATTCCAGAACGGCCGCCGCGGTTCTACTATCGTTGTCGGCACTACAGGTTGGCTCACGTGACTGAGAGTATCGGGGGTCATCGATTCTGATTTTGACCTTAGCTTAAGCTCAACCTAGGCTCTTCTTTTTCAGAGAGTTACGACGAACTTACCACTTGCAGGACAGGTCACAGAAGGTTGCTTCCGCGCACATACGCTTGCTTCACCCTTTCTGTAGTTATCAAGATACCCTAACTCACCCAACAGAGGCGAGCACGCATTCGATGACAAAATTGTGAGTCATGCTCGACGCAAAAATAGGGGCCCCGCAAAGGGCCCCGAAGGAGGAGGAGAATGACGACCAGTGCAGCTACTTCTTTACCCCTGCAATTTCCTGAATCATTTTGCCTGACGTACCAGGCTCGTACACACAGAACGGTTCTTCCGCCAGGAAGTCGCCGCTGGCAGCATACGCACGCGCACGGCATCCCATGCACACGTGACGAAACTCGCAGCACCCGCACTTCCCTTTCAGGTTGTCATCGTCGCGGAGTTGATTGAAGACAACCGAATTCTTCCAGACGTCCGCAAAACTCTGCTTCCGCAAGTCACCAGCCAACGCGGGGAGATAGCCACAGGGAAAGACCTCGCCCTCATGCGACAGGAAGCAGACGCCCGTCCCAGCCAAGCAGCCCTTCGTCATGGCATTCATGTCGCTGGGTTGGCCTCCCGGATGCCCGGTATGCCCTACCGGCGGCCCGCCGCCTGGCTTAAGCGAAATTCCCGTAGAACCCGGCATAGTTATTTCAGTGGGTCCAATGTGTCCCGGAGGATGATGCGCAATCGGCGCTTCCGGCACAGCCTTGCCTGCCCGTCGATCCGCTGCCCGGCGCTGGCGTGCCACCCGGAAATAATGCGGAGCGCACGTTGCCTTCAACTCGATGTCGCCGGTTAGCGATTGATCGTAAAACCAGTTCAACATGCGTTCATACTCGTCCGGCGCGACCATTTGCTCTTCGGCAATGTCCACGCCGCAACCCACGGGCACCAATAGGAACGTGTGCAGTGCATCCGCGCCCAAGCGCCGCGCCAGATCAAGCACCTCCGGCAGTTGGTGCGCGTTGTGCTTGGCAATCGTCGTATTAATCTGCACCGACACGCCCACTTCCTGCAGATTGCGCATGCCGTAAACGGCCGCGTCGAACGCTCCCGGAATGCCGCGGAACGAGTCGTGCGTAGCCGCATCCGAACCATCCAGAGAAATCGACACGCGCTTAATGCCGGCGTGTTTCACCTTCTCGGCAACGTCCTTAGTCACCAACGTTCCGTTGGTTGCAAGCGCCACACGCAATCCGAGACTGTTGGCATATTCAGCCAGTTCGAAAATGTCAGGACGATACAGTGGTTCTCCGCCGCTGAGCACCAGGATCGGATTGCCGAAACTGGCAATTTGCCGAATGATATCGAGCGCCTTGGCGGTCGGCAGATCGGCAGGCGACATTAATTCTGTGGCCGTTGCGCGGCAGTGGATACAGCGCAAGTTGCAGCCTTTGGTGACTTCCCAGAAAATCAGGCGTGGCTTGAATTCCTTACTCGCTCCATGCAGCGAATTTCCGTTGCCTTCAGACATCGTGCTCTCCTCTGCGCTATTGCTTACCCGGCTCATCGTTCTGTAACTAACGATAGGTTCAAGCAGGTCGGGAGAGCCGTGAGTCTTATCACTTGAACCTGTGATATTCGTCACTAATTCTCAGTTTTCCCTCATCCACATTGTCAAGCCGACGGACAGACGAGTTCTTCGCCTGCCCGCAACTTAGGTCATATCAAGAATTCCGCCGCTACGGTCCCACTCCTCCCGAGTGGCAATCCGTGCAGTTGACCGCCGTCAGGTCGCCGATATCCACCGGATGCTTGAATTGCTGCGCCTGCATCTGCGTCAAATGTGAGGTTCCCTCTTCCTGGTCCAGCAGGGTGTGGCATGCATTGCAGTCCTTGCTGATGACTCGTCCATCTTTGCTGACGTGATTGCCATCGTGACAGCGGAAGCAGCCGGCATAGTACATGTGCCCGATGTTGTTGGGGTGGGTTTTCCAGTTAACCTTCATCGCAGGAAACATCGTGGTGTTGTAAATTCGCTGCAACTCGGTTACTGCAGCGTTGATCTTATCGGACTTCGCGGAAGCGATCTGCGGATACTTCTCCTGGTAGTACTTCGAAATCTTCTCTCTGATCGCCTTCGTACCCTCATCCTGTGTCTTGTAATCACCTACTAGCGCTTCAACCGCTTGCGCCTTGATGAAGGGCAGGCTGGGATCGATGGAACCGGCGCTCATGCTACGGTCGACCGAGATGTCTGGCGGCGTGTAAACGTGCGAAGGACGGTTGTGGCAGTCGATGCAATCCATCTTGCGCTTCTCGCCCTTGTCGATTTGATCTTGTGTCAGTGGTGCGTCTTTGCTCGCAAAATCGACGACGTTGCCCTTGTTATCTTCCATGCGCACCCATGGAATGACCTGCCGTTGCTCATCGGTCGCAATGTACGTCATGTGGTTGGCGATGTTCATATGCCAGTGGATGCCACCGGTCGACTGTCCCAGTCCTGGGTCACCTCCGCCTGTCTTGATCAGCAACCGAAGCACGCGCGGCGTGTTCTGTTCGTCCGTGCCGTAGTGCGCGAACGTTTTCAACTGGGCGCCCCAGAATTTCCTGGGCCAATGGCACTGCTCACAGGTATCGGCGGCCGGACGCAAGTTGTGGACTGGTGTCGGTATTGGCCTCGGAAACGTGCCCATTGCCGTGTAGTACACCTGGCGAATTCCAGAGAGCTTTGACTTTACGTACCAGCCCGCCCCCGAACCAACGTGACACTCTACGCAACCCACGCGGGCGTGCGCTGACTGCTGGTAGGCAGTAAATTCCGGACCCATTACGCTGTGGCACAACTGTCCGCAGAATGTGACCGAGTCAGTGAATTCGTAGGCCTTGTAGCTGCCTACGGCGCTCATCAGAGCAAAAATCACCACAAAGCTCAGGACGAACGCCATCGTACTGCGCTGTGCAGGATTGTTTAGGTCCAGACGTCCGTACTTGGGCACATCCCCAACCGTGTGATGTCGGCGCCGCCGTTCGATCACCATCCCAACAGGAATCGCAATCAGGCCGACGACCATAATCGCCGGTGCAACCATGTACGCCAGGATTCCTACGTACGGACTCGACACGTGCGAAAACGTATCCAGAAAGACCAGGAACAGAATGTTGAGGAAGGCAACTGCCGCCAAGGCGATGCCAGCCAAACTGATTGGGTTCTTATAAAGTTTGGAATCAGCCGAATTATTCGAATTGGGACGATTTGCGTCCTGCATGTCCGAAGACATTCCTTAACCTCTAGCTGGGATCGAAGGATCGTCCCAAAATTATAACAACCAGTTCTCGCTGACCTAAAACAATTTGAGTATGGTGTTCTTCTCGTGAGTGTAAGTATCACAGCGCGGAGCACTCGGCTCCGCGCTGTAAGCTATTTGGCACTCTCCACCGGCTCTTCCTTGGAGACGTCCGCGTCATCGCCGCCTACTGCCTCGGCCGCCAGGAGGGTAGCCGTATCGAGTGGGTGTTCATGCTGATAGTGCTCCACGGACATTCGTCCGTCGAACCAGGCAAAGTTAATCGGGTACGCGTCTGGGTCGAAGATTACAGCATATAGATGCCAAACGATGATCGCTAGTGTGGCCAGCACCGCTTCGTACCAGTGGATTGTCAGCGCCACATCAACCCACCATCCCGGCACACGCCCACCGATAATGACCTTGAACCACGCCATCAATCCAGTGGCGGCCATGACAAAGGTGCCCCACACTAGGGCCCAGTATTCAGCCTTCTCCGCGTACGAGAACCGGCGGAACAGCGGCCGATGTTCGCTCAAACCGGTGTAGTAGAGCAATGCATCACGCACATCCGTGACGTCCTTCCAGTCAGGCAGCATGTCTTTGAACATCTGCCGGCCGTCGCCTGTCGTAGCCAGATACCATACGTGATACAAGCTGGCAGTAATCATCACCACTCCCGCAATCCGGTGAATCAAACTGCGAACGTGCTCGTTCACAAACGCCATCGCCAGCCATGAAGACGGATAGCGCAGCGCAAATCCGGTGAGCACCAGAGTGATAAAGCTGGTCAAAAGGGTTAGGTGCTGAATTCTCTGCGACACATTCATGCGCAGAACCGGCCGCGGATGCCCGATGCGGTGAAGAATGAGTTTCTTCCGGAAGACCAGGATGTTGTGCAGGACCATTCCGCCGATGACCACAATAATCATCCAAATGTAGAACCTGCTGACGAACCCAATCACTTTGCTGCCGAAGTCGGCCTGCTGCACACCGTCCAGGTGGACTTTGCTTGTGATGAATTGCGCGTTGGCTCCTGGATGGCACTGCCCGCACGTCTTCGCCAGGTTGCCGTGGTTGATCGTGGAACGCGGATCGCTGGATGGAAGGATATTGTGCACTCCATGACAGCTCGCGCAATTCGCAACCGTCGCAGACCCAACCTTCGACGCCATGCCGTGGTAGCTTGCCAGGTACGACGACACGCGATTCCCGGCAACGCCGAACTCGGCCGACAGCTTCACGCTGGCGTGACATGCGGCACAGGTGGCGCCCACGTTGCTCGCCGCCACAGCCGAATTTGGGTCGTTTGGCGCTTTGATCGTATGGATTCCGTGGCAGTCGGTGCAGACCGGCGATTGCCAGTTGCCTTTCGCCAATGCAGTACCGTGGATACTCTGAACGTATTCGCCTTGGACGTCAGCGTGACATTTGCCGCAAGTCGCCGGCACATTGGCCTTGGCGATCGGAGACTTCGGGTCCGCCCCGGTCAGGATGTCATGCGCGCCGTGGCAGTCGGTGCATACTGCGGCTGCCTCTGACCCTCCCTTGACTGCCTTGCCGTGTACGCTCTGCTCGTATGAAGTAAATGGCGCCGAACTTACGCCGCTGCCTGCCATTACCAACTGCTTGCCATGGCAAGCCCCACAGGTCGCGGGGATGTTCAGGTGAGCTACCTTTGATTTCGGATCGCTGGCGGGCAAAATCTCGTGGACGCTTCCGTGGCAGTCCTGGCACTTCGCGACGTTTGCGTTACCGGCGGCCGCTGCCTTTGCGTGGATGCCGTGCTCGTAAGCTGTCTGCTGGTCGGTGTGGCACGTCGCGCAAACCGGCTTAGCCGGCGTGGGCTCGTGAGGAAATGCCTTAACGTCAGTATGGCAATCCGTGCAGCCAAAAGAACTATGGATCGAGGACTTGAATTTCGCATCGTCCACGTGCAGGCTGACTTGCTTCCCGTTCTCGTCTTTCGCCAAAGTTGGGTCGCTATGACAAGCCAAGCATTCTTCATTGCTCAATTTCGGGGTCTTGGCCGCTTGTTTAGGAGCGGCCATCGCCACCGTTGCGAGCAACAAAGCAAGTAATACAATCCAACCGCTACGCTTCACAGAATTCACTCTCTCGCTTTCAGTCCGCCGGGCCAATCTTTACTCGACGGGGCGATACTCAGATCTACTTCAGAGTCTTGACAAACTTCACAACTGCACCGATTTCCTCATCACTCAGCTTGCCCTTGAATCCCGGCATCTTGCCCTTGCCAGCGGAGATAAGCGTGGTCAAATCGGCGTCCGACATTTTCTGCACTTCGGGGCTGCCCAACGGCTTCAGACCCATGCTCTTGCCCATACCCGAGCTGGCGCTTCCGTCAGCTCCGTGGCACATGGCGCACTTCGCCTTGAATGTGGCTGCGCCGTCTGCCGCTGCCAGCGCAGTGCTCGCCAGCGCGATGCACGCAATCAGAATCATTACCTTGGTCTTCATTGTTTGCTCTTTCCTCCGTTAGATTTACGCGTTCCCGCACAACGCCTGCATAGGATCCCTCACAGCATCGCACGGTCCCTTCGCCGACTATCGTGGGCAACTTTTTACCTTCGCAGTTTGTGATGGAAAGCGGCAGTGAGTGAGCTCACTCCCACCTGTGATGTCGCTCACATGGAGCCTGGTTAGTCATTCGGGAATGTGGGAAGAATCACTAGAGGTTAGCCCGTCGCTGAAACGGATCGGCAGGCAGTGTTTACACTGCTTTCCGCGGCCTTTACCTTCCAGCAACCGCACTTTGCAACGGCGCCGTCGCGTTTCGCTGGGCCTCGCTGCCTCTCTCTGAACGAGCGTTCACTTGGGGGCGCTATCAGTCCCGTTTCATGCGCCCGGCTCAGTTTGGACCTGTGCGCCATACTATGGAAAATCGGTTGAAGGGCCCACCGCCGAATCCGAACCGCAAAACAGGAAAGCCCGCGAGCGCTCGCGGGCCTACTAACGTAAACGGATTTACCAGGCCAGCACTGCCCGCGATCGTACTATCGTTCGCGGACGGCGAGTGCGTATCATTCCGATGCTGCGAACTCGCTCGTACGCCCCGTGCAGGTCCTGGCTCAACATCCTTACAACCTGCATGCAGACGTCGGGGTTTTCACGGAGGAACTTCACCAGGTCTTTGCGCCTGATAAACACAACCTGAGAGGAGTCGATCAACTCAGCGGTGATCTCATAGCGGGTATTCGACAAGGCGGCACCCAGGCCCAATACCTCTCCCGGGCCGGCCACTCGCAAGGTCATCCGCTTGCCCCTTCCCGCACAAATCGACAGCCTGGCGCGTCCGTCGCACAGAAGATAGATGCCTCGGACGGGCTTCCCCTCGGCGAACAGCGTTGTGTTTCTCGGATATGAGCCTTGCACCTTGATCTCGTCGAAGGCTTGCAACGAGCCTGCCGGCATATCACAGAAAACCCGGTCGGGTCGAAACTCGCATTTCTGGCAACTCGGAATTGGAGCGGTGTCCATGCTTAGGTGATACGTCTCAGTCTTGAGTGGCGCAGTGATTCCAGTCACCCGTTTTCGTGACCTTCTTCACACCCATATGACTAATAGCGCACGTAGCGAGCATGAGACCCTTATTTCATGCGGGGATGAGCCCACCTGCATCCGATATCGATTTCGCCAAAAGAGTTCCCATTTCAGGAGCGATTATTGCGTAATCGCCATTGCCTTCAAAGCAGCCTTGTTTCTAATAAGCAACGTCGATCCCTTCGCTTGCACAATTTGTCGCTTCTTGAGATCGGCAAACAGTCGGGTAACTGTCTCCCGCGATGTACCAATCATTTGTGCGATTTCTTCATGG
>Ga0302322_100004997_pt1 | contig 11598 bp, 11 predicted proteins | sample Fen_T0_2_FD_203757 | JGI IMG/M metagenome (GOLD analysis project Ga0302322, IMG submission 203757) | Peat permafrost microbial communities from Stordalen Mire near Abisko, Sweden - Fen_T0_2 | ecosystem: Environmental > Terrestrial > Soil > Wetlands > Permafrost | place: Sweden: Abisko... | reverse complement strand
AAAACCAAAAACGGCGTCGTGCTCGCTGCTGCCGTCCGGCCGGGTGGGCACGAACACCTCGCTCGGTTCGATCGCTCGGAACAACAAAGACAACTGGCTGATGAGGGTGGCGTGTTCGGCTTGACTAAGGCGGTGCAATTGTCCGTCGGGTTGGTCGAGGAAATGCACGGCGACCCGTTCCACGCGCAGACAAGCGAGCGCGCGCATCGCCTCCTGCCGGCGCAGAACGGAAATGGCGCGGCCGTCGAGCCGCGGATGGTTGGGATGCGAGGCCGAGCCATCCGTGATGAAGATCACGTGGACCGGGAGGCCCTCGTCGCGTTTCCGGGAGATGACGCCTCCGCACGCCAGCGTCTCGTCGTCCTGGTGAGGGGCGATGATGACCGTGGCGCCGATGCGGAGGTCAAACGGCTGGCTGCCGACGCGAAGGATCGCGGCGCACATTTTGATTACGCTTTGGCGAAGAAAATCCTTGAGGCGACGTTGCCAGGAAATGATTTCGTTCGACACGGTGCGGGAGGTTTAGCGGAGCGCAGACTCGACGGCCGCCAGCAGGTTCGGCGCTTCCCGTTGCCAGGAGAATGTCGCTTCGGCGGCCGCGCGGGCGGCGAGTTGCGTGCGCGCCAATCGCTCGGGGTCGTCGAGCAGGCCATCCAATCGTTCGGCGAATTCCGTGGTCTCATGCGCGGTCACCAGGATGCCGGCGTCCGGGGCAGCCTGCATGACCTCGGTTTGACCTGCGGTGTCGGTGGCCACGACCGCCAGTCCGGCGTTCAGGTATTGCATGATTTTATTGGTGACGGCGATGTCGCGGTTCACCGGCCAGTGGGGCTCCAGCGCCAGGCCGAGGTCGTACTGCGCCAATTTCGTGGACAATTGGTCGGTCGGGACCAGCGGGATGAAATGCAGGTCGGCGCGTCGGGCCGGCGGGAGCAGGCTCAATAATTTTTCCCGGTAGCCGGCCCGCTCGTCTCCCAGGAGGTGGATTTCACTGGGCTGCTTCGTTCGGGCCCACGCGGCCAGGAACAGCTCGAGCCCTCGGCCAGGTCCGATCGTTTGGGAGAACCAGATGAAGCGCGGCCGGCCGCGAGGCCGCGAGACGGTCTGACGGGGATTTGGTTGGAGCGGAAAAACGTTGCGCAAGATCACGGGTCGCTTGCCGCCGTGCCGCTCGAACAGACGGTCCGCCATGCATTGGGACGGAACCGAAACGTAGGCGGCCGACTGCAGGGCAAACTGCTCGGCGTTCCGCAGCAGGCGAACGGGGCGGCTTTGGCGATCGGAGAAAAGCAGGTCTTCGGAGTACCAATCCTCCAGGTCAACGGCGACGCGACGCCCCTCCCGGTGGAGTTGCTGGGCCACCCACAAAGGGATTTCGGTGTGAGCGATGGTGAGATCGGCGGGGTGAGCGCGGGCCAAACGCAGGAGAGCGATCGCCGGCCCGAGCGACCGCGAGCTCTCCACGCCGAAGGTGTGCGAGAGACGTCCGGCCAGCCAAGTGATGCTCCGTTGGGCAAAGTGAGCGAGTCGGGTGCCGGTGCGGCCCGTCGCGTAATCCAAGGTGACTCGCTTGAACGGCAGATTTTGCATCAGCGCCCGGTCCATTTCCTCGAAACGGCTCTGGATCGACACGCTCAAGACCGTGACATCATAGCCGGCGTGGCCGAGGGTCGTGGCCTCCTTGAGGACGCGGGGATTGCGGCACAGGTGGGCCGTCGAAAGAATCAGAATATGGGAACGGCTCATCGGCGCAGCAGCGACTTGATCCGCCAGACATTTCGCCAGCCGATCAGGCGGGCCAACGCGCTGGTCTGGGGTCCCATCTCGGGTTCGGGCCGGCTCGAACCGCCCAGGGCCTTGATTTTTTCCTCGGCGGCCTTGATCAGCTTTTTCGGATCGGGGAAAAAATCGTGGACGAACCGCTGGAAATGATTGGCCGCGGCCCGACGCGTGCGCGTCGACGATTCGAAACCTTCAAGGTGCTGCGCCATCAGCTCGACCGATCGAAATTGCGACAGGCGGGCGGTGGGGCTGCGCTGTTGGCTGAGACTGCCGGGCAGTCCCGAACGATAGTAACTCCGCCCAGTGGAGCAGAAGGCCAGTCCGGAGGAGGCCAGCGCGACGCGGCAAAAATATTCTCCGTCATCATTAAGGGTGAGGGATTCGTTCCACGGGCCGGCTTTTTCGGCCACCGGTCGGGGAACCAGCCAAGCCGACGGATGCATCATCGCGCCGGTTTCCGCGGCCAGCAAAAGAAATTCGATTGGCTGAAAATCGTTAAAGACCGCCGTATCCACAAAACGGGCCGCGGCCGGATCGCTTTCAAATCGGCCCCAGGCGCAAGTCGCCAAGGTGCCGGGTGGGCGTCCGGCAAGGAGTCCGATTTGGGCCGCGATTTTGTCGGGCGAGAGCAAGTCGTCTGCATCCAGGAACTGAATGAATTCACCCCGGGCCGCACGCAGTCCGGCATTGCGGGCCGCCGAAGCACCGCGATTTGGTTGGTCGAGGACGACGACTCCGCGGTCCGCGAATCGCGTGGCCACCGCTAGGCTCTCATCGGTCGAGCCGTCATTGACCACGATTGTTTCCGTGTGGGGCCAAGTCTGAGCCAACGCCGACTCGAGGGCGGCGGCGAGCCAGCGCGAGGCGTTGTAGCACGGAATGACGATGCTGACGACCTGACTCATGACACAAGGACGCGTCGCCAGTTGTATTGGCAATACCACCGCCGCGACTCCGCGACGTAGTGATGCATGACGGCTTCGCAGGCGCGGGCCTCGGGCAGACGGGGAAGCGTAACGTAATCATCCTCGGGGGCGATCGAAGTTTCTCGACCGGCCACCACCATCGCCGCGAGGGCCTGTTCAAGGTAGTAGTTGGTTCCCTCTTGCTCGATCAAAGTCCGACACCAACTTTCGATCTTGTCCCAATCGAGCGCTTCACTGTTGAGCCCGCAAAGACCGACGTTGACGCGATCGGCCAGCGGCGCACCGGCCAGTGAATCGAGCAACGGCCGCGAATAGCCATAGGAATTCTGCACATCCACTGCATGAAGCGGCCGGTCCGGACGGTCGAGCCAGTCGATCAAGTGAGTGGGCCGACGGAAGAAGAGCAGATCGGAATCGAGCACCAGTTTCCAGCCGCGCGCTCCAGCATGGATGTCTGTCAGTTTGCGGATGTGGGGATAATTTTTCCACCGCTCCCGCAGGACCGGGAAGCGGGACGCGGGCAGAATCGCGTCGAGGCGAGCGAGTGTTTCCCTCGTTGGGATGACCCGAGCAAGCGGGAACAGGGCGGTGAGCACTTCGACCTGGGCGGGCTGCAGGGAGCCATCGTCATAAAGGACGGGCGAAATCAGACGCGACGCCTGGCGCGCGAAACTCCACAGGCAAAAGGCGCTCTGGTACCAAAAACGGTTTCCGGTCAGCAGGTGCACGGTCAAGGGCGGGCTCGCCAGGTCCGCGGGCATCAGGGGGGGCAAGTGGGCGGCGGTGGTTTCCATCTCACGCCGGCCCAGTTCGGTGCGCCGCTGTTCCCACGGTCCGCCCTCGCGCCAACAGTCCATCATTCGATCCACTGGATTGTGGTAGAGGTGCAGGGCCAGTTTGCCGAGTCCGAGGGAACGGGCGAGACGCTTCATGGTTGGGACCGGACGCGACCTTCAAAATGACCGCAGGCGCCCTGCCAGCGGATTTGTCGAACGGACGATTGCCATGCGCGATAGGTGAACCACGCCTTGAGTTTGCGCAGCGCTGCGCCGGAGGAAGAAAGCGACGGCCAAGGATTGGCGTCGTGGAGCGTCAGCACCTGCATCCATGATTTTTGGATGCCGCGGTTGAGCCGGGCGAGGTAGTGCGGATCGACTCGTCCATTTGGAATCAGGTGCGTGAGCAGCAGCGAGGGAAAGTAGCCGACTTCCCATCCCGCTTTCATGGCAGAAAGGACGATGTCGTTGTCGCCACCGGAAGTAAGTTCGCCGCCCCGGCGATCGGTGATGCCGATGGTCGGGTTTGACGGCGGATTCGCCCACGCAGTCCAGGCTTCGCGGCGCAGGGCCAGGCCGGCGCCAATCGGGGCGAACGACGGATACACGTTGCGAACCGCACCCGGAGGACGGAGGCCCGAGGAGACGAGCGCCGAGTCCCCGAGGTCCCGCAGGGCCAGCAAGGAATCAAATTCCCTGAGCCAATTTTCCGGTTTGGATTCGAACTCCGGCACGGAGCGCCCGCCCATCGCCCCGACCCGCGGCTGTTGCGCGAAGAGCGCCAGTACCGTGGCGAGGTATTCCGGTGCGAGGACATTGTCGTCATCCACGAGCACGGCAATGCCGCCGCGACTTTCCTGAAACCCGCGCCGCCGGGCCGAACTGAGACCCAGCCTGGACTCGGATACGACGCGGACGTTCGGCGGAGCCGACTGACGCAGGTCGGCCGCGGCCAATTCCGGCGAGGAAGCGTTGTCCACCAGGATGGTTTCCCATTTTTCGATCGGTAGCGTTTGGGACTGGAGTCCGGCCAGCGTCCGACGCAAACGACCTGGGTCGGGATTATGGGTCGGTACGATCACGGACAGATCAAGGGTTGCCGAAGTCATGGGGACGCGACCACGGTTTTGCGCGCAGATGAAAACGCGTGCCGAAGGCGCAGAGCAGGGTGCTCAACGACACGCCAACTCAGCCACGCCAGACCGCCGGCCGCGCCCAGGCTCAGCAGAATGTATGCGACGAGGCCCAGTTGATGCGCGCCCCAATGCGCCAGGGTCTGCTGCACCGGATAGCCGTAGACATACAAGCCGTAGCTGTAATCGCCTCCGACTGCGCGCTCCCAGTTTCGCGCCGGCAGCTGGGCGGCGAGGCAGAACAGCACGGGAGGCAGGGCGAACGGGGAAAACAGCGGACCATAGCCCAAAGGCCAGGCGATGGTGAGCGCGGCGAGGCCCGCCAAGGCCGGCCAGGCTCGCTGACCGAGGCAGGTCGTCAAAGCAGGGAACAGCGCACACGTCATGCCCGTCGCAAAATGCCAGCACATGAGTTTGCCCGGGGTGTCGAACAACCGGAGCGAAATCCCCGGAAGGACGCCCGCGCGGGCCAGCGGAAAAACGACCAGAAGTGCGGCCAGCAAACCCGTGAGCCAGAGGTAGCGCCCCCGACCGCGCAGGATTCCGCCGAGACCGCAAAGCGCGACGCCGACGTAGCACGCCGCCTCGTACGAAAGCGTCCACAACGAACCGTTGAGATCACCCGGATGGGGATTGTGAATGGTGAGGTCACCGATGCAGATCTGGGCGCGCGGTTGGACAAGATTGTGCCAGACGTAGCCCATTGCGCTGGGATCGAGGGACAGATACCGTCCGCGTTCGCCCGGCGTCGTGGTGTGGATCAACGGCCCCAACACGGCTGCGGTGACGACGAGGCAAACGACAAATCCAGGGCCCAGTCGCAGAACGCGGTGCCAGAGAAAAACCGGGAGGGAATTCAGCCGGAGCCAACTTGAGGCGACGAGCCAGCCGCTGAGGACAAAGAATGACTGGACCGCAACGGTGCCGGCACTCAATGCGCCGTGGGTCAGCCGAACGAGCGGTTCCTCAGCGAAGCCGCCAAGATAGTACGCGTGGGTGTAAACGACCATCGCGGCCAGGACGACGCGGAGAAACCCGATGCTGTTGAGCTCGCGCTCAGGGATGGGCCGGGGTGAGGCAGCTGGCATGGTCCGGCGGTCTTACCTGGATCGCAGCAGGCGAAAAATTTCAACGGGCAACGGATTGATGGGATCGAGGTGGGTCAGGATGACGTGTGCCGCCGGAACCACCAGGTTGGCGCAACCGGCGCAAAGCAGGATCATCGGCGCGCGTTCCGGATCGCGCCGGGCGAGCATGAATCCACCGAGCAGGACCGCCGGGAGGACGATGGCCACCGAGCGGCTGATATCGGATGCAAGAAATAGCGACGCTGCGAGCGTGGCGCCCAAGACGACAGCGGCCGCACAGCGACGCCCTGCCGGGACGGAATACGCCGCGTAGCCCGTCCCGAACCAACCCGCGCGGAGTCCCATCCACCAGCCCAGCGGGGCCATGGGCAAAAACACGTTTACGGTGTGCAGCTGCGTGGTGAGGAAAACGCTTGAGGCCGTGTTGTTCGCTGGATCGGTGCCGAACGCGAGACGGGTTGCGACATAGGGAATCAGCCAGCCGCTGGCGGCCAGGCGTCTCGACCAAAACGGGATATTCTCGTCAAGACACCGCACCATCCAGGCGAGCGGCAGGCCGACGATGAAGCGTTCGTCGATCCAAGGACAAAGCACACACGCGAGAGGAAGGGCCCACGGCGCCCGACCAAACGCCACCGCCAGCAAACCGATCCAGACCCACGCATCGTTGATGCCCAGCCAGCCCACGGGCACGAGCACGGCAGAGGTGGTTGCCACCAACAGCGTCCCGCCAAAGACAAACTTCCGGTCCGGCAACCGGCGGGCATGCAAGACCGCGGCGTAGCCGAGCAATCCCAGGACTCCCAGCCACGGCAGAACGAGCGGAGCCCGACCGGAAAGGCCACCGCAATGCGCCACGAGCGGGGGCAGCAGGCGCCAGCGCATGGCGATCTCGACATCGGTGCGGAACGGTTGCTCGCATTGCAGCAGGAAGGTGTGCGCGCGGTTCCATTGGAAGGAGCCGGCGACATACTCACGCATCAGCCAGAGCCTGGGCGCGAAAAAGAAAACGCTCAACAACAGGCTGCCGGCGACGACCAGCGCGAGTTGGCGGCGGTTCATCATTGTTATCGGAGGAGGAAGCGAGGCTGAGGCACGGGAAACGGCTTTGCTTCCAGCGGGTTCGTTCATTCCGATTTTTGCGATCCCTCGCGGTACTTCCTGATCACAGCCGGCACTCCGGTGGCGAGACAACCGCTGGGCAGATCCTTGGTCACCACTGCGCCGGCTCCCACGATGCAACCGTCGCCGATGGTGACGCCACCGAGCACGGTCACACCGGCTCCGAGCCACACATCCCGGCCGATCCGCGTGGGGAGGAGTTCGTCAGGCTGGCCCCGGATTTCAACGCCAATGGGCGGCACGGCATGGTTGGACGACAGAATGCGGCAGTGCATGGCGATCAGGGTGCCCTCGCCAATGGAAACGCCGCCATGGCCGTAGACGACGGTGTAGGGTCCGAGAAAAACCCTCGACGAGAGATCAATGACCCCGCCGTAGGTTTCGAGGACGACGCCCGTATCCAAGGTGCAGTGATCACCGATCGCGATTCGGCCGGCGCCCGGTTTTGCCACCACCCCGCGGCCGAGGACCGTGCCCGAGCCGAAACGTACGCTCGGGCGACTGCGGATCCAGATTCGGCCAGTGTTGAGACAGTCGCGAAGGAAGCCCATGGGAAGAACTAGTTGCCCGGTGATTCAGGCGGCTCGACCGACCATTTCCAGGGCAGGTCGACCGGACCAATCACGTCAAGGCGGGGAGTTTCGGGATGGAAGCAGGAGGAAACGAAATCGAATTCAACCGCGTCCCGCTTCTCGTCGTAGTCTTGCGTGGCGTCGCCGAGGTAAATGGAGGCGCGATAGGTGTCGCTGTGCAAGGGGAGCGGGTTGAGCTCCGCCGTAATGAGGCCTTGGGCGGCGGGCGGCGGCGACCAGGTTTCGCCGAGCATGCGGCCGTTGGAACCCGCCACCGGGTGGCCGTACTTGCTGTGCAAAATGATGCCGACGACCGGGCGCTTGAGCACAAACGGCGACGCGAAACCAACGCTGATCCGCAACCGTCCGCCGGCGAGGGCCGCGCGGTCGACCGCGACCGAGGTGATGTGCGGCTTGTTGACCTCGCCCGGCCGGAAGACCGCCGCTTGGGCGCCGGACGCAAGATAGCCGGAGAGGCACTCGGCGATCGGCCCCTGTTGGACCACTCGGCCCTGCTGGAGCCACAGGCCGGTGCGACAGATGGCCTGCAGGGCACCGGTGTTGTGACTGACGAACAGCACGGTCCGGCCGGAATCGCGGGCGACCTCGCTCATCTTGCCGAGGCATTTTTTCTGAAACTGCGCGTCGCCTACGGCCAACACTTCGTCGACGATGAGAATCTCGGGCTCGAGGTGGGCCGCCACGGCAAATGCCAGGCGCACGTACATGCCGCTGGAATAGTGCTTCACCTGCGTATCGAGAAAACGCTCCACCTCGGCGAACGCCACGATCTCGTCGAACTTTCGCGTGATCTCGGCGCGCGACATGCCGAGGATCGCGCCGTTCAGGAAAATGTTTTCCCGGCCGGAGAGTTCCGGGTGAAATCCGGTGCCGACCTCAAGGAGACTGGCCACGCGGCCCCGGATCGTGACGCGGCCCGCCGACGGCTCGGTGATGCGGGAGAGGATTTTCAACAAGGTTGATTTCCCGGCGCCGTTGCGGCCGATGATGCCGACGACGTCGCCCCGGTTGACCTGAAACGAGACATCGCGCAGCGCCCAGAACTCCTCAGTGCCTCTCGCGGCGGCTGACCGGTGGGAGGAAAAAAGCCGGCGAACGCCTTGTGCGAGACTGTCCCGCAGCGTGTCATGCCGCCGCTCGTGCGCGAGGAAGTACTGCTTGCCGAGACCTTCGACGGTGATGACAGGGGATGACATGAGAAGCGGGCGGAAGACGGGTCGACGGACTGGGTGGGGGACTACGGGACTACGGGACGACGGGACTACTTGGTGATTTATGGGGATGAGAAGCTTCTCGCTCCACCGCTTGGATCAGACCATGAAGGCAGGCGAAGGTCCGCTTGGTTTGTTGGTGCAACGAGGTGGCTGACATTTCGCTCAAGTAGTCGAGCCGTTTAGCGAGATGGACAAAATACTGGGTCTCGGCGAGGGAAGCACGAGCGATGTGAAGGAAATGCAGGTAATCTCGCTGCGTTGCCCGCGCGGACCCTTCGACAATATTCGCCGGAACGGAAGAGGCGGCTCGGCGAATCTGACTGGTAAGACCGTAAAGTTCCTCACGTGGGAAGGTCCGGCTTGCTTCATAAATCATAACCGTCAAATCGTGGGCCAGGTTCCATGCCTCGATCTTGGTGTAGTCTCTCACGTGTGATCTCTCCTAGGTTATGGCCCGTTCGTATTGTTGACCAGTTGTCCCGTAGTCCGTGGTCCATCATTTTGGCCCGTAGTCCGTTCGCCCACGGCTCAGATCACGTCGGCGAACGAGCGCTCGGTGCGGCGGAAGTACCAGAGGCCGGAGATCAGGAGCAGGATCGCCATCGCTACGGAGATGGCGAGTGTCGCCGCGTCGAGCGGAGGTTCGCCGCGCAGGAGGCACCAGCGAAAACCGTCGATCGCCCCGACCATGGGATTCAGCGAGTAGAGCATCCGCCAGTTGGGCAGGTTGGTGGAACTGAAGCCAACCGGGGAAAGGAACAGGCCGACTTGCAGGAGAAAGGGCACCACGAAACGGAAGTCGCGATACTTTACCGTGAGCGCCGTGAGCCACAGTCCCGTTCCGAGGGCGGCGATCAGGGTCAGCAGGACGAACAACGGGAGGAAAACGATCCGCCAATCCGGCGCGAAATGCCACCACGCAAAAAGGGCCGCCAGGAGGACGACCACCACGGCAAAATCGATCAGCGCGACGGCGACCGATGACAGCGGGACGATGAGCCGGGGGAAGTAGATCTTCGAAATCAGATGGGTGTTGGCGACCAGGCTTCCGCTCGCGTTGGAAAAGGCGGCGGCGAACAATTGCCAGGGGAGCAGTCCACTGAGCACGAGCAGTGGATACGGCACGTTCCCCGACGGCATGCCGGCGAGGCGGCCAAAGACGAAGGTGAAGACGGCGAGCGTCACCGCGGGTTGAATCAGGGCCCACAGAATCCCGAGGGTCGTCTGCTTGTAGCGGACCTTGATGTCCCGCCACGCAAGAAAACCGAGCAGTTCCCGGAATCGCCAGAGGTCGGCCCAATAGTGCCGGTTGGCGCGGCCGGCTTCGAGCACGAGTTCGGGAATTTCGTCGGGTGGCATGATTCAGCTGAGCGCCGCGGCCAGGCGACGCTGGAAGACGGGAAAAGCAAAGGAGGCGGCGTGGCGGCGCACAACCTCGGAATCGCGTGGACGGCGGACAAGCTCGGCCAGGGCCTCGGCGAGTTCGGGTACGCGGCCATACTCGACGAGTTGACCGACGGAATCATTGATCACTTCGGGCACGCCGCCGGCCCGCGCGCCGACGCAGGGTTTGCCGTGCGCCATGGCCTCCAAATACACCAGACCAAAGCCCTCCCGGCGGCTGGGCAGGGCAAACAAGTCGCAGGTTTCATATTCGGCGCGCAGAGTCTCGTCGTCGACAGCGCCGGTAAATTCCACGGCCCGGGCCACACCCAGGCTGGCCGCCAGCGCCCGAAGGCGCGGCAGGTCATCGCCCTGGCCGACGACCCGCAGTCGGGCCAGGGGCAGGAGTTGATGCAAGTGGGGCAGCGCTTCGATCAGCGTATCGATCCCCTTATAGCGGTCGGCGGTCGCGAGCCGGGCCACGGTCAGGATGCGCGGCGCGATGAAAGGAGAGTTGACGAAAGGCCGGGTTGAATTGTCCGCGAAGTACGGGTCGAGCGTGTTGGGAACGACAATCAGGCGTTCCGGGGCCAGCGTCGGCAGGAACCGGCGGAGTTGACGGCGGGTATAATCGCTGACGCACAATATCCGATGCGCGCCGAGTAGCGCGCGGCGCTCGAGCCAGCTGTACGGTCGCCACACCTCGATGCCATGCGCGACCAGGGAGTAACGTAATCCGGGATGGAAGGCTTGAGCCAGGAGCGCAATGGGCAGGTGATGGAGGTGTCCGCACACCAGCAGGTCGGCGGTGCGGGCAAAGCGAACGGCCCGGGTTACGAAACGCAGCCGGCTTCCCGCGCAAGCTTCGTTGCGACGCAGTCGGGAATTCGAGTAGAGGGAGAGGCGAGGGTCTCCGCCCGGCTGATCATTCAAGACGAGTGAATCGACCTGACCCGAAGGCCCGCAGCCATCGCAGACACCTTTCAGGTAGGCGCGCATGATCCGCGCGATGCCGCCGTCGGCGCGGAAGAGTTCGGGAGAAAGGAGCAGAATGTTCATGCGCGACGGTTCGCAAAAGCGACCAGCATGGCGACGGCCCAAACCCGCGACCAGGCCCGCGTGTCGCCGGTGGTCTTGAATTTCTGCCAGAGCTGGGTCACGGCCGAGACCTCGAGCCAGGGACAGGCGCCGAGGGAAGCCGGGGAAAAGGTGTCCTCGAGAAATGGCCGCAATTCCTGCCGCATCCAGAGCGCGAACGGAAGCGTGAAACCCTGTTTGCGCCTCTGCCGGATGGCGGCCGGCACCACGTCGGCGGTCGCGTCAGCCAAGGCGCGTTTCATCACGCGCGGATCGAATTTAAAATAGTCGGGCTGGGGCCACAGCCATTCGAGCAAGGTTCGATCTACGAATGGAACGCGCAACTCGAGCGAATGGGCCATACTGAAGACATCGCTGTCGCGCAGCAGGACGTCCGTCATGTAGGTCCGAAGTTCCCAGGCGCTGATGATCTGAACCGGACTGGCGCCGGCCAGTTCGGCGGTGAATTCCTCGAAGAGGGGATGAAACGGGCCGAGTCGCTCG
>Ga0302322_100004996_pt1 | contig 11598 bp, 9 predicted proteins | sample Fen_T0_2_FD_203757 | JGI IMG/M metagenome (GOLD analysis project Ga0302322, IMG submission 203757) | Peat permafrost microbial communities from Stordalen Mire near Abisko, Sweden - Fen_T0_2 | ecosystem: Environmental > Terrestrial > Soil > Wetlands > Permafrost | place: Sweden: Abisko... | reverse complement strand
CCTGCCGCCCATTTTCCAGCAATGCGAGGGCAAGCACCGACCCGCCGAGTTTGACCCGCGAACTCCGTTTCCGGGTTTGCGCACTGGACGTTCGGGACATATCCTCTGCCACTATCGCACGGCTGGCTGGGAGTACGGGAGATTACCAAAGGCCTTCGACTTTGAAGCAGCCTTTCGGCTCTTGGCTTTCGGCCTTTAGCCACGACTCTCTGGTAACTAAGCCGAGAGCCGAAACCCCAGTTTGGTTTCTCCCCGTCCCCCATGCGACAATGCTCCGCCGTTACGGAGGGTAACGAATGAAGAATCGGATGGCTGTGCTCGGTTTGGTGCTTTGCCTGGCGATTGCCGGGACTGCGCAGAAGGCCTCAAAATCAGGCGCCGCTGGAGCTGTGGACAAGACGTATCTGCAGAAGATCTGGGACGGCTGGGCCACGCTCGACGCGGCCGGGCAGAAGCAGTTTTACGCGCAGGGACCGCATGTGTTTTTTGACATCGCGCCGCTTAAGTACGGGAGCTGGGACGAGTATCAGACCGGCGTAGCCGGGGTACTCAGCGACTTCAAAGCGGCAAAATGTCGAGTGAATGACGACGCGCAGATTCACAAGAGTGGCGATGCTTACTGGGTAACGGCGACGGTAGCCTTCGAAATGACCCACAAGTCCGGCAAGATCGATATGGGACAGTTCCGCTGGACCGCCGTGTTCGAGAAGCAGGATGGAAAGTGGCTGATCGTGCACGAGCACGTTTCGCAGCCGATGAACTAATCTAAATTCTTCAGCCTGCCAGGCCGGAGCCATCGTCGTGAGTGGGCGATTCTGCTCCGGCCCGGCAACTGTTCCAACGGCTTATGGCGTAACCGTGAATTGTGTCTTGCTGCTCGCTTTGCCCCCAGGGGTCGTGATCGAGATCTTGCTGTTTACAGCCCCCGCCGGCACGGTGGCCGTGACTTTCGTATCGGAATTCACCGCGAACGTTGCGCTCTTGCTGCCGAAGGTCACCTTGGTGGCCTGAATCAGCCCTTTTCCGGTGATGACAACCTGCGTTCCGACCGGGCCGCTGGTGGGGCTGAAGCTGGTGATAGCCGGCGTTACGAAGAACTTTCGGCTGCTGGTCAGAGTGCCACCAGGCGTGGTCACGGTAACGAAGCCGGACGAACCGTCAGGCACGGTGGCGGTCAGGTAGGTGTCGGAGACAACTTTGAAGTTGGCCGCCGAGCCCCCCAGCTTCACGTTGGTCGTGCCAGTAAAACCCTGACCCAGGACTTCGATGGTGCCGCCCACTTTTCCCCACACTGAGACGAGGGTGACAAACGGGCTCAGGTCCATGTCCAGGCTGTAGAACTCGCCGCCATTTACGCTTTGACCGCCCGATTCCGTCGCTCCGTAGAACTTGCCGTTAGTGTGCTGCACCATGCCCGTTTGTGGGAAGAAGCCATCTTTGCAGCCGGACACGGAACAGAAACTGTAGAGAGTCGAATACTGGCCAGCCGGAGTCACCCGGAAAAGCGCTCCGGCATTCTGCTTGCCGCCGCCACCCGTGGTTCCGTAGACGTTGCCGTCGGTCCCCAGCGCCAGACCGCCCAACGGCTGGATGCCGTCGTTGATGTCCAGAGTGCGGTCGAAGTTGTGCAGGACGCTGAAGCCGGATCCACTGGGGGAGATTTTGAAGACGGTACCCCAGTTCTTGGTGCCGCCCCCGTAGGTCGTGCCGTAGATAACGCCGTCGTTGGCTTGAGCCAGACCGCCGATCGGGATGCTTCCGTCGTTGCCGGCAGTGCCGGTGAAACTGTGCAGCACCGTGACTTTGCCGGCTTTGGTCATCTTGAACACAACCCCGAGGTTATTGGTTCCGCCGAGGCGGGAGACGCCGTAGAAATTGGCGTCGAGGCCGAGGATCAGGCCGTAGGGTACGGCGCCGTCGGTGGCCTTGAACGGGTGGAGCGTCGTAAGCGCGCCTTTGGACGTGACTTTGAAGGCGGTGCCGTAGGTTCCTGTGTAAACTCCCTCCGTGGTCGAGTACAGATTTCCGTCGGCGCCCAGAACCAGCGGCGCCTCCGGAACTCCTTCATCGTTGCCGCCGGTGAAGTCCCACAAGTTGGTGTACTGCCCGCTGTCACTTAACTTGAACACCGTGCCGGCGATGTGGGCGCCTCCGGAGCTGGTGGTCCCGTAAAAGAACCCGTCTGTGCCCAGGGTTAAGCCGCTCCAGGGAGCGGTGGCCGCAGGGTAGGCGCTGAAGTCGTAGAGTTTCGTCAGGTTGCCGCCGGTCGTGATGGCATAGGCGGCTCCTCCATTGTGTGTTCCGCCGAAAGCCGTGGTGCTGTATAAACGGCCGTCCCGGCCCTGCGAAATCGAGCTGAAAGGGCTGGGGTTGAGCGGGTCGCCGGTGTTCGTGCCGTAGTTGTAGAGCGGCGTGTAGACCTGAGCCTGCGCAGCGACCGCGACAAACACAAACACGATGGCCAGTTCCTTGGCGAACCCAAGACCCAACGTACGTGAGAACAACTTCATCGAATCCTCCTTCACTAATAAGCCCCACTACATTACATTGCGAAATTCCTGCCGAAAAACCGTCATGGAGAAAACGGAAACTTATCCGCGGCAGGCTTGGGCTGGGTCAGTATGCTTTCCAGAAGAAATAGATTGTCATCCCGGTCCCCACCGCGATGACGAAGGCACGAATCCACGCCTGCGGTAGCTTCTGGGCGTAGTGGGCGCCAAAGTAGCCGCCGATGATTGCGCCCGCGATCATGATTACGCCCGGCTTCCAGGCGACGGCGCCGGCCACGATAAACGTGATCACCGCCATGGCGTTGATGATGCCGGCCAGCACGACCTTCAACGCGTTCATGGCGTGAATGTCGGTCATGCCGAGTGCCGCCAGCATGGCGAGGTTCATGATCCCCACGCCGCCGCCGAAATAGCCGCCATAAACGGCGACCACCAGCTCAAACAGCGCAGCCACGGTGATGGCGGTGCGGGAGGCATCGTGCGCCATGCGGTTCGTTCCGCGCGTCAGGCGGCCGCTGAAAATAAACAGAAGTGTGGCGCCCAACATCAGCCACGGCAGGACGCGCAGGAAGGTGTGAGCGGGCGTCCTCAGGAGCAGGAAGGCGCCGGCGAATCCCCCGATCACGCTGGTCACGGCAAGCGGAATCATCACCCGCCGCGAGATGTCGAGATGCTTGCGGTACGCGCCCGAACTCGCGGTTACCCCCACCCAGAGGGCGGTGGCGTTGGTTGCGTTGGCGGAAATTGGCGCGACACCGCTGAACAGTAGGGCCGGGAAGGCGATGAAGCTGCCGCCGCCGGCGACTGCGTTGAGCGCGCCGCCCAGCACGCCGGCGAAAAAGAGAAAGAAAATGGTGTGCAGGTCCAAATAGAAGATGTAACACACCCGGCGCGAAGTTTGGAGGCTTGGATAACGTTCTGCCGCGGCTGTCGTCTGACCTGAGGACAGGGGGCGGCGAATGCGACAGGTCACCAGCGGGGTTGTGTTCAGTGTGTTGTGTCTTGGGAGTTGGGTTTGTGGACAGCAGAATGCCAGCACGCCTTCGCTGAATCCATGCGCGGTGAGTGAGCAGCGCCAGTTTGATTTCTGGGTAGGCGAATGGGACCTGACCTGGCCGGGCAACAACCCCGGGGAGGTGCAGCACGGCACGAACAGCATCAGGCGAGAGCTGGATAATTGTGTGGTGGAGGAGAATTTTTCGGGCGGCAGCGATATGCACCTGCGTGGGAAGAGCGTGTCCTTGTTCGACACGCGCGCCGCCAAGTGGAAACAGACCTGGGTCGACAACGAGGGCGGCTATCTAGATTTTGTCGGCGAGTTCAAAGACGGCCAGATGATCCTGGCGCGCGAAGTCACCCGGCCGGACGGCACGCGGGCCATTCAGCGAATGGTGTTCAAGAATATTGGCGCCGACGAATTCGATTGGAGCTGGGAGTCTTCGAAAGACGCCGGAAAGACCTGGCAGGTGCAGTGGCCGATCCACTACAAGAGGCGCAAGTAGCCTTTAATCAATCAGTTGCCAAAGCGATTCGAGCGTGACATAGGTCACATCCTGAGTGTGACAAGCCCTCTACTCTTGAGCTTGTAAGGGTGGCCTGATGGCAACGCAAGTTCATAGCGAAATCATTCCAGATACTCCTTCTGAAGTTGTTGACGCGCCGTTGCAGCGGCCGGCAAAGCTTGCACCGAAACCAAGAAAGAAGCTCGTCCGCCGCACTGATCGCGACTACTCACAGATCGTGCGGCGCAGCTTTCAGGGCGCATTCCTGCTGCTTAACGTCTGGATCGGAAGCATTTTCTATTCCTGGGTACGGCAATTCGAACTAGGCGGCGCGACAGGTTCAGTGGCGCGGCCTGCGGGAGTGGAGGGCTGGCTGCCGATCGCCGCTCTGATGAACCTGAAGTACTTTGCACTCACCCACCACGTGCCGTCGCTGCATCCGGCGGGCATGTTCCTGCTGCTCTCGTTTCTGGCGATGTCGTTCTTATTCCGTAAGGCCTTCTGCAGCTGGCTCTGCCCGGTCGGGACGATTTCCGAATACCTGTGGCAGCTGGGGCGCAAGCTGTTCGGACGCAATTTTCATCTGCCCGACTGGCTGGACGTGGGCTTGCGCGGCCTGAAGTACCTGCTGCTTGGCTTCTTCGTGTGGGCGGTGAGCTCGATGGCGGTGGGCGAGATTACCGCGTTCATGAACAGCCCGTACGGCGTGATCGCCGACGTGAAGATGCTGAACTTCTTCCGCCACATGGGCGAGACCGGTGCGATCGTGCTCGGCGTGCTGGTGGTGGCGTCGCTGTTCGTGCAGAACTTCTGGTGCCGCTATCTGTGTCCGTACGGGGCGCTGCTGGGGATCACTTCGCTGTTCAGTCCGGCGCGCATCCGGCGCAATGTGGAAACCTGCATTGACTGTGCGAAATGCGCCAAAGCCTGCCCCTCGGCGCTCCCGGTGGACAGACTGGTGACGATCAAGTCGGCGGAATGCACGGGATGCCTGGAATGCGTGGCGGTGTGTCCGGCGAAGGACACGTTGAGCCTGGCGCTGCCGGGGATTCCGGAACTCGCGCCGCAACCTCGCACCATGCCGGTATGGGCGATGGCAGCGGGGATTGCCGTGCTGTTCTTCGGGATTGTGGGATTTGCCAAGACCGCGGGATATTGGGATTCGCACGTGGCACGGGCGACATATGAGGCGCTGGTTCCGAATGCCGACCAGGCGCGGCATCCGATGCCGGGCGAAAACCAGTAGAGATAACCACGGAGGCCACGGAGGAACACGGAGGAAGCCCTGCACTTCCTCCGTGTTCCTCCGTGGCCCCCCGTGGTCAAGCTCTTCTCCCTTTTCTACGTGTTAGAATCGTTGTCAGATGCCCCGTCTAGCCGATGCTTCCTGACATCGAAAAACTGCTGGAACTGCAGGTCGCGGACAAGGAAATCCGCAAGCTGCAGGACGAGATTGCCGCACTGCCCAAGCGCGTGGCGGCGATCGAACAGAAGCTGGCCGGAACCAAGGCGCGCCTGGAAAAGGCCCGGGTCGCGGCCAAGGGTGACGAGGCCAACCGCAAGAAATTCGAATCCACGATTAAAGACCTGCAAGGCAAGATCTCCAAGTACCGCGACCAGTCGCTCGACGTAAAAACCAACGAACAATACAAAGCGCTGCTGCACGAGATCCAGTTTGCCGAGCAGGAAATCCGCATCAATGAAGACCGCATTCTCGAGGTAATGGTCAACGCCGAAGTCCGCGAGAAAGATGTGAAAGCAGCGGAGGCGGAACTGAAAGCCGAGACCGCCGAGATCGAGAAAGAGAAAGAAGAAGCCCGAAAGACCACCGCTGAAGACCAGGCAAAGCTGGCGGAATGGACTGCCAAACGCGAAGGGCTGCGCTCGGGTGCTTCCGCCGATCTGCTGCGGCACTACGAGCGGGTGATGAAGTTCCGCGGCTCCGGTCTGGCGGAAGTCCGCGACCAGAAATGCATGGGCTGCCAGGTGATGCTGCGTCCGCAGACCTATAACGAAGTGCGGAACGGCCAACTGGTCGTCATCTGCGAGTCCTGCCAGCGGATTATGTACTACGATTCCGCGCACGAGTTGAAAGCGGAAAAGGAATTGGTAGCAGCGGGCCGGCGGCGAGCGCGCCCGAAGACCGATTCGGCGCAGGCGTGGTTCTACCGCCCCGACTACGGCGAAGAAGGCGAGGCGCTGCTGGTCTTCACCAACAGCGGCGATGCTTCAAGCCGCCGGGTGTACGAGATGCATACCGGCCGGCAACTGGGAGACATACTCACCCGCGAAGGGACCTACCGGTTGGCCTTTCCCGAAGATTTCACCGAGACGACGATCCGCCTGAACGGGCATTTCGACGAGAAAGAGATGGACGAGTGGGGTTTGGAAATGCCCACCAACGCGCTCGATATCCTGCACAACGATCTGCGGGCCGCTCAAATCGAGCGCCGCTCCGGCCACAAAGAACATACCGCCTCTCCGGCGGAGCATTCGGCAGCCAGTTGAGACATCGTTCCCCAAGCGTAAGGCCCCGGCCTTTCCTAGTCCGCCCCTTTTGGCTCTGAGGTCTCGCATGTTCACCAAACGCCACGCCGCGCTGGGCTTCATTTTCGTCACCGTTCTGCTCGACATGCTGGGCTTCGGCATTGTGGCGCCGCTGCTGCCCAAGCTGATTTCCGATTTTCTAGGCGGCAACACGGCGCGCGCGTCCGAATACCTGGGCCTGTTCGGGACCACATGGGCGTTCATGCAGTTCGTCTTTGCCCCCGTACTGGGACTGCTCTCGGACCGCTACGGCCGGCGCCCGGTCATTCTGCTTTCGAACCTCGGCCTGGCGCTGGACTACCTGATCATGGCGCTGGCGCCCTCGGTCCGGTGGCTCTTTCTGGGGCGGATTCTCTCCGGCCTCACCTCCGCCAGCATTCCGACGGCGACCGCCTATATCAGCGACGTCACGCCGCCAGAGAAGCGCTCCAAGGCGTTCGGCCTGTTGGGCGGGGCTTTCGGCGTGGGCTTCATCCTGGGGCCGGCCTTTGGAGGCTGGCTCGGCATGCACAATCCGCGATTGCCTTTCTGGGTGGCGGGTGCGGGCAGCCTGCTGAACTTCTGCTACGGACTGTTCGTGCTGCCTGAATCCCTGCCGGTCGAGCGGCGGCAGACCAAACTCCAGTGGCAGAACGCGAACCCGCTGGGCGCGCTGCGACTGCTGCGTTCGCACACCGAACTCGCGGGATTGGCGGTGGTCAACTTCCTGGGCTACGTGGCCCACGAGATTTATGCGACCGTCTATGTTCTCTATGTGATCTACCGCTTCGGGTGGGACGCGAAGATGATTGGAATCTCGCTGGCCATGGTGGGAGTCGCTTCCATGATTTCTTACGGGCTGGTCGGGCCGGTGGTGGCGCGCCTGGGAGAACGGCGGTCTTTGCTGAGCGGCCTGTTCTTTGCTGCCGTGGGATTCGTGATGTTCGGCTGGCCGTCGGTTTGGGTGTTTCTGATCGCGATCCCGGTGAATTGCTTGTGGTCGTTTGCCGGGCCCACATCGCAGTCCATCATGACGCGCCGCGTTTCGCCGTCGGAGCAGGGAGAACTGCAGGGGGCGCTCGCCTCGCTGCGCGGGATCGCCATGATGTTCGGGCCCGGCCTGTTTTCGCTGACGTTTGCTTTTTTCATTGCGCCCGGCCATCGCCTGCCCAGCGCGCCCTGGTACCTGGCGGCGCTGCTGCTGGTGATCTCATTCGTCATCGCTTATGCGGTGGCGGCCGAAAACGAGCCGTTGCCGTCCCAGATCGCGCAGCCAGCCACGGCGGAAGCGGACTGAGCGATTCAGGCGTCCCTCGCGAGGGCCGGCTCCGCCTGGCACAGCGCTGTTTGGTAAGCTAGGCACGCACCCCCGCGTCTTTCAGCCCTGCCGGCAATGCGGGAGCAAAGCCCGACATGCCCTTAACCGCAAAAGCCTTGATCGAGGCTCTGACCACACTCGGCACCCTTGCGAGCCTGGGCTTTTACACGATTTCCGGATGCGGCATTGTCAGCTTCCTGAGTGCACGCCGTAGGAAGTCTGCCGCGCCTAGCCAGTTTCCCCCCGTGTCCATCCTGAAGCCGCTGAAGGGGCTGGACCCGGCGATGTGGGAAAGTTTCTGTAGCCACTGCGAGCAGGATTATCCCGAGTACCAGTTGATTTTCGGCGTCAGCGATTCCACCGACCCCGCGATCGCCCTGGTGCAGCGGTTACAACAGCAGTATCCCCGGCGCGACATTCAGTTGGTGGTCGGCGATCAGGCGCTTGGCACGAACACCAAAGTCAGCACCCTGGCGCAAATGGTGCCCGCCGCTCGCCACGACGTGCTTCTCGTCAACGACAGCGATATTCGTGTCGCGCCCGGCTATTTACGGAGCGTGATCTCCCCGCTCGCCGATTACTCGGTCGGCCTGGTCACATGCCTGTACCGCGGAGTTGCGGCTGGCACGCTGGGGTCGCGCCTCGAAGCGTTAGGCATCAGTACGGATTTTGTCCCCGGCGTATTGAGCGCGAAATTTCTGGAAGGCGGCCTTCGCTTTGGACTCGGCTCGACGCTCGCCTTCCGCAGCAGCGACTTGCAGGCCGTCGGAGGATTCGAAGCGCTGGCAGACTACCTGGCCGACGATTACGAACTCGGCCGCCGCATTGCCGGGACCGGCAAGCGAGTCGCACTCGCGGACATTGTTGTGGACACGTTTCTGCCCGCCTACTCCGTATCGCAATTCATCCAACATCAACTTCGCTGGTCCCGTACCATCCGGGACGCGCGGCGCTGGGGGTACGTGGGTTTGCTGCTGACCTTCGGCGTGCCGTGGGCGCTGGCCACGTTGCTGGCAACGCGCGGCGCAGGCTGGGCGTGGCTGTTGCTTGCCCTCACCGTGGCGGTGCGCCTGGCAGTTGCTTTTGGTTCTGCGCTGGCCGTGCTCCGCGACCGCCAGATCCTGCGCGATGTTTTTCTGCTGCCCCTACGGGACTTGATCGCGCCCGTGGTGTGGGCTCTGAGTTTTGCCGGGAACCAGATTTCCTGGCGCGGCGATCTTTTTTATCTGAAGGACGGCCGCCTGGCTCGTATCTCGCGCTAACTAACGGCTGCCGCTACTGACCGGATGATTTGTGTAGATCGTCTTCCCACCGCGCCGCGCTAGAACGTACGCCGCCAGCCCCTTCAGTTCTTGCGGAGTTTCCTTGTCTGTCCAGACGAAGACTCGCTGAGCCCCGTTCCAAAGCGCCGTAAACGACTCCTGGGTTTCGAAGACGTGCGGCGCATCCGGGAAATGAGTGCCGTACCACAGATTTCCGCTCGGCAAATGCAGGACGCGCAGCGGTTGCCCCAGATAGAAATTCAGCGTCGAAGCGCTTTCATATTCGTCGGCCACCACGATGATGTCGCCCGCCCGGTATTGCTGCTCAATGGCGAGCGCCAGATCCTTGGAAGAGAGAATGGGATTGAAAATGGCAAACGCGGAATGCACACACGCCAGCACGACCACCATCAGCGCCGCCAGCGACGCGTTCCCAGCGCCAGCCCAACCGCGACGCCGGAAAATCCAGTTAGCAAGTGGTCCCAATAAAAAGGCCAGAGAAAATCCAAAGAGCGGCGCGCGGAACGCACCCATCGCCTGCGGAGTCAGGTCGAGAAAGTGCCCAAAGGAAAGCGCGTAGTCGCCTGGATTCTTTTTCAGCAGATCCGAAAGATCCGTCCCAGCAGGCGGCACTTTCGAGAAGAAGAACAAACCCAGTCCTACTACGGCAATCACCGCACCTAGAATCAACAGCGCCACTGACGAAAAACGCCCGGCCCGCCGCTCTGAACTCGCCGCGTCTGACGTTCTCTCCCGCGCCAGCCATCCTCCGACCAGCAGCGCCATCCCCGGAATCGCCGGGATTGTGTAGTACTCCTGCCGCGTGGAGAAACTGAAAAATCCCACAATCACCAGGCCCCACAAAATAAACAGCAGGTTGGCCCGCTGCTGCCGCGACATCCGCGAGCGCAATTCCCGCCAGCGGCGCGGCACTTCCAGCAGCGCCTGCGGAACGAAAACGCTCCACGGAACCAGCCAGACGATCAGCAATGCCCAGAACAGCACGAGCGGCACCGTGTCGTAATCGCGAGGCATGCGCTTGTTCAGGAAGCGCAGGATGTGCTCATTGACAAAATAGAACCACAAAAACCCGCGCGCCGAGCCCTGCGCCGGATTGCGCAGCGCCGCCACAATATGCCAGGGCGCCGCGATTGCCAGAAATACCAGCGCGCCCGAGAACAGCCGCAGCCGGAGCAGATGCTTCAGATTCCCGGTGAGCAGCAGATACAACCCGATCGCTCCCACCGGAAACACCAGTCCGATCAACCCTTTGGTGATCACGTTCAACGCGCAGACGGCGGCCAGTCCCCAGCAGGTCCAGCGCGAGGGCGTCGGTTCCTCGATCGATTTCAGGAACAACCAGAACGTCAGAGTGAGCCACAGGCCCACCGCCACGTCAGGAATCAGAAAGCGAGTAAACAGGTACGGCCCAAGCGCCGTGACAAGCACCAGCCCGGAATCGAAGCCGCCCTCGTTGCCAAACGCCCACCGGCCCAATCCATAAGTTGCCAGGATCATGGCCAGCACACCCAGCATCAGGGGAAATCGCGTGCTCCACTCATTCACGCCAAACAGCGTGTAACTGGTGGCCACGCCCCAATACATCAGCGGCGCTTTTTCCAGATAGCGGACGCCGTTGACGTGCAGCGTGACCCAGTCGTGCCGCTGCAGCATTTCCCGCGCAGCTTCCGCATGCACCGTATCGGCATCGTCGAGCAGAGCGGGCCAGGAAAGGCCCACGATGTAGATGACCAGCCACAGCGCAATTAGGATGAGGACCGCAGCGCGCCAGTCCGAGAGGAGACCCGACGGGCGATTTAGCGTTTTAGTTGCTGACGGCTTACTGGCAGAAGCCAAGGTTGGATCCATGGCAGGACTTCCGATTATATAGGTAGAGTGTCCCGCGAAACTCAGGTCAAGCGCGCAAAACGCCGATTAGACTCCGGGAAATCCACGCCTGTAACAAACCAGGCAGCCAGCGCACAAACGAAAGCCACCGCGAGCATGGAGCTGTCGAATCTCGGACGGCCAGGAACCGGCGCTCCAGTGAACGTCGTAACGATTGCTCCCGCCACAATGGTTGCGATCGCAATCCACTGGTAGAGGCGTAGCCCTGCAATCACGGGGGTTTGGGGCTCGCCACGGTACGCCTCTTCGACGAATCTCCCGATTCCGGAGAGGATGAGATAGATACCCCCGACCATGGCCGCGTTCGCATGCGCGAGATAAAGCCGGGCCACCGCGAGCGCAATCAGGACATTCCAAAGGATGGAGTAGAGCGGGGTAGGGTGAACGGGAACCTTTCGCAGCCCCGGAACCCGGCACACTCGAGATTGAGGATGGAGATAGCGAATCCCTAACTCGGGCGTGGTGGGACTTCCGTGGCAGCATCCTTGCACGAGGCATCGCAGGCGGCCGAAGCCCTGGATCCAGGGAGCGGCAACACTGAGTGCGCTCAGGGCGAGCCAGAAATTCGTATC
>Ga0302322_100004995_pt1 | contig 11601 bp, 7 predicted proteins | sample Fen_T0_2_FD_203757 | JGI IMG/M metagenome (GOLD analysis project Ga0302322, IMG submission 203757) | Peat permafrost microbial communities from Stordalen Mire near Abisko, Sweden - Fen_T0_2 | ecosystem: Environmental > Terrestrial > Soil > Wetlands > Permafrost | place: Sweden: Abisko... | reverse complement strand
GCGCGCCATGCGCTGGGCGGCCAGGCGCGCCCTCTCGAGTCCCTGGATCGACTCGGCACTGAGGCGCTCGCCGTCGGTCTCGAGCACAGCGGCGCTGAACCCGTCGATGGTCCGTAGCGGCGTGCGTACGTCGTGCGCCACGGAGTAGGCGAAGGCCTCCAGCTCCTTGGTGGCGGCGTCGCGCTGTTCGGTGCGGGAGACGACGCGCTGCGCCAGTTCGCCGTTGAGGCGGCGGATCTCCTCCGCCGCGCGCCGCCGGTCGGTCACATCCGCGAAGGTGACGACCACCGCCGAGGCATCGTCTTCGCCCCGGCGGAACACGGGCGCGGTGTTCATGCTCACCCAGCGCACATCTTCCCCGTGCTTCAGTCCCATGATCACGTCCTGCTGGGGCCGACCCGTCCTCAAGGTCTGCAGCGACGGGCGCTCCTCACGGATCCATGGAGTGCCGTCCTCGTGGATGGAAGTGAAGTCCGGCGCGATGACCTGCCGGCCGCTGATCGTCGCCGCGGACAGGCCGGTCATCTCCTCGGCCCTCGCGTTGAAGGCGAGGACGCGGCCGTCGCGGGCCAGTAGGACCATGGCATCGTGTGCGGCGCTGAAGATCGTGTTGAGGCGCGCCTCACTGGTGCGCAGCGCCACCTCGGCGGCCCTGCGCTCGGTCACGTCCTGGAAGTACCCGACGAGCGATGTCACGCCCGTGTCGTCACTCGTTTCGGCGCAGCTCACCAGCTGCAGGATGTGCTCGGCGCCGTGGCGGTGCACCACGCGGACCTGGGCCGGGGACGGGACGACGCCCGTCTCGTCAAACGCCCCCATCGCCCGCAGGAGCGCTGCCTTGTCCTCCGGGTGCAGTCGCGTATCGACGACCTTGACGACGTCGCCGTCGAAGTCGGCCGGTGCGAGGTCGAACAGGCGGAACATCCCCGGCGACAGTGAGACACGGTGCGTACCGCGCTCCCAGCGCCAGCTTCCGGAGCCGGCGATGGACTCCGCGAGGTCCCGCATGCGTTCGGTCTCGCGGAGCGCGGCTTCGGCTCGCCGTTGCTCTGTGACGTCCTGGAAGTAGCCGGTGATCGCTACTGGCTTGCCGTCGGCGTCGAAGTCGGTCGTGCCCTCGCCGTGGAGGACGTGCGTCGACCCGTCCGGCCAGACCACCGAGAACTCGGACGGGGAGATGCGGCCCGTGGCGAGCGCCCGCTTCGTGGCCTCCTCGAGTCTCTCCCGATCGTCTGGGTGCATCCGCTGCTCGAAGACGATCGAGCTGTCGCCGTCGAACTGCTCCGGCTCCACCGCGAAGAGCCGGAACATCTCTGGTGACCACGTGGCGCGCTGGGTCGCGAGGTCCCACGTCACGCTCCCCACACGGGCGATCGACTCGGCCACGTCGCGCATCGCCTCCGTCTTGCGCAGGGCGTCGTCGGCTTGTTTGGTCTCGGTGATGTCGCCGAACACGGCGACGAAGTGCCCTGGCTCGGGGCGCGACGCGGAGATGCGCAGCCAGCGCGCGAGCGGCGCGAAGTCGACCTCGAACTCGGCCGGCTCCCCGGTCTCGACGACCCGGCCGTAGATCTCGAAGATCTCCGCCGCCTCGTCGCTGACCGTCGGCAGCAACTGCGTGATCCGCCTTCCGACCACATCCGTGAGGCCGGTGAGCTGCACGAAGGCCGGGTTGACGGCGAGGTACGTGAAATCGTTCGGCTGCCCCGCGTCGTCGTAGAGCATGCGGCAGTATGCGAAGCCCTCGAGGGAGTTCTCGAAGAACGCGGCGTAGAGGTGCTCGCGGTCGCGCGGCGTGGTGACCTCTCGGGCGCGGACGATGACTCCGGTGACTGAGCCGTCGTCAGAGGCACGCGGTGTGTGCACGACCTCGAAGAACCGCTGCCGCCCTTCGTCGCCTGAGAAGGCGCTCGCGACGACTCGCTCCCCCGCGAGCGCCCTCCGCAGGTTCTCCTGCGCCGTCTCGCTGTCGGCGGCGACCGTCTGGTAGTCGGTGAGGTGGCCACCGAGGGCTATCTCCGCGCCGTACAGCCGGCGCATGGCGGCGGCGTGAGCGAGGTTGAACGCCGTGTAGCGCAGCTCACGGTCCAGGGCGAAGACCGGCTGCTCATCGGCGTCGATGAGGCTCTGCAGGAACTCGAGTTCCGCGGCCATGAGGCTCGATCCGCTCGGTGTTCGCCGGCCTTGGGAGGTGCGGCAAGTCCGGTCGGATCGCGACTCGAGACCCCAGAGGACGGTGGATTGAGAGTAGTCCTCTCGGCCGGGCAACACCAGTGTTCCGTGGCGTTGCCTGCGGCGGGACGTCTGCGGTCACGCCGCGGCTGGCTTGACCCGGCGTCACCCGCCTGCGGAGTCCCCCGCGATGTCGGCGTCGGCGTCCGTCACGTAGGCGACGCCGGGCGTCTCGAAGATATCCCCGCACGGCGCGTTGCCGTCGTCCGGCATCTCGTCGTCGATCTCGTCCAACCGGGCGTCGTTCTCGTCAGCCATCACAGACCCCCTTGAGTCGTCGCTGTCACCGTACACCGTCTTGCCCCGCTGGTCCTTCTCCGGAAACGCCGCGGGCGGCGGGGTCTTCTCTCGGCGCGCACCAGCCGGCCTCCGCGACCGCTCTCAGGTGAATCTCAGGATAGTCAGAGGGGAATCTCAGGCGCCCTTGGGAGACTCGTCTCGCTCACAGCGAGGGGAGAGGGATGGAGGCGTCCGGGAGTAACGACCCGACGGGGACACCAGCGGAGCGCGAGGTCGTCCTCGACGCGCACCGAATCGTGCGCACCTACAGGCGTGGCGAGATCGAAGTGCCCGTGCTCAAGGGTCTCGAGCTGCAGGTCCTGCGCGGCGAATGGGTCGCGTGCACGGGGCGGTCAGGCTCCGGCAAGTCGACGCTGCTCAACGTGCTCGGTCTGCTGGACAGCGCCGACGACGGCACCTATCTGCTTGCCGGTCACGACGTGTCTGAGCTCGACGACACCGGCAGGGCGCGGCTGCGCAACCTGCTCCTGGGCTTCGTCTTCCAGCTCCACAACCTGCTCCCCCGCACCACCGCACTGGAGAACGTCGCCACGCCGCTGGTCTACAGAGGCGTCCGCCGCGCGGAGCGCCTGCGGCGGGCGAGCGCGGCGCTCGCGATGGTCGGCCTGGCCGACCGCGCCGACCACGACCCCAACGAGCTCTCAGGCGGCCAGATGCAGCGTGTGGCCATCGCCCGCGCCGTCGTCGGCGACCCGGAAGTGCTGCTCGTGGACGAACCGACCGGCAACCTGGACCTCCAGGCGACGGGGGAGGTCCTTGAGCTGCTCGACCGGCTGCACGACGAGGGCCGGACCATCCTCATGATCACCCACGAAGAGGACGTCGCCGAGCACGCCGACAGGCGCCTTGTGCTCGGTGACGGCGTCCTGCACGACTACCATTCCCAAGCCGCGGAGGCACACCGATGAACCCACGTCAGACCCGCCGACCACGCCGCGCAGGTGACGTCCGTGGAGCCGGCGCGGCGCTCCTCGCGCTCCTCGTCCTCGCGGCGCTCGCCGCCGTCGCCTCCGGCTGCGGCGGCGCCGGCTCCGGCGGTACGCCGGCGGCCGGCGCGACGCCGACCGCCATCCAGGTCATGGCGACGGCCACCCGCGGCGATCTGACCCAGTCGGCCATGGGCTCGGCCAAGATCGTGAAGGCGGGCGGCAAGGAGGTCGTGGTCGCGACCATCGCCGCCCAGAGCGCCTCGTCGGTCGCGGCCGGGCAGACGGCCAGCGTGTTCTTCTTCAAGGCCGGCCAGGGCGGGTTCCCGCAGGCCGGCGCCAGCGGCATGCCGGTCCCGCAGGGCAGCGGCATGCCGGTCCCGCAGGGCGGCGCCAGCGGCATGCCCGTACCACAGGGCAGCCAGGGCGGCGTCCCCGGCGGCGGCTTCGGCCAGGGAGACCGTGGCGGCGTGGCCGGCACGGTCACTGCCGTCGAGACCAACGCCGACGGCACCGCCTCCGCCACCATCTCCGTCGCCAAGCTCCCGTCCGGCGCCACGACCAAATCGATGGGCTTCGCCCGCATCGAAGTCAAGGTCCTCGCCAGCAACGTGGTCCTCGTGCCGACCGCCGCGATCAAGGGCAGCGGGAGCTCCGCCACCGTCCAGGTCGTGACGAACGGCAAGACGGAGACCCGCACCATCACCATCGGCCAGCAGTCTGGCGTACAGACCGAGGTCGTGTCGGGGCTGAACGAGGGCGAGAACGTCGTGTACGAGCAATCGTTCCGGGGGTTCCCGGGCGGCGGCGGAGGGTTCCCGGGCGGCGGCGGAGGGTTCCCGGGCGGCGGGCAGAGCGGCGCGCCGTTCCCGCAGCAGAGCAGGCAGTCGAGCGGCACGCAGTCCGGCGGGAGCTTCCAGTGAGGGGCCGAGGTGAACGCTCGCCGGCACGTCGACCGGCGCGCAGTGGAGGAGAGCGAGCATGAAGAAGCGCAAGCGCTGGATGATCGTCGGGATCTTCGTGGTCGTCGTCGCCGCCGCCGCGGTGGCCGGCGTCCTGTGGTTCGGCCGTGACAAGGCGGCGAGCGTGCACTACCTGACCGCCAAGGTCACCAAGGGGACGATCTCGCAGACCGTCCAGGCGGACTTCACGCTGAGCTCCGAGAATGGGACGACGTCGGTGGCTCTGGGCGGCGGCGCCGCGAGCAGCAGTTCCAGCTCGACGAGCAGCTCCTCGACCTCGTCGGCCACGCCGACCACGTCGAGCCTGTCGTCCGGCGCCGCCCTGGCGGCCCTCGACAGTGGCGGGTCTGACGCGTCGGCGGCCACCTACGCGGCCTATGCGGCGCTGACGACGGCTCCCCCGGCCGGCGACCTCCCGGAGGCGAGCGACTCAGGCAGTCCCTCGCCTTCACCGTCGCCGTCTCCCTCCCCGACCAGGACGCCCACCCCGACCCCGACGCCGACCAGGACGGGATTCCCCACGCCGACGCCCTCGCCGTCGTCGAGTGGCTCCGCGCCGTCGGGTGGGTTCGGCAGTTCCGGCGCCTCCAGCACCGGCTCGGCCACCACGTCGACGGCCACCACATCCAGCTCGTCCACCGTGAGCGGCGTCGTCACGCGGCTCGTGCTGCCGGCCGGCGCCACACCCACCACCCTGCGCCGGCTCCTCTTCGTGTCCGGCAAGCCGGTGTTCGCCTTCGTGAGCCCGACGCCGCTGTGGAAGAACCTCTCCACCAGCCTGCGCTCGGGCTCTCAGCGGGCGAACGTCGCCGTCCTGCAGCGCGCCCTCAAGACGCAGGGCTACTACAAGAAGGCGATCAGCGGCCGCTTCACCGCCGCCACCGCGAAGGCGCTCAAGCACTGGCAGAAGGCCAACGGCCTGAGCGCGACCGGCGTGGTCGACATCACGAAGTTCGTGTGGATGCCCACGGACAGTGTCCTGACCTCGTGGACCGTGAACCTGGGCAGCCACGTCAGCTCGGGTACGGCGCTCGCCTCGGTCGTCTCGCCGAGCCGGCTCAGCGCCGACGCGCTCGTCAGCCAGGCCGACATCGCCGACCTCAAGGTCGGCCAGAAGGCGCAGATGACCATCGACGGGTACGACAGCGACGCGTTCACCGGCCGCATCAGCTTCATCTCCAGCGAGCCCGCGTCGTCCTCGTCGGCGAGCGGGTCGTCGAGCTCCACGCAGTACTCCATCACGGTCAGCCCCCGGGACCTGCCCAAGCTGGCCAAGTCGGGCATGACCGGCGCGCTCGACATCGTCCTCGCCCAGCGCACGAACGTCCTGCTCGTGCCGACGACTGCGGTGTCCGGCAGCTCCACGACCTCGTTCGTGCGCGTGATGCAGGACGGCAAGCCGATCTACCGCCAGGTGCAGACCGGCATGGCCACCTCCTCGTACACGGAGATCACGAGCGGCCTGGCCGTGGGTGAGACCGTGGTGACGGGCCAGTACACGGACGGCGCCACGAGCACCGGGACCTCCACCACGCAGTCGCGCGGGACCAGCGGCTTCCCCGGGGCCGGGGGCTTCCCGGGCGGCGTGCCCGGCGGCGGACTGCCGGCCGGCGGACTGCCGGCCGGTGGCGGCCAGTGATCGTCTTCCTCGAGTCGCTGCGTCTTGCGTTCTCGAGCCTGCGCGCCAACCCGCTGCGCGCCGTGCTCACGATCCTCGGGATCGTGATCGGCGTCGCGGCGGTCGTGGCGCTCACCTCGATCGGCGGCGGCTCCACCAAGGCCGTCGTCGACCGTTTCAACTCCTTCGGCACCGACACGATCACCGTGCAGACCAGCCGCTTCTCGTCCAACGCCACGGCGCTCACACAAAGCGACCTCGCCGCCATCAAGCAGACGCCCGGCGTGAAGACGACCGTCTACACGGTGGACACCAACGCGACGGTCACCTCCGGCTCGACCTCCGCCCAGGCCAGCGTCACGGGCACGTTTCCGCAGTACAAGGCGATCAACCACCTGACAGTGGAGGCCGGGACCTTCTTCACGCAGTTCGACGTGGACCACAGCCTGCCGGTCGCGGTGCTCGGTTCCACGACCGTGAGCGACCTCGGGCTGGCTCCGCTGCGGGCCGTCGGGCAGACGATCAACGTGGGCGGCGTGCGCTTCCGCGTCATCGGGGTGCTCGCGTCCCAGGGCGGCCTCAGCTTCGGCTCCGTCGACTCCGCCATCGTGGTGCCGCTCTCGGCGATCGAGGGCCGGCTCGTCGCCTTCCACCCGGACATCTCCGAGGTGCGGGTGCAGGCCGCGCCGGGGGCCGAGGACACCTTCTCGTCGGCGGTGGAGAGCACGCTGCGCACGCAGCACGGGTTGGCCACGAGCGACCAGAACGACTTCGAGATCGTCGACGCCAGTTCGATCTCCTCGGCGGTCTCGTCGAGCACCAAGACGCTCACCAGGCTGATGGCCGCCATCGCCGCGATCAGCCTCGTGGTCGGCGGCATCGGTGTCGCCAACGTGATGCTCGTCACCGTGCGCGAGCGCACACGGGAGATCGGCGTGCGGCGCGCCGTCGGAGCCACCCGGCGCGACGTCGTCATGCAGTTCCTGGTGGACGCCGTCATCATCAGCCTGATCGGCGGCTTCGTCGGGCTCATCGTGGGGTTCGTCGGCGCGTTCGCCGGCGGATCCGCGCTCAACATCTCGCCGGTCTTCTCGTGGACGGCGGTGATCCTCGCCCTCGTCGTCGCCGTCGTGGTCGGCGTGCTGGCCGGGATCGGCCCCGCCGCGCAGGCCGCCTCGGTGGAGCCGACGAACGCGCTTCGCTACGAGTGAAGGACGGCGGGGCGCGCCCGCGGTCCCTTTCGTCCTCGTCCACCGACTCACCGGGCGGTCCCGCGGAGCCCGTGGAGCCACGCGGGGTTCCTCTCCGTTCGTCGTCAGCGGCGCTCGCCGCTGGCCCCCTGCGGCGGTAGCGGCTCGTAGTCGCCGTCCGAAGTGGCCGTGGTGATCCCATCCTGAGGAGACGTGATCCCGGCTTCTTTCGCGCCGGACGTGTCCCCGATCTGACCGTTCCTGCAGGGAAGGACCCACGCAGCCTGCGAGCATTATCACTGCACAGACCGTGTTTACCGCCCGCGGGTGCGGAAACCTTAGATGGGAATCAGTGATGAGGGAAACGCGGGGCGACCCGCCGATCAGCAAGAGTTCCGGGACCGGCCGAGCGGCAGAGCCGGCACCGAGAGGGTGAGGTGGCATCATGAAGAGTACGGCCCATAAGAAGCTCGGCGGCATCGCCGTTCTGTCACTCTTGGCGCTGCTCGCGATCGTGATCGGGGCGCAGGCGGCGTTCGCAGGTTCAGGCTCGACACCCGTAGCGGGCACGCAGGGCCGCGGGGGCGTGTCGGCGGCGGGCTTTGCCGCGCTCGCGACGACGCCGGCGGCCGGCACGCAAGGCCGCGGCGGAGTCGCCCCGGCGTCAGTCACGGCGGTAGCCGTCACCACGCCGGCGGCCGGCACGCAGGGCCGTGGTGGCATCGCCGCCGTGTCCGGTTCGGCGACCCCCGCACAGGCGGCGGCGCCCGCGACCGTCGGCTCCGGCCTCACGATCCGCGCCAAGGGCGGCGTCCCTCGGCCGGTGTCTGGAACCCTGGCCGCACCGGCAGCCGCAGCCAGCACGAGCAGCTTCGGCGTCTGGCTCGCCGTCGGCATCGCCGCGGCGGTGCTCCTGCTGGGCGTCGTCGCATGGGTCTCCTACCGGCGTCGCGGCGCACGCGCGGAGTCCTCGCTGGTGGCGTTCTGCGCGCTGCATCCTGACGACGCGGCCTGCATGTCGGCCTAGAGCCGACCGCAACGACCCTGCGCCGTCCCTCCCGGCGCAGGGCGGAGAGGGGCGGCGCCGCCGATGGCGCCGCCCCTTCCGCCGCCCCCGCTTGTACTCCTACGAAAATAAGCGTAGAATGGTCGAGTCTACGGAAGGCTCTTCCTCATGGTCCGCTCCTCTCCCGCATCGTCCGTCTCTTGAAGTCCCGCGTGGTCGGCTCGTTTCTGCAGACGGGCACCGGCAGACCCAGCCAGAAGATCCCCGCCTTCGGTAGCGGACGTGTCTGCGGAGCGCCTCACTGCAGCACCGTCCTCTCGACCTACAACCCCTCGCTCTTCTGCTCGCTCCACGACGTCGCCGGCATGGCCCGGCGCCGATCTGGTCCGGGGCGCGGCTGACGAGCAACGCGCTCGTTCGGCAGTCGCAGCGGCCCATCGGGAGGCGGCAGCGCACGCTCGGATGGCTATTCCTCCCGTAATACCGTATGATTTTAGTCTTGTTAGTCGATCCTTCCTCGCTCCCGCTCCTCGCCGTCAAGGGCATGCAGCTCGCTCTGCCCATAGTCCAGGGTGGAATGGGCGTCGGCGTATCACTCGCTCCTCTGGCGTCGGCTGTGGCCGTCGCCGGCGGTCTGGGGCTGGTCTCCAGCGCCGGCCTTGACCGGATAGTCTCCAGGCGCCTCGGGCGCAAAGTGGGCATCTACGAGGCCGTGCGTCTGGAAGTGGAAGCGGCCAAGGCCCGCGGCGGCTTCGCCGGCGTCAACATCATGGTCGCGCTCCAGCGCGACTTCGTGGCCTCCGTGCGCGCGGCGCTCGACGCCGGCGCCGACGCGATCGTCTCCGGCGCCGGCCTGCCGCTTTCGCTGCCGTCGATCCAGCCGGCGCGCGCCACTGCGCTCATCCCGATCGTGTCGTCCGCCCGGGCGCTGGACGTCATCTGCCGGCGCTGGGAGCGCCTGCACGCCCGCCCCGACGCGGTCGTGCTCGAGGGACCTCTGGCCGGCGGTCACCTGGGCTTTCACGCCGGCCAGGTCGACCTCGCAGAGAACACCCTCGAGCGACTCTTGCCGCCGGTCAAGGAGGTCGCGATGGCCCACGGCGACATCCCGGTGGTCGTGGCCGGCGGCATCTATTCCCACGAGGACATCCAGCGCTTTCTCGCCCTGGGCGCGGACGGTGTGCAGATGGGTACGCGCTTTCTCGCCACCGAGGAGAGCAGCGCATCCCCCGCCTACAAGCAGGCGGTCCTGCGCGCGCGCCCGGAGGACCTCGTGGTGGCTACCGCGCCGGGTTCGCCGTGCGGCCTGCCGTTCCGCGTGTTGCGCGAGTCTCCGATGTACCAGGAGGCCCTGGTGCAGACGCGTGCGCCGAAGTGCGCCAAGGGCTACGTGCTGTTCAAGGACAGGGAGGGGCGGTTCACGCAGTGCGCCGCCAAGGATGACAACGAGCGCTTCTTCTGCATCTGCGAAGGGCTGTTCAGCGCCGCCGGCCACGGCGGGCCGGAGGAGCCGTTGTACACGGCGGGCACGACCGCCGCGCGGGTGGATCGCATCCTCCCCACGAGTGACCTCATGGCCGAGCTCGCCGGCGCGCCGGCGCTCCTGCCCCTGGTGGCCTAGCCGGCGGTCCCTCTTCGTCTCTGGTCCCGGTGAAGGACTCATGGCCGCCCGCCGATATATGTGGGTACCGTGGATATGCCATGGTGCGATCCTGGGGAGGCGGGGCCCGATGACGATCCGACGACTTTCCACTGCTGCCCTGCCGGCGCTTCTCGTGGCGCTGGCGGGTGTCATTGCAGGCCCGGCGCCGGCGGCGCCCAACGTGCCCGATCCCGCCACCGGATTCCTGCTCAACGGCCGCCAGCTCACGCCGCAGGGCGCGCAGGTGCGCCTCGGTGACTTCCCCACAGGCGGCGCCGTCACCGCCGACGGACGCTTTCTCTGGACGGTGTCGGCCGGCCAAGGTGCGAACGACGTGCGCATCGTCGACACGGCGCGCCGGCGCGTGGTCCAGGTCATCGCCCTGCCCGGCTCCTCAGGAGGCATCGCCCTGGACTCGGCCCGGCGGCGCGCCTACGTCTCCACCGTCAGCGTCTCTCGTTGGTGGCCGACGCAGACCGGCCTGCCGGGAGCCACGGGCAACTTCGTCCTCGTCTACGCGTGGGACGAGGGCTCCGGGAAGGCGCAGTTCGTCAACGCCATTCCGGTGCCCGCCCAGCCCGGAGCGCCGACCGTCCAGGAATTCCCGGTCTCGACCAACGGCGCGACGGACGCCTGGCCGCAGAAGCTCGCGGTGTCACCCGGTGGCGGCCGCCTGCTGGTGCCGCTCAACCTCGCCGGCAGCGCCGACGTGGTCGACCTCAAGCATCACCAGGTGCACAACGTCGTGACCGGGAGCTACCCGTTCGGCGCGGCGATCCTGCCCGACGGCCGCACCGGCCTGGTCAGCAACGAGGCGGCCGGGACGCTCTCGGTCGTCGACCTGGTCAAAGGTGTGAAGCTCCGCGACATCCAGGTCGGCCCCCCGCTCTCGCACCCCCAGGGCATCGTCGTCGACCGCGGGGGTCGGCGGGCCTACGTGGCTCTCTCGGCCCTGGACGAGGTGGTCGTCGTCGACCTGCTGCACCGGCGCGTCGAGCGCACGATCTCGGTGGGCCGCAGCGCCGGCCTCGGGACGATGCCGGTGGCGGTCGCGCTCAGTCCCCAGGGCGGGCGTCTCTTCGTGGCCGAGTCGGGCGCGAACGAGATCGCCGTCATCCGCCTGCCCGGAACGAACACCAAGCCTGCACGCGACTGGAAGCTGGTCGGCCGCATCCCGACGGCCGAGGACCCGCAAGCCGTGGTCACCACCGCGGCCTGGGGCGGCCGCGCGGCCCAACTCCTCTACGTCGCCGCCCGCGGCCTCGGTGTCGGTGCCAACCCGACCGGCCCGGTCCCGACGAATCCCTTCGATCCGATCTTCTGGGCCTTCAACTGGCTCGCTCCGACCACCGACGTCTTCAGCCTCCACAGTGGGACCACGTACCTTCCCGCCATGGTCCGAGGCAACGCAGGGCTGATGCGGCTGCCGTCGGACGCGAGGGTCAAGCGCCTCGACCCCAAGGCGACGCGCCAGTTCCACCCGCGCGACGCCCAGGCTGCTCCCGCCGGGACCCCGCTCCGTGCCGGCGGACCGATCAAGCATGTCTTCTTTGTCGTGCGCGAGAACCGCACCTACGACCAACTGCTGGGCGACCTCGGGCGCGGCAACAGCGACCGCCACCTGGTCGTGTTCGGCAAGAAGGTGACCCCCAACCTGCACGCCTTGGTCACGCGGTTCCCGCTCCTCGACCACGTGTTCGCCAACTCGGAGGCGTCCATACAGGG
>Ga0302322_100004993_pt1 | contig 11603 bp, 8 predicted proteins | sample Fen_T0_2_FD_203757 | JGI IMG/M metagenome (GOLD analysis project Ga0302322, IMG submission 203757) | Peat permafrost microbial communities from Stordalen Mire near Abisko, Sweden - Fen_T0_2 | ecosystem: Environmental > Terrestrial > Soil > Wetlands > Permafrost | place: Sweden: Abisko... | reverse complement strand
GCACCGTCATGCCCAACGGCGGGAGGACGACGTCATGCGCCCACGACAGGGCGTAGGACGGCCCGAAGACGTCGTCCATCCGCTCCCAGAAGTCCGTGAGGCGCACGTCGGACATCCTGCCGCATCCAGCACAATCAGGCCGTGACGCCCGACCTGCCGTTCTCCGACGCGACCCGCGCGTGGTTCTCGGCGGCCTTCGAGGGGGCCACGCCGGCACAGGTCGGAGCCTGGGAGGCGATCGACGCGGGGGACGACACCCTGGTCGTGGCGCCGACCGGCAGCGGCAAGACCCTGGCCGCCTTCCTGCACGCGATCGACCGGCTCATGCACGAACCGCCTCCGGACGAGCGCCTGCGCAGGTGTCGGGTCCTGTACGTGTCGCCGCTCAAGGCCCTCGCCGTCGACGTGGAGCGCAACCTGCGAAGCCCGCTGATCGGGATCGAGCAGGAGGCCCGCCGGAGCGGCCACCCGGTCAACGAGGTGACGATCGGCATCCGCACGGGCGACACACCGCCGGCCGAGCGCAGTCGGCTGGCAAGGCGGCCGCCGGACATCCTCATCACGACGCCTGAGTCGCTGTTCCTCATGCTGACCTCGCAGGCCCGCGAGGCCCTCCGCGGAATCGACACCGTGATCATCGACGAGGTGCACGCGGTGACCGGCACCAAGCGGGGCGCGCACCTCGCGCTCTCGCTCGAGCGACTGGACCTCCTGCTCGAACGCCCGGCGCAGCGCATCGGACTGTCGGCGACCGTGAGCCCGATCGAGACCGTCGCCTCGTTCGTGCGGGCGGAACGCCCGGCGACTGTTGTCGCGCCTGCGAGCCAGAAGCTGTGGGACCTCCAGATCCGCGTGCCGGTGGATGACATGTCGGAGCTCGGCGCCACCACGGAGGTGTCGGGGAACGCGGCCGATCCCGTGGCACGCACGTCGATCTGGCCGCACATCGATGCGCAGCTCGTCGACCTCATCGAGCAGCACCGCACGACACTGATCTTCGCCAACAGCCGTCGACTCGCCGAGCGCATCACCGCGCAGATCAACGACATCGCGATCGAGCGAGCCATCGCCTCGGGAGTCCGCGACCCCGCTCCCGTCGCGCGGGCGCATCACGGATCGGTCAGCAAGGAGCAGCGGGCACTGATCGAGGAGGACCTCAAGGCCGGACGGCTGCCCGCTGTCGTGGCGACCAGCAGCCTCGAGCTCGGCATCGACATGGGCTCCATCGACCTCGTGGTGCAGGTCGAGACACCGCCAAGCGTCGCGAGCGGACTCCAGCGAGTCGGGCGCGCGGGCCACACTGTGGGCGCCGTCAGCCGCGGCATCGTGTTCCCGAAGTACCGGGGCGACCTGGTCACCGCCACGGTGGTCACGTCGCGGATGCGCGAGGGCCGCATCGAGGACTTGCGGATCCCGCGCACCCCGCTCGACGTGCTCGCGCAGCAGATCGTCGCGTGCGTCGCCATGGACGACTGGACGGTCGACGACCTGCTCGCGATGGCCAGACGCGCCGCGCCCTTCACGGCGCTCACTGACTCGGTCATGGACGCCGTGCTCGACATGCTGTCCGGCCGCTACCCGTCCGACGAGTTCGCGGAGCTGCGCCCGAGGCTGGTCTGGGACCGTGACACGGGAACGCTCACCGGCCGCCCCGGCGCCCAGCGCCTGGCTGTCACGAGCGGCGGCACGATTCCCGATCGCGGGCTGTTCGGCGTCTACCTCGTCGGCAGCGCGCGCGAGGGAAACGCCGGGGCCCGCGTGGGAGAGCTCGACGAGGAGATGGTCTACGAGTCACGGGTCGGCGATGTCATCGCGCTGGGCGCCTCGTCGTGGCGCATCGAGGACATCACGCACGACCGCGTCCTGGTCTCGCCCGCACCCGGGCAGCCGGGCCGCCTGCCCTTCTGGCATGGCGACGCCCTCGGCCGACCGGCCGAGCTAGGACAGGCGGTGGGCGCGTTCGTCCGGGAGATCGCCGCGGCTCGGCAGCCCGAGGACCTGCTCGAGGGCTCGGGGCTCGACGAGCGTGCCCGCTCCAACCTCATCCAGTACGTGAGCGACCAACGCAAGGCGACGGTGCATGTCCCGAGCGACACGGCGATCGTCGTCGAGCGCTTCCGCGACGAGCTCGGCGACTGGCGCATCGTCGTGCACTCCCCCTACGGCGCGCAGGTCCACGCCCCCTGGGCCCTGGTCATCGGGGCCCGACTGCGCGAGTCGCTCGGGATCGACGCCCAGGTCATGCACGCCGACGACGGCATCGTGCTTCGGCTGCCGGACACCGACGACGAGGAGTCAGCGCGTTCGGTGATGGACCTCATCGCCATCGACCCCGACGACATCGAGGCCCTGGTCACGGCGGAGGTCGGCGGCTCGGCCCTGTTCGCTGCGCGGTTCCGCGAGTGTGCCGCGCGTGCGCTGCTGCTGCCCAGACGCCGCCCCGACCGCCGTACGCCGCTGTGGCAGCAGCGCCAGCGATCGGCGCACCTGCTGGGCGTGGCCTCCGACTATGCGTCCTTCCCGATCATCCTCGAGACGGTGCGCGAGTGCCTTCAGGACGTGTACGACGTCCCCTCCCTCCGCGACCTGCTCACCCGTATCGGCGACGGCCGCGTGCGGGTGCTCGAGGCGGCCACGACCGAGCCCTCGCCCTTCGCTCAGTCGCTGCTGTTCGGCTACGTGGCGTCCTTCCTCTACGAGGGCGACTCGCCACTCGCCGAGCGGCGCGCTCAGGCCCTCACGCTCGATACCGGGCTCCTCGCCGAGCTGCTCGGCACGCCCGAACTGCGCGACCTCCTCGATGCCGGCGCGCTCGACGAGGTCGAGGCCGAGCTCCAGCACCTGACTCCCCAGACCCGAGCGCGCCACGTCGAGGATGCAGCCGACCTCCTGCGCGTCCTCGGCCCGCTGTCCGACGACGACGCCGCGCAGCGCGGTGTGGATCCCGCCTGGCTGCACGCACTTCGGGAGGAGCGCCGCGCCATCGCCGTGCGGCTGGGCGGAACCGACGTCACCGCCGGGATCGAGGACGCAGGCCGACTTCGGGACGCCCTGGGCGTCGCCCTGCCAGTCGGGATCCCGCTGGCCCATCTTGCTCCGGTGGCCGATCCGCTCGGCGATGTCGTCGCGAGGTACGCCCGCACCCACGGGCCCTTCCCGGCGACCCAGGTCGCGGCTTCGCTGGGACTCCCGCCCGCCGTGGCGGCGGAGGTCCTCGAGCGCCTCGTCCTCAGTCGGCGGGTCGTGCGCGGCGAGTTCCGGCCGGGGGGCTCCCACACCGAGTACTGCGACGCCGAGGTCCTGCGGCGCATCCGCCGCCGCAGCATCGCCCGGCTGCGCCATGAGATCGAGCCGGTTCCGCAGGCCCAGTACGCGGCGTTCCTCGCGCGCTGGCAGCGGGTGGCGGTATCCGGACGGCGCCCCGACCGGCATGGCATTGACGGCTGCTTCGAGGTCATCGACCAGCTGGCCGGCATGGCCCTCCCCGCCACGACGTGGCTGAAGGCCGTGCTGCCTGTCCGCGTCGACGACGTGCACGAGGGCATGCTCGACCAGTTGATCGCGTCAGGCGATGTCGTGTGGTGGGGCGTGGGTCCGCTGCCTGGTGGTGATGGCGTGGTCTGCCTGGCGCCCGCGGATCGTGCGCCGCTCCTGCGCACGGCCCCGACCGACGAGCCGGATGCCGCGGGTCTCGCGGTGCTCACAGCCCTGGCCGAGGGCGGTGCGCTGTTCTTCCGCGACCTGGCGGACCGCGTGGGCGTGGGGTCGGCGCAGTCCCCCGTCACGTCGGACGCGGCGCTGCTCGAGGTCGTCTGGTCCCTGGTGTGGTCCGGACGGGTCACCAACGATGGCTGGTCCGCCCTGCGCTCGCGGATCGCGGGCGTCCGCCCCGCTTCGCGGTCGACGGTGCGCCGCGGTCGGCCGGGCCTGCCGTCGAGGTCCGGGCCGCCCGCCGGCGCGGGACGGTGGTCGCTGCTTCCCTCGGAGGGCGCTGAGGCGACGATCGCCGCCACCGCGATCGGACAGGCGCTGCTCGACCGGCACGGGATCGTGACGCGTGGCGCCGTCGTGTCCGAGCGGATCGATGGTGGCTTCGCGCGCATGTACCGGGTGCTCAGCGCCTTCGAGGATGCCGGTCGCTGTCGGCGCACATACGCCGTGGAAGGGCTGGGCGCTGCGCAGTTCGCGGTCCCCCAGGCCGTCGATCGCCTCCGCAGCACCACTCGCGCCGACCGCTCGGATCCTGGCGTGGTCGTGCTCGCTGCCACCGACCCCGCGAACGCCTACGGCGCGGCTCTCCCGTGGCCCGTCATCACGGGCGCCGAAGGAGCCGCGCAGTCCGACGTCACCCATCGCCCCGGCCGCAAGGCGGGAGCCGTGGTCGTCCTGGTCGACGGCGAGCCGATCACCTACCTCGAACGAGGTGGCCGCTCTCTGCTCATGTGGCCCGGCGACGACGCGGTCGCCGCACGAGCGCTGTCGGCCCTCGCCCGCGACGGTCACCGGGTGGGCGTCGACCGCTCCATCATCACGCGCGTCAACGGAACCGAGCCGACGTCGGCGGTCGCCGCCATGCTGACGGAAGCGGGCTTTCTGCCCACACCCCGCGGCTTCCGCGTCCCGCGGGCGTAGCCATGCCCGAGGGTGACACGGTCTGGCGCGCCGCGCAGCGGCTGAACGACGCGCTTGCGCACCGGGTACTCACTGGCTCCGACTTCCGACTTCCGTCGCTGGCCAGCGTCGACCTGACCGGCAGCACGGTCCTCGGTGTCGTGCCACGCGGGAAGCATCTGCTGACTCGTCTCAGCGAGGGCCGCACGCTGCACACGCACTTTCTGATGGACGGCGCGTGGCATCTGTACCGTCGCAGCGAACGATGGCGGGGCGGTCCGGCGCACGAGGTGCGCGTGGTGCTGGAGAACGCCGATTGGGCGGCCGTCGGCTACCGACTGCCGGTGGTCGAGCTCCTCCCGACATCGCGCGAGTCCGAGGTCGTGGGCCACCTCGGCCCGGACCTGCTCGGGCCCGACTGGGACGCCGAAGAGGCGGAGCGCCGCCTGCGTGGTCGACCCGAGCGGGAGATCGGTGACGCCCTTCGCGACCAGTCGAACCTTGCCGGGATCGGAAACATCTACGCGTGCGAGACGCTCTTCATCTCCCGCATCGACCCGTGGTCACGGGTCGGCGGCATCGAGGACCTCCCAGGGGTCATCGCCACCGCGAGACGACTGCTCACCAGGAATGCTCGGCGGGGCACCCAGACGACCACGGACGACGATCGCCGACCGCATTACGTCTACGGGCGACGGGGCCGGGCCTGCTACCGCTGCGGGACCTCGGTGAGGGCGCGCGAACAGGGAGCGCCGCTGCGCATGCGACTGACGTACTGGTGTCCGACCTGTCAGCCGCCCGCGGCGGCCGAAGAGGCGATCAGACCGGTGTGAGGGCCGGCAGGCCGGTCTCGGCCTCCGCGACGTGGGTGCTCACCGAGGCGAGGACGTCCGACAACGAGACCTCGAGGGCGGCGCAGATGGCCGCCAGCAGCTCGCTGGAGGCCTCCTTCTGGCCGCGCTCGACCTCGGAGAGGTAGCCGAGCGACACCGCTGCCGCCCCGGACACATCGCGCAGAGTGCGACCCTGATCCTGGCGCCGGCGGCGGAGTTCGTCACCGATGACTTGCCGAAGAACGATCACGAATCCTCCTCTCGCCGGACGGGCCCGGTCGGTCGTGGTGCGGGCGGGCGTTCACCGTACCTCTGGGACGGCACACCCGCTAGTTCGGTTCCTGACGTCGCCAACATCCGGTGTGACGGGGTTATTCCCCGCCGAGGGCCTCCAGCACCAGGGCCAAGCATGCCTCCACCGTCTGACGGCGGATCGCGGCCCGATCGCCCGAAAGGTCCAGATGACGCACGATCGCGCGCTTTGCGCCTGCGGGGCCCGCCGCCACGGCCACCCAGACCGAGCCCACCGGCTCGCCCCCGTGGGGCTCAGGGCCCGCGACGCCGGTCGTGCCGATGCCGACGTCGGCTTCCGTCACCCGTGCGGCGCCCTGAGCCATGCACTCTGCGACTGCGGCACTCACCAGGCCGCCGGCGAGGACCTCCGCCGGCACCTCCAGCAGCGCCGCCTTCACGTCTCGGTCATAGGCGACGACCCCTCCCCGGAGCACGGCCGAGGATCCCGGCACGTCTGCGATCGTGGCCGCGACCAGGCCGGCGGTGAGCGACTCCCCGGTCGCCACGGTCAGGCCCCGGGTCGTCAGGATCCGGACCACCACGCCAGCGAGCTGGTCCGGCCTCGTGCCACCTGCCGTGTCTGGCTCAGGCACGATGCTCGCCCAGATTGGTGCGAGTCGCGATTGGCTGGCGGCGCAGCCGCAGCGCGCGCACGACGTAGTCCAGACCGGTGGCCACCGTCAGTACGACGGCGATGCCCATGACGATCTCGCTCGCGGTGGACCACCACGACAGTTGAACGTCCGCCAGGTACATGAAGATCGCGACGGTCTGCGCGAGCGTCTTGGCCTTGCCGCCGCGACTGGCAGGGATGACTCCGTGCTCGATGACCCAGAACCGCAGCAGCGTCACGCCGATCTCGCGCACGAGGATGATCCCCGTCACCCACCACGACAGGTCTCCGAGCACCGACAGTCCGATGAGTGCCACGCCCGTCAGGGCCTTGTCGGCGATCGGATCGGCGACCTTGCCGAAGGTCGTGACCAGGCCATAGCGCCGAGCTATCGCACCGTCCATCAGGTCCGTCACGGACGCGAGCACGAAGACGATCGCGGCCGCGTCGCGAGCGGTTCCGCGCGTCCCGTCGTCGACAAACAGGAGCACCGCCAGCAGTGGCACGCACAGCACCCGAAGCACGGTCAGGGCATTCGGCAGGTTGACCAGCGGGGCATTGCCGACCGGATCAGCGGCTCGATCCGGAATGGGAGGCTTCACGAACCGGTCCCGACCAGCTCGGCGAGGAGATCGACACCGTCAACGTCCACGACGATCGCACTGACGAGGTCGCCCACCGCCACCGCGGCACCGCCGACGTCAACCGAGGTGGCGCCGTCGTCGGGGCCTTGATGCCCAGCGCGTCCCACAGCAACCAGGCGGCCATCGGTCCCGCTGTCGAGCGACTCGACCAGGACGTGGACGGTCTCGCCGATGCGGTCTTCGGCGCGCTGCGCCATCACCTCGTCGACCAGGGCGGTGACGGTCTCGACGCGTGCCCGGACGACGTCCTCGTCGACCTTGCCGGGCATCGTCTCGGCCTCGGTGCCCTCCTCGTCGCTGTACCCGAAAACGCCCACTGCATCCAGGCGGGCCTGCTCGAGGAAGGACAGCAGCTCCGCGAACTCCTCGTCGGTCTCGCCGGGAAACCCGACGATGACGTTGCTTCGGATCCCGGCCCGGGGGTCCAGCTCGCGGATCTTCGCGATCAGCCCGAGGAACGCCTCGGTGCTGCCGAAGCGTCGCATTCGGCGCAGGACGGTGGCGCTCGCGTGCTGGAACGACAGGTCGTAGTAGGGGGCGACCACATCGACGGAGGCGATCGCCTTCAGCAGATCCGGTCGTACCTCAGCCGGCTGCAGATAGGCCACGCGCACGCGTCGAATCAGCGTGTCGGCGGCGATGCGCGGCAGGAGCGCCTCGAGCAGGCGCAGATCACCGAGGTCCTTGCCGTATGACGTGGAGTTCTCGCTGACGAGGACCACCTCGCGTACACCCTGCTCCTCCAGCCATGCGATCTCGGACACCACATCGAGGGGCGGCCGGGACACGAACGAGCCGCGGAAGGACGGGATCGCGCAGAACGTGCATCGCCGGTCGCACCCGGACGCAAGCTTGACCGGCGCCACCGGGCTCCCGTCGAGACGACGGCGCAGCACGGGCGGCGCCCAGCCGGGACCGACGGCGTCGTCCGCGGACCCGTGCCCGGGCACGGACTGCGCCGCCCCCGGACGGTCGACCGGGGAGATCGGCAGCAGATGCCGGCGATCGGTGGGTGCGTGGGGCACATGCCGCTCGCCCGCCACGATGCCTCGGAGGGTGTCGGCGATGTCGGGGTAGTCATCGAAGCCGAGGACGGCATCTGCCTCAGGCAGCGACTCGGCGAGATCGCGCCCGTAGCGCTCGGCCATGCAGCCGACGGCCACGACCGCGCGCGGACCGGACGCATCGTCCTTGAGGTCGGCGGCCGCCAGCAGGGCGTCGATCGAGTCCTTCTTGGCGACGTCGACGAATCCGCACGTGTTCACGAGCACGGCATCGGCCTGCTCGGGGTCATCGACGAGCGTCCAGCCGCCCAGGGCAAGCCGGGCAGCCAACTCCTCGGAGTCGACCTCGTTGCGAGCGCACCCCAGCGTGACCAGGGCCACCGTGGACGGGGTCGGGTTGCTGTCGGCGGGCACCGTCCAAGACTACGGACCGAATCAGTCCAGCGGACGCTCGCCCATCCCGCGGTCGAACTCATCGACGAGGTCGTCGGGGTCCAGGCCCAGGACGGGGGCCATGGCGCGCAGCTGTCCACGGGCGTATACCCGGCCACCGCAGTGGCTGAAGTCGTCATCCTCCATGGCTGCGAGGATCGATGCCCGGAGCTTGGTGACGTGTGCCAGATCGTCCAGAGACATGCCCCGGGAGACGCGGGCCTGATTCAGCATCTGGCCGACCGTCATCGCACCTCCATGGGCCATCGCAAGCGGAACTTCATCATCGTATGCCGGGCTCCGCCGTAGCGGCAGCGGGTCAGTCTGATTCGCCGCGGATCAGGAGCAGGAGACCGGGCAGGTCATCCGGCTTGACCAGGACATCGCGCGCCTTGGAGCCCTCGCTCGGACCGACGACGCCGCGCGTCTCCATCAGGTCCATGAGCCGCCCGGCCTTCGCGAACCCGACGCGCAGCTTGCGCTGCAGCATCGAGGTCGAGCCGAACTGCGTCGTGACGACCAGCTCGACGGCCTGCAGAAGCAGGTCGAGGTCGTCGCCCACCTCGGAGTCGACCTCGCGCGTCGATGCCGCGTGGGCCGTCACCTCGGGTACGTACTCCGTCTCGCCTTGAGCCTTGCAGTGCGCGACAACCGCCCTGATCTCCGTCTCGCTGACGAAGGCGCCCTGGATGCGCATGGCCTTGTTCGCACCCATGGGAAGGAACAGGCCATCACCCTGGCCGACCAGCTTCTCCGCCCCGGCCTGGTCGAGGATCACGCGGCTGTCGGCCAGGCTGGACGTGGCGAACGCCAGCCGGCTGGGCACGTTGGCCTTGATCAGGCCGGTCACCACGTCGACGCTGGGCCGCTGGGTCGCGAGGACCAGGTGGATGCCCGCGGCTCGCGCCAGCTGCGTGATGCGGACGATCGCGTCCTCCACGTCGCGGGGTGCGACCATCATCAGGTCGGCCAGTTCATCGACCACGACGAGCAGGTACGGGTACGGCTCGACCACTCGCTCACTGCCCGGCAGCGGCTTGACCTTGCCCGCCTGAACGGCCTTGTTGAACTGGTCGATGTGGCGGAAGCCGAAGTGCGCCAGATCGTCGTACCGTCGGTCCATCTCCTTGACGACCCATTGGAGAGCGTCGGCCGCCTTCTTCGGATTCGTGATGATCGGGGTGATGAGGTGGGGAACCCCTTCGTACGCAGCGAGTTCCACCCGCGTCGGGTCGACCAGGATCAGGCGCACCTCGTCCGGGGTCGAGCGCATGAGGATCGACGTGATGAGGCTGTTGATGCAGCTCGACTTGCCGGCACCGGTCGCTCCCGCGACGAGGAGGTGCGGCATGCGAGCCAGGTTCGCCACCACAAAGCTGCCCTCGACATCCTTGCCCAGGGCTGCCGCGAGCGGATGATGGTCGTTGGTGGCGGCCGGGCTGTTGAGCACGTCGCCCAGCGCGACGAGCTCGCGGTCGGTGTTGGGGATCTCGACGCCGATGGCCTTCTTGCCAGGAATCGGGCTGAGGATCCGCACGTCCGCGCTCGCCACGGCGTACGCGATGTTCTTGCTCAGCGCGGTGACCCGCTCGACCTTGACGCTAGGGCCGAGCTCGATCTCGTATCGCGTGACCGTCGGCCCGCGCATGAATCCGGTGACCTGTGCGTCGATCGCGAACTGCTCCATGACCTCGGTGAGGGCGGCGACCACGTGCTCGTTGGCCCGCGTTGCCGTGCGGTGCGCCGGACCGGTCTTGAGCAGGTCTGCCTTCGGCAGGACGTAGGTGGCGCGCTTGGGCAGGACCAGTTGCTGGGGCGCCTTGGCCTGCTTGGCGGCGGCGGGCTTGGCGATCACGACCGTCTCGTGGCGTGCCGGGTGCCCGATGATGTGCTGCTCGGTCGGCATCGAGCCAGTCGTCGGCCGGGCCGCGCCCACGTCGAGGCCGGCCATCAGGATCGCCGCCGGGCGCTCCTCGTCGTCCAGCAGTCCGTGCACCCCGGTGTCGTAGGAGTGCACCTCGAAGTCGTCGTCCAGGCCATCGGTGAGCAGGTCCACCGGACCGGTCGACATCGCGAAGGGCTGCGCGACGAGATCGGCGTCCTCGTCGACGGGTTCCGTGCCGCGGGGCGACTTGTCCTTGCGACGGTGCCGCAGCCCGGAGGCCCCGGACACGATCCCGCGGAACGCCGCTGTCAGGTACGTCTTGACCTTGGCCAGCGAGGTCGCGGTCAGGACGAGCACGCCGAACACCACGAGCAGCACGAGCAGGACGCCGGCGACGATCGGCCCGACGGCCGCGACCACGGGGGCCGTCGCCAGCCAGCCGATGACCCCGCCGCCCGATGCCATCGCATCCGCGCCGTCACTGGGAGTCGGGGCGCCCTGGGTCAGATGCCACAGGCCCACGAGGCCGACCACCAAGGCACTGCCCCCGATGGCCAGTCGGCCGGTCGTGGCCGTCTGGTCCGGATGCCGGAGGAAGCGCCACGCGAGCGCGAACAGGACGATCGGCGTGACCCACGCCAGCGAGCCGAAGAGCGCGGTCATGACCGTGCTGGCCCACGAGACGAACCAGCCGTCGACCCCGAACCAGGTCGCCGCGATGAGGATGACGGCTCCCGCCACCAGCGTCAGGCCCAGGCCGTCCCGGCGGTGCGCAGGGTCGAGGTCACGGGCACTGCGCCCGACGGCACGCGAGAGAGCCCCCACCCCGTGCGCCACGGCCAGCCACACGAAGGCGATCGCCCGTCCGACGGCCCGCACGAAGCGGACGACGGGACCGGGACCGGCCGGGCGCCGGGGGGCCGACGGCCTCCGCGGGGCGGGCTGGCGACGGGGAGCGCGGGCGGACGGACGAGGACGCCGGGGGGTCGCACTGCGTGCGGGGCGCGCCGGGGAAGACGTGCGGGAAGCCATGATGCGAGCGTAGCGGTCGAGTACCACCAGCAACGGCAGTCACACGCGTCACGCCCTGACCGCGTGTCGGAAGGGGCGAGAATGCGGCTGACTCCCCACTGTTCACGGGGCCGCCGCTGCGGGGCTCGATTCGCTCACTCCTCGCGATGGCCGATTAGGCCTCGACGACCACAGGGATGATCATCGGCCGCCTCCGGTGCGTGGTGTTGATCCACTTGCCCACTGTGCGTCGAATCCGCTGCTGCAGCTCGTAGG
>Ga0302322_100004992_pt1 | contig 11604 bp, 8 predicted proteins | sample Fen_T0_2_FD_203757 | JGI IMG/M metagenome (GOLD analysis project Ga0302322, IMG submission 203757) | Peat permafrost microbial communities from Stordalen Mire near Abisko, Sweden - Fen_T0_2 | ecosystem: Environmental > Terrestrial > Soil > Wetlands > Permafrost | place: Sweden: Abisko... | reverse complement strand
CTCACCGACCCCGTGGCCCAGGGCTTCCACTACAACGACTTCCACAGCCTCTTGCTCGGAGTCCTTCTTGACGAGGGCCTGGCGCGGTCCGGATGGAAACCCTCGGGGCCGGTGGCCGAACCCGTGGCCGCGTGGGTTTGGGAACGGCTGCTCGTCCCCTTGGGTATGGAGTACCCCGGTCGGTTCGTCGTCGACTCGGCCCGGCATCGGTTCCCGAAAACCGAGTCGGGTCTGTGCCTGGCCGCCGACGACGTGGCCAGGGTGGGCCTGCTGGTGATGAACCACGGCGAGTGGAACGGGCGGCCCATCGTCCCTCCTAGCTGGATCGAGGCCTCCACCGACCCAGACAACGGCTGGACAGGACCGGCCTCGTTCCACCGGTATCAGGGTCTGGCCTGGGGACCTTGGTTATCCACAGGCCGAGGGTACTACGGCTGGCACTGGTGGGGCCGCCACGAGGACGGCGCAGAGAACACCATCTTCGCCATGGGCATCCACGGACAAATCTTGCTGATCAGTCCCCGGCACCGGGCCGTCGTGGTGAGGCTTGCCGACCGCTGGGCCCTGAAGGACTGGTGGCCCGAGGTCATCCTTGAAGGGTTGGAAAGCGGCTCCCTCTGACCAGGCCCCAGAGAAACCCGCCGCTGGGCGAAACGAAAGCCCCCTCGGAACTGGGCTACGGATCGGGTTTTTGGCTAAATCGAGGGTTGCCGAGACCCGCAGGTTTCCTTCCGGACCTTGCGTTCAGCGTGTAGGCCGAGGACTCGAGGTAACCCGAGATGACGCCAAAAGCTGGGCGATCTCCTGATCGCCGCGATCCTACCCCTACCCCCAGGCAACCTTCACCCCCGGGTACTGGGCCACCAGAGGGTCCCGGGTCAAGACGGTCAATTTTTCGACCAACGACTGGGCCACCAGCAATCTGTCGAACGGATCCCGGTGAAGGGGTGGCAGTTGATCGAGTCTCCAAGTGTGTTCCAACGTGACCGGCAAAACTTCCCAGCGATTGGCCACCAGTTCACGTTCAACGATTTTCCTCAGTGACTCTTCCAAAACCAATTTCCCCAGGCCCGCCTTGATCTGCGCCTCCCAAGACGAAACAGCGCTGAAAACAATGCGATTCGAAGCATCTCGAAGAAGGTTGAGCACCGCTGGGGGCAACTTTTCTGGTTCGAGGGCCCACCAGAGGAAGGTGTGGGTGTCAAGCAGGACGGCTGTCACTCGAAGCCCTTTAACACCTTCTCATCCAGAGGTTCGTCGAAGTCTTCGGCGACCTTTCCCTTTCCCGCCGATAACCCCGGAACCCGGATTCCGACCACAGCCTCCAGGGGTGTGAGCCTCAGCACAGCCTTCCCGTTCCGGGCAATAATGATGGACTCCCCGGCCAGAGCTCGGTCAACCAAACGTGAGAAATGAGTCTTAGCTTCGTGCATGTTGACTTGCATACACCAAAAGTAGACTAAGCTCTCGACTAAGTCAATGACGCCCTCACCTCTTTCGCCGCCTCCACTAAATTTTTCAGGCTCTCCTCCACCTCGGGCCAACCCCGGGTCTTCAGTCCGCAGTCGGGGTTCACCCAGAGCCGTTCTTTCGGGACGACCCCGGCCGCCTTTTTCAGCAAAACGACCATCTCGTCCTTGGTGGGAACCCGGGGCGAATGGATGTCCCAGACCCCGGGGCCGACGGCGTTGGGGTACTCGAACTTTCCGAAGTCGTCCAGCAAGACCATGTCGGACCGGCTCGTCTCGATGGTGATCACGTCGGCGTCCAGGGCTGCGATCTGAGGCAGGCAGGTCGAGAAGTCCGAGTAACACATGTGCGTGTGGATCTGGGTTTGGGGTTTCACGGCGGCCACGGTACGGTGGAAGGCATCGACGGCCCAGGACCAATACGCATCGTGGTCCTTTTGGCGGAGGGGGAGGCCCTCGCGGAACGCAGGTTCGTCCACCTGGATGATGCGGATCCCAGCCGCCTCGAGGTCGAGGACTTCCTTTTCCAGAGCAGCGGCCACCTGGAACGCCACCTCGGCCCGGGGCACGTCGTCCCTGACAAAACTCCACTGAACCATGGTCACGGGGCCGGTGAGCATGCCCTTCATGGGTTTGGCCGTCAGGCCCTGGGCGTAGGAGGCCCAGGCGACGGTCATCGCCCGGGGTCGGGAAACATCACCGTGGATGATCGGCGGTTTGACACACCGGCTTCCGTAGCTCTGCACCCAGCCATACTTGGTAAACGCATATCCTTCCAGCAGTTCGCCGAAGGCCTCGACCATGTCGTTGCGCTCGAATTCCCCGTGGACCAACACATCGAGGCCGATGTCATCCTGCCACTTCACGCACCGAGCGATCTCCTCCTTGAGCCTGCGCTCGTAGGCGGCGGTGTCGAGGGTGCCCTTCTTCCACGAGGCCCGGAGGGCTCTCACTTCGGCCGTCTGCGGGAAGGACCCGATGGTCGTCGTCGGCCAGGACGGCAACCCCAAGGCCGAAGCCTGGACAGTCGCCCGGGCCCCAAAGGCAGGAAGGCGCCGCCGGGGGGCCACGCCCGATGCACTGGGACGAGGGTCAAGGGGAGCGGCTTCAGGGAGGGCCAGGGACAAGGCCTTCACCTCGGCCAGTTTTTGAACCGCGAAGGTGAGCCGCCCCCGGAGCGCCGGTGTCAGTTCGGTCTCCAGATCTAGGTCTACGGGCACGTGGAGAAGGGAGCAGCTCGAAGCCACCCAGGCGTCGGGGCGACCGTCGAACCCCGCCAGTCGGGCCGCTACCTGGCCCGAGGTCAGAGCCCAGACGTTGCGCCCGTCGACGAGGCCCAGGGAGACGATGCGGTCCTGGGGGATGGTCCAGCCCGCCAGTTGGCCTGCACCCCTGACTAGGTCGAGGTGGAGGCCGTCGACGGCCAACGCGTCGATCACGGCCTTGCGGTGGTCGACGGCGCCGAAGTAGGTGGCCAACAGGATTTGGGGGAGGGACGGATCCCGGGAACCGTAGACGGCGCCGAGGGCGGCGTCGACAGCGGGGTCAGAATCCAGGGCGAGGATGGGTTCATCCACCTGCACCCACTCCACGCCCCGGGCCTTCAATCCGGCCAAGATCCGCCGGAAGGCCGCCGTCACCCCAGGAAGGGCGTCCCAAACGGTTCCCGACCCCGTCCATTTCGCGAAGGCCAGCAGGGTCACGGGTCCCAGGACCACGGCCTTGAGCTCACCGGCGGCGTACCCATCGGCCAGGGCCTCGTCGACCTCGGCGAGTAAATCCTGGCCGCCGCCGGACCAGGACGTCGAAGCGTCGAGCTCGGGAACCAAGTAGTGATAGTTGGTATCGAACCACTTGGTCATGTCCCAGGGCTTGCTTTGGGCGTCTCCTCGGGCCAGCCTGAATTGCCCCGTCAGCGACCGGGAACCCGAGTACCTCAGGAAGTTCGCGAGCACGTGGTCGTAAAAGGCGAAATCGCCGACGGTGATCCAGTCCAGGCCTGCGTCGCGCTGACGGGCTCGGTTTTCGGCACGCATCGTTCGGGCGACGGCTTCCAGACCCTCTTCGGTCAGGGCACCCTTCCAATACGCCTCGAGGGCGGACTTCAGTTCCCGGCGGGCGCCCATGCGCGGCAACCCCAAAATGTGGCTCTTCATGACTGGAAGGATAAGGAAAAGCACTGTATGATCCAAACGAAACTTTTTCACGGTCTGAATGAAACAGTTTCATGGAGGCACCAGTGAACTCTCCTCTGGAACTCAGACATCTGCGGACCCTCAGGGCCCTCAAGGCCACGGGGAGCCTGACCCGGGCGGCCGAGTTGATGAATCTGACCCAGTCTGCCCTGAGCCATCAGTTGAAGGTCGTCGAGGACTGGGCCGCCTCGCCGCTGTTTGCCCGCAAAACTGTGCCCCTGGTGTTCAGCCCGGCAGGCGAGAGGTTGTTGGCCCTAGCCGACCAGGTTCTTCCCCCTGTGGAGGCCGCCCAGCGCGACCTCATCCGGTTGGCCGATGGTCAGGCAGGTTCGTTGCGCATTGCTGTCGAATGCCACACCTGTTTCGATTGGTTGCTGCCGGCACTCTCGAAGTTCCGGCCCCGGTGGCCCGAGGTAGACTTCGACTTCGCCACGGGGTTCCACGCCCGGCCTACCCAACTCGTCCTCGAAGGCAAGGCCGACCTAGCGATTTTGGGCGAGGCCACGCCGGTACCGGGGCTGACGCTCTTTCCTCTTTTCCGATGCGGCATTGTGGCCGTCATGGCGGCCGACCACCCCCTGGCGGCGAAACCCTGGTTGGAGGCCGCCGATTTCGCCGGCGAGACGCTGATCACCTACCCCATCCCCGACGACATGCTCGACGTTGTGAGGAAGGTCCTCATTCCCGCAGGGATCGCACCCCCTCGAAGGACCAGCGAACTCACGAACGCCATCTTGCAGCTGGTCGCCGCCCGAAAAGGCCTCGCGGCCCTCCCCGTCTGGGTGGTCCACAGCTACGTCGACCACCACGGCCTGGCCCTGAGGCCCATCACGGCCCAAGGCCTGACAGGCGAACTCTACGCCGCCGTGATCGACGACAGGGCGGGCCTACCGTACTTCGCCGACTTCACGGCCATCATCCGAGAGACCTGCTACCTGACGCTCCCCGGGGTTGAGTTGCTGTGATCGCCGCCTGAACTGAGCTGGGCCTCGAGGTCAAAGACCAGGCTCTTGAGGTTCAGCCTCTCGTTGAGAAGTTGGATTTGGGCCGACTGGTAGCTCAACTCGGCGGCCTGGAGGTCCAACAATCGCCCCTTCCCCAGCTGGTAGTTCGCGTTCGTCAGCTCCAGGGCCCGGCGGGTGGCCGACTCCGACCGCTTCAGGTTTTCGAGCTTTTGGTACGAGGTCTGGATGGACCTCTCCCGGCTCTTCAAGTCCTCGAGGCCATTCCTCCGGGTCTGGTCGAGCCCCTCCCGGGCCAGGGCCAACCTATCGGTCAGTTCGGCCCGATTCACCCAGAAGCTCGACCCCGGGATGAGGCCTTCGAGGTTCACGAGCAGCGTCAATGAGAGTGCGCCCTTTGACTGGGACCAATTGCTGAGGTTTCCCAGATCCTTGCCCTGGGGACCGTTGAGGTTGGGATCGGCGGTGTACCCGAAGACGAGGCTGGGGAGCCGGCTCAGGTCCTGCAGGTTGAGGTTGGACTCCAAAGACTTGACCACCCCGCTTTGGGCCATGGCATCGAGCCTCAAGGGGGCGAGCTGTTCGGCGGTTGGCAGGTTGGCGTCCCCTTCGTCCAACGATCCCACAAGTTCCAGGCTCTCGTCGGGGTTCACCCCGAGGATTTGCTGAAACGTCACCAGGTTGTTCGTGTAGGTCGTCAACAATTCCTGCAGCTGGGGCCTCAGCCCCTCCACGTCCACTTGGTTTTGAATGTAGGTCAGCTCCGATTGCTGGCCCAGATGGTACGAGACCTCCGACTGACGAAACCTCTCCTCGGAGTTGGCCAATCGTGTTTGGGTCAGTTCGATGGTCTTCTTTTGTAAAACGAGCTGATAAAAGAACTTCTTCACCGAGGCGACCAGGGAACGCTGGGTCTGTTCCCGGGAAGTCAGAGCGTTTTGGTAGTCGACGTCGATCTTCTGAAGTTGCCCGATGATCACCGGGCTGAAGATTTCTTGCACGGTCAGATTCAGGCTCAGGTTCTGCCGGTCCGGGGTGAAGTAGACCCCCGAACCCCCGCCCACCGCGACGAGGGTGGGACTGGGGGTCTGGTTGAGCTGGGATGCGGTGGAAGACACCGACACGGTGGGAAACAGGACGTTGAAGGAAAAGTCCTTCGCCCGCTTTTTCAGTGCAGCGTCCAGAACGGAGGTCTTGACGGTCAGGTTGTGGCCCAGGACGGCGTCGACGGCCTGGTCGATGGTCATCGACGCCGGCCCGGCGACCAAGGGTGCCGACCATCCTATCAGGGCCACGAGACTAGCAATTCCTACTTTGGATTTCATTCTTCCTCTCCTACAGCGCGGGGTCGCACGAACCGCGACCTGAGTTTTTCGATGGAGGCAAAAGCCACAGGAACCAGGAGGAGGGTGAGGAACAGCCCGACGAAGAGCCCCCCGATCAACACGCTTCCCATCGCCTGCTTCAATTCCCCCGACGAGCCCAGGCCCAGGGCCACGGGAAGCATACCGAAGATCATCGCCGTGGTGGTCATGACGATGGGCCGTATCCGCGTTCGGACGGCCTCGAGGAGAGCCTCGTTCAGGGGGAGCTCGCGCATGTTCTTCAAGGTCCTGTCCACGAGGAGGATGGCGTTTTTTGCCGCCAAGCCGAGGAGGAGAAGGATGGCCATGATGGAGAACAGGTTGAGGGTCTGGTGCATGACGGCCAGGGCCAACAGACCTCCGATCACGGCGAAGGGAAGGGAGAAAATCACCGCCAGGGGATAGGCCGTCGAATCGAAGAGGATGGCCATGATGCAGTAAATCAACAGAACGGAAAGGATGAGGGACAGGCCGAGGCTGCTGAAGGAGTCGGCTTGGTTTTCAAGGTTGCCCGAGGCACTGACCGTCACCCCAGGCAGGGTGGCCGAGTCGGCCTTGGCCCGGACCTCGGTGTTGATGTCGCCGCTGGCCCGGCCAATGGCCTGGGCCGTGAGCGTGATCGAACTCTCCCGGCCGTACCGGGTCAAGACGTTGGGCCCCAACGCGCTTTTGATGGTGGCAAACTGGCCCAGTTTGATGTGCTCCCCCTTGTTGTTGACGAAACTCATGTCGGCCAGTTGGGCCGTTCCCGTTCGGTCAAAGGAGTCGAGGAGGATTTTCATGGCAAAATCGTCGGCGCCTTGACGGAAGAGGATGTCGGCCGAATTGCCCGAAATCGCCGTTCGGAGGGACGCGCCGACCACATCCAGACTCAGGCCCAGGTCGGCCATCCTCGGGCGGTCGATGTCGACCTGCAGTTCCGGCTTGGAATTGCCCCCCGACAACCTGACTTCTCCCGTCCCCTGGACCGTCTTGACGATCTTGAGCCACTGGTTGGCGGTGGCGACCACGTCCTCCTCCTTGGTCCCCGAAATGATGTACGAAACGGCGGCGTTCGACGGACCCTCGACGATGCCTGCCTGGTCCACCTGCACCTTGACCCCGGGAATCCGGCTGATTTCCTCCTGGATCTCCTTTCCGACGTCGATCGACGATTTGGTCCGGCTGGATCGGTCCACCAGGTTCACGTTGATTTGGGACTTGTTGTCCACCGCACCTGTTTGATCGTAGCCGACCTTGGTGAACACCCGTTGGACTTCGGGTCGCTTGAACAGATTCTTCTCTATGCCCACGACGACACGGTTGTTCTCTTCCAGGGTCGCCCTGTCGGTCAATTCGATGCGGATGTTGAATTGGCCCCTGTCGATGGTCGGGGCAAATTCCGACCCGATCACCCCCGACCCCGCCAGGGCGAAGGCCCCGATCAGAAACACCAGCGACGAGAGCAGGGTGAGCTTCTTGTGGCCGAGGGTCCAGCTGACCATACCCTGAAACGCCAGGGAGAAACGGTCAAACCCCCTGTCGAAGGTGGCACCGAACCTGCCGAACGCCGAGGGTTTTTTCTCGGACTCGGGTTTTCCACCCAGCCGCGACGCCAACAAAGGGGCCAGGGTCATCGATACGAGCAAGCTGACGGCGGTGGCCAAGACGATGGTGAGTCCGAACTGTTTGAGGACACCGCCCACTGTTCCTCCGGCAAAGGAAACAGGAAGGAAGGCGACGACGATGACAAGAGTGATGGCAAAGGCCGCAAAGGCGATTTCCCTCGTCCCGAATCGGGCTGACTGAAAGGCGCTCTTGCCCAGGGCCCGGTGGCGGTGGATGTTTTCGATGACCACGATGGAGTCGTCGACCAGGATGCCGATGACCAGGGTCATGGCCGTCAGGCTCATGAGGTTGAGCGTGAAGTTGATCTGCCCCATGAGGAAGAGCGTGGTCAGCAGCGTCGTGGGGATGGCCATCATGATGATGAACGCGTTGCGCAGGTCATGAAGGAAGAAGAGGATCACGATGCCCACGAGGAAGATGGCCATGAGGATGTCGAACACCACGTCCCGGGCCGAATCGACGGTGAAGACCGAAGTGTCGTCGGCGATCTCAAACTTGATCTTCTGGTCCGCATACTCCTTTTCGATTTTCGCTAGCTCCTGTTTCACCCTCTTGCTGACCTCGACGGCGTTCGTGCCGTTTTGTTTGAGCACCTGGATGCCGATGGCCGTTTTCCCGTTGAGCCGGGCTATCGTCGTGGAATCGGCCAGGGTATCCTGAACGTCCGCCACGTCCTTGAGCCTGACCACTCCGAAATTCGGCGCGTTCACCAGGATGAGTTCCGAGACTTCCGCCAGACTTTTCAACTTTCCCACGATGCGGACCACGTACTGACCGTCGCTGTCCTTGAGGTTTCCTGCGGGGAAATCGAGGTTGGCGGCCTGAAGCTTGGCCAGCACAAGCAGGATGGGGATGCCGTAGTGCTCAAGACGGTCTTGAGCCAGGTTGATGCGGATTTCCCGGGAGTTGCCGCCGATGAGGGTCACCTGACCGACGCCGTTCTGTTGGCTCAACCGGGGTTTCACCGTGTCGGTGATGAACTGGTAGAACTCTCCCGTCGGCATGTTCGCCGTCGCCGCCAACTGGACGATGGGCTGATCATCGAAGGAAAAGCGGTTGATCACCGGGGTCTTGGCGTCGCTGGGGAGTTTGCTTTGGGCCGCGTTGACCTGACGCTGGACGTCCTGCAGAGCGGAATTGATATCGGCGTCGGCTTCGAAGGCAATGCTGATCAGCGACAGCGCCTCGAGGGACTGGGAGTTCAGGTGCTTGATCTTGGAAATTCCCGATACGGCGTCTTCCAAGTTCTTGGTGATCCCTGTCTGGACTTCCCGGGGAGAGGCGCCGGGATACACCGTAGTGATGGTCACCACGGGTATGGAAAACTCGGGCACCAGTTCGTACTTCATCGAGAAATAGGTTCCGATACCGACGATGGCCAAGAAGCCCAGGACAATGAAGACGGTGATGGGGCGCTTCAGGGGAAGGTCAAGAATTGTCATGCGTGGCTCCCATGACCTCGACCGAGGACCCCTCGTCAAGATTGTTCTGCCCGCTGATCACCACCTGGTCGTTCTTGTCCAGACCGCTGATCACCTCGATGTCGGTTCCAAAGTCACTCCCGGCCACGATGGCCCTCAACTGAGCCTTCCCGTCTGCCACCACGAAGACCTGGGGCTTCTGGAGAGACCCGACGATGCTGACCCGCGGTATGGTCCACAGCGACCGCTTCCCGAAGGAAATTCTCGCCGTTGCCAGCATGCCATCGTAGAGCGGGCTACCGGCGTCGTTTTTCAAGTCAATTTCCACGGGGAAAATCAGCGAAGACGAACTCTTGGGGCTAATGGCGAAAACCGATCCTGAGAAGGTCTTCCCGGGGTAGGGATTGGCTTCGATCGAAACCGACTGGCCCTTCTTCAACTTCAGAATGCTGTTTTCCGCGATGGACACCACCAATTTCAGCTGAGAGATGTCGATGACCCTGGCTACCGGAACCCCTGCGGAAAGCATGGTACCCACGGAAACATTTTTCTCGGTCACAATTCCCGACAAGGGCGACCTGACCCGGGTGTTTTCAAAGTCCTTTTTCACTGTGGTCAGCTGGGCGCTGGCGTTCACGTAGGCAAGTCTGCTGTCCTGCAGATCCGAGTCGGAGATCACTTTCTGAGTGAAGAGTTTCTGAGCCTTCTCCCAATCGGACTGGGCCTTGTCGTAATTGGCCTGGGACGAAACCATGTTGGCCTGTTTGACCTCGTCCTCCATTTGGGCCAGGATGTCGCCTTTTTGCACCCGCGATCCGGCGTCCACCGAAACGGCAATGACCTTGCCGCTGGTCTCGGCCACGACCTGGACCTCGTCCTTGGCGTGGACTTCACCGTTGACCGTCAAGACCTCTTCCTTGGTGGTCCATTGGGGCTGGCCTACGGCGACAGTGACCTTCACCCCCTCGCTGATCGGGAGAACCTCCTGATGTTTGGCGGGGGCGCAGCTCCCCAAGAGCGCCAGGGCTGTGAACGTGACCGACCAGCCAAGCGTTTTGAACAGAGACCTATTCTGATGACTCATGGTTCTTTCCTTTTCCTGAGTGAAATTTGAGTTGTTGTTTTCTTGGTTTGTTTTCTGAGATGGAAGCGGGGTTAGGGTCTCAATCCTTCGATCAAGATCTGGGTCATGTCTTCGATGGACCTTTGGCTCGATTTTCCCGAAAACGCATCGCTGCATTTTCGCAGCATGGGAGCGCCGAGGAAAATGTTGTTGTACAGGAGGGACAGGTCCATGAAATCGACTTTCCTCAAGAGGCCTTGTCGACTGAGTTCTTCGAACTTCGCAGCGATCATGCTGACCCATCTGTACGTCGCTTGGGAAACCTCGGCGAAGAATACGCTTTTGGAATCCATGTTCTCTTTCATGAGTTCGGAAAAGGTTTTTTCTGCCGTTAAGAGGGTCCGGCTGAAGGCTTCGTTCAATTCGGAAAAAAAGGAGTCCAGAGTGCTGAAGTCCTTTTTCAAGAGGAGTTCCAGTTTTTCAATTTCCAGACTCACGACCCGACCGATGACTTCCAAGAAGAGGCTCTCCTTGTTCTTGAAAATTCGGAAGATCGTGACCGAATTGACCCCGGCCCTTTCGGCGATCAATTTGGTGGTGGTCTCTTTGATCCCGTACTCCCACAAGAGTTCGGTCGTCGCTCGAAGGATCTTGTCCCGGGAATCCATGTCATGGTGTTTCATCGCGCTTTCCCCCGGCTCCCAATGCAAGTGCCCTCTTGCACGCTCAATATACTGATGGAATTCTCAGGATGCAAGAGACCTATTGCATTTCATCGATTTTTCACGAGGAGGGGATGAGGGACGGGGAATGAGGGACGGTTCATCCCCCGCCGAAAGTTCCTAGACCAACGCCGTCCTCAACCCTTCCTTCAGCGACTGAGGAGCCCGGCCTAGGAGGTGGGCGAGATCGCCGCTCACCGCTTCTAGGGTACCCGCGGCGATGCTCCCGTCAAGGGCCGTGACGAAGTCGGCGACACCCTCGGGAAGTCCGAATCCCAGCAACGCCTTCTTTCGGTCGGCCGGTGTTTGACTATGGTAGCTCACAGGCTTTCCCAGCAGTTCTCCCGCCGTCTTGGCCAGCTCTTCGTAGTCCCAGGCCGAGGCGCCCGTGAGTTCATAGACCTTGCCCGAATGGCCCTCACCGACGAGGACCCGGGCCCCGGCTTCTGCGAAGTCCGAGCGGGTGGCCGAGGCGACTTTCCCCTTCCCGGCGGCGGCGAAGATGCCACCCGAGGCCCGGGCATTCTTCACGTCGTCGAGGTAGTTTTCCGTGTACCAGTTGTGCCGAAGCAGGACAAAGGGAAGCCCCGACTGCCGCAGGTAAGCTTCGGTGGCTTTGTGGTCAGGGGCCAAGGGATTGGTCGAGGTGTCGGCTCGGCTGATGCTGGTGTAGACCACGAGCTTGACCCCGGCGGCCTTCGCGGCATCGATCACCGCTTGGTGCTGGGGCAGGCGTTTGCCGGGGTCGCTGGCCGAAACAAGAAGAAGCCTGTCGACGCCCTTCAGGGCTGCGTTCAGCG
>Ga0302322_100004989_pt1 | contig 11606 bp, 10 predicted proteins | sample Fen_T0_2_FD_203757 | JGI IMG/M metagenome (GOLD analysis project Ga0302322, IMG submission 203757) | Peat permafrost microbial communities from Stordalen Mire near Abisko, Sweden - Fen_T0_2 | ecosystem: Environmental > Terrestrial > Soil > Wetlands > Permafrost | place: Sweden: Abisko... | reverse complement strand
GAGGTCAAGCATGCGGGACTGTTCGGCGCGACTGGCGTGGCCAGTCACGTGTAAGTCCGGATCGCTGTGGCGCGTGTGAACCTGCGATCCGAGCCGCAGCAAATCGCATACGATGTCGTGCACTGGCCGCTCGTTGCCTGGGATCACGCGACTCGAGAACAAGACCGTGTCGCCCGGTTCGACCTCGACCCAACGATGTTTGCCTTTGGCGAGACGATACATCGACGATGTGCGTTCGGCCTGCGTGCCACCGACGAGCGCGAGCACCTGATTGCGCGGATAGTCACGCAGCTGTTCGGGCGAAATCTGCAGATCGCTCGGCCATTTGAGGCGCCCGATGTCGTGACCGACCTGGGCCTGAGTCTGCAGGCTGCGACCGAGGAGGCAGAGCTTGCGATTGGCCCGTCGCGCGAGTTCGCCAAGTGCGGAAAGGCGCTGCAAATTGCTGGCAAATAGGCCGACAAACACCCGGTGCTCGGCGCCCTTGACCAATCGCTCGAGGGCCAGGCTAACTGCACGCTCAGAGCCAGAGCGATCGGCAACGTCGACGTTCGTGCTGTCACTCAGTAACAGATCGACGCCCTCGTCGCCGATGGCTTCGAGTCGCGATTCGTCAGTGGGCTCGCCATACGGAGGATCCGGATCGAAGTCGAAATCTCCCGAGTGGAGCAGCGTGCCGGCTGAACTTCGTACACAAAGTGCGCTGGCTTCAACGATCGAGTGCGCCACGCGGATGGGCTCGACCTCGAAGGGACCGAGCCGGTACCGTTTGCCCACTGCCGCTACGCGCAAATCAGCGGCGGCACTGTCGAACCCGTGCTCGTCGAGTCTGCGCCGCACGAGCCCGAGCGCATGACTTGGGCCATATATCGGAGGGGTCAAGCTCGACAGCAGGTACGGAATTGCCCCGATGTGGTCTTCATGTCCGTGCGTCACGAACACGCCCACGATGCGTTGCGCTGCCGCTTCGAGGTAGCGGAAATCGGGACGGATCACGTCGATGCCGCGATCTTCGGCTGGAAACGACGTACCGCAATCCACGACGAGAATACCGTCGGGGTGTTCGAGCGCGAGGCAGTTCATGCCAATCTCGCCTAGGCCACCCAGGGGAACGATACGCAACTCAGATGAACCAAGAACTGAAGACACTGGCGAGGGTGCCTACTAGCCGGTTCCCTGCGACTTCGCTAGCTGGGGCGGCCACGCCATGGGTCCAGCGCCGACAAGCGGCACCAAGGTCCGTTGGCCGAAGCTGGCATCATGGACGCTGGGTCGGTCACGGGCTAGGCCTATGTCGTCGCATGAATCCGTCGCGTGTAGTATCCCCCGGTGAAGCGTCGTCCTTGATCGAGCGCGGCTACCAGTATCTGGACGTGCGCAGTGAGGCGGAATTCGAAGCAGGGCATCCTCCAGGCGCATTCAACGTGCCACTTTTACGCGCTGGTGAAGGCGGGCTCGAGTCCAACGCAGACTTCGTTTCAGTCGTGACCGCGGTATTTTCGACATCTCAACCGCTGCTCGTTGGCTGCAAATCTGGCGGGCGCTCGCGGCGCGCGATCGAGATGTTGGAAGCAGCAGGCTTCGTCGACCTCGCTGACCTTGGAGCAGGGTGGGACGGCAAGCGCGACGCCTTTGGTCGGCTTCAACCCGGTTGGAGTCGTGCTGGGCTGCCAGTTGAGTGCGGCCAACCTCACGGCCGCGCCTACGCCGACTTGAAGAATCGGAAGGCGACGTAGTTTATCTGCCTCGGAGTCGATGACTCGACAATTCGGAGCGGTCAGCGCCGCGGTTTGCCGCGCGACTGCGGTGCGTACAAAAGGCCAATCGACACGTTTGGCTTCTTGTCGTCAAGGACCACTTTGCGCGTGACGAACCCCGTGCGTGCCACCTCGACGGCAATGTGCTTGTCGTCTGGCACGTCGAACACGTAGGGGGGGCCAATAACGGCCACACCGTGCAAAATCACCTTGGCGTCAGTGGGTTTGACGTCAAGCGTCACGCGCGTGGTGCCTGGCAATGCAGCAGCAGAAGTGGGCGGGGCAGACAGGGCAGACGATGCCACGGCTTCGGTCGGGGCGGGATTGACCGCGGGCACGTCAGTCAACTTGTGAGGTGTCGCTGGAGCAACCGCGGACACCGTTGGCGCCAGATTGGTCGTGTCACTGGCCGCGCCACTCGATACTGAACCGTTACGACGTCCCACTATCGTGGCTGCGACGACCCCAACCAAACCAATGCAGAGCGCAATAGCTGCAATCCTGCGCCGCTTGCTGGCATTCGCGCCAGCGGGAACCGGCTGCGTCAAACTCGTACCGATGGCGATCGGCAAGCTTTTACTTGGCTTCTCACGCGCGGGTGCGAGCGTCTCGCGCGGCACTGCTGCAGGTGGCGGAATAACTAGGGAAGCGACGGCGTCGCTCTCGCTCAGCGGCGCAAGATCTTCGGCAAGCGCAAAGGGCTCGATTCGGGTCACGCTGTCGAGCGCGATTTGCGACGGGTGGCTAGGCGGTGGCTCTGGAATGTCCCAAGCCGCGTCGCTCGGCTCGGCGTCGCCAGCGTGAATGACCATGGCTGGTCTGAACTGGGCAGGGTTTCTGGCACTCGGACGAAAGCTTGGTGGCGCTGGCCTCAAACTCGAGCGTCGAACTTGGGGCCGATTTTGGCTCACCGGGGCAGAGGTTGGTGCTGACTCCAATGCCGCGTGGTTCTCCGTCGCCGGTTCGCCGCCTTCGGCGCCCGGGCTCGAGATGGATTCATCCGCAAGCGGAGGCTTCGGGTCATCGAATTGTTCGGTATCTCCCATCGATGCTTCTTGGGGTTAAACAGGCTCGGTGCTTGGTAGGCCTGGTCGTCTGGAGAGCCGCGTCGCTTATAGCTGCCGGTCAACCTGCGCCATTGTATCGTCGGACGCAAGCTTCCGCGCCGCACGCGGCAAGACTTGATCGGGACCATGCCGCCGCTTGTGGATTTTTTGGTTTATACGGCACCCAAACGGATGGGAGTCCAGAACCAATTGCTAGCGAGAGGTACCGGACCGATTGCCCGATGCAGGGGGCGTCACGGCGCGCTTGCCGGGAGCTGGGAGATTGTCTGGGTCGGCGCGGCAGGCAAGACTCGTTGGTAGTCCGTGGCGCTCTGTTCAATCAACGCAAGATCGCGCGAGGCCCGCGCAGCTTCAGCGTCAAGCGTTGCCGTAAACAGCGTGAGGCCCCAAATGCCATTTTCCCTGCGGCGGAAGGCGTAACGCGTTCCCCGCGCGGTCACGATCGTGGCTCGGTCGCCGTTGATCTCACTTCTGACAATGCCAGACAAATCACGCCGCAATCGATCGAGCCATCCGCGCTCGCGAGCGTAAATGGCGAATACGTCGCCACCGTCTGGCGCATTGGCAAACGAGCGATAGCTTTCGGACGCTTTGGCGCGAACGCCTTTCGACGCATGTCGCGGATCGTGTAGCAAGCGTGCTGGGCTCGAGTCTCGAGGTAGGCGAAGGCGCGTTCGGGTGCGTCGCGATTCACCGCCGTGACCACGCGAAGATAGGCACCTTCAGGTGTGTGGTCGCTGGGAAATCGCAACCAGGCCCAGGCCGCATAAAGCAGCGGCAGAGCGACGATCAATGCAGCCAGGATCAAGAGCAATCGGCGCGACAAGGTCCGCACCTTACCACGTGGTTTGGCCCACGCCGCCCGAGCCTGCTCGGACGAAAAGGTTGCACTCTTGCCTCGATTCCGCTACCGACCGGGCATCGTGTGGTTCGAGCAGCGAGTTTCAGTCATCGTTCCTTGCTACCGTGAAGCCAAGCTCGTCGGTCGTACGCTCGCCCGTATTCCGAGTTGGGTCGACCAGATTCAGGTCATTGACGACGGCAGTGACGACGGCACGGCCGAGGCTATCCTCGCCCATGCGGATCCGCGCGTGCAGCTGATTTGCCATGCCGAGAACCGCGGTGTCGGCGCTGCGATCGTCACCGGCTATCGTTGCGCAATCGAGTCCGGCGCAGAGCTTATGGTCGTCATGGCTGGCGACAACCAGATGGATCCCGACGATCTTCCAAGGTTGCTCGAACCACTGGTCGAGGGCAGAGTCGATTACGCTAAGGGCAATCGATTCTTGCACGGTGAACGACGCAAGATGCCCTGGCTGCGTCGGCTGGGTGGCATAATTTTGTCGTTTGCGACCCGCTGGGCGACGGGGCTAACGATCAGTGACTCTCAATGTGGCTACACCGCGTTGCGCGCAAGTGCGGCGCTATTGCTGCCTTTGGCCGAACTTTGGCCGCGCTTCGGGTACCCGAACGATCTGCTCGGCATGCTCGCGGCTCGCGAATTGGCTGTTGCTGACGTTGCCGTTCGACCCGTGTATGCCGATGAGCGCAGCGGGATTCGGCCCTGGCACTTGTTAGTCGTGCTTTTCGTCATACTGCGGCGTAGGCTCATCGAGCGAGCTCCGCCACAGCTGAGTGGCGCTACCGTCGTGCAGAATGCCGAATAGCAGCGACCTATCCGACCCAGGGTATACGCCCAGCCGCAAGGACTTGGCCACGGTTTTGGACTGGTTGCTCAGTGGCGACGAGGCCACCGCTAAGCTCGCGGAAAGGGCCCTCGTGCGCGCTGGAATGACCAGTATCGAACTCGGGGTGGAGCGGCGCGTTGCGGCAAATGCCGAGCAGCGGGTGCGTTTGGCACGCCTCTTCGGGCGTTTGGCTCAGGGGATTTCCGACGCGCGGCTCGACGAGGCGTTGCTTGCCATGCTCACTGATCCACAAGCGCGAGTGGCACGCGTTGCGGCCGTCGCCATAGGCAAGCTTCCCCAAGCGCGGGCGCAGCAGTTCGGTGCCGAGGCTGCGCTTACCGAGCAGCTCGCTCGGCACACGGGCGCTGAACGTCGTGCCATTATTGAAGCTTTGGGCAAGATTGGCGGGGGCGCCGCTTTGACTGTGCTAGGTAACATCGTTGCGGAAAGTGAGCTTGAAACTCAGCTGCTCGAGCGTGCGAGGATGCGTCTCGGTCGGGCTCAGGTGGCAAAGAGTGATGCCGACACCATATTGCTCGATGTAGCCTTGGCTCGCCCCTGCACTGTGGCACTTTTTCACCGACGCGGCCTTTCCGAAATCATCGGGCGACAGCTACGCGGTTTAGGCAACACAGTGGTCACGGGTCAGGATTGCCGGCTGCTGCACCACTACGCCGGATCAATCGCGCGCTTGTTGCAGGCGCGCAGCCTCTTAGTGCCGGCCATCGTCGTCGAGATTGTTCGGCCTCGCGACGAATCTAGTTGGGCCACGGCCGTCGTCGATGCCATCACCCAAAACTGGGTGCTCGACCTCCTCGAACGGACCACCTCGACCCGACCGCGCTTGCGTTTCACGTTACCGCGGGAAGGCCATCAACGCGCCCTGCTCTGGGGGATTTCTGAACAGTTAGCTCAGCGCACCAGTCGTATTGACGCGAACCCCAAAGCAGCCTTGTGGGAAGTGCAGCTTGAGCGCGGTCGCGACGCGCAGTTGTTACTCATTCCGAAACACTTTGACGACCCCAGGTTCGGCTATCGTGTGCGTGAGATCAGTGGTGCGTCTCATCCAACAATTGCCGCCGCCTTGGCCGACCTGCTTGAGCCCACGGAACGCGACGTCATCTGGGATCCGTTCGTGGGCAGCGGCCTTGAGCTCATCGAGTGCGCAAGGCTTGGACGCTACCGAGAATTGATCGGCACAGATAACAATGCGCGCTCACTCGAGGCTGCGGCAGCCAATGTTCAATCAGCCAAGATCGAACGAGTTCGGTTGCTCAATGCTGATGCGCGAACCGCTCGGCTCAACGGTGTGACGGCGATTATCACCAATCCGCCGCTCGGCATTCGGCACCAACGCGACGGGCAGCTCGGACCATTGTTGCTCGATTTCTTGACGAATGCACGGGCATCGCTCGGAGCTGCGGGGCGCCTGGTCTGGCTTTCTCCGCTTCCGCAGCAAACCGCTCGCCATGCCCATTCGCTTGGCTTTGCCGTGGAGCGGTTGGGGCCAGTCGACGTCGGCGGGCTTTCGCCCGAACTGCAGGTGCTAAGATTGGCACGGTCTCGGTAGGCAAACATGGCGCCTTTGACCTTCAAGTCACGACCCAAGATGCATTCTTGGTCGCCACCGCTTCCCCCCAAACCCAAGCGCAGCAGATTCTATGTCTGGGCAGTGCTCGGTTGGTTTGGTGCGACGGCTGTGAGCTACCTTTGGCTTTCGGGTAACCGCGACGAGGCCAACTCCGCGGTTACGCCGCCAAACCCTGTTGACGGGGCGCTGGTCCCGCCTGCGCTCGAGGTGTCAATGCAACGGGTCGACGCACGAGTCGCAGTGCCGACCCCGCAGCCTCCAAGTGCCATGCAGCGTGCGAGTGAGTCCGAGCGTCCGAGCCCCACCAACGACGGCGAGGTTCGCGCGTGTGAAGAATTTATCGAACAGGCCAATCAAGCGCCGGACAATCGGCTCCCCACGTATCTGGGCCGGTCGGCAATTGACCAGTTCATTGGCGAGAACGACTGGGCTAGGCCCTGTCGTGCAGCGAAACGGCGACCTCTAGCACTGTGCGTCGCGATTCGCGATGGTGCAGTCGTGGGGCTGACGGCTCGGTCTTCGCCGCCGAATCTGACGCTCGAGAACTGCCTCCGGGAGCAGGCCAAAAAGCTGGCGCTGCAACCTGAGAGTGCCGTGCGCGTCATACGCTCGACACTCTATCTATAACAGGTTCAAACGAAGCCGATCAGCGCTGGTCTCCGGCGGGCGGCCCACGACGACGGATCTGGCACGCATAGGCGACGCTCTGACCTGTGCCAATGTCACGCAGCGAACCAATCGTTGTGGCAAGTGGTTCTGGCAGCGGCAGCGTCGTTACCTCGTATTCATTTGGCTCAAGAATCGATTCAATGAACGGTAACCCCGGGGCATAGCAGAACATGCCGCCCGGCCGCAAGCTTCGAAGCAGTTCGACATATTTGCGCGCAAACGCGTAGGCACGTTCGCCGGGATGCCAGTGGTGATGCAGAAATTGCAATGAAAATGCCAAGTGTGAGAGGAGCGTTCCGATGCTGTTCGGCTCAAACCGCACATCGAACCAATCCTTTGCCAACACGAATTGTGAGCCACTGCGTCGTTCGACGCCTGTGGCATCGAGGCCGCGCTCGCGCAGGTAGTGCACCAATCGCCCATCGACTCCGCACCCCAGGTCGACAATGGGCCCTAGCCATGAATGCTCCTCGAGGCCCAGCAATTTCAACTGCAGTTCGGGGGAATACTCGGCGCCACGGCCGCGCAGGCCCTCGGGTGCCGAGAATGCGCGTAAGATCCGCGAAAGCCGTTCCGCGTAGTGGACGAATGACAGCTGACAGTGTCGCGCGAAATCGGCATAGTCCTCGCAACTGTCGAGGCTTGCTTGAACGCTCCGAAATAGGAGGCGATGGGCGTGACGTAGGGCTTCGGTCTGTTGGGGGGTAAGCTCGAAGAACTGGTTCTGATCGTAGAGCCAATCCAACCAGCGCCGCACGCAATGGGTCACCGACTCCTCAAGCGGCCACTGTGATTGGGCATTGCCCGTCGGCTCGTACTCTAGAACCATGGCCAACGATTGACGCTCAAGCCAGAGCACCTCAAGCAACCGCTCCGTTGGCTCGCTGCTACGGCGCGCCACTCGACCGAAATCGGCGGTATCGTTCGCTTGCAGTTGTGCGAGCAACTCGAAAAGGTCGCGCTGTAGGGAAGGGAAATGGGCAGTAAGTGGCTCCACGGCCCGGACCAGTAGCGCTTCTCAGTCAATTTGCCAGGTTTCGTCACTGAACCTTCCCTAGGGTGGCGATCCAGTGACGAGTCCACGCGACACGGTTCAGTAGCGATCGGCAACTAATCTGCGCCGAACGTGACTTCGTGCGTCGGCGCGATCGCGGATTTAGATGTCGAAAAGCTCGATGAGGCGCTGCTTGGTAGTAAGTCCCACATATTGGGCAGTGCGCTCTCCGGCCTTGAACACCATGACCGTCGGCACCCCACGCACGCCGTACTTTCCGGCAGTAACGGGAGAATCGTCGATGTCGACCTTGCCCACCTTGACCTTGGTATCTAGCTCGTCGGCAATCTGATCGACGATCGGTGCGAGGGCTTTGCATGGGCCGCACCACGTGGCCGTAAAGTCGACGAGAACGGGGACCGTCGATTTCAGAACTTCTTCTTCGAAGTTTTGGTCGTTGAACATTCGAACCTTCGCTGACGCCATGTGCGACTCCTTCTATTCTAGGGCCCAACATAACGTCGGATTCTTGCGTGGCAAATCCGGCGTCAGTTATCAGGCGAGCGGCCGTCCGAGTGGCCTGCGATCCACTGTGGTTCAACGGCCGAATTACCGCTAGAAACATGCTACGTCGAGCTCCGTGCGGCGTTCGACTCCGGAAGCATTCCAACCAACCGCGGCAGGTGCCGGCTTCATCCCATGGGCTGAAGGCTGGACTGCGGCCGGTGTTATCGAGGCGCTCGAGCCACTTACCTTGCCGCGCCGGGCCGCTCGAATGCGAGCTGTTCTTGCCGATCGGCTCGAGTCGGTCACGGTCGTCATGGACGCTCCGCACGATCCCCACAATGGAGCGGCTATTATCCGTTCGTGCGAGGCTTTTGGGCTGCAGCGCCTGCATGTGGTCGAACGCGTCGAAGCATTCCTCGCCTCGCGCAAGGTGACCCAGGGCACCGATCGTTGGGTCGACGTGATTCGCCACGCGAGCGCGGCTCAAGCGCTCAAGGCGCTTGAGCGCGAGCAGTTTGCACTGGCGGTGGCCCACCCCCAAGGCGAACTTTTGCCTGAGGATCTGGCACGGCTTGGGCGCGTTGCGCTGGTTATGGGCAACGAACACGATGGGGTATGCGCTGAGCTCACCCGCGCCGCCACGCACAGTGTGCGTGTTCCAATGCGTGGGTTCGTCGAGAGTCTGAACGTCAGCGTGACGACCGCGCTCTTGCTGGCTGCTGCTACGCGCGACAGGCCAGGAGATCTACTGGCGAGCGAGCAAGCAGTCCTTTATGCGCGCGCCCTCGCTTGCACCGTTCCACGGGCGCAAGAAGTGCTTGCAAACCTTCAGCCGCGCTGACGGCGACGCCTAGATTTGGAAGCCTTTGCGCACTGTGACCGGGCCGCCGGAGAACGGCGAAACCCGGGCTTCTTGGAACGCGCGCAACACACAGGCCACGTTGACGCCCCGCCCAGACAGTGCAGAGATCGAGGCGCTCTGGACGAAACCCGACGGCGCAAAGGTGATGAGGACGCTACCGCTTGCAGGGCCGTCCGAAGTGCAACGACCGGCACGACTAGCCGAACCCGTCAATACGCGCCTCGCTGCCCCGGTATCGAGTCCGCCGGCGGATGGAGTTGGGTTTGATGGGCCGAGTGTGTTTGCGGCGCTGGCAAGCTGGATGTCGGCCGGTTGAACGCCATGACGGGCACCGCTCGATGGCTTTGCCGAACCGTTCTGGCTGCCGGAACTCACCGCGGATCTGCCGGAGGATACAACGGGTAGATCTTCGACACGGTGGACATCCGCAAGCGCAGGCGACGCGTTCGTCGGTGTGATTCCGGAACGGGTGGTTGGTGCCTCGACTGAACTTCCAATGCGCGAGGCCGCCTGGTATAGGTCGTTAGCCGGGGAGCGCATCAGGAGCATGATCGCCGCTGAGATAGCCACACCCGCGGAAAGCCACAATGCGCGCTCGACGTGGACCAGTGGGAGATCGGCGAACCGCGAGGTTGCACGAGCGATCAACGCTACGCGACTCGTGTCACGTCGCGTTGGCATTGCCAACGTTGACGAACTTGGAAACGCATCCGGCGTCGCGGGTTGGTGAGCGGTTGAGCGGGCAACACGCGTGTGCTGGTCGATATCTGGTACCCGCGCTGGGCGTGGAATACTCGGCAAACTAGCAACGGGAATTTCAGCTGCCGCCGAAACCGGTATCGACTTGACCACGGGCGGCACTGTCGACATCGCAGCCGTATTTGGGGCGACGGCTGGCGGGACCGAACGTGGCCGAACGAGTGGAGGTGCTGGCGAGTGAGCCTGTGAGACCTGAGACTTTACTGATCCCAAAACAGGCACAGCGGTCGTGAGTAACGGCGGCGGGACGTTCGAGATCGTGCGCGCCTTTGGTTGCGACCAGAGGCTCGTGGTACGGACAGGTCGCGGTGGCCCTAGTGACTGCGGCAGTTTCGGGGCTGGGAGCGGTCGGTGTTCGGTTGACGGTGTTTGCGTATTGACGAATACGAAGCTCGAATCACAAAGTTCGTGGCGAGTGTGCGCGTCGTGGGCGTCGCGGATCGCATCGCGCAGTTCACGCACGGTGAGCAGCGGCACCCAGGACCTCATGTCATCGGACCAGACGAGCACGTTGTGGGGGGTCCGTTCACGGATCCAAAGCTCAGCAAGAACATCGGTATCGAGTTGAACTCGAAGGTACCACTTGTCCGCTCTTGCGGACTCATCATCCGGTTCGGGCCGTTGCAGATACGCCTGCGGGCGCTGCGACGGGGCAATTGCCCTACCGGGCAAGATGAGTTGCTTGGCCGTATCACTCAAAGACACCGAAGATGCCACCGCCGAGCGCGCGCTCGAGTGGCCCAGTGCGAACGCTGACGATGTCCCAAGTTCCGACTCTTCAGGCTCCGACTCTTCAGGCTCCGACTCTTCAGGCTCCGACTCTTCAAGCTCCGACTCTTCAAGCTCCGACTCGGTCAGATCGAGCTCGGTGCCCAGGTCGAGGCGCAACGGCCTGACCAGGCTACTTGGTTGTTCGTCGAGATCTTGAAGGGGCTGCGGAACCATGGTCGTGCGATGCACCCGGGTATTGGCTTGCTCGTCCGTGGAGGCTAGCGGTTCACGCACGCCATGCTCCGCATGTTTGACTGGTGCAACGACGTTGGTAGATTGGATACGCTCTCGATCAAGCATAATGCAGGCTCCGCACACTACGTACTCGACGAGCAAACCACGCACCGCGCATTGAGACGCGTTCTCCCGTGGCGAGGCTGCAGTATAGCGCGCAAACTCGAAAGGCGAGCTCTATCTTCGACGCAATGCCCACGCGCTTGCCCTGTGAGCTCAACAATTGTGCAGCGGGAACGCAAGCGAATGGCAATCACGCTGCAACTTCAACCAGGGCAGCTGACACCTGTGCAGCAGTTGTCGTCGATTTGCATCATTATCTCATTCCTGTGCAAAAACGATCTGTCGCGGCTGACTGGTCGGAGGAGCCTCGCTCTGCTATTGGGCGTGCAGGGCTCGTGCATTTGGCGATCCGTCGATCCATCCTCGTCGTCGTTCTTCTGCTGGCAACCAGGGTTGTGCGCGCCGATCCATCTTTTGATCTGGCACAGGAGAAACAGGCGACGATCCGTGTCGAATGGCTAGGAAGTCGCGACTGCCGTCCTGCCGCTGACGTGCTCGACGGAGTTTGGCGGCTGATTGGGCGAGAGTCCAAGGAAGTTCCCGGACACGAACTTGCTGTTCGCGCAGAGGTTCTTGCTGTCCCCAATGGCTGGTCTCTGACGTTGTCCAGCACGGGGCCCACTGGGCCCGCCGAGCGACGACTC
>Ga0302322_100004988_pt1 | contig 11606 bp, 11 predicted proteins | sample Fen_T0_2_FD_203757 | JGI IMG/M metagenome (GOLD analysis project Ga0302322, IMG submission 203757) | Peat permafrost microbial communities from Stordalen Mire near Abisko, Sweden - Fen_T0_2 | ecosystem: Environmental > Terrestrial > Soil > Wetlands > Permafrost | place: Sweden: Abisko... | reverse complement strand
CCCAGTAACTCCGCAGTGCTGTACCCGGTCACTTTTTCAAACGCCGGATTCACATACACCATAGTTCCATTTGCATCGCTGATCTGAATAGGGTTAATCGTATTATGGATGACATTGGAGAAACGAAGCAAATCGAGTTCCTTGCGATTTTCTTCTGTCACATCGCGCATCATCAGCACCCAGTACTTCGATTGTTCAGTGTGGAGTACGCGTACTGTCCCTTTTACATCGATGAGTGATTTGTCCCTCTTATAAAACTTCGTTTCCAACTTCATGTGATCGGTGAACGGCAGAATGCTCTTCAACCTCTTGCGTGCATCTTCAGGAAGGATGTCGAACACATGGTTCTGATGCGATGAATGTACAACGACTCCCAACTCATCGGCGGCGGTTTTATTGGCACCGAGAATAGTATAGTTATCATCTAGGATGAGTACCATCTCAGGAAGCAAATCAACAACAAGACCATATTGAGAGAAAAGAAATGATGTTTCAGCCATAAGTCACAAAGAAAGGTACGTCAAGGTTCGGAGATTGGCAAGGCGCAAGAAAAAGAAGGGTTGCAGAGAAAGGTTACTTTCCAATTCGTGGAGGAGTCCGCTGTTCGAGCTCAACGCGTTCTTTATCTTGGTTATACGCCATGACAAACACTGTTTCTAACTTCACAAAATCTACGCCTGGTTCAATGATGATGGACTTGAAAAGCGAGCCGGGCTGTTCGTGCACTTCGCTGACAAGACCAATTCGAATATCTGATGGGAACGCATTGCTGTATTCCGAGGTGGTGACAACATCACCCACTTTGACATCGCGCAGTTTTGGAACATTCTTCAGGGCAAGCGATTTTCCATCCCACATCACAATACCATCGACGCGGCTGCGCTGTACTTTACCGCTCACCCGAAATTCCGTATTGAGAAGGATATTGATCATGGAGTAATGCTGGAAGACAAGCGTGACAATACCAACCAACCCTCCGTCGCTCACCACCGGCATATATTGTTGCACGCTGTCAGTGGAACCGACATTGACGGTTATCGTGTTGCGCAAGAGTGTAAGATTTTTATTGACGACTCGGGTTGCTGTCAGTTTGTACGGCAGTTGTTTTTTTAAACCAAGAAGTTGCCGCAAGTGGAGGTTTTCGAGTTTTGCTTCACGGAGCCGCTGAGTTTCATCGGCGAATTCAATGTTACTATGATGAAGAAGTTCGTTCTCTCTTTTGAGCCTTACGTACGTTGGAATAAAACTCAGCTGTTCCTGTACCTCACCTAAGACCACGGTTGAAATAGCACGGATTTGTTTGATTTGCGAATTGTCATTCATCGCCATCAGGATGAACGAGGTACCAATGAGGACAGCGAGAACAGCATACTCTCGGAATTCATAGACTATATCGTAGAGTCGTTCAAGCATTTTTTACTTACGAATTGCAGACCGGTGATCACTGTTCATACAAACAACGTTGTCTTTCGGATTCCGACTCTCCCGAAACATAATAGATGAATCTCTACTACAATTAAAAAGGATCAGTATCTTTTTCCCTTCAATAATACCTTGGAGTATTTGTCCATGGATTCCATCACCTTCCCGGTGCCGCGCACGACGGCGAGTAATGGTTCTTCTGCAACGTGTACAGGAAGATTTGTTTCAAGGCGCAACCGTTCATCAAGCCCCTTCAATAATGCACCGCCGCCGGTGAGCATGATACCGCGGTCCAGAATATCTGCGGAAAGTTCCGGGGGAGTTCGCTCCAAGGTCACTTTGACGCCTTCGACAATTTGAGCGATGGGTTCATTCAACGCTTCACGAATTTCTACGGAACTCACTTCCGTCGTTTTCGGAACACCGTTGACGAGATCGCGCCCTTTTACCTGAATGGTAATTTCCTCTTTCAACGGCATGGCAGAACCAACTTCGCATTTAATCGCTTCCGCTGTCCGTTCACCAATAAGAATATTATGGTTACGTTTGAAGAACTGAATGATGGCGTTGTTCATCTCATCACCCGCCACCCGCCGAGACTCTTCATTGACAATACCGGACAATGCGATCACAGCAATTTCTGTTGTACCACCGCCGATATCGACGACCATATTACCAACCGGTGCATCAACATCCAATCCGATACCGATGGCCGCAGCCATGGGTTCGGCAAGCAGGTGAACTTCTTTTGCACCGGCGTGTTCAGCAGAATCGCGCACTGCTCGTTTTTCCACTTCCGTAATGCCGGAAGGTACCGAGACGATAATGCGCCTGCTGGGCACCCAGCCTGCACTGATTTTTTTTATAAATTCACGCAGCATCCCTTCCGCGATTTCAAAATCCGCAATCACACCGTCTTTCATCGGACGGATAGTGCGGATATCTTTATGCGTACGACCGAGCATGGCGCGCGCTTCATTGCCGATGGCGATGATGCGTTTCGTGTTTCGATCGAATGCGACGATGGAGGGTTCGTTGAGAATAATACCTTTGCCCTTCATCCAGATAACAGTATTTGCCGTGCCAAGATCTATAGCAAGGTCGGCGGAAAACATTGAAAAGAGTCCCATAAGAACAATCAGCTATTAGTGATGGATGAAAAAACTTGGTTCACGCTGAGCGATATCGGAGCGTGCATTCCTTTTATACTACTCATCCTCCAACATCGCTCAGGATGATTAACTCGTTCTAATGCCTAAAATGTCTGATACCGGTGAACACCATCGCGACTCCATGGTCGTCAGCTGCTTTGATGACTTCATCGTCTCGTACGGAGCCGCCGGGCTGTATCACGGCTGTTGCACCAACCTTGACAGCTTCCAACAAACCGTCCGCAAACGGGAAAAACGCGTCAGAAGAAACTGCACAGCCTTGTAAATTAAACCCGGCTTCTCCTGCTTTCATGGCAGCAATTTTGGCTGAATCGACCCGCGACATTTGCCCGGCACCGATACCAAGTGTTCGATCGCTCAATGTATAGACAATTGCATTCGATTTCACATGCTTCGCGATACGCCATGCAAAGATCAAAGCGTTCCTCTCATCGTCTGTCGGTTCCCGTTTCGTCACCACCCGTAAGTCGCTCTGATGAATTCTGTGCTGGTCCGGTTCCTGAACTAATACGCCGCCGACAACTTTTCGAACATCCAGTTCCCACAGTTTTCTCAGATTGGATGCCTGTTTCATCAGACGACGGTCGCGTTTCTTCGTTAAAAATTCAAGCACGCCGCGTTCATAGTCCGGGGCAATAATCACTTCGGTGAATATTTCGTTGATCGCTTCTGCGGTTGCTGTATCCAGCGGACGATTGACACATACGATTCCACCATAGGCAGATTTTGTGTCCGTCGCAAGTGCTTTCCTGTATGCGTCCACGAGTAGTGTGTCGGTCGCAACGCCGCACGGATTATTATGCTTGATGATCACAACGGTGGGTTCATTAAATTCTGCGCAAAGCAGAGCCGCTGCATTGATATCCAGGATATTATTGTACGAAAGATCTTTTCCGTGCAGTTTCTGAAAATGAGTGCCGAACGCTCCATAGAGCGCAGCCGCTTGGTGCGGATTCTCACCATACCGCATGGGTTGTTCTTTGGCCATGGAAAGCGTGATGGAATCCGGCAGTGTTTTTTGCGGCGTAAGACTGCTCAGATAGGACGCGATCACGGAATCATAGTGTGCGGTGTGTTGAAATGCGCGGCATGCGAGAGTGAATCGTGTTTGGATGGTGAGGGCGCCGTGGTGTTCGCGCATTTCTTCTAGCACAATTCCATAGAGGTCCGGATTGACGACAACAGCCGTGTGCCGAAAATTCTTCGATGACGAACGCACCATTGCCGGTCCGCCAATATCAATTTGCTCGATAGCTTCATCGAACTTCACATGTTCAACTGCAATAGTTTGTTCAAAGGGGTAGAGATTGACCACGACAAGATCGATCGGTGTTATGCTATGCTTTTCTAATTGTTCACGATGTGCAGGATTATCCATGACAGCAAGAATACCGGCATGAATGGCTGGATGAAGAGTTTTTACTCTGCCGTCAAGAATTTCTGGAAATCCGGTAATATCGGAGACCGATTTCACTTCGACTCCAGCGTTTTTCAATGTGGTGAATGTTCCACCAGTGGAAATAATCTCTACACCGAATTCTCTGAGCCCTTTGGCAAAGTCAACGATTCCCTTTTTATCAGACACGCTCAACAATGCACGCTTCACCGGGAGTGGTGCATCATTATCCGAGAATGTTGATTTTGAAAACGGATCTACTACGATGACGTTATCCAAGCTTTTGTTCCTTCAATCCTTACCCGTCCTTCAACGAACGCTTTGAGTGCGAGCGGAAATATTTCATGTTCAATCTTCAACACTTTTGCTGCTAACGAATCCGGTGTATCATCCGGAGCGACGGCAACAGTCTGCTGCAAAACAACGGGTCCGCGATCGTATTCTTCGTTCACGAGGTGAACTGTTGCGCCGGAAACTTTTTCGCCGTTCGCAATAACCGCTTCATGGACGCGATGACCGTACATTCCTTCGCCCCCAAATAACGGCAGCAGTGCCGGGTGAATATTGACAATCCTGTTTCGATATTGTCGAATGATCTGCGCGGGAATTTTTTTCAAATAACCGGCCAGCACGATGAAGTCTGCATGATGTTCTTCGAGTGTTTCCAGCAGTGCACCTGCGTACGCCTCTTCCGAAGAAAACATGGGTCGCGAAAGATGATATGTTGAAATAGTATGTGCACGTGCAATTTCTATCGCGCCCGCATCAGATTTATTGCTGATGAGAACAACGACTCTCGCTGGAAAAAGTCCAGCGTCGATTGCATCAAGAATTGCTTGAACGTTGGAGCCACGCCCTGAAGCGAAGACTGCGATATTCATTCCATTCTTGCCAGAAAAAGTACCTCACCGTAATGCTGAAAGGTAATGAGAAGTTGAAGGAATATCAATGAAAATGCTTGTTTTTCAAGATTATATTTACAGAGAACAGGATACAAACCTGTTTCTGAAAGAGGAAGAACAACGGCGAAGGAGTTCTCTCCCTGGAGGTATTCAATCTCAGTGAAATTGTCTACGGTACCAGAACTTTTCGTTCACCGATATTGAGAATCAGAACACGATCGTCCCAATGACGGACGTCGACGAGATGTTTCAATTGGTTTTGTGCGGTGGTCAGTGAAGAATCCAATCCTTGAACAAATGTTCGGTGGTGTATCGGAATCATGATCTTCGCATGCACATCCTCCAATATTTTCAGGGCTTCCTCCGGATCGGCATGGACATATTTCATGAAATCGTGTGGTTCGATCGGAGCAATAGGAATACATGCAGCGTCAATAGTAAACTTCTTGCCGATTTCTTTGAACTTTTCGGGATCATACCCTGTGTCGCCTGCAAAGAAAACCGTTTGGCCTTGATATTCTATCACATACCCAGTGTACGTAGGAGACTTCATCCACGCGCCATCAAATCCATATCTTCCGTTAAAATGTTGAACCGGCACAGCGGTGATGCGAACACCATCTGCTTCGAAAGTTGTCCATGAGCTCATCTCTCGATATTCCGAAAAACCAAATTCCGGCACATACTCTGCACTGCCATCCGGCAGAAGCATGACCGCAGATTTCGGCAGCATGGATAAGCTTCCGTAACTCAAGTGATCAAAATGTATGTGGGAAATGAGAATATAATCCAACTTCTCTATGGCGGATGGGAGAATTCCCGGTTCAATTCTCCGTTTTGATATCATCCCTGCTGTTTCCGTAAAAATTGGATCCGTAAGAAATGTTTTATCACCAATTTGAATGAGACACGTCGCGTGACCAACCCACAAAATCGATAGTCCGACATGTTGAAAAACCGGATGCGCGTTTTTACCCGTAACGGATTCTGGCCGGACAGGAAGATCAGAAACAGATTTCACGATAAACCGGGTAACGAAAGAGCTACAGCCGGTCATAAGCAATGAACCGTGAAGGATAAGGGCACATAAAAAAATACGCTGGATGAGATTTCTATCAATCATACGGGCTGATTAGAAGAAGCGGAATTCAACTGAGTGCATCCAGATTTCGTTACCAGGACTGTACTTGATAGTATAATGAAGAAATCCAAAGAGTGTCGAGAATCCACTAACGATATAATTTGAAGAATTCCCTGCGATGGCATATCGTGCAACACCAATATTCAGTCCAAGATATTCACCATAATCCATAAGCGGCAGATGCGCCAGCAGTTGTCCAGAAAACCCCCAATGGTTTGTTCCCACGCGGTACGGATAAAGCTGTGTAGAGAGAGTAAGCTCAAGTGAACCTGTAAATCGTTCTGGTTGAGTAATGAAGAAGAAGTGAAATGGTGGATCAAGCCTTGTCATTCCCCACGAATACAGGAGAGGTGTTACTTCCCACTCAAAAGAAAAGTGCGTTTGTTCCGGAAAACATGTCCACGAAACACTGGGTACCGCCTGCAGAATGAACCAAGTTGGAGAAATGCCGCTCGTCTGGTCGCGATTTTGTGCGTTCGCCTCCTGCCACCTTGAAAGAACCATGATTCCTAAAAGAAGAATGGAAACTAAATGCCATCTTGTTCGTATAAGTATCATTGTTTATCAATGTAGGGAATATTTCTAGCTGAACAAAGCGAACTGATATTTTTCCAAACAGTACCATTGCATCGACAGATTGTTCTTCATACATTTTATTCACAAAATACTAAACTCACTCAACGAGGTATCTATGAAACATGTTCTTTTAAAGTTTGGTGTCATTTCTTGTATAGTCGCAGCATTGTGTCTGACAGGTTGTTCAACCCAGCAGGCAACCAAAAGCGATGGCACGCGTCACATCAATCTCGAAAAAGTTCAAGCCGGACAATTTGATACGGGGAAAATGTGGACCTTCGATTTTCCGCCGGTGGATTATTTTGCCAAAACATACAATTTCACTCCAACAAAAGAATGGTTCGAGAAAGCGCGGCTCTCTGCAGTGCGCTTACCAGGATGTACTGCGTCTTTTGTTTCGGAAGACGGTTTGGTTATGACGAATCATCATTGTGCTCGTTCTGCATTGGATACCGTGAACAGAGAAGGTGAACGATTAGCCGAAGCTGGTTTCTATGCCGTCACCCTGGATGACGAACGGAAAGCATCCAACGTCTATATCGATCAATTGCTGGTGATGGATGATGTGACGAAGGAAGTAGAACAAGCATTTGAGAGCGGGACGACAGATAATGTCAAAGTGGCAAATCGTATGGCGAAGATGCAGGAAATTCAAAAACGTTATGCAGCAAACTTTAAGACCAGCGCACCGCAAGATTCGATGGTGTTTAGTATTGTTTCATTTTACAATGGCGGCCGTTATTCTCTGTATGGGTACAAGCGGTACACCGATGTTCGACTTGTGTACGCACCAGAAGAAGTGACAGCATTCTTTGGCGGCGATCCGGATAACTTCACCTATCCTCGGTATGATTTTGATTGCTCCTTTTTCCGCGTCTATGACAACGGGAAACCACTCAAGACTGCAAACTTTTTTAAATTCAGTCAGGATGGTGCAAAAGAAGGAGAGGCCGTATTTGTAGTTGGAAACCCGGGCAGAACAAACCGTTTGAGAACAGTTGCACAGCTGGAATATCTACGCGATGTGTTGTATCCGGCGAATATCGAAATGTATGAGAAGACCAGCGCGATCTATTCATCATATATTGCGGCACATCCTGAAGCAAAATTGCGATATATGAATACCATTTTTGGATTGGAGAATTCACGGAAAGCCGTTACGGGGTATTTGAGCGGCTTGCTGGATCCTGTGATGATGGCAAAGAAGAAGGATTTTGAATCGAAGTTTCATACTGCCATCAACGACAAACCGGCATTGACCAAGAAATATGGCGATCCGTGGAGCGATATCGCACAGTATCAATCCGAGCTTTCAGAACTCTATCCCAAAAATGACGCGCTGAATTTCCGCGGTCGCGTTTTTCCCAGGTATTTATCCTTAACCGCCGATCTTGTCAACGCAGCAAATAAGTCGAAAGGCACGTTTTCAGATTCACTTCGGACAAAATTCTATCCTTCTCGATTAACACCAGAAGTTGAGAAGCGATTGCTTGCATTCCGATTGAGTGTCATGGAGCGTGCGTTAGCAGGAAACGATGAAGCATTCGACAAACTGATGGCCGGTCGAACACCCGAACAGGCAGCTGAAGATTTATGTGCAAATTCCATCCTTGCCTCGAAGGAGAAAACGCAAGCACTGCTCGCCGGAACGCCGGAAGCGGTCCTTCATTCAAACGATCCTTTGATTACGTTTGTTGTTGCCGAGCAAACACACATCAAGGATCTTCAGAAAAAATATAACGACCTCAATGAAAAACTTCAAGCGCGGGGACAAATACTCGGCAACGCCCTGTATGAAGTCTACGGAACACAAATTCCGCCGGACGCAACATTCACGCTTCGCATTGCAGATGGCGTCGTCAAAGGATACGAATACAACGGCACGATCGCTCCACCCTTCACTACGTTTTATGGTTTATACGATCGGTACTATTCGTTTGGGATGCAAGCTCCATGGAAACTGGCAGACCGCTGGGTAAATCCACCTGCTTCATTTAAGATGAGTACACCCATGAACTTTGTTTCCACGAATGATATTACCGGTGGAAATTCCGGCAGCCCCTTGGTGAACAAGAATTTGGAAGTGGTTGGTTTAGCGTTCGACGGGAACATAGAAAGCTTACCAGGTGATATCATCTTTGATACCACAAAAAATAGAACCGTTTCTGTTCACTCTGCAGGGTTACTCGAAGGATTAGGGCAAATTTATCAAGCGGAGAGAATTGTCAAGGAATTACGCGCAGGAAAGATTGTGCAATAAAATAGTTTGCCTTGCGAAGGGTACTGTCTGCACATCGTAGTATCCTTCGTAAGTTATTTTTTAACCACGTGGTTCCCTAGCCGCGCGGATGGAAGGTGCGGTGAACTTCCTTTAAATACTCGCGATCGATATGTGTATAGATTTGCGTGGTAGAGATGTCTGCATGACCGAGCATCTCTTGGACAGCACGGAGATCGGCACCCCCCTCTAATAAATGTGTTGCAAACGAATGACGGAATGTATGCGGGTGTACCTTCTTTCCAATTCCTGCAGCCGACGTATATTTTTCTACTAACTTTCGAATCATATCTCGCGTCAACTTTGTACCTCGCACATTCAGAAAGAGCATATCCTGCGATTTGCCTGTTTTAACCAGGTGCACACGTGATCGTTTCTGATATTCTTCGATCCACTGCCTCGCCGAATGTCCAATCGGCACGAACCGTTCTTTTGATCCTTTGCCATGGACAAGGACCAGACCGTCTTCAATCAAAAAATTTGCCTGTTTCAAATTCACTAATTCTGAAACTCGAATGCCGGTTGCGTAGAGTGTCTCAAGTATTGCTCGGTCGCGGAGTCCAAGCCTGCTGGAGGTATCCGGTTGTTTTAATATTTCATCTACTTCAACAATATTAAGGACTTCGGGGAGGTTCTTTTCCTGCTTGGGTGAGTCGATAATCTGGGTCGGATCGTCTTTCACTTCTTCCTCGCCAAGAAGAAACCGGTGAAATCCACGAATGGTGGAAAGTGTGCGCGCAACACTCCGGGGTGAAAGACGTTCCCGGTGCAGCACGGCTAAAAATTTACTGATGGAGTCTTCCGATATAGCCGCTGCAGTACGAATTCCGGCAGAGAGGAGGAAGCTGCGGTACTTGGCAAAATCAAATCGATAGGAGATCATCGTGTTTGGTGAAAGATTCTTTTCGAGACGAAGAAAATCCAGATAGGTGCGAAGTTGGCGGTCAAGGTTCGTTCTGGCGGATTTTTCTTCTGAAGCTCGCTTGAGTATGTGTGAAGTTGTTTTCATAAAACAATTCTTCGTCGGGCTATGAGTAATGCCCGACACACATCACCTTGATTCCCCTGAAGGTTCACATGGAAGAGAAGACGAAAGAACGACAGAAAGTATGAACTGCACAGCAGCATGCCGTGTTGCATAGAAAGCGATATGAAAATTATCCTTTGAGTGCTTTCGCTAACGTACCATAAATCTGGAATGTGCGATCAAGGTGGGAGATCTTCAGCAGAGACAATACTTTTTTTTGCACACCAACCAACTTCACGCAGCCGTTATTTTCACGCATTTTACGTTCGGCAATGAGGAGTGCGCTCAAACCGCTGCTATCGCAGAACTCAACATCGGAGAGGTCTATCACCAATTCCTTCAACTGCGGTTTGCACAAGACGAGAAATTTTCCTTTGAGTTCCGGGGAAGTGGATGCATCGAGCTTCCGCTCTTGGACTTTGAGGATTGTCGCAATTCCATTTTTCTTGATATCAAATTGCATAATGAGACTCCAACAAAAGCATTAAAACATATCGAGGCATTTCAGAAGACTTCGATAGGAATATTTATTGTTGTTTCCTTTAGTTTTAAACTGAAAATTATAAAATTGATCGCTATTTTTTTTAACAAAACCGATGCGTAACGGTGCATTCGATGCTTTGCAAAGAAACGCGCTGGTGAGCGAGAAATTCAAATTAAGATCCACTGCAACATCGAAATTATTGCTTTCCATTCTTTGAAGAAGTTCACGGCGAGGAACAAACCACTTGTTAATATCGCGCTCTGAATAGGTCAGGGTTTTCAGAGGCGGAGCGGATGCCATGGTAAATAATTGATCATCCCGGATAATCACCATCAATCTTTCCGAAGAAAACTTACGAATCAGATACTGGAGAAACGTTGAAGCTGATTCGCCATCGACCGATGATTCAGGAAATATAACCAATGCACGGCGTGATCGTCTTAGCGCATCTGTAAAATTCATGATCCGGTCGTGGTTATGCCGAAAATGCAGCCGCGAATAAAACAGTCCACCTTTGAGTCGAACGCCCTCCAACATTGCCATTCTGTACTGCGCCTACTATTTGCGTTTCGATCGATCACGTTGAGCTTCGAGCAGCTTCGTGATGAATGATTGATCGAAGAAATAATAACGTAGCTGAATACTGCCACGGAGAAACGTATCATTATCGGAATTTACGGGGCCATTGTACCACTTTGAATTCGTCATCACATATTCGCCCATCAATGTAATGGACCAGAATTCACTCAGGAAGTAATCAGCACCCATACCGCCGATGTAATGGATATCGTTACTTGAGACACCAAAGGGACGGCCTCCATCGGCAGATTTAGGGTCAAAAAAAGCAATTCCCCCGCCTGCCAACAGAAAGATATTAAAAGAACTATTCGGCATTAAATCGCCTGATAAAAACAAGTTCAGCGACATCATATCTGTTGTTGAGGTTTTATTCAAACTATTCGTCCATGAGAGTTCATTGATGGCAAACTTAGAACGGAGGCTCAGGCCTTCCATAAGAGAATAACTCATATTCAGTCCGTAACCGATTGCCGGTGTAGTTGTTACAGATCCGGCACCGAAGACATATTGCATCGAGCCGTCAACTCCAACACCAAATTTTCCGACCCGTGTTTGCCCGAAACCTGGAACAGCGAGAATAAAGACAAGGAGCAACGATATCAGATAATAAAACGTAGATTTCGACATGA
>Ga0302322_100004987_pt1 | contig 11608 bp, 10 predicted proteins | sample Fen_T0_2_FD_203757 | JGI IMG/M metagenome (GOLD analysis project Ga0302322, IMG submission 203757) | Peat permafrost microbial communities from Stordalen Mire near Abisko, Sweden - Fen_T0_2 | ecosystem: Environmental > Terrestrial > Soil > Wetlands > Permafrost | place: Sweden: Abisko... | reverse complement strand
TGCGGACGACCATGGTTCGCACACCCTTAACCGCCTATCGCGTGCCCCACGCTTCAATGCCTGGATGGGGGATGTGATACGCCCGCATTGCGGACAGCGGGTCCTTGAGATCGGCAGCGGCGTGGGCAACCTGACCCGGCAGCTAGTCCCGCGCGCGCTGTACCACGCGTCTGATATCAACCCGCTGTACTTGCAAGCCTTGGAGCGGCTGACCTACGAACGGCCCTACCTGCACATATCCTTGACCGACGTTACCAAGCCCGAGACGTTTCCCCAGGTTCCCGGCGGCTTCGACACCGTGGTGTGCCTGAACGTCATCGAGCACGTGGACGACGATCGGGGAGCGCTCGAGAATATCAAGCGCGTGCTCGCGCCCGGTGGCCGAGCCATCATCTTGGTTCCCCACGGTCCGCAACTGATGGGCACGCTTGACGAGGTTCTGGGCCACCACCGCCGTTATACGGTGGAGACGCTCCAGCAACTCGCCGAGAGCGCCGGGTTCAAGGTCCAGCAAACCATTCTCTTCAACCGCACGGGGTGGCCGGCGTGGTGGCTCAACGGCCAGGTGCTCAAGCGGCGCACCTTCGGCCTGGGGCAGATCATGGCGCTCAATGCGCTGACCCCGGTCTTCCGCCGCGTCGACGAGCAACTTCCCTTCCCGCCCCTGTCCCTAATTGCGATTCTTGAGCATTGAGCACTGCGCGCAGTTCGGGCTTTCCGCTCACGGCATCCCAAACAACCACCGGCTGATCATGCCCGTACCGAAGCTGGCGGCGTTGGCAAGCAAGGACCACAGCAAGGCGCGGCGGCGGCGAAACGGATACGCGAAGTAGGCCGCCTCCACCAGCACGGCAAAACTTTCGCCAACAACGATCAGCCAGACATAGGGCAGGTGCAGGTAGGGGAAGATCACAAACCACAACACGGGGTGCGTGATGGCACTGGCCCCGAAAGCAGGAAGCACACCGACGCGTAGCCCGACGGTATAGATGGGCACCTCCACCATCTGGGTGAAGAGAAAGGCGAGAGCCCAGGCCTGCCCATAGGCCATCGCCAGTTAGCTTTGCTTGCGGCGGCGGCCGAACAAGAAGAGCAACGAGAAGGCCCCAGCCAGCATCCAGGGGGCGACTCGCTTCGCGGCGGACGACTTGCCAACCGAACACGCCCCGTCGTCCTTCGCGGGCGGCGGATTGTCATCGGTCTTGGTGGCGGTGGCCGTGGACGTGGTCGTCGTGGTGGCCGTGGTCGTGGTCGTCGTGGTGGCCGTGGTCGTGGTCGTAGCCGTGCCCTCGCCCGGGACGCACTTCAAGCAGGCGTAAGTCGTCGAAGGCGGAGAGGTCGAGGCATCATGGTCCCAGTTCGCATAGTCGAGCTTGGTGCACGTCTCGCTTCGGCAAGCGCCTGCACCGTTGTAGTCGCAGGCGGCCCCGGCAGCCTTGCCCTGGCAGGGCTGGGTTTCTGGTGGCGCCAGGTCGGCACGGACTGGAATTGCCAGGAGTGTGGCCAGGGCGAAAAGCGAAGCTGAGGCGAACAGGGAATTCATGGGTTGTCTCCGCAAAGTGTGGATGAATTGGATGAATTGGATGAATTAGGAGCCAGGGAACTCGCCATCCCGGATGGACGAGGGACGAGCAGCATACGAAGCGCGAGGTACAGCGCCGCGGCCGATCCGAGAACAAGTAAGAACAGCGGCGTCCCCTGTGGGCGCCAACCGCCCGGCAAGTACACAGGTAAGGTACCGGCGACCAGGGCGACGCACAGCAGGCCGAACCCGAAGGCGGGGCGCGTGGGCCAAAGCCGCATCATCGCGGCCAGGGTCACGGGCATGGTCATCTGGAAGATCAGGATTCCTGGCAGGGCCAGCCACAGGTCGCCCCCGCTGAAGGCCATGAGCGGCGCCGACGCCAAGAGCGCCACCATCGACAGATCGATCCAGCCGAAACGATCCGCCAGGAACCCGCCGGAGAGTTTTCCCGCGAAGGCGGCCACGGGCAGTGCCACCAGCAAGAACAAGCCGCGCGGACAGGCATCACAAGCAACGGTGCCGGCCAGGGAGCGGACAGCCACGGAGAGCGACAGCAGCGCAACCACAAGAGCAACCTCACCCCGGGAAAAATCTGGCAACGTGCCCGGATGGATCGAGGTCGTCTGTACCCGGGAAGGCGGCTTGGCCGCAACAAACAGCACCATCACGCACGCCGCCGCAATGGCAACCAGCCACGGCCACATGGGGACGGCCAAGAACTTGCGCCCGAGCAGCAAGCCAATGCCAAGCCCCAGCGCGCCCGGGGCCACGAAGATCCCAGGCGGCGCCGCGCGCCCCTTTGAACCCGCCAGGACCATGGCACCGGCGCCGACGTGAAATAGGGCATTCCCCACGCCCGCGAGGACCGCCACGGCGGTGCCAAAGGTCGGACTGGCCAGCAAGGCAACCGCCGTAAGAAGCAGCCCAGTCAGGGCCGCGCCACGACGTAGGCCAAGCCGATCGCTGAGCCATCCCAGGGGCGCCTGCCCGGCGAAAGCGAGCAGGTCGTAGCCAAGCACAAAGACCAGGGCGCTCGACACCACAGAGTCACTGGGCGGCGCGGCCCGCAACACCGAGGCTACACAGACCGCATCCACGATCAGATGCGCTGCCCCCAGCCACGCCGCACCTGCCGCGGATGCGGAATGGGAATTGTCTGCGCTGGGAAGTGACCGATTGAACACGTTGCCATCTTCAAGCAAAGACCGAACCAAGTCGAATCGATTCACTCGGGCACGGTCCTGCGAGCAAAACCGTCAAAGGGCTAAGGGGATCTATGACGCCAATGTCCGGACCACGTCGCCGCACACCATCCTCGATCTTCGTGGCGCGGAAACGCTATAAGGCGCGTGCCGTATGTTGTCGCCTTCGCCCGCCATGTCCTGGGTGCTCCTTGCCGTCCTCTCGGCTGTCTTCCTTGGTCTGTACGACGTGGCCAAGAAGGCGTCGGTGGATAACAACGCCGTCCTGGTCGTGCTTTTCGCGTGCAGCGCCTGTGGCCTTACGCTGATGGCGCCACTTGGGCTGGTCTCGCTGGCCGCGCCTGGTTGGGCGAAAGACCACGGCGTGTTCATCGCAGCGCTGCCCTTGCACGACCACCTCTTGGTGGTGGCCAAGGCGGCCATCGTCACCCTGTCCTGGGTCCTCACCTTCTTCGCCCTCAAACACCTGCCCATCTCGCTGGCTTCTCCCGTGCGCGCCAGCGCGCCGCTCTTCACCTTGCTGGGCGCCATCGTCCTTTTCGGTGAGCGGCCAACCGCACGGCAGGGGCTGGGCATCGCGGTGATTCTCCTGGCCTACTGGATCTTTTCGCTCATCGGCCGAACCGAAGGCATCCACTTCTCGCGCAACAGCTGGGTGTGGTCACTGTTTCTTGGAACCCTGGTGGGCGCCGCCAGCGGGCTCTACGACAAGCACCTGCTACAAACCGCCCACCTGCCCGCGCTGGCCATGCAGTTTTGGTTCACGGCCTACAACACCTTGATTCAAGGTCTGATCGTCATCGTCTTGTGGTGGCCAAGCCGCGCCCAGCACACGCCCTTCCGCTGGCGCTGGACCATCGCCGCCGTCGGCGCGCTTTTACTGCTGGCCGATGCCCTTTACTTCCACGCCTTGACCATGCCAGGCGCTCTGGTCAGTGTGATCTCGACCCTGCGCCGGACCAACGTGGTGCTTAGCTTCGCCATTGGGGCCGTGGTGTTCGGCGAACGCAATCGCCTGCGCAAGTCCCTGGCCCTGGTGGGTGTGCTGGTGGGAATCTTTCTGATTCTTTGAGCTGGGCCCTGCTTTTTACTCCGCAAAGTTCACACCGGTCCACCCCTCGCTGTGCTGCCACAGCCGCTCGGCCAGGTCAGGATCCATGGCCCACGGCCGCACGCCGCTGGCCGCGGAAGAATCGGCGGGCACCGCTTCCGCGATGTCCGAGTCTTCGCAGTAGACCCCACCCATGCCTTCGAGTTGCGGGCTGGTGGCACACCACACGCTGGTGGCCGCGCCTTGCTCCACGTTCTTGAGGGGCGACTGCGTCTTCGCGCGCTCGATGACAGCGCGCAGCTCGTCCTCGGGCAACAGCCGCACAAGCTCGGTCAGGATGGGCCCGGGATGGACTGAAAACGCACGGATGCCGTGGGACTCGCCACGGGCATCGAGCGCCAGCGCAAAGAGCGCGTTCGCCGTCTTCGACTGGCCGTAGGCGATCCACTTGTCGTAGGCGCGGCGTTCGAAGTGCGCATCGTCGAAGTCGACCGCGGCACGGGCGTGCCCGCGCGACGACAAGCACACCACCCGTGCCCCCTGTGCACTTCGCAGTGCTGGCCACAGGCGCGCCGTAAGCTGAAAATGCCCCAGGTGGTTGGTCGCGAACTGCGACTCGAACCCTCTCCCATCCCGCGCGAGCGACGCGGCCATGATCCCCGCGTTGTTCACCAGCAGGTGAAGCGGCCGTCCCGAGGCCAGGAAGCGCGCGGCGAAGGCGTCGATCGATTCCGGATCAAAGAGATCAAATCGGTCAATCTCCACGTTCTCCACCCCAGCCAGCGCCGCGTGCGCCTTGTCCACCGTCCGCGCCGGCACGATTACTTCCGCACCCGCGGCTGACAAAACCCGCGTGGTCTCCAGCCCAATGCCTGCATACCCTCCAGTCACGATGGCCGTCTGGCCGTCGAGCCGGAGCTTGCCGATCACGGCAAGAGCGGTGGTCTGTTTGGTATAGCCGGAACGGATCGGAGCTTGTTGCGTGGGCATGGCGGAAAGGTAGCAGAACCAATCTCAGGATTCTGAGACGACGGTGCGGCGCGGTCCGGGGAAAAGCTGGGCGAACGCTTGGATTCGTGGACTTCCGCCCGCGTCGAAGACACGGCACGAGGCTTGCCTTAAGCTAACGACAAGTCACTTGGAGGATTCAATGCGCAAAACGTCGACAGTCCTGCTCAGCCTCGTCTCGGGCTGCGTGTTCATGGTTGCCTGTACAAACGATTCGGGCCTGGGAATTCCAGGCCAGGGCGGAAGCAAGGCCGGCGGAGGAAGCGGCGGTAGCGGTGGCGCCACGCACGGCAGTGGCGGAATGACCATGGCAGGCGGCATGGTGGGGGGCGGCGGAATGACCATGGCCGCGGGCGGTGCGGCCGGTGGCGTCGGTGGAAAGACCAGTGGCGCTGGCGGTGCGGTGGGCGGCGCGGGTGGCGCGACGATTTGCCCGGCCATCGCGTGCATCATGCCCCAGTGCCAGTACGGCACGATGCCCAGCGGTTCTCCGTGCGGTTGTCCGATCTGCGCGCCACCACCTGAGGCTCCCGACGCCAGCACCATCACCGATGTGGCAATCGAAAAGGATTCCCGCACTGCGGACGTTCAGCTGGTCTGCAACGCCGCGTGCGCCAAGCCGGCTTGCCCGAACGGATATGTGGACGGCCCAGCGCCGTGCCATTGTCCCATGTGCGCGCCCAGTGACGGCGGTTCGGTGGACGGTGTTTCGGCCATCGATAGTCGCACGCCCGATGCCACGACAGTCTGCCTGCCTATCGCGTGCCCCATGATCGCCTGCTTGAATGGCTACCAGCCCAGCCCAACCCCGTGTGGCTGCCCGACCTGCGCATCGGTCGATGGTGGCAGCAAGGACACCAGCGGCACCGTGATCTGCGACATCATGTGTCCGGCCATCGCCTGCACCGGCGTCGTCGTGCCAAGCCCCACGCCCTGCGGCTGCCCTACTTGCGGACCGGTCACTGCAGGAAATTAGTACGCTACGGCTGCAAGGTCGTCGCGCACCACAGGCGGTCGTCGCAGTAGGGCTCGGACGTTGTCCCGCACGCGGGCGAGCCGCCACCTGTCCCCACGTAGTAGATCACCTGGGCGTCGCGCATGTCGTCCAGGCCGCCAAAGGTCGCATCCGCGCTGTTGATGGCCAAGTCGAAGCGGACTTGGGATTCTCCCGAAGGTGCTCCTCCGGGCCAGGGCAGCAGAACCTCGATGGCGTAACCACCACTGGTCTTGGCCTGCTTGTACTGGCCCGCGGGCAGTTCCGTGGGCGTGCCGCCACCGCCGTTGTCCGTCTTCACCGAAACCGCCGGACCGGTGGCCGGCACGATGACGTGCAGGGCATTGCTATCGGCGCTGGTCAGCCCTGTCAGGGTGTCGCTGGACGAAATGTAGATCTCGATGGAATCACCTTGGTGCGAGCGGGTCAGGGCCTGTTTCACATCGACCGTGTTGACCGACTGGACAGAGGCGTCGGTGACGTCGAAGAACGCGTGCAGGCCCAAGGGCGACCACGCCACGCGCGCGACCACGGATTCGAACTGGGAATCGGGGATGGTGTTGTAGTTGTTGACCTTGGCGGCGGCCGCCTTGGTGAAGGTGAACGACGGAACCGAGCACAGATCGTCGCCCACGCCGTCGACGGTTTGGACACCGGCGAACTTCGGAAGCCCGGTGCAGGGCGTGGCCTTGTCGGTGGTGCAAGCGGGCGGCAGCGGCGCATCGCTGCTGCCATCGGGATTCGAAACGCCACCGTCGACAGATGCATTGCCACCGTCGGCGGAAGAAATGGCGGCGTCAGGCTGGGCCTTTCCTCCACAGGAAGCTACGCCCGCGATGGCCTTGCACGGATTGGCGTCGTCGCAGGTGGTAGACGAGTCCCAGCCGCTGCCGGCCGTGTTGCACGCGGAGACGCCACTGCCCGAGCACTTCGACAAGGTCTGGTCGCAGACGTCGGGCGTACACAAGCCCGATGCACAGTAGAAGGACGACGGGCAGTCCAAGGTGGACTTGCACTGGACACAAATCGAATTGGGAAGGTCGCACAACATGCCCTTCGGCGTGCAGACCTTGTCGGTCATGCACGAGGCACGGCGGGTGTTCTGATAGCAGACTTGGCCGCTGTCCTTGCAGTCGCCGTCGGCCACGCACTCAACACAGCGTTTTTTGTCGGTATCGCAAACCTTCCCGCCGCAATCGCTCGTGCCCGCGCAGGAGGGAGCCGCCACGCAGGTATTGTTCACACACTCCTGGCCGCTGGCACAGTCCGCCTTGGCCAGGCACTGGAAACAAAGTCCGCGGCTGGTATCGCAAACCTGATCGTTCCCGCAGTTGCGGCTGTCATTGCACGAGGCATAGGTGACGCATTGGTTGCCCAGGCAGTGGCCGCCAGACGAGCAGTCACTGGACGTGAGGCACTGGACGCACACCTTGCGCATGGTCTCGCACACCAGCTTGGCTTCCGAGCAATCACCATTGCCCGTGCAAGACACGACTACCGTGGATCCGCCGGTTCCGCCTGAAGCCTTGCCGCCCGAATCACCTCCCGGCCCTCCGCTCGCGCCGCCGCTGGCGACGCCACCCGAGCCGCCCATCCCACCCGTGCCATCGCCACCGCTGCCACCGCCCGAGCTGTCCGAGCTGCCCGAGCTGCCCGAGCTGCCAACCGTTCCGCCTTGCGAACTGGAGCTGCCGCCAGCACCACCGCTGGCGGGGCCACCCGATTGACCGCCTGAACCGCTGGTTGTTCCACCCGAGGAGGTCCCTCCCGAGGCACTGGAGCCACCGCCACCGCCAGCGCCACCCGAGCTGCCATTGTTCCTGCTTTGGGTTCCACCGCACCCAAGGCCTCCGATGGCGACCACATATCCCAAAATCGACAGGAGAGTCCAGTGACGAGAGAGATGACGGCGATGAACCATGATTGACCCACAGCCTCCCCGGATGCCATGTGCGATCGTGGAAACGAACACACGGCATCCGGGGTGTGGAACCAGCGGCAGCCGCCTCGCCTCAGATGGAGACTGCCGCTGGTTAGCCCGTCAGGGTTCCCAAATGACGCTGCAACTCTTTCGGGTCGCCGTGCTACTTGGTCGCCTTACGCACGGACAGACACCGTGACGACACGGCCGATTGCAAATCGCGGAACTTCCGCGATCTAGGCAATCAGGCTCCTGGCGCTGGTGTCTCTTCCTCGAACGCGATGAGCGCCAACAAGAACGGGGATGCTTCCATGCACGGGCAAGACCACGAGCAAGACCACGGGCAGGACAATGCCGGCCAGGGCTCGCGAATGGGTCAGGTTCTGCCCCTGGACCCAGCCACGAGACACTTCGACGCCTTCGAAACGGACTTCTTCCAGCAGGGCGAGGCGGGCGAGATCATTCCCTTGGGGCAGGATCATTTTGAAGACCTCGAAGACGCCAGCGCACACCGGCGCCGCCTGGTTTCGCGCGCAGCCATGGCTGTCGCCGCCGCGGCGCTCGCGGCGGTTGGATGCGCGGCCCTGTGGCGAGGCAGTGCCCGTTCTTCGCCTGCCGCCGCCGTGACCAGTGCGGAGATGGTTCCAGCCTCCCCTCCGGCGCAGAGCCAAGCCGCGTCCCCGGCGCCGGAACCCGCGACTGTCGCCACCGCGCCGACACCTGCCGCGGCGCCTTCACCCGAGCCCGCACCCATCGCCCAGGCCCAGCCCGCCGTCCAGGCCCAGCCGATCGCCCAAGCCGCACCCGTCGCCCAGGCCGAACCCGCCGTCCAAGCCCAGCCGGTCGAGGAGCCCGCGCCCACGCCCATCGCGCAACCCGCGCTGGCCGTCCAGGCCAAACCAGCGGTGGCCCCGGCAGTCCAGGCCCAACCGGACGACGCGACCACACGCTGCTCGGAGGCGATTCGTGGCAAGCGCAATAAGGAAATCCTAACCGTCTGCCCAGCCGCTGTGACCGAAGATCCCAGCGCCGCCACCATCGCGGTCGCGCTGGCGCGCATCGAGTTCGACCGTGGCCACTCGGCACAAGCCGGTGCGTGGAGCAAGAAGGCCATCGCGGCCAATCCCGAGGTGGCCGACGCCTATGTGTTTCTGGGTGGGGCCGAGCAAAGCGCAGGGCATGGCAAGGCCGCCAAGCAGGCCTACCAGCAGTACTTGCGCCTGGCGCCGGATGGCCGGTACGCCGCCGATCTGCGCGCCATCGTGAAATCACTTTAGCGAACACACCCGAAACCCAAGGAGCGACGCCATGGCGTGGGCCCGTTTGACGAGACTGCTTTGCCTTCAATCATGCCTCATGGCCGCCTCCATTGGCTGCGCGGGTTCCCAGCAAACGCCCGCCAATCAAGGGTCCGGGTCAGGTGGAACCTCGACCAGCACGGTGCCGGGCAACGGTGGCAATTCGGGGGCCGGCGGCACATCATCCGCCACCGGCGGTGCTACTTCGTCGGGCGGAGCCTCGGGATCGGGAGGGGCAAGCAGCGGAGGTGGAACCTCGTCCACCGGCGGAAGCCAGGCTCAGGGAGGGACCGTCGCATCGGTCGGCGCGACGGCCGCTGGTGGCGCCTCGGCCACGGGCGGATCGTCTGGCTCGGGCGGTAGCAAGGCCACGGGCGGCGCCACCGCGTCGGGCGGCGCGACGGGCTCGGGCGGTGCACCGGCCACAGGCGGCGCGACAGCAACCGGTGGATCCTCTGGCACCAGCAGCTGCGCGTTCACGCTCATCTCGAACACCATCAGTTCCAAGATGGCCACCGTGGGCGTGGTGGAATGGTCCACGACCTTGCCGAACATTGGCAGCGCCAAGATCGTGTACAGCCTCAACAACGCCGCCACGACCGTCCTAAGCAAGGGCGGATCGGCCCCCGTGAACCTGACCAAGACGAACTACCGGACGCTGCTCCTCGGCCTCAAACAGGCGAGCGACTACACCTTTCACATCGAAGCCACCTCTTCTTCAGGTGCCACCTGCAAGAGCTCGGATTACACCTTGCCCAAGACCGGCAGCCTCACGGGCGCGCCCGCGGTCACGCGCACCACGGGCGCCAGCATCGCATCGCAAGGTGTGGGCTACATCGTCACGTGCTCGGGCATAGGCAGTGGTGGCGGCGGTGGTGGCGGCGGTGCTAGCAGTGCCTTCATCCTGGATGCCGACGGCGCGGTGGTGTGGTACTCGGCTGCCCCCAGCCAATGCAGCCGCGCCCGTATGGACTACGAGGGCGTCAACATGTGGATGCTGTCGCTCAACGTGCAAAACAGCGGCGGCGAAATGCGCTTCGTCTCCATGGATGGGCAAACCAGCCAGACCAGCATCAGCGGACTGTCCAGCGCGCACCACGATTTCACGGTCTTGCCGGGCAAAATCGCCGCCATGGTGTGGACCACCACGGGAAGCGATCCCGAGAGCAACCTGGTCGAACGCGCCTCGGATGGCTCGGGCGCCAGCACCACCGTCTTCAAGATTGGTTCGAACCTCTATGCCGGGGGATCCAGCGCCATGGGCGGCGGCAGCAATACCTACCACTGCAATTCCATCAACTACCACGCGGCAGACGACACCTTCACCATCGGCGATCGCAACCCCAACCTCTACGTCAAGGCCAAGCACGACGGAACCCCGGTTTGGCAAATTGGCGGCACCTGCGCCAATGCCAAGGCGTCCAAGTGCGCCGCGGGCACCTGGCAGGTCAACCATGGCCACGACTTCGACGCGAACGGGAACCTGCTGATCTTCAACAATGGCAGCTCGGGCTCGGCGCACATTTGGGAATTCAAGGTGACCGAATCCACCAGCGCCATCGCCATCGCCACCGTCAAGGACTTCACGTCGAGCAATACCAGCAACACGCTTGGCGACGTGCAGCGGCTCCCCAATGGCAACACCGTCATCACCTATTCAAACAGCAGCATCATCCTCGAGGTGGACCCGTCGTGGGCCACGGTTCAGACGCTCAAGGGCAGCTTTGGCTACGCCGACTGGCGCGAGACGCTTTACGGTCCCCCGGAAAAGTAGCCCCGCCCTGACCTGAAGATTTTTTCAAGAAAGCGTGCAATCAGTCACAGCTCTGTGGTGTCCAGGCGTGTGGCAGATCGAATCTGCGCGAAGGCAACCACCATGCGGGGAGAATCTGAATGAAGAGAATGAATCTGAAATCGGCCGCGGGCACAAGCTTGCTATTGGTTTCGCTGGGACTGGGCGCTTGCTCATCGAGCGACGGACTGTCCGTGGGAACGGGCGGCAGCAAGGGATCTGGCGGCGCGCAAGGTTCAGGCGGCGTGCAGGGTTCAGGCGGCGCGCAGGGTTCAGGCGGCGCCAAGAGCACGGGCGGCGTGCAAGGCTCGGGCGGCACGAGCGCAACCGGAGGTACCACGGCAGGAAGCCAAGGCTCGGGCGGCAGAGTGAGCACGGGCGGCCAACCCGGATCGGGCGGCGTGCCAGGAACTGGGGGCGTTGGCCCGGCTGGCGGATCAGGAGGCTCTTCCAGCGGGACCCCGGACGCGGCACCCATTCCTCCCGGCTTTGGCGACGGCGGCTTCACACCTCCAGGCATGGGTGATGGCGGCTTCACGCCTCCAGGCGCGGGCGACGGCGGCTTCACGCCTCCAGGCATGGGCGATGGTGGCTTCACGCCTCCAGGCGCGGGCGACGGCGGCGGCTTCACTCGTCCCGACGGCGGCAACACGCGTCCTGACGGTGGCAACACACGCCCCGACGGCGGCTTCACACGTCCCGACGGCGGCAACACGAATCCTGGCGCGGGCGACGGCGGTTTCACGCGTCCCGACGGTGGGCGGCAAGGCCGAGGGTAACAACGACCGTCCCTACTTCAGTGTCCAGAACAACACAC
>Ga0302322_100004986_pt1 | contig 11611 bp, 5 predicted proteins | sample Fen_T0_2_FD_203757 | JGI IMG/M metagenome (GOLD analysis project Ga0302322, IMG submission 203757) | Peat permafrost microbial communities from Stordalen Mire near Abisko, Sweden - Fen_T0_2 | ecosystem: Environmental > Terrestrial > Soil > Wetlands > Permafrost | place: Sweden: Abisko... | reverse complement strand
CAATTATTTTAACGGGAGTAAGGGCTATGTCAGCGTTCCTTACAATCAGGCTTTCAATACGGCGCAGTTTTCAATATCTTTTTGGGTAAAAATTGATGAAGATTTAGCCGTAAATAACAACAGTAATACCGCGGCAAGCCTGATAGATACAATGGCAAACAATGCTTCCGGTTTTTATATCGGTTTATACAAACAGGGTGATGCTGCAACGACATTTCAAGTACGCATTTGCTGCAATAACAACAGCATCCAGAGCATCGCGCCGCCATACCCTGTGGCAACCGGGTGCTGGTATCATTTTGTGATGGTTTGCGACGGCCCGTCGTACAATGTTTACATAGAGGGGCAGGACAATACGGCCTATAAACAAAATGTGCCCATCTATCCTTATCTTCCCAATGCGTCAAACGATATCCTGATGGGCTCAGGCTTAAGCGGGTACATCGCAAATGTAGCTTTATGGAATACCTGCCTGTCTTCAACGCAGATCGATAAACTATTTGAAAGAGGTGTCCCTGATATCGCGGCGCTTGACAGCCGGGCGGGCATTTCCGGTGAGATCATCGATCTGAGCGAAAACATGAACAATACTGTACAATGGCCGCAAACAATAGTTGCTTCGTGGCCGCTGGAAACCGATGTGCAAACCGGGACGGTACCATCAATCAACGGGCTGTACAACGGGCAGATAGCAGGTGAGCTGTCCCCTGTGGTAATGCATAAGTTACCTTTTTCGGCCAGGCCGCGCGTGGTGAACTATTTTAGCGGCAGTAACGGTTACGTAAGCATTCCGTATAGTGCAGCACTAAACACGGCGCAGTTTTCGATTTCGTTTTGGGTGTACATAGATGAGGATATTCCGGTTAATAATGGCGGAGCTACCTATGCTTCTCTTATTGGTTCAGGAAATAGCACCGGTTTCGAGATTCTGTTATATAAGTGGGAGGATGAAACCACCACTTTTTTAACATACGTTTTTGATGAGGATCAACACAATAACCAACGCCAGACAAATTACCCGGTTACGCCAAATAACTGGTATCATTTAATGTTATGCTTTACCGGTACAGCTTACACTGTTTATGTTAACGGCCCTGCCGGTTACATGAGCTACCAGGAAACACTAATAGCCGCTTACGCCCCAAATACCACCGAACCACTGGAATTCGGCACCGGTTACAATGGGTACCTGGCCAACGTTGATTTTTGGGATACCTGCCTTACCAGCGCGCAGGTTAGTGAGTTAATGCAAAATAACATTGCAGAATCGGCCAGGCAAATATATCATAAAATGAAACTGGCGGGTGCGAAACGTTTCTGGCAGTTTATGCCATTCAGGCACTTGCAGTATACTTCCTTATACAGCGAACTTACGGCGACTTCGGGGCAATATTTATTGTATGAGTATGATCCGTTTGACCCGGATGCCATTGCCAGCCAGCGCCCCGGTGCTTATGCCAAAGGCATTTTTATGCGTTACATCAGCAACCTGATCGACTTTGGCGATAACCTGTTTACGCAGGATACCTGGGAAACGATTACCGAAGCAACGATGTATTATGTACTGGCCGGCGACTTGCTGGGCCGCCCGCCAAAACAGGATGCCGCACAAAAACATGGCAAACCGGCAACGTATAACGAGATTGAAAGTGATTCGTCGGGAAATGTTCCGCCATTCCTGATCGATCTGGAAACAATGCCCGCATTGCCGCCGGTGTTTACTGGCGGGCACAGCGCCGCGCTTGAACAGCGCTGGAGCATATTCAGCGCTTATTTTGGGATCCCCGAAAACACCCAGCTGCTGAGCTACCGCAAAACGATTGAAGACCGGCTGTATAAAATACGGCATGGCCTCAATATAAACGGGCAAACCAATACTATTCCGTTATTCGAGCCGCCCATCAACCCGGCAGATGCCGTTGCTGCAGCGGGGCCGGGCGGAGCAGGGGTTGGCAGTATTTCAAGCGCTGCGCCTGCGGTGCCTTACTATCGCTTCAGTTATCTGGTAGAAATAGCGCGCAGCTTTACCTCAGAAGTGATCAGGCTTGGCGACGAATTGCTGGGTGCTTTGGAAAAGCAGGATGCCGAATACCTTTCCCTGCTACACGAAACGCAGAGTAATGCCATTTTAAACATGATGACGCAAATTAAGCAGGACGAGGTTAACCAGCTGTATGCTGAACAAAGCAATCTGCAGGCCAGCCTGTTAAATGCCCAGTTGGAACAGCGCACTTATAACGAGTGGATAGATGCCAGCTGGAATTCATACGAAAAAGCCCAGTTAGGTATGATGGCGGTTTCGGCCGAACTCGTTCAGGCGGCTACCATTATATCGGCAATTGCAACGCCTATGTACCTGTTTCCTACCATATTCGGCCTTGCAGATGGCGGGGTGAATTTTGGCGGCTCATTTGAATCCCTCGGTCAATCGATAAAGGGCGAGGGGGATGTGGTGAACGTAGTTGCAGCCATGCTGGGTATCAAAGGCAATTTTGATCGCACCAATGACCAGTGGAACCTGCAAATGAACCTGGCGGAGAATACCATTACCGGTATTAATGCCCAGATCCAGGCCAATAATTTTGCCATACAGGTGGCTGAGCAGGATTATGATGTAAACCAAACCCAGATCGCGCAATCCAACCAGGTGATCAGCTTCCTGCAAACCAAGTTTACCAACGAGGAATTGTATGAATGGATGGCCTCGGAAGTTTCGTCGGTATATTACCAGGCTTACCAGATGGCCTGCGGACTGGCGCAAACGGCGCAAACCGCCTACCAGTATGAATTAAGCGTGAGCGACACCTACATCAACACCAGTTCGTGGAGTAACCAGTACCGGGGACTGCTGGCAGGCGATGCGTTAATGCTTTCCATCAACCAGCTGGAGCAGGCTTATATCAGACAAAACAGCCGTACGCTCGAAATAAACCGCACCATTTCGCTGGCCAGGCTTAACCCCGTTGCATTGCTGAACCTTAAATCAAGCGGCACCTGTACCTTTAAGTTGACGGAATATTTGTTCGATACGGATTTCCCGGGCCATTATAACCGGAAAATTACCAGTATCGCCATTACCATTCCGGCCGTTGTGGGGCCTTACCAGAATATAAAAGCTACCCTGGTGCAAACTTCCAACTCCATTATTACAAAAGCCAATGCCAATACGGTTTCGTACCTGCTCGGGACTTCCAAAAAGGCTCCGTCGGATGGCAGCTTGCGGGTAAACTGGAACTCAGGCCAGGAAATTGCGCTCTCCGCAGGCACTTCCGATAATGGATTGTTCCAGCTTAATTATAACGACGAGCGCTACCTGCCTTTTGAAAATACAGGCGCCGTTTCTTCATGGCAGCTCAATATGCCAAAAGCAGCCAACCAGTTTGATTTTAACAGCATCAATGATGTGATCATCGAACTAAAATATTGCGCTAACGATGGCGGAAACACCTTTAAGCAGGCTGTTATTGCCGATAACCCGACATTGACACAATACGCCGGAAACCAGTTGCTTAGCGTTCGGCAGCAATTCCCGGATGTATGGCAGCAGTTCCTTTCAACACAACAAACAAGTATTGAACTTTTACGCCGGATGTACCCGCCTAACCTGGAAGACGTAAACCTGGCGCCCGACACCAGTTCGCCGGTATTATTGATCCCGGTTTTGGCAGATTCAACATTACTGGGCGATATCAGTTCCGTTACGCTGGACGATATTGAGGTGGATAACGTATCAACCCTTAATAATATGGTGTTTAGCGACCCTGTACCGGTGACTATGAATGCGCCGGTAAAATGGGACCTGGCGGCAAGTATCGCAGCCAACTCTGCTTTGCTAATAACAAATAATAATATAAGCACAATTAACCCAAAGCAATGGCTGGATATCGTACTGGTTATTCCGTATGGGGGGGCGCTTGATTGGTCGTAAATAAGGGGGCGTAAACCAACAAATCGCAGGCTGGGGTAATGACATAAGCGTGAAAACAATTTAACTGATCTATTGGTTACTCAATTACTTTTAACGCACTAATAATTAGAATTTGAGTCATTTTACACTAACAGCGCAGCCCGGCCCGACACGTACAAAGTATTTTTTATTGAAATGGGTGTTGTTTTTTTTATTGATCAGCGCAACAGGGCTCGCCCGGGGGCAGGTAGCCCCTCCTGTTGATTCGCTCAAGGCCGACTCGCTGGGGGCCAAAGGCAAAAAGATCAGGAAGCCGGCCGACAACATCAATAAGCAATATGATTTTGGCGACCTGCTCCGCAATGTATTGCACCCTAAAAGACAGGCTGATATCCTGCACAAAGGTTCGGGTATTACTATTGTGCCTAATGTGGCGGCTAACCCCACCATTGGCGGCCAGCTGGGTATTAAGGCGGTAGCGGGCAAAAGGTTGGGTGCCGATCCCAATACGCTGCTTTCGGTTGGCGCAACATCGGCTTCTATCACCACCAAAGGCATCATTTATTTTTATATCAATCACAACATATTTACTTCCGGCAATAAATGGAATCTGCAAGGCAATCTTGTTGTTTCCAAAACAGTTACGCCCGATTTTGGCTTCGGGATAGGAGAGGGCAAGGCCGAAGGAGACCCCTCGCAGCAAATACTGGCCGACCCAACTCATAAAGCTTATGCTATTCATTCGTATTTTTTTAACTTCAGGGAAAAGGTTTATAAAAAGGTGGCGAAGGGTCTTTTCGTGGGAGCAGGGGCATCTTTTGAGGTAAGGCGCAAAATTACCCAGACGGACACCATTAACAACGCAACACCCTTAAGTGTGTACGACAACCAGCACGGATTTCCGAAAGACCATTACGCAGCCGACGGCTTTTTGTTTAACGTGGAATATACCTCGCGCGATAACCCGAACCGTGCTTACAAAGGTATTTATTTCGACGCAGGCTTCCGGGTTAACCAAACCTGGATAGGCAGTACCAAAAACTCAGTGCAGTTTACTACCGACTTCCGTAAATATATCAGTTTATCCGATGTAAACCCCGAAACGGTGCTCGCACTCTGGAACTGGGGTTCGTACCTGCTCAGCGGCACCATACCCTATCTTGAGTTGCCGGGCACTTCGCGCGATGGCAGTTTCCGTAGCGGCAGGGGATACACGGCGCAATATTTTAAAGGAACACAATTTAATGATACGGAAGCAGAATTCCGTTTCCCGATACTGGCCAACAAATTTATCAGCGGCGTTACTTTTGTGAACTTCCAAACGGCTAATGACGAGCAGGGTACAAAACTTTTCCAGGTATTTCAGCCGGGGTACGGCGCCGGTTTAAGGGTGTTGTTTAATAAAGCCACCCGCACCAACCTAGCGCTTGACTACGCCTTTGGGCGTTTCGACAGGAAAGGATTCTTTTTGAACCTGAACGAATCGTTTTAGGCATCCCCTTTAGCCCGTAAAAGGTGCATTCCCTTGTGTTATCGACCAGACGCCGGTAAAACCGGGGTTTTTTTGTTGTATTTTTATTTGACGAATGGAAGCAGCAAACCAATTGAAAAATACGGTCCACGGTCTTTTTGCCATGCCGGATACCCAGCCGTCTTACTGGCTTACCCGCTTTATGATTCTTCGTTTGCTTGGTTTGGTGTACGTCGTTGCTTTCCTGGTGGCCATTAATCAGGTTATACCACTAATTGGCGTAAACGGCCTGCTTCCGCTGGGAACCTATCTTAAGGAAGTAAGCCTTACCTATGGTTCGGCAGGCGCCGGCTTTGTGCGGCTGCCAACCGTGTTTTGGTTCGGGCATTCAGATACAATGTTGCTGACGGTTGCCTGGGCCGGGTTTGTACTGAGCCTGGTGGTATTGGCCGGTTATACCAATGCGCCGGTGCTTACCGTACTGTGGCTTTTGTACATGTCGATTGTGCATGCCGGGCAGGATTGGTACGGCTACGGCTGGGAGATCCAGCTCATTGAAACCGGTTTTCTCGCTATTTTTTTGTGCCCATTGGTGGATATGCGGCCCTTTCCCAAACGACCGCCACCATTGCCCGTTATCGTGTTGTTTCGCTGGCTCGCCTTCCGCATCATGCTGGGCGCCGGGCTCATCAAATACCGGGGCGACAAGATATGGCGCGACAGCACGGCCCTTTATTACTATTTTGAAACACAGCCTATCCCCGGCCCTTTAACCCGGTGGTTTCACTTTCTACCGCACATGCTGCTCAAAACAGGCGTATGGTTTAACTGGCTGGCCGAACTGGCTGCGCCGTGGTTGGTTTTCTGGCCGCGGGCGGGGCGGCATATCGCCGGGATCGTCATCGTGCTGTTCCAGCTCGTACTCATCGTCAGCGGTAACCTCTCGTTTTTAAACTGGCTCACCATTATTCCAGCGCTGGCTTGTTTTGACGATGGTTTCTGGGCCGGGCTGTTGCCCCGGAAACTGGTGCGCCGGGCCGCGGCTGCTGCCGGAAACGCCGAAGAATCCAAACCGATGCTCACGGTCTCCTGGATAGTTGCCGGCCTGATCGCGCTGCTCAGCATTCAACCTGTATTGAACATGCTGTCGCCAGGGCAGATCATGAACACCTCCTTCGATCCGCTTGACCTGGTCAATACCTATGGCGCCTTTGGCTCGGTAGGGCAGGAGCGCTACAATGTGGTGTTTGAAGGTACCGCAGATGATACCGTCGGCGGCAAGGCAAACTGGAAGCCATATATGTACAAATACCTGCCCACGCTGCCCGATAAGGCACCGTCGCAAATAGCCCCTTACCAGCCGCATCTCGACTGGCAAATGTGGTTTGCCGCTATGGGCACTGCCGAACAATACCCCTGGACATTTAACCTGGTATGGAAACTGCTCCATAACGATCCCGGCGCTACAGGTTTGTTTGCCGGCAACCCTTTCCCTTATAAACCGCCACGGTTTATAAGGGCGGTATTATACCGTTACCGGTTTGCAAAGCCAGGTAATCCGGATGGGCTTTACTGGGAGCGGGAAAAGATTGGGGATTGGATACCTGTTCTTTCGGCGGATGATCAGCGGTTGGTTAAGTTTTTAAGGAATGAGGAGTGGTTGAGATGAAAGGCAGCGGGGTTCAGCCGAAAGATAAGATGTTCAATGCAATAAGTTGGGCGGATATTTGAATTTGAAATAGCGACCGTAAAAATACCCATTAAAAAAGGTGTTTTTACGTTCGTTATTGCTCCGGGTAGCCAATACCTTTATTCCTAAATTGGGACAGAAGATACTTTCAATATAATCAAATGAACTAAATCACAATAAAATGGCAGCAACAGACAACATTGTAAAACAAATTATTTTGGATATTTCGCAGTTGGACGGTACAATTAACGATATCGATCCCACCTCCAAATTATCCGGATTGGGATTTAACGGTAATATGTGCAATTCGCTTGCGCAAAGACTGAATGCTTCCGTACAGGCGCTTAAGGCCTCAGCATTCGTCAATAATTCAGAAATCACCAGCGACATGAGTGTACAGGACGTGATGGATTTGGTAACTCAAAAAGTAAATTGATGAAAAAGATATTTTTATTACTATTGGTTGTATTGCCAGGTATACATGTGTTTGCACAGGTTAAGGACACAGCGGTTAGCAAAAATCCGTTTTTCAGTAGTTTCGAGCTCAGGCAGTCGTTCCAAACGCCTGACGCCCAGTTAAACCCGGCACAATTGCAGCTTACCATTCCCGAAACGGGCAGGAGCAACTGGTTGGTGGATGCCGGTATTTCGCTAACGATGGGGAAGTTGAGCGTTGGTCCGCTCACCTCTAAACTGATCGCAGAGGTTCACCGGAATACTTTGGTTGACGACCAACAGTATAATTACCAGGCGGGGTATAATTTAACGTGGTATAAAGATAAAGGGGATTACCATGCTACTGCCGTTTGGACAGGGAACCTAAAGTATATTAGGGATAAGATTGACAGTAGCAAGTCTTTTGCAGCGACGCTCAACTTTTCGATCTATAGGTCCGGGAAGAATAGTTTGAATCTGGGGCGGCCAGGTTATCTTTCCCATCAAAAATACACATATCAATTAACCCCTTCGGTGGAGGCGCAATACCAGCAAGTATTTACCGCTGACAAACAGGCTACGGGCGTTATCCTCCGCCCTGTGCTGGATATAGCAGCGTCTTTTGCTATCAATAAAAAGAAGGAGAAAGGGAAACTGGCTGCGCCATCGAAGCTTGTTGAACTGGCACTGGATTATGTGAACCGGTATGCGATAATAAATTCCAGAGGAAATAGCGAGAGGTACACAAAACTACTTAGGCCGGCAATCAATTATTACCTGTTAAACACGTCATCATCGTCTGTTGCCATAGGAGCAAGTTACAATTTAGGTTCCGATCCGCTGAATGGATTAAAGGCCCAGCAATTTTGGCTGTTTTCTTTACAAGTGCAACTTTAGTGGGCCAAATGGGATGTGCACACGCCGCCGTATTTATCCCGGATTTGAAGTCGTAAGGGTGCAAAAATCAAAGTCAATCCGCCTTACAACACCCATTGGTAATTCGACTTGTCTTCAAAAACGGCTGTCCAGTTTTTATTATCCGTTAGCATAATGCTGCTGATGAGGTTCATTGCTTCAGATTGCCTGTTGCAACAATCCGGATCTTCTATTTCAACGGGCAGCGAATGGATACATTCCGACAGGCTCTTTTGGGATGATTCGGAATACTTTTTTAATACATCCCAGTCCTGGAAAAATAAAATCCCTTCAATAGCAGCATAACTTGCCGGCAGCAATAAATTGATAAAAATTGCCGTATTGCGCCCGTAGAAGTCGCAGCCGTGAAAAAGGAAAACATTCGAGTCTGCCAAAAAATGCAGCAGCAAGTTTAATAATAACAACAATCCGATACCTACATTAATCCGTTCAAACCAATTCTGTTTTGTGCCTATACTCAATATCTTCCCGGCGTGATAGTTTTTTTGATCCTCAATTAAGCTCTTTATTACATAATTGGCATACCAGTTCGATTTGTACTTATCACTTTTGATGTTGTCATTAATTTTTTCAACAATCTCAGCGAGCGTCTTGTCGGCGCTCATCGTTAACGTGGAGATTTTGACCGGAATATTAGCGTGATAAAAAAATCTGAGCAGGCGGTATTTTTCAGCTTTTATCCTGTCGGCCAGATATTTGCCGTGAAAATTTCTTTTTTTAGCCCTGGTAATCAAAATATATACACTAATCACCAATAAAAACTCAAGGGTTACAGCCAGCCAATGGAGAAACTCAATTTTAGAAGGGAATGCCGTATTCAGCGCAAATATCAAGACCGCCAACCACCCTAAAAGCAGGGCGCGTTTCCATACCCTTTTGTAGCTGTCGCGGAATTTGAGCGCATTTTTATTGGCGCGTTCGTATTCTTTTGTTATCCGGGCGTTAACCGGGTCTTCTTTTACGGGCGATGTTTTAATATACGAAATATTGTTTTCTTTTTTTACTTCACAATAATAACCGATCAGCTCGGCTGTACCGCCGCGCCCCTCGGGCATCAGTTCGTCCCATACAAAAAGCATTTCATCGCAGTGGTCGACAATATATTTCCCGGCGGCAAAATATGCCTCGTTGCGTTCTTCAGGGTTCGATGGAATTTTGGCTGCGATTGTATCGATTTGTTGAGCCTGGTTAAGTTCAGAATGTAAAGTGTTTACATCGTCGGGCTCTTCGAAATCTTTTTCGTATTCTGTTCTGTCAAAGGGCAGTATGACGTACAGTGGCTGCTTAAAAACATCCCGCACCACCTCGGCGAAAATGGTATCGGCGCCAATAGCCAAACTGGTATACCCAATAAATTGCGGCTCTTCATGTTTTTCAAGCAGCGTATTTATTGCCTGTTTGATTTTTTGGGCAACAATTTTTTTTTCATGTACTTTAATACGTCTTTTGCCCGAGATCCCAATCTTTATGGCCATTTTTTGTTGTTTCAATGCATTTTAATTACCAGATAAAATATCTATCATTTTTTGTATGCCAGCATTTTTAATACCCTTGCTTTTAAAGTCTTTTAAGTCACTCAAAAAAACATCTTTAAAAGTTCGCATTTTGTCAAATTTCATATCTTTAAGTGCCAGGTACTTTTCTTTTGCTTTTTCAAATTCGCCCATTAATAAATAGGCGTGCGGCAGGTTTCCCACCGGATATACATCTGTAGGATCAAGTTCTATGCTTTTGGTCAAAAATTCTATGGTATTATCCGTAATGTTTAAAAGCAAACAATTCCAGGCCAGGTTATTATAATGTATGGATAAGTCGCTTTTAAGTGCCGAATCGGCAGGTTGTATTTTTGAATAAATTTGATCAAGTACAGCGTGTAATTTATTAACGATCACAACTGCATTTTTTTTGTCGGCCTTGCCCTCGGCGTAAAATCCAAGAAATAGCTCAAGTTCGTCGGCATCATTTGTATTCACCAGGATTGACGGATTGTTTTTATGCTCATCAAACCTGATTTTTGCCTTTGCTTCTTTAGCGTCTATATTTCCGGGGTCCAATTCAAGGATCCTGTTATATAAATCCTGTGCCTGACGCACTTGTTTATCCCCCGTCAACGTCTTTGCATATTCTAAATAAAACGCAATGGCATCTTTTTTAATTATTTTGCTGTTGGCAGTGTCGTTTTTCAGGCCGGCATCATACAAATGCGAGAGCGAATCAATTAAAGCCAGTTTCCTGGTTAAATTCTTTTCTTTACCAATCCTGTCTTTGAATGCTTCATACGGCGCTAATATTTCCCTTGATTTTTTGTTGTCAATGGTATAAATGATCAATTCTTTAAAGGAAGTATTATATTTCCAGGCAATATCCTGGATCCTGGAAAAAAGATCCACCACGTCCTGCGAAATAACGGCGCCGCGCGCCTTCTTCCACCATTCAGCCTGGTCGTCGATACCTTTATATGGATAGCCTTTTGCCCTGTCGAAAACGTAAATATCTACCGATTTGCTAATACCGTTGAAATCTGCCGGCGCGGTGTATACCTTTCTTCCTTCGGACTGAGACTGATCACGCAGGGCATACAAATTTGATTTTGCAGTATCGGCATAGTTTTTTGTTTTGTATATTTTTTCCAGGTATTCAGTGCTTTGTTTGTCGCCATTAAAGCTGGCCATATCCAGTGGTGCGATGGCTTTGTCGTAAATGTCTTTCTGATAAAGGTATTCGCCATATAATTTATTTACCTGGGTGAGATACTTGCCCTGGTTTATATCAAACGGATATTTTTGATACAGGGGTGAAAATATTTTGTTTATTTTACCATAATCTGCGGCTATCATCTGGTCGTTTTTAAACTTGATGTTTAATTCTAACCGTTCGCTGTATGTCTCCAGGAATTTGGCGTAATCCTCCGAAAAATCCGAATAACCATGCAGCAGTTTCCCTTTTTCGAATGCATCTATGGCTTTTGAATAATAAGGCAGCGCTGTAGCTATTCTATTTTGATCGTCCTGCGTGAAAAAATGATAGGCGATAAAATTGTTGAGATAAAAAAGGATTGTCGCTATTTTTGATTGTTTTGCATAAAGCGGGTTTAATCCTTCCAGGGCTTTTGAAATATACATGTCCTTATTGTATATTTCCTCTGTTTTGTATACATCGCTAAAACCGGTAA
>Ga0302322_100004984_pt1 | contig 11616 bp, 12 predicted proteins | sample Fen_T0_2_FD_203757 | JGI IMG/M metagenome (GOLD analysis project Ga0302322, IMG submission 203757) | Peat permafrost microbial communities from Stordalen Mire near Abisko, Sweden - Fen_T0_2 | ecosystem: Environmental > Terrestrial > Soil > Wetlands > Permafrost | place: Sweden: Abisko... | reverse complement strand
CATCCTGCACAGCGCTGTGTTTCTCGACTACGTTACCGCAGTCCGTCAAAACACCGCCCAAGCCCAATTCGAAGTCGAATTCGTAGACGGCAATCGCTCCATCTGGGTCGAGGTCACCGGCACCAACATCCCTTCACTCAGCAGCAGCAAAGAACCTTGGGCGCTCTTCGTGCTCCATGACATCACCAAACAGAAAAAGCTCGAAGCAGTCCGCAAAGACTTCGTTGCCAATGTCTCCCACGAACTCCGCACGCCGCTCAGCGTCATCAAAGGCTACGTCGAAACCCTCGTCGACGATCATCAATCACTGCCACCCGACGACCGCGACCGCTTCCTGCGCACAATTCAGCGCCACACTGAACGCCTCAATTCACTCCTCGAAGATCTGCTCACGCTCTCCCGCCTCGAATCGATTAACCCCGGACTCCGCCGCGAAACCGCAGACCTCGCCGCGCTACTCAACAGCATTCTCGAAGACTACCGCGCCCGCCCCACGTCCGCCGGTCACGAGCTCTCCACCATCATCGATCCCTCCATCGGCGCCTTGTTGATTGATCCACTTAAGATCACCCAAGTCCTCGAAAACCTGATCGACAACGCGATCAAATACACTCCGAAAGGCTCACACATTGAGGTCTCAGCGAAGCAGCGCGAAAACATTATCGAGATCTGCGTCCGCGACAACGGCTTGGGCATTCCCGAAGCCGACTTGCCCCACATTTTTGAACGCTTTTACCGCGTCGACAAAGGCCGTTCCCGTGACAAAGGCGGCACCGGTCTCGGACTCAGTATCGTAAAGCACATCGTTCAACTCCACGGTGGCCAAGTCCGTGCAGAGAGCAAACTAGGGCAGGGGACCGCCTTCTATTTCACCTTGCCACAACGCCAAAACAGCGCCGCCGAACCAACGGCACAGTGAACTCGGGCTTGCACCCGCGCGCCCAGCCGTGCTTAACCGGCGCCGTGGACCATCCCGCCCGCACCGCAGAATTCATCACCCACCGCGACGCCCGCCGCGCCAAGCTCCAACACGAATTGGGAGAACTGCTCGCCGCACACCCACGCATCACGCTCGAAATCGGTGCCGGGCACGGCCACTTCCTCACCGACTACGCCGCCGCTCATCCGACCGAGTTTTGCATCGGATGCGATCTACTCCGCGACCGCGTCGAACGCGCCCTACGCAAACGCAACCGCGCCAAACTCACCAACCTCGTTTTTCTCCGGGCCGAAGCCTCCGAAGTCATCGCCGCGCTGCCGCCGCATACTGTTCTTCAACGGATATTTGTGCTTTTCCCCGACCCGTGGCCCAAACGCCGCCACCATAAACACCGGCTCATGCAAACTGAGTTTCTTCACCCGCTCGCCGCCAAAGCAGCCCCCGGCGCCGACCTCTGTTTCCGCACCGACGACGCAGCCTATTTCGCCTCCGCCCAAGCCGACGTCCTTGCGCATCCCGCCTGGGAAATCTCGGCGTCGACGCCCTGGCCCTTCGAACGCGAGACCGTTTTTCAAAGCCGCGCACCTGCATATCAGTCGCTTGTGGCACTGCGCCGGACAGTTTTTCCTAAACTTTAAGGAAAACCAGTCGCTAGTAGCAGGAATAAAGCTAAGTTGGGCAGTTCGCAAAATTCGCTAATCTTTTAGCCTCCATAAGCACCGATCATTTTCGATAGTTGACGACGCTCCTCGCGTTGCCTACCTCTGACCCTTTTCCGAACCTACCTGCGCTTTTCTAACCCAATCATGCTACGAGCAAAGAATTTCGTCCTCACGCTCGCGTCCCTGGCAACCGCATTGCCCTCGTTCGCCGCTGAAGGTGAAGGCGTTTCCGCCAAAGCCGCCGTGCTTTTCGATCTTGGCGGTGGTTGGGCGATTACGAATAGTATGGTAACAGGTTGGGCGGTATCCGCGCTGATCATTTCCGTTATTCTTTTCATGGTTGGCCGGCCAAAGATTATTCCTTCGAAAGCACAAGCTGTCGCTGAGTCCCTGATTGAGGGATTGCGCGGTTTGTTCGAGCCCATCGTTGGCAAACATGCCTTCCCTGCCGTTTTTCCCTTACTCGTTACCTTTTTCATTTTCATCCTCATCCAAAACTGGATGGGCCTGTTGCCCGGAGTCGGCACAATCGGTTACGGTCACGAAGTCGACGGCCACTTTCACATGACGCGGCCCTTCATCCGGCCATTCACAGCGGACTTCAACGGCACCATTGCCCTCGCCCTCATCTCGTTCGGCGCCTGGATCATCATCATCCTAAAATATGCCGGTCCGAAACTGATCCTCTTCGATCTTTTCGGTAATAAGGCCGACAAAAAGGAAACACCCAAGGTTCTCTACGTGGTCCTCTCGGTGGTATTCCTTTTAGTTGGATGTATCGAAGTGTTCTCAATCTGCATCCGCCCGTTCACGCTTTCAGTACGTCTTTTTGGCAACGTCTACGGCGGTGAAAATCTTCTGCACGGCACGAGCTTCTTTTTTGTTTTCTATTTCATGGAGCTGTTGGTCGGCCTGATTCAGGCCACCGTCTTCACGCTGCTCAGCTCCGTTTATATCGGCCTAATCTGTAACCACGGCGACGAACACGAACACGTTGACGAAAAGAGCCACGCCGAAGCCCATCATTAAACACTTTACCGTCGGGAGCGTGCCAACGTGTGCGCACGGCGGAACTCCAACCAATAAATAAATACCATCATGTCTATCCTCGCTGAAGTAGCAGCCTCCGGTATCACCGGTAACATCGCTAGCGCATTCGGTCTCCTCGGCGCCGCCATCGGCGTCGGTCTCATCGGCACCAAAGCCGCCGAAGCCGTCGGTCGCAATCCCGGCGCCTCTGGCAAGATCCTCGTTCAAGCCATCATCGGTATGGCGCTCGCCGAAGGTCTAGGTATCCTCGCGCTGTTCCTCGCCAAGTAATCGTTTTCTCCGGTTGCGTCGGCAAAAACCTCTCTGGCGCAACCTCTCCATTTTTCTTCACACCCGCCATGTTGACCTCACTTTTCCTCGCCACTGTCGAAGCTCATGGCGCCGTCGCTGGCGCGTCCGAACCCGGCCCTCTTGAGTCCATTCAACACACGCTCGATTCACTCGGGTTCGAGTGGCACTACATTGTTTTCCAAGGCATCAGCTTCCTCATCCTCTTTGGAGTACTCTACAAGTTCTTCATCAAGCCAACCATCGCCGCGATGGAAGAGCGCCAGCAAAAAGTCGAGTCCGGCCTCAAATACGCCGAGGACATGAAAGCCCAGCTCGCCGCTTCCCAGCAGGAAACGGCCACTCTAATCAAAAACGCCCAACTCGAAGCCAACAAGATCATCGAAGAATCCCGCAAGACCGCGAAGGACTTCGCCGACAAGATCCAAAAGGAATCATCCGAACGCGCTAACGACCAGTTCGCCAAGGCCCAACAAGCCATCGAACTCGAGCACAAGAAAATGCTCGCCGATGCCCGCAGCGAAATCGCCCGTCTCGTCGTCACCACGGCCGAACGCGTCCTCACAAAGAAACTCACCGAAGCCGACCGTGCCAGCTACAACGAAGCCGCTGCCAAAGAACTCTCTTCGGTCTAATTCAGTTCTTCAGCCCTTCCTTCTTTCAGTCTTTTTCTTCAGATGGCCGCCAATAAAAAAACCCAGCAACTCGCCCGCCAGCTCTTCAAGCTGAGCCTCGTCGACGGCCGCATCTCGGCTGAACGCGTGACCGGCGTCCTGGGTTACGTTGAGAAACTCCAGCCCGCTCATCCGCTCGCCGTTCTCAAAATCTACCAACGTCTCGTCGCCACCGAGCTCGCCAAGAGCCAGGCCGTCGTCGAGCACGCCGGCGCTGTATCCGATTCTCTCCTACAAACCATCGCCGCGTCCATGACCAAGAAATATGGCCGCGCCATCACCGCCAGCACGCGTGCCAACCCCAAGCTCCTCGCCGGTCTGCGCGTCCGCGTCGGCGACGATGTTTACGAATCCTCCGTCTCCGCCCAACTCGGCACCCTCGCCGCGTCCGTCTAATTTCAAAAACCTGATCCCAAGAACTCTTCACGCCGCATGAGCACCGTCATCGAACAAATCGAACAGCAGATCGCTAAACTGCAGAACAAAGCGGTTAAGAAAAATACCGGCACCATCCGCACCGTCGCCGACGGCGTGGCCAAACTCGATGGCCTGTCCGAAGCCATGTACAACGAGATGATCCAATTTCCCGGTGGCGCCATGGGAATCGCGCTCAATCTCGAAGAAGACGAAGTCGGCTGCATCCTTCTCGGCGACGTTTCCAAACTCAAAGAAGGTGACGAGGTCCACACCACCGGCCGCCTGCTTTCCGTGCCCGTCGGCAAAGCCCTCCTCGGCCGCGCCGTCGACGCCCTTGGTAATCCCGTCGATGGCAAAGGCCCGATCGCCTCAACCGAATTCTATCCCGTCGAGCGCATCGCTCCCGGCATCATCGCCCGCAAATCCGTTTCCCAACCACTCTTTACCGGCATCATGGCCATCGATTCCATGATCCCGATCGGCCGCGGCCAACGCGAGTTGATCATCGGCGATCGCGGCACCGGCAAGACGACCATCACGATTGATACAATTATCAATCAGGCCAAAATCAACAAAGTCGGCCTCGCCAGCGGTGACCCAAAGTTCCGCCCCGTCTATTCCATCTACGTAGCCGTCGGCCAGAAACAGTCCAACATCGTCCGCACAATCACGTCGCTCGAAGAGGCTGGCGCCCTCGAATTCACCGTCATCGTCGCCGCTCCCGCCGCCGACAATCCTGCTAACCAATACATCGCTCCTTTCTCCGGCGCCGCCATCGGCGAATGGTTCATGGAAAACGGCATGGACGCGCTCATCGTTTATGATGATCTCTCCAAACACGCAGTCGCCTATCGCCAAATTTCGCTAATCTTAAAACGCCCTTCTGGCCGCGAAGCATATCCGGGCGACGTTTTCTATCTGCACAGCCGCCTCCTCGAACGCTCCGCCCGCCTCGACGGCAAAGGCTCGCTCACCGCGCTCCCAATCATCGAGACCCAGGCTGGCGACGTCTCCGCGTACATTCCGACGAACGTGATCTCAATCACCGACGGCCAGATCTTCCTCGAAACCGATCTCTTTAACCAAGGCATCCGCCCCGCCGTCTCGGTCGGTCTCTCCGTATCGCGCGTCGGCTCGTCCGCGCAGATCAAAGCCACCAAACAAGTCGGCGGCAAACTCAAGGGTGAACTCGCCCAGTTCCGCGAACTGGCCGCTTTCGCTCAGTTCGGTTCAGACCTCGACGCCAAGACCAAAGCCCAGCTCGACCGCGGCGCCCGCATCGTCGAACTCTTCAAGCAGCCCGCTTTCAATCCGATTCCGATCGAGCAGCAAGTCGTCACGCTTTGGGCGATGCAGAAAGGTTATTACGAAGGCCTCGACCTCAAGAAGGTCAACGCCGCCGCCGTCAGCCTGCGCAGTTTCTTCGCCACCCGCAAAGATCCGCTCCTCGCAAAAATCCGCACCAAAGCCGCCCTCGACGCCGAGATCGAAACCGAACTCAAGACCGCCGTCGACGAATGGAAAGCAACATTTTCCGCCTAAGTCAGCGCCAACCATAACCCATGGCTAGCACCAGAGACATTCGCCGACGGATCAAGTCCGTCAAAAATACCCGCCAGATCACCAAGGCGATGGAGCTGGTGGCTGCGTCGAAAATGAAGAAGGCGCAGCAGTTGGCCCTCGCCGGCCAGCCGTACGCCCAACTCATGGCGTCGATGCTCGCTTCACTCGCGCCACGCGTCGACGAGTCGATGCATCCATTCCTCGTGAAGCGCGAGATCAAGACTCGCGGTATCCTACTTGTCACTACCGACAAGGGCTTGTGCGGACCCCTTAACGCCAATCTCTTCAAACTCGTCACTGACATCCAATCGCCCGCTAAATTTGTCGTCGCCGGCCGCAAGGGCATGCAGTTCCTCGTCCGCACGAAGCGCGATCTTCTCGCCGACTTCCCGATCCAAGATCGCGCCTCCTTTGCCGAAGTGCGCGCTGCCGAGGAATTCATCGTAAAGCAATATCTCGAAGGCGTCGTCGACACGATCGAGGTAATTTATCCGCGCTTCAAAAACACCCTCGTTCAAGAGCCCACGATTTGCCCCGTGCTTCCGCTTGAGAGCGTGGCCGAGTTCACCTCGGCGCTGCACCGTCATGCGGGCGTGGTAGAAAAAGCCGACACCCGTGAGATGCTCTTCGAGCCGAGCGCAAAAACTGTGCTCGACGCGCTGCTGCCTTTCTACGTCAACCATTTCATTCACCAACTGGTTCTTAGCGCCAAAGCCTCCGAGCAAAGCGCCCGCATGGTTGCGATGAAAACCGCCAAGGACAACGCCACGAAGCTCCTCGGCGACCTCACCCTTGAGTACAACAAAGCCCGTCAAGCCGGCATCACCGCGGAAATCCTTGAGATCGCCGCAGCCCAATTCGCCTCCGTTTGATCTCAACACCCACCATTTCCTTTTTCCAAGCCACCCTCCCTTTTTAAAATGAGCAACACCGGCAAAATCGTCCAAGTTATCGGCCCTGTGGTCGACGTGCAGTTCGCCGAGAACACCATCCCGCCCATCTACCAGGCGCTCACCATTGAGTTCACGGTCGCAGGGAAAAAAGAAGTGCTCACGCTCGAAGTCGAGCAGCACCTCGGCGGCGGCGTCGCCCGCACGATCGCCATGTCCTCCTCCGAAGGTCTCGTGCGCGGTATGGCAGTTGTGGATACCGGCGGTCCGATCTCGGTCCCCGTCGGCAACGGCGTCCTCGGTCGCATCTTCGACGTCACTGGTAATCCCGTGGACGGCAAAGGCCCGGTTATTTTCGACAAGAAATATCCGATTCACCGTCCCGCTCCCGCGCTCGTCGATCAAGACACGAAAGCGCAGATCCTCGAGACCGGCATCAAGGTCATCGATCTAATTTGTCCCTTCATCAAGGGCGGTAAAGCCGGAGCCTTCGGTGGCGCCGGCGTCGGCAAGACCGTCGTCATTCTCGAACTCATCAACAACATCGCCAAAGCGCACGGCGGTTTCTCTGTATTCGCTGGTGTCGGTGAACGTTCCCGCGAGGGCAACGATCTTTACCACGAAATGTCCGAAGCGGGCGTTATCGACCAAAAAGATCTCAGCAAGTCGAAGGTCGCCCTCGTGTACGGCCAGATGAACGAACCCCCTGGCGCTCGTATGCGTGTCGCGCTCTCGGCTCTCGCGATGACCGAATATTTCCGCGACGAACAGAATCAAGACGTCCTCCTCTTTATCGACAATATTTTCCGTTTCTCGCAAGCCGGCTCCGAAGTATCCGCTTTGTTGGGACGCTCGCCGTCCGCCGTCGGTTATCAACCCACCTTGTCGAACGAAATGGGTCTCCTCCAGGAGCGCATCACCTCGACGAAGAAAGGTTCGATCACTTCCGTGCAAGCCGTCTACGTGCCCGCCGACGATCTCACTGATCCAGCGCCGGCAAATACCTTTGCCCACTTAGATTCGACGATCGTGCTCGAGCGTTCCATTGCCGAACTCGGCATTTACCCGGCGGTCGATCCGCTCGCCTCGGTTTCCAAAGCGCTCGAACCCGCCATTGTCGGTGAAGAGCATTACCTCGTTGCCCGTGAAGTGCAGCGCGTGCTCCAACGCTACAAGGATCTGCAAGACATCATCGCTATTCTCGGTCTCGACGAACTATCTCCTGAGGACAAACTCACCGTTTACCGCGCTCGCAAACTCCAGCGCTTCCTCTCACAGCCGTTCGCAGTCGCTGAAGTGTTCACCGGCACACCCGGTAAATACGTTCCAGTCAAAGACACCGTTCGTGGTTTCAAGATGATTCTCGACGGCGAACTCGATAACGTGCCCGAAGGCGATTTCTACATGAAGGGCGGCATCGACGAAGTGATCGGAACGTCCGGAAAGAAATAATTCCAACTACGAAGAAGCTAAGAACCAAAGATTCTCCATCCTACCTTAGTTTCTTCGTTTCTTAGCAGTTCAAAACATGGCCTTAATACTCGAAATCGTCACCCCGGAAGCCCGCGTCTACTCCGACACGGTCGAAACCGTCGTCATCCCGACGGTCGAGGGTGAGATCGGCATTCTGCCCGGCCACATTCCGCTGCTCACGCAGGTTGAAGCAGGGGAGTTGCGCGTTTTGAAGAACGGCAAAACCGAACTTCTCGCCGTCGGCAACGGTTTTGCTGAAATCGATGGCGACAAAATTTCGATCTTGGCCGAAAGTGCTATCACCGAAGAAAAGATCGACGTGAATGCCGCCGAAAAAGCTATGCAGCGCGCACAGGAAGCGCTTCGCGGCAAAGACACGCTCGACGCCGCTGAAATCGAACGCTTCGAAAGCATCGTCCGTTCAGCTATTGTCCAGATCGGCATCAAGCGCCGCCGAATCTGAAACAATAGCCCTCAATTTGCATTCAAAGCGCTGTCCTCAACAGCCGCGCGTTTTCATTTATTGGCGCAACGCGCGCCAGCAGCCACGGAGATGAAAGCGGAGCTTGTCCACTTCGCACTTCAAAAGATCACGCCACACCGCTCGTCCGTTAAGGGCGAGTTGTTCAGACCGGGAGAGTGTCGCGCTGATGATCATTGTCTCTACACCTACTATATCGGAATCCCACACTGAATGTTACGGGGTCTTTTCCGACCTAGGGTAACACCGTAGAAGAAGCGGTGTTGCGCAATTCGTTTACCGGCGATTTTAGGCAAACACACCGCAAACCCATTCCTGGCATCGGGCTAGCTAACACAAAATAACGCCGGCAAACTCATTTCCGCTCAACACCGAATACTTACCGATAATTTTTACCTACAAAATCTTACAAACGATCTGATAACTAGCCAGAATTTGACATTGAAACCCAATCTCATTTACTTTCCTCTTTCCAGCCATGTCCTCGCCAGATGAAACCACACCTCCGCCACTCGTGCGCTTAACCGAACTTCCCGTCGGTGCCAGTGGTCGGGTACAAGAGCTCGCAGGCAAAACCGAGATCTGCCAACGCCTCCGAGAAATGGGTTTCTGCGAGTCGGCCGTCATCGAAAAAGTTTCGGGCGTTCACACCGTGCTCTGCCAGGTCTGCGGCACCCGCATCGCGCTCAGCGACAAAGCCGCGCAACACATCCTGGTCGAACAAATCCGCCACACCGTCTGACCACGCGAACCACTTCGCCAGACTTTGCCGCTATGACCGCGTTATTAAAACTTTCTGACCTCGCCGTCGGCACGTCCGCCGTGGTCCGCGAATTTCCCAAACAAGGCTCGGCATTTCTCCGCCTGCGCGAAATGGGTCTGATGCCCGGCACCGCGCTCACACTCATTCGCACGGCACCGCTCGGCGATCCTCTCGAAATCAAAGTCCGCGGCTACAACCTGACTCTGCGCAAAAGCGAAGCCGAGCACATCCTGGTGGAAGCGACTACTAAATCATGAGCGCTGACAACCGTTCTCCCATCGGCTCGCGCACGCCGCCGATTTACGCGTTTGTCGGCAATCCGAATTGCGGCAAGAGCACGCTCTTTAACGCGCTCACAGGACTAAAACAAAAAGTTGGTAATTATCCCGGTGTCACCGTCGAGAAGAAGATCGGCGAAACGTATTCACAACATGGACACCCGATTAAGATCATCGATCTGCCGGGTGCGTATTCACTCGCTGCGCGCTCGCCCGACGAAGCTGTTTTGCGCGACGTACTTCTCGGCCGCCGCGCCGATACGCCGCAACCCGATCGTATCGTCTGCATCATCGATGCCTCGAATCTCGAACGAAACCTTTATCTCGTTCACCAGATTCTCGATCTCGGCCGTCCGGTGATCCTCGCGCTGAACATGATGGATCTCGCCGCCAAGTCCGGCCTCGAAATCCGCATTGCCCGGCTTGAAAAGGAACTCGGCGTCCCCGTGATCCCGTGTGAAGCCGCCAACGGCAAAGGCATCGTCGAATTGCGCCTCGCGATGAGCCGCACCGATCTGCCGCTCGCCAAACACGCCTGGAAAATTCCGGCGCCCATCGCGCCCGCCGTTTCCGAACTAGCCGCCAGTCTCCAAGAAAACGACGGCAAGGCACCGCTCAGCGCGCGCGCCGAAGCGTTGCTGTTGCTAACCGATCAAGACACCGTACGCGTCACCGGCTCGAAGCCGCTGCATGACCGCACGAGTGAGATTTTTCACAACTGGCAAAAACGTTGGGCAGGCGAGGGGACCGATTGGGCCGGCTCGCTCGTGAGCAGTCGCTACGACGCGATCACCGAGCTCTGCAGCCGTATCGTCGTGCGTAAAACCAATCTCGGCCCGAGCACCAGCGACCGTATTGACCAAGTGGTGACACATCCGGTCTGGGGTTGGGCCAGCCTGGCCGGCATCATGGCGCTGCTATTTCTCTCAATTTTCACGCTCGCCGAATATCCGATGAACTTCATCGACGGCCGCATCGCTGCACTAGGCGATTGGGTGAAAACCGCCATGGCTGCGGGCGCTTTGCGTGATCTCATCACCGACGGCGCGATCGCCGGCGTGGGCGGCGTGCTGGTGTTTCTACCACAGATTTTGATTCTATTCTTTTTCATCGGCATGCTGGAAAGCACCGGCTACATGGCGCGAGCCGCATTTATTATGGACCGTATGATGAGCCGTGTGGGCTTAAATGGGAAAAGTTTCATCCCGCTGCTCAGTTCCTACGCCTGTGCGATTCCGGGCATCATGGCGACCCGAACCATCGAAGACCACAAAGACCGGCTCACCACCATTCTTGTCGCACCGCTGATGAGCTGTTCGGCGCGCTTGCCCGTGTACCTCTTGATGATAGCCGCATTGGTGCCGGGCGACCGCGTGCCGTTGCTGACTAAAGTCGGCATTATGATTCTCATGTACGCATTAGGGACGTTCGGCGCGTTCGGTTTTGCCTGGCTTTTCAAACGCACCGTTTTCAAAGGCGAACCACCTCTTATGATCATGGAATTGCCGCCTTATCGGATGCCGCGCATGCGCGATATCGCCCAGCAAATGGTCGAACGCGCCTGGATGTTTTTAAAAAATGCAGGCACCATCATCCTCGCGATCTCCATCGTCCTTTGGTTTCTTTCTGCGTATCCAAAAGCTCCCGACGGCGCAACGCCCTCGCAGCAGCTTGCCCAAAGTTTTGCCGGAAAGGCCGGCCACGCACTGGAGCCGGTCATCAAGCCCATCGGCTTCGATTGGCAGATTGGTATCGGTCTTATTGGTTCGTTCGTCGCCCGTGAAGTGTTTGTGAGTACCATGAGTGTTGTTTTCAACGCTGAGAGCACCGACGAGAATACCGCCCCACTGCGTCAATCGATGGCGAAGGCCAAATGGCCCGACGGACGTCCGCTCTTCACGCCGCTCGTTTGCCTGTCGTTAATGATCTTCTATGTTTTCGCCATGCAATGCATGAGCACACTTGCCGTCGTGAAGCGCGAAACGAATTCGTGGCGCTGGCCATTGTTTCAGTTGGCCTACATGACTGGTACGGCGTGGGTCGTGTGTTTCATCGTATATCAAACCGGCCGCGCGCTCGGCTTCTGACGAATCAATCATGATCGACAATTGGCAGAGTCCGGCCGCCATCGCCATCG
>Ga0302322_100004983_pt1 | contig 11616 bp, 11 predicted proteins | sample Fen_T0_2_FD_203757 | JGI IMG/M metagenome (GOLD analysis project Ga0302322, IMG submission 203757) | Peat permafrost microbial communities from Stordalen Mire near Abisko, Sweden - Fen_T0_2 | ecosystem: Environmental > Terrestrial > Soil > Wetlands > Permafrost | place: Sweden: Abisko... | reverse complement strand
CGCCTGTGGAAGCGCGGACCCGCGACGTTCGCCGGATTGGCGTTCGTCACGCTGGTCGCGAGCATAGCGTTCGAGCCGATACCCGTGCTCGGATTCGTCGCGGCGAACGTGATCGCGCCGCTGCTCGCCACCGGCATGCTCTACGCCAGCCTGGCCGCGGACCGCGGCGAAGGTCCCGGCATGAAGCACGTCCTCGCGGTGTTAGCCGCGCCGGCGAGCGCGCAGGTGGCGGTCGTGCTGGCGGGCCTGGTCGCGTTTACCGCCGAAGCGTTCGCCGCGCAGCAACTCGCCGGCGCCAACCTGTTCCTGCCCACGACCGACGCGGCCAACCTGCCGATGGGCGTCATCGTGGCGATATACGTCGCGGGCATGGCGGCGTCGCTTCCGCTCACGTTCGTTCCGTTCGCGGCCCTCTTCGACGGCGAGGACCTGCGCTCCGCGTTCGCCGCGTCGGCGCGCGGGTTCGCGCGCAACGTTCCGGCGCTGGCGCTCTATGCCGGGATCTCGCTCGTGCTGCTGCTGATTGGCCTGGCCACGATGGGCGTGGGACTGGTGCTGGTCCTGCCATGGATCGCCGCCGCGTCGTATGCGGCGTGGAAGGACATCTTCGGCTTGAGCGAGCCGGCAGGCCGCTAGAGCGTCGCGCGCGTCTCGAACGCGGCCAGGCGAGGGTCCACTTCCGCCTCGTGCCGCATGATTTCCGCAACGCGCGCCAGCGGCGGACCGCGGTGGCACCAGGCGACGAAGCGTTCCACCGCCTCGGACTCACCCTGGACGAACGCCTCGACGTGGCCCCCGCGCCGGTTGCGCACCCAGCCCCGCACGGCGCACTCGAATGCGGCCTGCACGGCGGCATCGCGATATCCGACGCCCTGCACGCGCCCGCGGATCTCGAGCCGGTGCGCGGTGAGGCTCAACGGTGGCGATGCCACGCGAACAGCGCGGCGACCGTCTTGCCGTCGGTGACGCCACCGGCATCGAACGCCGCGAGCAATTCGACCTCGGTCATCAGCACGACGTCGAGGAATTCGCCCTCGTCCAGCTGCGCGCCGACATGCGACAGTCCCGTCGCCACGTACATCTCGATCGCTTCGGACGAATAGCCGATCTCCGGATGCACGGTGCCCAGATGCTGCCACGTGCGCGCGACGTACCCGGCTTCCTCGTGCAATTCGCGCTGCGCCGTGGCGAGCGGCGCCTCGTTCGGATCGATCTTGCCGGCCGGAAACTCCAGCATCACGCGGCCCACCGGATAGCGGAACTGGCGCTCCAGCACCAGCCGGCCGTCGTCCAGAATCGGCACGATCAGCACCGCGCCCGGGTGCACGACGTATTCGCGCGTCGCCGTGGCGCCGTTCGGCAGCCGCACGCGGTCGCGCCGGACGTGCAGCAACGCGCCGTCGAACACGTGCTCGGAGTCGAGCCCGGTTTCGGTCAGGTGGTCGTCGTCAGGCTTGGCCAGGGACCCAGTCCTTCGGGATCAGGAAGTCCGTGTAGAGCGCGGCCTCGGGCGTGCCGGGCGCGGGCTTCCAGTCGTAGCGCCAGAGCGCCAGCGGAGGCATCGACATCAGGATGGCCTCCGTGCGCCCGTTCGACTGCAGTCCGAACAAGGTGCCGCGATCCCACACAAGGTTGAACTCGGCGTAGCGGCCGCGGCGGTACAGCTGGAAATCGCGCTCGCGCTCGCCGAAGGGCGTGTCCTTGCGGCGCTCGAGGATGGGCGCGTACGCGGCGAGGAAATGGTCACCCACGCTCTGCGTCAGCGCAAAGCACTGCTCGAAGCCGCCGGTGTTGAGGTCGTCGTAGAAGATGCCGCCGACGCCGCGCGGCTCCTTGCGGTGCTTGAGGAAGAAGTATTCGTCGCACCACTTCTTGTAGCGCGCGTGGACGTCGGCGCCGAAGGGGGCCAGCGCGTCGCGGCACGTGCGGTGGAAGTGGACCGCGTCGTCGGCGAAGCCATAGTAGGGTGTCAGGTCCATGCCGCCGCCGAACCACCAGACCGGGTCGGCATCGGGCTTCTGCGCGAGAAAGTAGCGGACGTTGAGGTGGACTGTCGGCGCGTAAGGATTGCGCGGATGCAGCACCAGCGACACGCCCATCGCTTCCCACGAGCGGCCCGCCAGTTCCGGACGATGCGCGGTGGCAGACGCGGGCATCCGCTCGCCCATCACTTGCGAGAAAAGGACGCCGCCGCGCTCGAGCACGCTGCCGTTCTCGATCAGGCGCGAAAGGCCGCCGCCACCTTCCGGCCGCGTCCACTCGTCGCGGCGAAACGGCTCGCCGCCGACGTCCTCGAGGCCGGCGACGATGCGCGACTGCAGGCCCAGCAAATACGCGCGGGTGGCGACGGTGTCCATCGCGTCACTTGCGCGGCGACAGCGCGCGGTAGCCGATGTCTTTGCGGAATTGCATCCCGGCGAAATTGATGTCGGCAATCGCCGCGTACGCGGCACGCTGTGCCTGGCGCACCGAATCCGCCAGCGCCGTCACACACAGCACGCGGCCGCCGCTGACCGCCGGGCGGCCGTCGACGAGTTCCGTGCCCGCGTGGAACACGACGACATCCGGATGCGCTTCGGCGGCAATGCGTTCGAGTCCGTCGATGAAATCGCCCTTGCGCGGCTGTTCAGGGTACCCGGCCGCCGCGAGCACGACGCCCAGCGCCGTGCGCCGGTCCCATGATGCGTCGACTGCGTCCAGCGTGCCGTCCACCGCGTGCTCCAGCAGGTCGACCATGTCGGACTTGAGCCGCGCCATGATCGGCTGTGTTTCCGGGTCGCCCAGGCGGCAATTGAATTCCAGCGTCCTCGGTTGGCCGGCGCTGTCGATCATCACGCCGGCATAGAGGAAGCCGGTGTAGGGAATGCCGTCGGCGGCCATGCCGTTCACCGCCGGCAGGATGATCTCGCGCATGATCCGCGCGTGCATTTCAGGCGTGACCACCGGCGCGGGCGAATAGGCGCCCATGCCGCCGGTGTTGGGACCCGCATCGCCGTCCTGCAGGCGCTTGTGATCCTGCGACGAGGCCAGCGGCAGCACGTTGCGGCCGTCGACCATGACGATGAAGCTCGCCTCCTCGCCGGCCAGGAACTCCTCGACGACGACGCGGGCGCCCGCATCCCCCATCGCATTGTCGACGAGCATCGCGTCGACCGCCGCGTGCGCTTCAGTGGCCGTCGCCGCCACGACCACGCCCTTGCCCGCGGCGAGGCCGTCGGCCTTGATCACGACGGGCGCGCCGATTTCGTCGACGTACGCGTGCGCCGAGTGCGCGTCGGCGAACGTGCGGTACGTCGCGGTGGGAATGCCGTGCCGCGTCATGAACGCCTTGGCGAAGTCCTTGGAGCTTTCGAGCTGCGCCGCTTCCCGGGTCGGGCCGAAGATCTTGAGGCCCGCCGCGCGAAAAGCGTCGACGATGCCGGCGGCGAGCGGACCCTCGGGACCGACCACCGTCAGCGCGACGGGTTCGGCTTTCGCGAACGCGACGAGGTCGGGAATGGCGGTAAGCGCGACGTTGGTGAGCGTCGCATCGCGCGCCGTGCCGGCGTTGCCCGGCGCGACGAACACCTTGGCCACGCGCGGACTCTGCGCGATCTTCCACGCCAGCGCGTGTTCGCGGCCACCGCCGCCGACGACGAGGATATTCAAGACAGCGCCCTGGGCATGAACGCGCGGATCGCTAGTGCCTGAAGTGGCGGATGCCGGTGAAGACCATCGCGATGCCGCGTTCGTTGGCGGCGGCGATGACTTCCTCGTCGCGCATGCTGCCGCCGGGCTGGATCACCGCCACGGCGCCGTTGTCGGCAACGACGTCCAGGCCGTCGCGGAACGGGAAGAACGCATCGGACGCCACCACCGATCCTGCGAGATCGAGGCCGGCGTGCTTGGCCTTGATCGCCGCGATGCGCGTCGAGTCCACACGGCTCATCTGCCCGGCGCCGATCCCGAGCGTGCGCCCGCCTCCGCAATAGACGATGGCGTTGGATTTCACGAACTTGGCCACGCGCCACGCGAACAGCAGGTCGGCGAGCTGCGCCGCCGTCGGCGCCTTGGCCGTCACGACCTTGAGTTCCGCGGCGGCGACGTTGCGCATGTCCTTCGACTGCACGAGGAAACCGCCGCCGACGCGCTTCATGTCCCACGCATCGGCCGCGACACCACCCGCCGGAAGGGGAACTTCCAGCACGCGCACATTCACCTTCTTGGCGATCACCGCCAGCGCATCGGCCGTGTAGCCGGGCGCGATCACGACTTCGACGAACTGCGCCGACACCGCTTCGAGCGTCGCCGCGTCGACGGGCCGGTTGAACGCGATGATGCCGCCAAAGGCCGACGTCGGGTCCGTCGCGAGCGCACTGCGGTAGGCCGCAAGCGGATCGGCAGCGATGGCCACGCCGCAAGGATTGGCGTGCTTGACGATGACGCAGGCGGCTTCCGCAAACGTCCTGACGCATTCCCACGCGGCGTCGCTGTCGGCGACGTTGTTGTACGAGAGCTCCTTGCCCTGCAGCTGCCGGTACGTGGCGATGGAGCCCGTCGCCGGCGCCTCGTCGCGGTAGAACGCGGCCGACTGGTGCGGATTCTCGCCGTAGCGCATCTCTTGCACCTTGTCGCCGGCGAAGTGGAACGAATCCGGAAAACCCAGCACCGCGCCATCGGCGCCGCGCGCGGTGAACCAGTTGGCGATCGCGCCGTCGTAGGACGCCGTGTGCGCGAATGCCTTGCGCATCAGCCGGAAGCGCGTCGCATCCGCCAAGGCACCGCCGCCGGACCTGAGTTCGGCCAGCACGCCCGCGTAGTCGGCCGGGTCGACGACGATGCCGACGTGCGGCCAGTTCTTCGCCGCGGCGCGCACCATCGACGGGCCGCCGATGTCGATGTTCTCGATGGCGTCCTCAAGCGTACAGCCGGGCTTGGCGACCGTCTCGCGGAACGGATAGAGATTGACGACGACCAGGTCGATCATCGGGATGCCGTGCGCCGCGAGCGATGCGACGTGCGCGGGGACGTCGCGTCGCGCCAGGATGCCGCCGTGCACCTTGGGATGCAGCGTCTTGACCCGCCCGTCGAGCATTTCCGGAAAGCCCGTGTACGTGCCGACGTCGGTGACGGGCAGTCCGGCATCGGCCAGCGCCTTCGCGGTGCCGCCGGTGGACAGCAGCGCCACGCCCATGGCGGATAAGCCGCGCGCGAATTCCACGAGGCCGGTCTTGTCGGAAACCGACAGCAGCGCCTGGGCGACCTTGGCCGGCATCAGATCAGCTTGTAGCGGGTGAGTTTCACGCGCAGCGTGTTGCGGTTCATGCCCAGCATGTCCGCCGCCTGCGTCTGGTTGCCGCTCGCTCGGTCCATGATGGATACAAGCAGCGCGCGTTCGACGTGGCCTATCACCATGTCGTAGACGCCGGTCGGCGTTTCGCCGTCCAGGCGCTTGAAGTATTCGTCGAGCGAGCGCTCCACGCTGCGGCAGATCTCGTTGCTGCCGTTGAGTTTGATTTTTCGGGTCACGCGGCGAGGGCCTCCCTTGCCCGGTTCGCACTGCTTGTTGTGTGTTGTGATGTCGGCAACGACGCTTCATTGGTGGCGTCGATGTACCGCAGATGCTCGCCCAGCGCAGCCTGGAGAGCGAAGAATCGCTCCACCGCATCGAGCTGATCGGCTCGCGTGACCGCGGCGTTGGCCTCGCGCCGCAGCGCGGAACCCCCGGCGAGCGATTCGGTGTACCAGCCCAGATGCTTGCGTGCGATGCGCACGCCCGCCAGCTCGCCGTAGAAATCGTAATGGTCCGCGAGGTGCGCGTTGATCAGCGCGCGCGCTTCCGCGACCGTCGGCGCCGGCAGGTGCGTGCCCGTCGCGAGGAAGTGGGCGATTTCGCGGAAGATCCACGGCCGGCCCTGCGCCGCGCGGCCGATCATCAGTGCGTCGGCGCCGGTGTGCCGCAGCACCGCTTGCGCCTGCTCGGGCGTGTCGATGTCTCCGTTGGCGATCACCGGAATGGCGACGGCGCGCTTCACGGCCGCGATGGTGTCGTACTCCACCGCGCCGACGAACGCGCAGGCACGGGTGCGGCCGTGCACCGTCAGCGCAGTGATGCCGGCGTCCTGCGCGATGCGGGCGATGACGGTCGCGTTGCGCAGCGCGGGCGAAGGTCCGGTGCGGATCTTGAGCGTAACCGGAACGTCCACGGCCGCGACCACCGCCTCGAGGATCGCGGCCACCAGCTGCTCGTTGGCCAGCAGCGCGGAGCCCGCCGCGGCGTTGCATACCTTCTTCGCAGGGCAGCCCATGTTGATGTCGATGATCTGTGCACCCTGGTCGACGTTGTAGCGCGCGGCGTCGGCCATCTGCAGCGGATCCGCGCCGGCGATCTGCACCGCGATGGGCGCGACTTCGCCGGTGTGATCGGTGCGCAGGCGCGACTTGTCGGTACCGCGCAGGCGCGGATTGGACGCAACCATTTCCGAGACCGCGTATCCGGCGCCCAGGCGCTTGCACAGTTGCCGGAACGGGCGATCGGTGACGCCCGCCATGGGTGCCACGGCGAGGTTGTTCGGCAGGGTGTAGGGTCCGATGCGCATGATCGGGGAGACGGAACGGGAGGGAAACCGGGCGGCGGGTACGGAGGGAAATTATACCGGCTTTGCGGCGGCGCCGTTCCCGCGACTGCCCGATTTTTGCTCAACCGCGAAAAGTGTGGCGCGGCGACACCGAACGCGCGTTCAGGACATGCCGAACAGCATCGCGCGCGTGAACGCCTTCTTCATCGTCGGCATCGTGTCGAGCAGCGTGAGCGCTACGCCTCGCGGCCAGCGCACGATGGCCGCGTCCGTCGCGAAGAGCTTCGTCAGCCCGTGAGTGAATGCGATGCCGGCGTAGCGGTCGGTGCGGCGCCGTGCGGCGAACGCCGCCAGCATGGTCATGCTGCCCAGCGCATCGCGCGGCGCGCGGATGATCGAGCGGCTCAACTCGTACGCGTCGCGCACGCCCAGGTTGAAGCCCTGCCCGGCGATCGGGTGCAGCGCCTGCGCGGCGTTGCCGATGACGACGGTCCGCGTGGCGACGGTGGAGCGCGCGAATTCGAGGCGCAATGGGAACGTCCGCCGGTTGGCCACGCTCGCAAACCCGGTGACGCGCGCGCCGAACTGGTGCGCAAGCGTGGCCAGGAAATGCTCGTCGGAGGCCGCCAGCATCGCGTCGGCTTTTTCCGCGGTCATCGTCCACACCAGCCCGTAGAGCTTACTTTGGTGCCCACCCTCCGGCAGCAGCGCCATCGGCCCCTCGGGCGTGAAGCGCTCAAACGCGACGCCGCCGTGCGGATGCTGCATGCCGACCTTGGCTATCAACGCCACCTGGCGATAGTCGCGCTGTTCGCGCGCGATTCCCGCGACCGCGGTGCCCGTGCCGTCCGCGACGACCGCCAGTCGCGCGCGCAGCGGCGCGCCGGCATCGTCTTTCAGCGCGATCGCCGCGTCGATGGGCGATCCGTCGACCGACGCCGCGGTGAAGCCGAAGCGGATGGCGATTCGCGTACGCGCGAGCGCGTCGTCGATGGCCGCCTGCAACGCGCGATAGGAAACGACGTAGCCCAATGCCGGCAGCCCCTGTTCTTTGGCGTTGAGCCTCGTGACGCCGAATCCGCCAGCCTGCGAAATGTCGATTTCGCGGATGGGCGTCACGGCGCCCGGCGTGGCCGACAGGTGCGGCCAGACGGCGAGACGCTCGAAGATCAGCCGTGCGCCGTGCGACAGCGCAAGCGACCGGTCGCCGCGCAGCGTGCCGCCGGCCGCGCGCGCATCCAGCGCGACGATATCGAGATCGGCATCGGCGAGTGCCAACGCCAGCGCGCCCCCGACGGGGCCGGCGCCGACGATGACTACATCATGCATCGGGCGGCGACGACGGCTAGCGCTTGCAGGCGGCTTCGACGTCGGCGACCGTCTTTGGCGCGGCGGCGGTCAGGTTCTCGTGCCCGCCCGCGATGACCAGCACGTCGTCCTCGATGCGCACGCCGATGTTCCAGAAATGTTCCGGCACATTGTCGGCGGGCCGGATGTAGGTCCCCGGCTCGACGGTGAGCACCATGCCCGGCACCAGCTTCTGCGAGGAACCCTTGACTTGGTAGAGCCCGGCGTCGTGCACGTCGAGGCCCAGCCAGTGGCCGGCGCGGTGCATGTAGAACTGCTTGAAGCTGCCGTTTTCCAGCACTTCGTCGAGCGTGCCCTGGCACAGCTTGAGGTCGATGTAGCCCTGCGCGAGCACGCGCTCCGCCGCCTTGTGATAGTCGTGGAAATCCACGCCCGGCTTGACGACGTCGAGACAGGCCTGCTGCGACGCCAGCACCAGTTCGTAGATGTCCTTCTGCGGACCGGAGAACTTGCCGTTGACCGGGAACGTGCGCGTGATGTCCGACGCGTAGCCGCGGTATTCGCAGCCGGCGTCGATCAGCAGCAGGTCGCCGTCGGCCATCTGGCGGTCGTTCTCCCGGTAGTGCAGCACGCAGGCGTTGGGGCCCGACGCCACGATCGACGGATAGGCGACGGCCTGCGCGCCGCTGCGCAGGAATTCGTGCAGCAGTTCGGCTTCGGCCTGGTACTCGAACCAGCCCGGACGCGTGACATTCATCGCGCGTCGATGCGCAGCGCAGGAAATCTTCGCAGCCTCGCGCATCAGCGTGAGTTCGTGATTGTCCTTGACGAGCCGCATGGCATCGAGCGTTCCGCGCACGTCGACGACGTCATCCGGCGCGGACACGCCGGAGCGGGCGCGGTTGCGCACCTCGTTCAGCAACTGCGTGACCTGCCTGTCCCAGGTGTCGAAGAGGCCGAGCGGCGTGTACAGCGCGGGCCGGTCCGACGCCAACTCCGGCAGCTTTTCCGCGAGTGCCGAGATCGGATGCGCCTCGTCAAAACCGAAGATCTCCTTCGCGGCGTCGGGACCGTAGCGGAAGCCATCCCAGATCTCGCGTTCGGCGTTCTTTTCGCGGCAGAAAAGCACCTGACGGTCGCCGTCGGGGCCGGCAACCAGCGCGACGACTGCCTCGGGCTCGGGAAAGCCGGACAGGTAATGGAAATAGCTGTCGAACCGGTACGGAAAGTTCGAATCGCGGTTGCGCGGAACCTCGGGGGCCGTCGGCACGAGCGCCAATCCGCCGCCCGAGTGCTCGTGCATCGATTTGAGGACCGCGGCGCGCCGCGCGCGGTAGAACTGGTGTGAGTTTTTCATGGGTATCCGGGATCCCGTGTCGATCGGCATTATACGTCGCGGTGGCAGGCCGGACGCGGAGGCGCGCGGCGCATGGCACGAAGCCCGGACCTCCGTTAACATCGGCCCATGCTGGACCGTACCGCAGGCCCCGAGACGGAGCTGACCGGCGCCGCGCTGCGCGAGGCCAAGCGGGCGTTGCGCGCGCAGGTGATCGCGGCACGCGATGCGCTGGACCCGGCCTACCGCGTGACGGCGTCGCAGCTTATCTGTGCGCGCGTGGAGGCCTTGCCTTCGTTCGCGGCAGCGCGCGTCGTGCTCGTGACGCTTCCCTTCGGCAGCGAGTGGGACACGCGGCCGCTGGCGCAGTCTGCCCTTGCTTCGGCCAAGACGCTGGTCGTGCCCCGCGTCAACAGCGCAACGCGAATGCTCGAGCTGCATGCGATCGGCGACATCGCCGCCGACGCCACACCGGGGTTCCACGACATTCCCGAGCCGCTGCCCACGATGCCGCGCATCGACGCCGCGACGATCGACTGGGTGCTGGTCCCCGGCGTCGCGTTCAGTCCCGACGGCCGGCGGCTGGGCTATGGCGGCGGGTACTACGATCGGCTGATGATCATGCTGCGCCCCGCCACGCCGCGCATCGCCGGCGCATTCGACGCGCAGATCGCGCAGCGCATACCGGCCGCTTCCCACGACCTGGCCGTTGACATGATCGTCACCGAGTCCCGGAACCTGCCCACCCCCGCCGGCGCATGAACGCCACCGCGCCGCGCAGCGGTCGCACCGCGATCGTCGCGCTCGCCGCGACGCTGGCGATCCAGATGTTCACGTCGCTGGCGGCCACGGCACCGGCCGTCCTCGCGCCGGAACTCGCGCGCGAGATGGGCGTCGCGCCGCAATGGATCGGCGTATTCGTCGGATTGATCTACGTCGGCGCGATGCTGGCCCGCATCGCGTCGCCCGGATTCATTGCACGCTACGGCGCGATCCGCGTGTCGCAGGTGTGCGTGCTGCTGTGCGCGGCTGGCATCCTCGTCGTCGGATTGATGCCGGCATCGCTGACCGGACTGCTCGCTGCGGCCGCCATCGTGATCGGACTGGGCTACGGACCGATCACGCCCGCGTCGTCCCAGGTGCTGGCGCGGACGACGCCCGCCGCGCAGATGGCGCTGATGTTCTCGATAAAGCAGACGGGCGTTCCGGCCGGCGCGGCGCTGGCCGGCGCGCTGCTTCCGGTCGCGGCGCTGCTCGTCGGGTGGCGGACCACGATGGCGGCGGTGGGGTTCGCCGGGCTCTTCGTGGCCATTGCGGCCCAGCCCTCGCGCCGCCTGCTCGATACCGACAGGACCGCGGGCAACGCGTTTTCGTTCAAGGACATCGTCGCGCGCCTGAAGCTCGTCGCCAGGACGCCGGCACTGGCCGAGCTGGCCGTCCTGAGCTTTGCCTACGCTGCGGTTCAGGTCTGCCTGTCCAGCTTCCTCGTCGTCTTCCTGCACGATGCGCTGGGGTGGTCGCTCGTGGCTTCGGGGTTAGCGCTTACTTTCGCCACAGTCGGCGGTGTGCTTGGGCGCTTGTTCTGGGGCGCCATTGCCGACAACGTGCTTGCACCACGCCGGACGCTGAGCGTGATCGGGCTGGTGGCGGGCGCCTGCGGCATCGCGATGGCATTCGCTTCGCCGGCATGGCCCGCATGGGTCGTGCTGCCCCTCGCCGCGCTTTTCGGCGCAACCGCCATCGGCTGGAACGGCGTGCAATTGTCCGAACTGGCTCGTCGCGCCCCGCCCGGACATGCAGGATCCATCACCGGTGCCGCCGGGTTCGTCACATTCTCCGGGGTCGTCGTCGGTCCACCAATCTTTGCCGCATTGAGTGCATGGACCCAAGGCTACCGGACCGGTTATCTGGTGATGGCGGCCGTGAGCCTGACGGCGGCATCGGCGCTGCATTACCGGACCCGCAGAGGCGCAGGCGGGGCCCCGGTTCGGCACTGACTTGCCGACTGCGGGTCAGGGCCTGCCGCGACGCAGCAATACAATACCGCCGCAACCCCCTACTATTGCAGACCCCCCATGCATGCGTTGTCGCAGCGCATTACCGCTGCGTTGGCATTCCCGTCTGGAGAACAACGATGGACATGATGAAAAGCGACGCCGATCCCCAGGAAACGCGCGAATGGCTCGACGCCCTGGCCGGCGTCCTTGCCGCCGAAGGGCCCGACCGCGCCCATTTCCTGATCGAGAACCTCATCGACGCCGCGCGGAAGTCGGGCGCCTACCTGCCGTTCTCCGCGAACACGGCGTACATCAACTCGATCCCGGTCGACCGGCAGGCGCACCTGCCCGGCGACTTCAACATCGAGCAGAAGATCCGCCATCACGTCCGCTGGAATGCGATGGCGATGGTGCTGCG
>Ga0302322_100004982_pt1 | contig 11618 bp, 9 predicted proteins | sample Fen_T0_2_FD_203757 | JGI IMG/M metagenome (GOLD analysis project Ga0302322, IMG submission 203757) | Peat permafrost microbial communities from Stordalen Mire near Abisko, Sweden - Fen_T0_2 | ecosystem: Environmental > Terrestrial > Soil > Wetlands > Permafrost | place: Sweden: Abisko... | reverse complement strand
AGTCGCACACGGCGCCCAGCGTCGCGTTGGGAACGTGGCGCCGCGGCGTGCAGCGGTTCGTCGACACTCGGTTTGACCGGCTCGCGTAAGAACCTCTGCCAGCGCGCGTTCCACTCGGACAATCCGTACCCGGTCACGCTGAGCAAAGCGGCATCGGGGCCGGCCGCACCGTTGCCGCGCAAGTCGGCAAACAGCAGCCTGAGCGCTGGCTCGCCGTTTTGCGCGATGAAGAAATGCATGAAGCTCGTGACTTCGGCAAAAGCGATGCCCGCCGCTTCGGGCGTGGGCAACATCGCGATCGACGGACCAAGCTTGTCGATGCCGACCGAGCGCCCGTCGAGCGCTGCGTTACGCGCGCCGGTGTCTGCCCAATCCGGTCGATCGAAGGGCCGCGCGGGGCGCCAGCGCACTTCGAAGCGCTTGGCCAAGCCCTCTTGCATCCAAAGGGGCGCGAAATCTCGCGTGGCACGCGTCACCAGCAAATGGGTGATCTCGTGCGCCAAGGTATCTTGCCAGGGGTAGCCTTGGACCGGCGCGCGCGGAGAGAGCATGATCACGCGGCCCCAACGTGCAACGGCGAGTGTGCCCGTGGTCTCTGCTGCTTTGAGCGGCAAACCCGAGACCGAAGCCAACGAAAACAGATCCCGGACCAGGTCGATGCGCAGCGGCCGAGGCAGATCGATACCGACTTCCTTCGAAACGGTATCGCGTGCCCGGGCTGCGACTTCGAAGATGAACGGAGCGAGCGCGCGGTCCGCGTCGTCTTGCAACCGCAACCACACGCCGAGCTGCTTGTCTTCCAGCACGAAGCCCGCAGCAGTGGCGCGCGCGCAACTCTTCGCCAATTCAGCGAGCGACGCGGCCTCGCGGGACTCGCTCAGCTGGGGGTTCGAGAGAATGGCTTCGGCGCGGTCGCACTCGCCCAAATAAACCGCGAGCCGGGCGCGTTCCACGGTCAAGGCGGCCGACTCGGTTCGAGTGTGCTGAAGCAAGTCAGTTGCGCGCTGGGTGTCGATTTCGGTGATGGCGTTCGCCACCCGCTCCACTGGGCTGCCCAAGCCGAAATCGAAGGCGGCTGCGGCCGAACCTGCGCAGCAGGTAACGAGCAGCGCGACCCATCTCGAAAAGCCGGGCTTCATTGCAGAAGTCCTTCCGCATAGCGCCGCACGGCATCCGAAAGCCGCCCGCTTTGGGCTTTGCTCAGACCTTCCAAGACGCGACGACGGAAGTCATCGGCGCGGCCGCCTTCTGCGCGTGGCACGTCCGCATCCATACGCATCTGCTTGCCCTTCGAACTCGATGAATCCTTGGGGGACTGCTGCGGCTGTTGGTCTTTACCGTCGCTGTCCCCCGAGCCGTTCTGACCCTCGTTGGTCTGCTCGAGCAAACGTTGCGCGTCACGTTGCAAAGATAGTCCTTGCTCGCCGTGCCCAGCACCGAGCTCCTTGGCAGCGTCGCGCATCAGGCCTTCGGCCTTGCCCAGCGCGTCCGCCAAGTCCTCCGGCAAGGCAATTTCTCCGTGATTGCCGCGGCCCGCCAGGTTCGCGGCGCGGTCCGAGAGCGAACGCTCGCGACCGGAGGAATCCTGCAGGCCCGCTTGCGCCTTATCGCTCGCGCTCTTTTCCGCGCGGGCGAGACTCTGCTCGGCCCACGCCAAATCGCGATCCAGCTCGGCGCGCGCTTCGGCCAGCGCAGCGTCGTCGACGGCCTCGAAGGCAGACGAGTTCTTGCTGCGTTTTGCGGCGTCCGCCAGCTCCGAACGAGCATGACGGCCGCTCTCTACCGCGTCTTTGAGCGACAAGCGCGCCAAGCTCTGGGCCATCGATTGCGCGTGTTCGCGGCCCAGCGCGGCGGCTGCCCGCGCCGAATTCGGGTCATCGCCGAACTGCGGCAGGGGCGCAGTTCTTTCGCGCAAATCGGCCGCTCGCTGGGCCGCTTCTTGTTTGAGGTCTGCGAGGTCCACTGACTTTTCCGCGTCGGACAAATTGCGCTCCACACGGTCCAGCTCTCGTTGGTGCTCTTCGGCTAAGCGCTCGAGCTCTCCCACCAATTCGTCGAATTTCTTGTCGGCGTCGGATGCGTGTGACTCGTCCCCACTCTGCGTACCAGCACCCGATTCGACTCCGCCCCCCCCGGCGGTGCTAAACGACGGAGTCGGCCGACGCAAGCGGGCCGCGAGGTGACGCGCAGCGAGCTCAGTCGCGAGCAGATTGCCGCTCTCTCTCGCGCGCCTGATGCGCCGGATCTCGCCCTCGGCCACGCTGCCCACGTCGCGACCGAGCGGACCGAGCGTCACCAGATGGCGCGCCCCGGGGCCAAGTACGGCCAGCGCTTGACTGAAGCGAGTGAGCCCCGCCTGACGGCGTTCGCTCTCGAGGGCTTGTTTGGCGCCCTCGGCAGCTTCCTCGGCTGCGTCACCCAGACGTTTGGAGACCGTGGCCGCGTCGCGATTGCCCAAGGCGCGCAACGCGGCGTCGATCGCCAACAGCACGTCCTCCGTGCGACGCATCGCGGAGGCCGGCGTGGGTAAGGGTCGTTCGAGCACACGCGCTTGGCCGCCCAAGAAGGCGCGCTGCCCGGCCGGCAAACTGACCCCCGCGAAACGCCGTTCCAGCATCGCTCGCAGTTGCCGCGCCGCGGCCAGCGTGCGCTCGATGTCCGTCTTCCGGCGTTCGGCGTCGGTCTGGCTGGCGCCTGGGTCGAGCTCGCTCGCCAACAGATCCGTCAAGCGGTCACGAACGGCGCGCAGCGCCGCATAGCGCTCCGCTTCGGGCTCACCCATTGGTACTGGGACCAGGGTAAGCGCCGAGCTCTGGCCCCACTTGATCCCCGATGAAGCGTCGTCATCGCGGGCTTCGATTCGGACTTCCACGGGCAGGAACGTGCGGCGCAAGAACGGCTCGCTCGATTCGATCGCATAGGCACCGCGCGTCAGCTTTGTCTCGCCATCCAGGCGAGTCAGTGGGCGGCGGTCTTCCCGTCCGCCAGCGCGGAGCACCAAGTCGATCTCCCGTAGCCCGTGATCGTCGTGGGCCTCGTAACGCAGCTCGCGGCGATCGAAGTCCTTGAGCGCGATGCGTTCCGGCGCGCCTTCGAGCTCGACGGTGGGAGTGGCGTCCGGGACGGCTTCGAGCGCGACTCCCTCGGGCTCTCGGATCAGTACCTGACCGAAGCGCGCGGCGATACGCAGCTCGGCATTCTCGTTCAACACGTAGCGAGCGACCACACCGCCCGAACCATCTGGAACGAATGGCAGCTCACGCTTGCCGTCCGTGAGCACCAAGTAACGGCCTTCAGAGAGTGGCAGACCGTGCACGGTCACCGCGCTGCCGCGCGGCTCGGCACTGCCCAGACCCGGAAAGATCGCGCGATCTTGCAGGTGCAAGTAGGCCGGTGGTTGCACCGTGACACGAACCAAGTCCAACCAGGGCATGGGGACCGGGGCGAGGCCCTGACGCGCCACCAGCACATCCAACCCTTCGAGCACACGCCCGGGATCACGACCGACGCCGAGGGCGGCAATCAGCACCAGACCCAGGGCCGCCATGCGCAGCAGCCTGGCGCGCCGTGCTGCCTGTGCTTCGACGGCCGCCAGCGGGGCGCGCTCGAGCTGGCGCTGGAAGTGGAGCTTCGCTAGCTCGAGGGATCCGGCGCGCGGATCGCGCTCGGCTTGTTCGGCGAGCGCCGCGGCCCGCAGCGCCCGTTCGCCAACCGCCCGAACGACCGGCACGAGTACGCGTCGAATCGTGCGCCGCACGTCGCCGAAATCCCGCCGGTCGCGCGCGCGGCGCACGAAGATTTGCGCAACGGCGAGTAAGAGTAAGGCCGCCGCTGCAGAGCGCGTCCAGGGAGTGCCGGCGCGCGCCAAGAGCCCGGCAGCAATCGACAGCGAAACCAACAGCGAGAGACCGAGCCAGCGTGCAGGAGCACGCCGCGGCGTTCGAAACGCGACGGACAGGCGTTCAGTCGAAAGCGGAGCCACTGCCAAAGCCCAGCGAGCTTAGCAGGGCGCCCGCCCAGAGCCGTGACAAACCCGAAAATCTGCCTCATCCTTTGGTTAGGCCGATGGCCCCGGTCGAACGCCTCAAGCGAGTACTGTTGTCGTTGCCGGATCTCGGGCTGCGCACGGGTTGGCTGCGCGATTTTCTCGGTAACAGCTCGAGCCACGCCAGCGCGTCGGTGCTGAACGCCTTGTGTGAAGACAACGAGCGCGGCGGTACGCAGGCCCGCGAAGCCATCCTGGCAGTTGCCCTTTTGTTCGCGGCGCTCGGCGAATGCGATCTGGTCGACGAGTTGCGCGCCGAGGCGGATGCTCGGCACTTGCTCAGCCTAGCGCGCTTGCTCCGCCGTGCGCCACCTCCCGCCATGCATGATCGTCCGGCCCGAGAGCTGCCCGTGCCGGACTACGGCGCTGGGCGCGAGTTGACCGTAGGCGAGCGCAAGAGCCTCGCGCGGAGCCCCAATCGCCGCGCGTTCGACAAGCTGCTCGGCGATCCTCATCCGCTAGTCATCCGCCAACTGCTCGAGAACCCTCGACTGACCGAAGACGACGTCGTGCGCATGATCGCGCGCCGTCCGGCGCGCCAAGAAGTTCTGGAAGCCATCGCGCGTCACGGGCGCTGGCTGAGTCGTCCACGTGTTCGGTTGTCGATGCTGTTCAATCCGGGGTCGCCGCCAGCGATCACCATGCCGCTGCTCGCCGTCTGCACGCGCAGCGAACTTTCCGAGGTGCTACATCACTCGGAGTCATCGGCGATCTTGCGTGGCGCCGCGCATGAACTACTCGAACGCTTACCGCCGCTCAGAGCCTCGCAGGCACCCGAGCCGACGTTACAGTAAGGGGTCCTGCTGGCGGACCGAAACTCAGCCTTCTTCTTCTTCGCTCTCCCACTTCAAGACGGCGCCCACGCTGATGCGCATCGCGCATTCCTCGCATAGCGGCGGTTCTTCGAAGCGGTATTCGTCACCGCGCGACCACAAAAACAAACCCGAGCCCGCCGGCGGTCCCTCGAAATGACGCTCGCAGAAATCACAATCGTACCCCTGTAGGCGCCGCACCTCGCCCGGGGAGGGGGGCGTGTGCTCCGGCTCGGGTCTACTCTGGGTCTCCGTGGGCTTGATGGCCATTCCTCGATTACTATAGCACTTGCAGCGGCCGCGTCATTCCGCAGCGGCGATGCCGCGATTGTCGGCCCGGCCAGGCTCGTCCGGCGACTGGTCGGCAACGCCGCACGAAAGCGCAAGCATTTCCACCACGTCCATATTTCGGACCGTCTCTTCTTTGGACTGGGACTTGATGCCGTCGCTGAGCATCGTCATGCAGAAGGGACAAGCGCTGGCAATCGTGGTTGCACCCGTGTCCAAGAGCTGGAGTGTGCGCTTTACGTTCACGCGGTTGCTATTCTGCTCCTCCATGAACATCTGCGCGCCACCAGCGCCGCAACAGAGCCCCTTCTTCTTGTTTACACCTTCGGCCTCGACCAACTCCAGCCCGGGAATGCCTTGCAAGATGGTGCGCGGTGACTCGTAGATATCGTTGTAACGTCCGAGGTAGCACGAGTCGTGATAGACGACCTTGGCGCGCACGGGTTTGCTCGGTGTGAGCTTCTTCAAAGCCACGAGCTCGAGCATGTAGTCGGTGTGGTGGACGACCTCGAACTTGGCGCCGAAATCGGGATATTCGTTCTTGAGTGTGTTGAAGCAATGCGGGCAAGTGGTGATGATCTTCTTGACCCCACCCTGCTGCTTGTAGCCGTTCAAGGTGGCGGCATTGGTCTCTGCCAGCATGCTGAATAGGTATTCGTTGCCAGCGCGGCGAGCCGGGTCGCCCGTGCACGTCTCTTCTTCGGCCAAGATCGCGAAATCCACCCCCGCAGCCAGCAAGAGCTGCGCGGTGCTACGCGCGATCTTTTTGGCGCGGTCATCATAGCTCGCTGCGCAGCCGACCCAGAACAGCACTTCCGCATCGGGTTTCTCCGCGCAGCTCTTCACGCCCAGCCCCTCGGACCAGCTCGACCGGTCGACGCGCGCCAGATTCCACGGGTTGCCGTTGCTCTCCATACCCTCGAAGGGTTTGGCCAATTGGCTCGGAAACTCGCCCTTGATCACCACCAGGTTGCGGCGCATCTGCACGATTTTGTCGACGTAGGTGATGTTCACGGGGCACTGCTCTTCGCAGGCGCGGCAGGTGGTACAGCCCCACAGCACGTCCTCGTGAATCACGCCGGGCACCAGGTCGACCGGTTTGTAGACCTTGGTGAGAGCAGCTTTTTCCTGGGGTTCCGCGGCTTCTTGGGCTGCCTCCGAGGGCGGCTCGGCAGTCGGCTCGCTCGGTGCGGCTGCAGTGGCGCGATGGACGGCGGCCGGGCCGACGGCGAGGAACTCTTCTTGGCGCCCGTACAAGTGATTGCGCAAATCGAGCGTAAACTGCTTGGGGCTGAGCAGCTTGCCGGTGGTGAAAGCCGGACAATTGTCCGAGCAGCGCCCGCACTCGGTACAGGTGTAGAAGTCGAGCACGTCCTTCCAGGTGAAGTGCTCGATGCGAGCGTAGCCAATGCGAGCGCTCAGTAAATCTTCGCTCTCGGTCGCTTTCTCGACCGCTGCCATCAAAGCCTCGGTGCTGGACGCGAGCGGTCGCAAGCGACCGCGGGGCGTGGTGTCTCCGAGGAACACGTTCGGGATCGCGGTGATGATGTGGAAGTGCTTGGTGTACGGCAGCAGGTTTAGAAATATCAGCACCAGCGTCGAATGCGTCCAGTAACCAGCGTGGGCCAGCACCACCAGAGCGCTCGAGCCAATGCCCGAAAGCAATAGTGCGAACAGGGAGCCCGCCGGCTCCGAGAGATGATAACTGAGCGCGCCTTCGGCCGGCGCCAGCGGTGCGATCAAGGTGGTCATCGCCATGCACGGGAACCCTTGGGCAGCCGCGCTGCATTCACTCGCGAAGCGATGCGCGAGCACCGTGCTTGCGCCGTCGTAGGTCAGATCGGCGAGCATCATCGTCGAAATGATGCCCAGGATGATCAGCCCTTCGATACCCAGCGTCATGCGCTTCTGCGGGCGCACCACCCGGAAGTACACGAACACGGCCACGCCGAGCAGCACCAGGCTCGCGAAGATGTCCTTCAAAAATCCGTAAATGGCGCCGAGCGGCAAGCCCAGCACCGGCTCGTAGCCGAGCACGAATAGGTTGAACGTCGGCGAAAAACCCCGACCCCAAAGCACCAATGTGCGTAGCAGGAGCACGACGAAGCCGAGGAAGATCAGCTGGTGCGCAATACCCGCAGCCAGGTAGTAGCGCATTTTCTTTTGATAGAACGCGAACGTCCAAACCAAGCCCAGACGCTTCGGGATCTCGGTTAGCCGGCTCTCCCAGGTAGCCGTACCAACCTTGGCCAGGTTGAAGCGGCGCCAGGCGCTGACCGCGAACACCGCGTTCAAAGTCACGATGATCAAGGCCATGGCGACGGGATTCATGCCCCTAACCTAGCCCACGATGCCGACGAAACGCGAGGATTGCGAGGCCGCCGAGGAGTACGACCGCGATCACCACCGCGAGCAACCAGGCCTGCCCGCGGGGGGACTGGGGGACGCGCAGTGAAAGCGCCACGCGCCGCGCCGACAGGGGCGGCGTGGTCGGTAGCACACAAGAAACTCCAGGATCGGCAACCTCGGCGGGTTCGACGCGCAATAAGAGCAGGCCGCGCGGTAACATTTCCCCGTTCTCTGGCGATAGGCCTCCCTGCTCGGGAATACGGATCACGATGCCACGCGCCTCGCCGTCGGTCTCGGGTCTGCGGATGGGTAAGGTCACGCTCAAGAGCTCGGGCAGCTCATGACGCCCACGCAGAGTGATCGCTCCAGCGCGTTCGCAGATATCGCAGCCTCCACCATCGCATGCTGCGCAGGCCAAGTTGCGCGGCAACTCGATCTCCACCACTGCGCCCGACTCCAGCCACGCCTGCGGCACCCGAATACGGTGAAGCACGTCCGGGCCACGGGGTACGTTCAACGTACGGGTGGTGACTTTGGCGAGGACTTCGGACACTGCCGAAAACTCTAGCCTGAATCGAGCATCCGGTCACCGAAGGCAGACCTCCTCGGCGCGCTCGAACTCGGGTTCACTGCCAAAGCCTAAGTCCGAGTCCCGTTAAGATACTCTGACGAACTGCTTAAGCACCTTTTAAGAACGAGTTCGCACGGAAAGCGCCATGTTCTCGACGGCTCGGGGAGCGCCGGTCTCGCACAAGGCGAGGCACGGCGGGTCTCGTGCTGCCCCAAACCAAAAGGAAGCTAGCGATGTCGTCTTTGAAGCAATTCTTGAGCGTTTCTGCCATTTTCTGTGCGCAATCCTTGGCTGCTTGCGGCGGCTCTGCCGACTCGCAACCAAGCTCCGCGAACGGCGGCAGCGCCGGCGTGAGCAGCGGCGGTCATTCCGCAGGCGTGGGCCCGCACAGTGCGGGCGCTGCCCCGGCTGGCGGCAGCGCCGGGAGCGCGGGCTCGCGGAGCGTCGAAACCGGTTCGGCCGGCGCGCACTCGAATTCGGGTCCGGGCAGCAGGAAGCTGTCTGAAATCAAGACGGACGCGCAAGCGCTGGAGGTGTGCAATCAGATCAAGAACTCGATCAACGACGCCGATTTGAAGAAAATGCTCGCGGGCTCGTGCGCTATCTCGGGTCAAACCGGCGCGGCCTCGCAGCTCGGGACGTGTGAGGAGCTGCAGGCGGAGTGCGCTGCGCATTCCCCGGTGCCATCGACCAATGACGGCAGCTGCAGCGCCGACGACGTGCCCGACTGCGACACCGTCACCGTCGATGAATACATCGCCTGCACGCGCGGCTCGATCGGGCTCGCCATCGAGTACCTTTCGGCGATCACTTGCGACACCGACCTGGAGGGCCTGGATGGCCCCGGCACGGCAGCTGACTGTGCTGGGCCCTTCGCTCGTTGCCCAGAATTTGCCGCCGCGTACCAGTGAGCGAGTGCGCTCCGGGTTGCTCCCTCGGGAGCGGCAAACCGCTGGCGGCAAATACCAGTCGACCGGATAGCCCACGCCCGTGCCCGAGATGACGCGGGTGGGGGTGGGCTGCCGGGCGCTGGAACTGACGGTCAGTTGCTCGAACGTCAGTTTACCGAATTTGCGGAGCCAGCTCGCCCACGCGGGTCAGACGCTCTCGTTCTCGGCCTTCATGTGACGGTGCACGAAGAAGTAGTAAAGCCCGCCTAGGACCACCACCGCGCCGCCGACCCAGATCGTGATGCGGTGGAGCTCACCCTTCATCAACTGCTCGTCCTGCCCCATCTTCACGCCGAGATAGCAAAGCACCGAGCACCAAACCGCCGAGCCGATCACGGTAAAGAGGGAGAACTTGCGAAAGTCCATGCGCACGATGCCCGCCGGGATCCCGATCAGATGGCGGACGACCGGCAAGAGGCGCGACACGAAGACACCTGGTGCGCCAAACTTCTTCGCCCAGCGCTCCGCGCCTTCGATTTTGTCGCGCTTGATCATCAGATACGGGCCGAAGCGCAGCACCAGAGGTCGCCCCGCAAGTCGGGACGCCCAATACATCGCGGTGGCCCCGATCCACGACCCAACCGTGCCCGCGAGCACGATTCCCACCATGCTAAATTGCCCCGACACGTACGCCAAGTGCGCGGCGGGCGGGATGACCAGTTCGCTCGGCAACGGTACGATCGAGCTCTCGATGGCCATCAACAGCGCGATCAACGGGTAGCCTCCGGTTTGGAGCGCGCTCAGATACCAATCGATCAGCGACTTGAACATGCGCCGGCTTATAGCCGAAACCGCCCCTAATACCAACGCGGGAAGACCGGCAATTGCGGTCACCGGCGCCTTCGGCGAGCCGCGAGCTCGGCCTGTCGCCGCGCGAAACACAAACGCGAAAAAGGCCGGTCATGGGAACCGGCCTTCTTCATTCGCGGGGACTGCCCTGCGAAAGTAACACGAGTTAGCTGCTGCGATTTTCCGGCAGCTGCTTGTCTTCCGGCGGCTTCGGCGGCGGATCTACCGCGTCTTCATTCAGGCCCTTCTTGAAGGACCGAATCCCCTCACCGAGACCCTTGCCCACACCGGCAAGCCGACCCGGTCCGAAGAGGAGCAGGACGATGACTAGAACGATGACCCAGTGAACGGGGCTTAGAGATCCCATGGCTTTTTACTCAGAGGTTGCCGGAGTGCCCCGGCTAACTGACTCCGTACAATAGCATCGGGCTCACGGCAAGCCAGACCGCTCCCGGAAATGCCGCGGCTTCATAGCCGGAAGACCAATTCGCGCTCGGCCTCGGGCGCGTCCAGCGAGACCCTCTGCGAGTAGGTTTTTGGGCCCACACGCGCGCCGAATGCGACTTGGATGGGAGGATTCTCCCCTCCCAGCGCCTCGAGTCGGATCCGGACGCGGTATTCTCCCCGCAACGGATCACCGTCGCTCAAGTACACGTTCTCTAGATTTTGACCGTGACACTCGTTATTTCGGCCTGGACAATCGCGCTCCTTGACTAGCCCGCTGCGCGCGGTGCGTCCGACCTCGATTAGCTCCCCGCTCGGGTCGAATAGCCGCAAGTCTACGTCTGCCCGTGGCTCGTCCCAGGCAATCGCGAACTGCACCAGCCCCGTGCGCAGTCCGCAGCCTTCGTCGATGATGCCGTTGCAGTTGTCGTCGGTCGCGTTGAAGCACAGCTCCGGCCCGGTGGGCGAACAAGCCTTTTGGGCCAGGGACGCGGGGACCGTGGCGAGTACCGCCGGTCCCTGGGCGACCCCTTCCGTCGGTGCGGCCGCCGGCTGGCACGCGCTGAGCGAGATCACGCTCAGCGCGGCGAAGCGAGCTCGAGCTGAGCGCGGGGTCACTTCTTTTGATCGTCGGGGATGTTCACTCCGGTCACCACCTTCGGGTTCATCAACTCGAAGTAGGCGGCACGCGCTTGCTCACCGGCTGGACCGCTCTCGTCCCGCAGCGCCAAGAGCACGCCCTGCTCGGACATGAACTTGAGTGCGCGAATGGCGCCCGAGCGCTTGGCTGCGTCGTCCCCCTTGGCCATCTGATACAGCCGACACCGAAGCACGACCCGCGTGAACGAGTGCGGACCGTTGTCGAAGATCAGATTGTCGAACTGCTTCATGAGCAGCACCCTCGCCCACTCCTGCTGCGTCTGACGCACGCTGAGTTTGCTGATGGACTCGGCGTTGTCCACGTACTTGAACAACAGCCCGGACTCGAGATCCTCCTGCGACCAGTAGCCGAAGCTCCGGTACCAGAGATCTCCCAGCTCGTCGAGCGCGTCCTTGCGCTTGTTCGCGTACAACGCCACGGCGCGTGCGGCCGTCTCCGGTGTGCCACCCAAGATCAGAGCCAGCGCCGCGTCGTTCATCATCGCGTCGTCGCTCATCATGGCGAAGAGCTGCGTCTCCACGCCCTGATCGAAGCCGCCTTTGGCGATCGCTCGAGCAACCTGGTGGCGTGTCTCGACCGCTGATTGCGGGTTCATGAGCGACAACAGCGCTCCGGCGGTGCCGGGCACGGGGCGCTGAATCAGCGCTTCGAGCAGGCAAGCGCGCCGCACTTCTTCCGGCTTCTCGTTGCCTTTGTAGTCGGAGATCTT
>Ga0302322_100004980_pt1 | contig 11620 bp, 9 predicted proteins | sample Fen_T0_2_FD_203757 | JGI IMG/M metagenome (GOLD analysis project Ga0302322, IMG submission 203757) | Peat permafrost microbial communities from Stordalen Mire near Abisko, Sweden - Fen_T0_2 | ecosystem: Environmental > Terrestrial > Soil > Wetlands > Permafrost | place: Sweden: Abisko... | reverse complement strand
CCGCCAAAGCCAGTTGAGGCGAACGGCTTGGGGGCATTCAAGAGGTATATTTCTCCCTTTTGACATGCTCCTTCCTGGTTTCATATAGTTCTCTCGCCGGCGAGGCTGCTGAATTGCTGCGCATGGAAAGCGCGGCGCCGGGAAGACCGTGAAAGAGAGACCACCATGCAATTCGATCCGAGTTCGAGACGGTCGTTCTTGAAGCAGATAGGCGCGGCGAGCGCTCTGGCCATGAGTGCCGCACACACCGATGCTCTGCCATTGCCTTCCAACGAGGCAGCTCTTGGCGAGACTCAGTCATCTCCAGCATTGAGCGGCTATGCGGCCACTCGCGCCCAGCGCATGGCGTGGTGGCACCAGGCCAAATTCGGAATGTTCATTCACTGGGGCCTCTACAGCGTGATTGGCCAGCACGAGTGGGCAAAAGAGGTTGAGGGAATTCCCATCTCGCAGTACGAACTGCTCGCCAGGCACTTCAAGCCCAAGCCTAACGCCGCGCGCGATTGGGCCCGGCTCGCGAAGCAGGCTGGCCAGAAGTACATGGTCATGACCACCAAGCATCATGAGGGGTTCTGCCATTGGGACACCAAGCTGACGGACTACTGTGCCCCCCGGCAGGGTCCTGGCCGTGACCTGGTCCGCGAGTTCGTCGATGCAGCCCGTGCGGAGGGTCTGCGCGTCGGCTTCTACTACTCGCTTATGGACTGGCACCATCCCGATGGTGCGCTCTGCAAGACCGACCTCGCTGCTCGAAAGCGCTTCGTCGAGTACACCCACGGTTTGATCCGCGAACTGATGACCAACTACGGCAAGATCGACGTTCTCTGGTACGACGTGGACTGGCCCCTGACCGCCGCGGAGTGGGAGTCCGAACGGATGAACCAGATGGTCTTCGATCTGCAGCCGGAGATCATCGTCAACAACCGCAACGGTCTCGAAGGTGATTTCTCCACCCCGGAGCAGCATATCGAGGCATCTCAGGAAGGCCGCGCCTGGGAGACTTGCATGACCCTCAACGACAGTTGGGGCTTTAACCGTGGAGACGATGCCTGGAAGACCGCCAAGACAATTGCCGGCAATCTTGCAATCTGCGCTCAGGGCGGCGGCAACTATCTGCTCAATATTGGACCCCGGCCGGACGGCTCGATCCCCGAAGAGTCCATCGCGGTTCTCGAGTCCGTAGGAAAATGGCTCGACACCAATGGCAAGGCCATCTACGCAACAGATCGCGGCAGCTTTTCCTGGAACTCCAATGCCAACTACACCCGCCGCGGCAACACACTCTACATCCACCAGCAGTATTGGCCCGGCCACTCACCGGCGGCCGAGTGGCTCAGTTTCTTCCAGTCTGAGCCGGTGATTGCCATCGGTGGACTCAAATCCAAGGTGAAATCCGCCCGCCTTCTCAAGACTGGCGAGAGCGTGGCCTTTATTCAGGACGAGTTCACCCTTCGCTTGACCGGACTTCCAATGAAAGCCCCCGATTCACCGGCAACCGTGATTGAGGTCGAGTGCGATGCCGAGCCCGTCATCGATCACGACGCCACTCGGTCCCGCTGGCCTCGAATGAAGGTAGGCGTCAGTTAGTACCTTCTGCCTGAATTCGCGCTTTCTCATTGGGCATTGAATTGGGACTCCCAATTTGCTGCGAAGGTATTTGGCGCAAAATGCAGAACCGGCGGCAGAGGCGCGGAACGGCACCCCGCCTTTCGTCCAATTGGAAACTCGATGCGAATGACACCCCTAGGTCTCTCAGCCTCTTCGCACTCCTTTACCTTGATTCAGGGCTTGACCTTCCTGTGATTTTTAGCATCAGCCATCATCTGTTCGACCTTTCCCTTTGCTTCATAGTTCGGATTGGCAGCCAGCAGCTTTTCCCAATCTGCCAGTGCGCCGGCGCTGTCCTTCTTGCCTTGCAACTTGACGAGGCCGCGGTTGAACAGAGTGTTCGGATTATTGGGCGCATCGACGAGCGCCCGATTGAATTCCGCAATCGCCGTGTCGGCATCGCCCATGTACCAGAAGGCGGTTGCCATGTCGGTGCGTACGGCCGCATCCGTGGGCTTGGCCTTCAGGGCGCGCCGATAGTAGTCGATCGCAATGGGATATTGTTGGGCGTCATAGTAGATGTTGCCGATGCCGGCGAGCAGCTCTGGATTGTTGGCATCCAATTTGAGCCTGTCGAGCATGGGCTCCGCCTGCGCATCCGCCATTTCTTTGGATCGAGCCGGACTTTGCGTCTGCGGCGCAGGGCCGGCCCCCACCTCCGCCATTGGATTGACACTCGCGACATTTGCCGAGAGCGCTGCCACCGGGCTTTGCGATCCGCGGATGAACCACCCCCCGGCGATCCCCCCCAACAGGCACACAACCGCCAAGAGGGCAGCCCGCTTCCTTGTCCATCGGTCAACGAGAATTTGATTTGTGTCCGACATTGTTCCCCGCTCCGGCATTTCCCTTTTGATCTCCCAGCGTCGTCATCACATCGGCCATCAGTTTCAACACCGTGGCCTTGCGGTCCGCGCTCAATTGCGGATTCGACTTCAGCAATCGCTGCCAGGCGGCCAGCGCACCCACGTTGTCCCGTTTTCCCTGCAGCCGGATCATGCCAAGGTCGAAGAGCGAATTGGGGTCGTTTGGCTCAAAGACCAGCGCCTGGTTCAACTGCTCAATCGCGCCATCGACGTCGCCGCCGCGGTAAAGGCTGGAGGCCAACTCTGCCCGAATGGCAGCGTTTTTAGGGTCGACCTGCGCTGCCTTGCCGTAGTACGCCGCCGCCTCCTTGAATTGATGCATCGTATGGTAAATCGCTCCGATCCGGATAAGCACAGCACTGTTGTTCGGATCGCTTTTGAGCATCCGGAGTAGTGGCGCGGCCCGCTTGTCGGCCATCTGTTTCATGTCATCCAGGCTGGGCATGTTTCCGTGTGCAACTGCGTTCTCTGGGGTGGGCGGCATTTCTGCGCCGGCGCGGGATTGTACCGGCCTGCCGGAGATGGACGTGTTCCCTTCCATGTTGGGCAAATTGCTGCCGGGGGCCTGGCCCAGAGGAGAGAGGGAGGGGGGCGCGCCAACCGCGAGGCGCACAGGGGCTACGGGCCAAAGCCATTCCCTGAACAGGTACCCAATCGCCAAGCCCACAAAGAGGCAGAGGACTGCGATCCCGTAGACCTGCGCTGCCTGTAAATGGGGATTCGCTGCGGATTCCGTTGTTGGCTCGTTTGACATGCCCAATTCTCCCCAGGTCAAGATTGGTTGCAAGGTAGACACCCTTCACCGCGACGATCGGAGCGCGAATCGCGGAAAGGGGTTGGATGCCGATTCCGCGAGGGCATTTTGCAGGCGTCGGCGTTGCCGATTGGCGACAATCGCGAACAGAATTCAGGAGAGCATTCTGTGCTTTTTGGGAATGTGACAGCGGTCACTTAAAATGGGAAGTGCCTGGCTCTGGGCGTGACGGCTGTCACCGTTCTGCGGCTGGCCATGCTGGGGGCTGTGACAACGGTCACATGAAAACATGCTAACAGAACCTTATGCTGCGGAAGACGATCGCCGGACGTTCACCAGTTGGAATTCAACCAATGGTCGTTAATCGCCCAACGCGAATACGTTCAAGGAGGCTTTTTTCAATGAAACGGCATTTTTTGGTAATGCTGATGCTTCTGGGTTTCGCGGGCTTTGCGAGCGCCCAGATAACGACGCCGTCGACTGACGTTCTCGGCGCCCACCTCAACTATGGCCGCGGTTGTGCGGCCTGCCACGCTCCGCACAGCGGCGTATACGGCAACGGAAACGCCAAAACCGCCGACCCAACGTCGGGAAATATCGCTCTCTGGGGCGAAGATGTCACCAGTCTGTACGGCAAGACCATCACCAGCGGCAGCACGGACGGCTCGACAGGGTACGACGACGTCATGCCCAACATGTTGGCTACCACGCCCGACATGGCCGGCCTGCTCCTTTGCCTGAGCTGCCACGACGGCAACTATGCCACGGGCGCCATGATGAAGAACAAGGTCTACGAGACCGGCATGCTGCCCTCAACCTATGGAACGGGCACCATCCCAACCTTGCTCGGGAACGATGGCACCAGCGTTGGAAACTACCTCAATGACCACCCGGTGGGACTCAATGCCAAGCTCGGCAACAGCCCCTACGATTGGGATTGGACCATCACCAACGGCGCGGTTGTTGTGCCCAGCGGGACGAATTTCGCCGCCTTCGTCAAGAACTACGGCTTCTTCGTCAGCCCCAAGGCTTACAACAACACAGCCACCATTATGTGCACATCTTGCCACAATCAGCACTTGATGAACGTGGTCAAGGTGACCAACGGCGCCAAGTCCGGCCTGCCCACCGGCATCTACGCCACCATGTTCTTCATCCGCGCGCCCTACAATCCGGCCAGCGGCACAGCCGGAAGCAACCAAACGGCGCAATTCTGCCGCCAGTGCCATGGCTATGAAGGGAACGAATCGAACGGCGGCACTACGATACCGACCATATTCTAATCCGTTTGCATGACGGGGGAGGGAGCGGCAATCTCCCTCCCCCTTTTGTTGAAGCAGGATGCCAAGCATGAAGTGCAGACTTTCAACCTTCGGGTTCCTCCTAATGGCCGCGGCGGCGTCCGGCGGCCAGGTAGCCTCACATGCGCCTACGGTTTTCAAGCAGCCGCCCGCTTCGGGGTCATCGGTGTCGGCACTCGCGGTAACGGGCAAGCCGGTAGCGCGCGTGAACGGCTCCATACTGACTGACGCCGACCTGGTGCGGGAGGAATATGCGATCTTCCCATACGCTCGCCAGCACAACGGGATTCCGAAGGAGTTGGAACCGGAGATACGCAGCGGCGCCTTGAAGATGATCATCTTCGAAGAGTTGGTTTACCAGGAAGCGCTCCGCCAGAAATTGACAGTGCCGGCTCTGAAGATGCAGCAAGCCGAGGCTGAGTTCCATAAACAGTTTGCCACACCGAACGAATTCAATTCGGTCTTGCAGAGCGAGTTTCATGGCTCCCTGCAGTTGCTTCAGCAGAAGATCCGGCGTTCGCTTCTAATTGACACCATCCTGAAGGACGAAGTAGAGAGCAAGGGAACCGTTTCTCCGGCCGAGGTAAGGTCTTACTACGATCGGAACCCGGCCCGCTTCCAACGTCCTGAATCATTTACCTTCCAGACCATTTCTGTCCTTCCTCCGGCCAACGCCACCGCCGCGCAGTTGACCGAGGGGCGCAACCGCGCGGAGCAGGCACTGCGCCAGGCGAAAGCCACCAAAACGGCGGAGGAATTTGGCCTGCTGGCGGAGAAGATATCCGACGACGACTACCGCGTAATGATGGGCCAGCACAAGCCCGTGCCGGCCAGTGAACTGGCTCCCCAGGTTGTCAAAGCGCTGCTCGCGATGCATAAAGGGGATGTCAGCGATCTTATTCAGATCGAGCAGGCCTATACCGTCGTGCGATTGCAAGAGCACACGCCGGCGGGGATGGTCAAATTCGAGGATGTGAAAGCGCAGTTGGAAAAAGATGTGCAAAAGAACAAGACCAACCAGCTTCGTGCCGCACTGGACAAGAGACTGCGGCAGAACGCAAAGGTCGAAGAACTGTAAGAGGCTGCGACACGGGCATCGATTCCAGACCCAGATCGAATTGGGGAGCTGGGTTCGAAGCACTGGCGGCATGGCTGAAGAAAGACCTGAAGCGAAAGCAGCAAGATTCCTGGCAGGATGCTCGAGCTCTGAGAACTTGAGGATGGCATACGGTGAGGGCTTCTTTGCGAGTTGCGTGGTTTGTGCAAGCTGGGCTTCTGCTGCTGGCTTTGCCTGTCGCCGCGCAGGTTCGGTTTGGCGAAACCAGCAACGACCTGAGCGGTAGCCTGTCCTCGGGATATACCGCGAACTACGGGAATTTGACCAGTTCAAGCCACAGCTGGACGGTGGGAGGCAACGCCACCGCCTCCGGCTCTTTCTACAATCCGAATTTTCTATCCTATAGCGCCGATTTTTACTTGAACCAATCGCAGGCGAATTCCAACTTCCAGTCAATCTCCAATGCCAGCGGCATCAATCTATCCGCTAACATCTTCGGTGGCAGTCACTTTCCCGGCTCGGTCAATTTTTCAAAGGCATACAACAGCGAAGGGAACTACTCCGTTCCGGGCCTCGCCAATTTTGTGACTCACGGCAACAACGAGAACTATGGAATCAACTGGAGCGAAAACATTCCAGACATGCCGAGCTTATCGGTGGGTTTCCAGGCGGGGAGCGGCCAGTATTCGGTATACGGTACGAACGACCAAGGGGAAAATGCGTACCATTCGTTCAACGTTCATTCAGGCTACGGAGTGGCGGGCTTCAATATGGGAGCCTATTATTCCGCGGGAGGCGGTCACTCGCTGATTCCGCAGGTGGTGTCCGGTCAACAGACAACGGAAACACACTCCGACAGCGGAGCTTACGGGTTCAACGTGACGCACCAACTTCCCTTGCACGGCTCGGCCTCGGCTGGCGTCAACCGTTCCAATTGGAACACGGATTACCTGGGCTTCAGTTCCAGCGGCACCATTGACACCATCAATCTGCTTGCGGCGGTGCACCCAACCAACACGCTGTCTTTCTCGGCGAACGCGAACTACTCCGACAATCTGAGCGGACAGTTGTTCCAGTCGGTGGTCGCCGCCGGTGGCTTGATCGGTGGGCCCTCCTCAAACAACACGTCAAATTCTCTGGATCTGATGGGCATCGCAGGCTATACGCCCTTGCCGAATCTGCAGACGTCGCTTTTCGTAGAGCGGCGTACACAGACCTTTCTGGGAGACACTTACGGTGTGACTTCCTTCGGCGGAGGCGCCAACTACGCACACACGCTTCTGCACGGAAGTTTCAACGCAGGATTGTCTTTAACCGCCAATAACGCTGACAACTCAGGTCAGGATACCCTGGGGCTTTCGACCACAGAGAACTACTCTTCTGAATTCCGGGATTGGCACTTTACGGGATCGTTTTCCTACACGCAGAACGCACAAACTCTGCTGGTAACCTATATGAATTCGTACTTCAACTACTCGGGCAATGTAAGGCGGCGGTGGGGGAAGCTGAGCGTCGGCGCCGGCGCGGGGGCCGCTCGGACCGCATTGACCGAGCAAGCCGGAACAGCGAACAGCAGCCAGAGTTACAACGCCACCTTTGGCTGGAACAGCTGGATCAGCGCCACCGGCAGCTACTCCCAAGCAAATGGACAGGCGTTGGCAACCGGCGGGGGTCTTGTACCGGTGCCGGTGCCCTCGCCCACGCTGCCCCCGGGCCTGGTGGACCTTTTCGGCGGAAACAGCGCCTCAGTTGGAGTATCCAGTTCACCCGTGAGAGGGCTCATTATCGCAGGCGCCTATGCCAAGTCGACCAGCAATACCTCTAATGGTGCGGTCAGATCAGCGAACCAAAACAATCAATTCAATACCCTCATCCAGTATCAGTACCGCAAGTTGAACTTCACCAGCGGATACGCCCGGCTTGAGCAGGGGTTCAGCGTGTCAGGGAGGCCGCCAGAGGCCATATCCTCGTTCTACATTGGGGTGTCACGTTGGTTCAACTTTTTTTGAAAGTACAGTGGAGGCATTGTCTGATCGCAGTCCTGATCCTGGCTGGGGTCGGGGTGTTGCCGACTCCAATCTGGGCATCCCCAAAGTCAAAGCGACAGGCGGTTGCGCCGGAGCTTTGGGAGATGTCGCTCGAAGGCGGGCGGAAGCTCACATGGGAACACAGTTTCAACTCGGAGTCTGAATTCAAGCCGAACCGCAGCTTCTGGAACAAGCTAGTGGATGTAGTCGCCGGTGAGCCGGACTACCATTCCCTGGTGCGCCCTTACAGCATAGCCACCGATTCGCATGGACGGGTCATCGTGACCGATCCGGGCGCGGCCGGCGTGCATGTCTTCGATTTCACGCAGCACAAGTACAAGTTCATCCAGCGCAGCGGGAGGGGCAGGAACTCAATGCTGACGCCGCAATGCGTCGCCGTCGATGCCCAGGACAATATCTATGTAACCGATTCGGATGCGGGGGAGGTCTTTGTCTTCGAACCTGGCGGGAAGTATCTGCGCTCCATTGGCGGCTTGAAGGGCGGAGAGGGCTACTTCAAACGTCCCACTGGGATTGCCGTGGATTCGGCCGCGCAGCGGATTTATCTAACAGACACGCTGCGGGACGAGGTGTTCATCCTGGATATGGAAGGCCGTGTGCTGCAGACCATCGGCAAGGCAGGCCGGGCCGAGGGCGAGTTCAACCTGCCTACGGAACTGCGCCTGGATGGGCCACGCCTGTTAGTGGTAGACGCCATGAACTTCCGTGTGCAGGTGTTTGACCGCGCCGGAGCCTTTCAATACGCCATTGGAACGATCGGTGACAGTGCCGGGGCCATGTTCCGTCCGAAGGCGGTGGGAATTGACTCGGAAGACCATCTCTATGTGGTGGATGCATTGTGGGGCGTGGTGCAGGTCTTCAACCGCGAGGGCCAGTTGCTTTATTATTTCGGATCCAAAGGCACCCATGCGGGAGAGTTTCAGTTGCCGGCAGGCTTGTTCATCGACCATGACGACCGGGTCTTTGTTGTGGATTCGTTCAATCGCCGCGTCCAGAGATTTCAATACGTTGGCTTGAAAATGCCGGCGACGGAGGGAGTCAAGTGAGGCTCAGAATACTGCTGGCCGGGCTGGCGATCCTGTTGACCGGAACCGTCCTGCGTGCTCAAGTAACGGGCGACGTGATGGGCGTGCACAATCTCGGGCCAGGCAGCAGTTCGCCCGTCACTGGCGCCCGCACCGATTCATGCTCCTATTGTCATGCGCCCCACTCCGGATTAAATGCCGGCCTGTGGAATCAGAAGCTCACGACCCAAATCTATACAACGTATACGAGCGACACCCTGGCCAACAAAGCCAGACAGCCCATTCTCGGCGCCGACAGCAACCAGTGCCTGAGCTGCCATGACGGCACGGTCGCGGTTGGCGCCACGGTGGCTTATGGCAAGGTAACAACGAGTGGATCGATGAAGGCATCGGACGTGTTCGGTAGCAACATGCAGTCGTCACACCCGATCAGCCTGGTGGTTCCATTGAAGGATAGCGTCCACTTGGTCGCCTCATTGGCGTCGAGCGGCAAGACCGCCGATCCAACTGGAGCAGTCAAGTTGATCAAAGGGAGCGTCGAGTGTACGTCGTGCCACAATCCGCACGTACAAGCCAAAGACCTGGTATCGCTGAATTTTCTGGTAAGGGACAGCTCCAGTGGCGCTTTGTGTCTGGCTTGCCACGATCCCTCCCGGCAAGTAGGCGGGCAGGTTAACCCGCTTGCCGATTGGTCCACCAGCGCGCATGCCTTGTCCACCGACAAGATTGCGCCCCAGGCTCTGCTTGGCAGTTATGCCACGGTGGCCGGCGCTGCCTGCATTTCCTGCCATACGCCGCACAATGCGAGTGGAACTTCTCGCCTGTTGCGCGGTCAGGATGAACAGGACTGCATTGCCTGCCACAACGGCGCAAACGTCTCTCCGATGGTGCCCAGCGCCAACGTATTCTCAGAGTACGCATCGCCCAAGGTCGGGCACCCATTTCCCTCCTCGATCAATCCTCATGACGCCACCGAGAACACGCTTCTCAGCAACAACCGCCATGCTACTTGTGTGGACTGCCACAATGGCCACGGGTCCCAACCGGTGGGAGTTTTCCCGCCTCCGCCGCTGATCCGCATTTCACAGAAGGACGTCGCAGGCATCAACGCCAGCGACGGAACCAGTGTGCTTGCGCCCGCCATCAATCAATATGAGAACTGCCTCCGCTGCCATGGCACAAGCACCGGCAAACAGGTGCTGCCGATTTATGGTTACTTCCCTGTGCGCGCGGTCGCGACGGCCGATCCTTTGAACTTGATCCCGCAGTTCGCGATTACGGCCACATCCAGCCATCCGGTCATGCATATCGCCGGTGGTGTGAACCAATACAGCCTGCGCACCAACATGCTGAATCTCGATGGCAGTGGGAGCGGGACGGGGCGCGCGATGGGCACTCAGATTCTCTGCACCGATTGTCACAATAGCGACGACAATCGCGAATTTGGGGGCTCCGGTTCGAATGGACCGCACGGCTCCAGATGGACCCATATCCTGGAGCGCCGCTATGAATTCAGCAAGGCCGTCACACCGGGAACGGAGATTATCAATCTCTTTCCCAGTCCCGACCTGAGCGCGGTGGGGCCCTATGCCCTGTGCGCGAAGTGCCATGACCTATCAATCGTTGTGAGCACCACTAGCTGGAGCGGGCACAGCAGCCACATCAACACGGGCTTGAGCTGTTCCGCCTGCCACACAGCCCACGGCACGATAGCCGCGAGCGGGCCCATCAGCGGAGTGCGGCTGGTCAATTTCGATATGAATGTTGTGGCTCCGAATGGCGCCAATCCGGTCTCCTTCGACGGGAACACTTGTGTGCTGGTATGTCATATGGTTGCGCACAATCCAGGCGGCACAACTACGCATCTGAACGTGGGCAACAGCCTTGGCCTGAAGAGGTGAGCGCCCCAGCGCTTGGATGATTCCACATGCTCCAGTGAATGTTATGAACCAAAAGGGGCGCGAACGAATGGTTCATCGCTGCCGCTAGAATACGGTTCCAGCGGTACTTCCGTTCATTTCGTTGGACTTGTCACCATGGCACTGGCGGCAGAATTGCGCAGTTTGGTTGCTTCCGGCGGTGGCGCTGGCCGGATTATAGGGGCCGCGCAAAAAGAACATGGTCGCGTAGGTGCCAGCCGGCAGACCAGACGTCGAGTTCCCGGCGATGTTGACAACATTCATCATGTGCGGTTCATGGCAGGTCGTGCAGACGATCACCGGGTTATTGTTGTAGTTGCCGGGCTTAATGAATATGCCATAGTTGGTCACGAACCTGCTGGAGTGCGCGCCTCTCATGCTGATCACGCCGTTCGACTGCGCACAATCCCAATTGGAGGACCCACCGCAGTTGATTCTGGCACTGAGTCCGACTGGATGGTCGCTCAAGTAGCTCCCGCTGCTGGAGTTGGTGTTTTCGATCAAGGTGGGAATGGCGTTGTTGGATCCATAGGTAGGCGGCAATGTCTCATAGACTCTGTTCCTCATCATGGCTCGTTGCGCATAGTTGCCATCGTGGCAACTCAGGCAGGTCAACATGCCCGACACGTCAGGCGTTGTCGCCGACATACTGGAAGGCAGAACCTCGACGAATTTGCCCCCTCCGGTGATGATGGTCTTGCCATACAAGCTGGAGACATCCTCGCCCCATAGAGCAGTTCGGCCCGAAGCAGGATCGGCGCTCCTGGAGGTTCCATTACCGGACGCGCCGCTGTGCGGCGAGTGGCAGGCGGCACAGCCGCGGCCGTAATTCAGGTGAGCGCCTAGAACGTCTGTCGAAGAAGAAGTCATTTGGGCCGACGCAAATCCAAATCCAGCCAGTATCATCAGCGTCACCAACATGTAAGATCTCATTGAATGGGGACCTCCGTCTTTTTTCCTTCCCCTCATCGGCGGAATTCGCCTGATCTGTAGACCGGAGCCAGATTTGGTTTTCGGAGCAAGGGCGGAGGTGCTTTTTCGG
>Ga0302322_100004978_pt1 | contig 11623 bp, 11 predicted proteins | sample Fen_T0_2_FD_203757 | JGI IMG/M metagenome (GOLD analysis project Ga0302322, IMG submission 203757) | Peat permafrost microbial communities from Stordalen Mire near Abisko, Sweden - Fen_T0_2 | ecosystem: Environmental > Terrestrial > Soil > Wetlands > Permafrost | place: Sweden: Abisko... | reverse complement strand
TCTCCGCTTAGGAAGCGTTCCTGACATGGGGCCTTCACAGGCGGAACCGATGCTTGGGGTCATGAGGTACCCCATGAGCCCCATCCAATTGCAGGAAACCACTCCGGAAGAGAGCCGCTACCGGGTTCGCCCCCTGGAATCCGGCGACTACCGGCACCTCCAGGCCCTGGAAAAGGCGCTCTGGGGCGAAGACGCGGTGGGTCAACTGTGCCCCTACTACCTGCGCCTGTGCACCGAGCAGTACCCGGACTGGTGCTTCATCGCCTTCGTGGGCAACCAGCCGGCGGGCTATGTGCTGAACTTCCCGAACAAGAAGGTGAACTACTGCGCCACCCTGGCGGTACTGCCGGAATTCCAGAAGACTCGCGTCAACTACCTGCTGATCCGGGCCATGGTGAACAAGCTGTTCGACGAGGACATGGACGAATGCCGCTTTTGCGTGGAGCCCGATAATCACGACGCGAGAAGCGTCCACCAGTCCCTGGGGGCCCGGGTGGTCGCCGAGATGGACGACTACTACCACGCGGGCGATAAGCGCCTCTGGTCGGTGATCAATCGCCAGGACCTGGAGCGGATCCGCGGTCGCTACGCCAAGCTGCGCCTGGTGTCTTGAGCCCATCCGTGATCCATCCTCAGACCGCCGAAGCAGCTCTGGATTGGCCGCCGGCCTTCCACTCCGCCCATCCCCTGGCCGCCTGGCGTCTGGTGAGGGCCTTGGGCCGTACCGCCCGGGCGGCCCTGCAGGTCCAGCTCGGGGCGCCGCCACGCGCCGCCATGGGGGCCTGGGCCACGGACTTCCTGGAAGCCTTGAATGTCCAAGTGGAACTCACCTCGCCCCTGCCAGCGGGCGCACCGCTCTGGGCGAGCAGCCATCTGAGCTGGCTGGACCCCCTGGTATGCCTGCACCTGCGGCCCAGCACCTGCCTGGCCAAGGCCGAGGTGGCCGAGTATCCGCTGATCGGTCGCGCCGCCAGCCGGGCGGGCCTGCGCTACGTGCAGCGCGAGGTCGCCCTCAGCCGCGCCGCGGCATTGACGCGCCTGGCCGCAGATCTGCGCCGGGGCGAGGACGTGCTGATCTTTCCCGAGGGCACCACCACCCGCGGCGAGTACTTGGCTCCGCTCTATGAGGGCGGCCTCCGGGCCGCCTACCGCCTGGGGGTGCCACTGCTACCAATCCGCCTGTCCAGCCCTGAGGCCCACTACCCCTGGACCGGGGACGAGAGCCTGCTGCCCCATCTGCTGGGCCTCACCCGGGCGCGGCGCACCCGGATCCTGGTGCATCCGGGCGCCGTGCTACTGCCCCAGGCATTCAGCCATGAACACCACTGGGTCAGCGCCATCGCTGCCCATCTCTCCCCCACCGCTCGAGATTTGCGAGGTTGTGCTTGAACCCTGATCACCTGCTGAACGCCCTGCGCACGGGCCTTTCCACCTTCCTGGGCCTGCCCCAGAGCCTCGAGCCCCAGACCGTGCCCGGCGTGGTGCTGGGCGCCCCCTACGACGGCGGCGTCATCCACCGGCCCGGCGCGCGCCTGGGACCCTGGGCCCTGCGCAGCGCGTCCATGGGCCTGGGCCGGCTGCCCATGCCCCTGCGCCTGCAGGGCACGGACGAGGGCGGGCGCGGCATCGCGGCGCTGGACTGGGTGGACGGCGGCAATATCCCCACCCGCCCCTTCGATCAGGTCGAGGCCCTGGCCGTGGTGGAGCAGGTCATGGCCGGCTGGCTGGCCGCGGGGGCGCGCACGCTGATGCTGGGCGGCGATCACCTCATGACCCTGGGCGCCCTCCGCGCCCACGCAAAGAAACACGGCCCCCTGGGCCTGCTGCACCTGGACGCCCACCCCGACGCGGGCAGCGGCGAGCTTTGGGGCACCCCCTGCCATCACGGCACCTGGGTGCGCCAGGCCATCGAGGAAGGACTGATCGATCCCAGGCGCACCGTGCAAGTAGGCCTGCGCGCCCCGCGCTTCGATAGCGAGGAACTGGTCTTCCTGACCGAGGCCGGCGTGCACCTGTGGACCCCCTGGGATCTGAAGGATCCGCGCCTGGCCTCCCAGTTGCAGGGGGATCTGGCGCGGATTGGCCAGGGGCCCGCCTACGTGAGCCTGGATCTGGATGTACTGGACCCGGCCTTCTGTCCCGCGGTGGCCGAACCGGTGCCCGGGGGCCTCAGCGTCATGGAGGTGATCTCCCTGCTCCGGCACATCCATCACTGGCCCCTGCCCTGGGTGGGCGCGGACCTCATGGAGCTGGCGCCGATCCTACCCGGCGGCGACGACAGCGCGCGCCTGGGCGCCCATCTGGCGTTACAGCTGCTTGCTTGAAAAGTCGCAGACTGGAAGCCAAGACTCCACATCCCGTTCACACCTGAAACCGATGCTGTACCTGAGGTGAACCCATGATCGTCAGCAACTGGCTGGAACTCATGATACGTCAGACAAAAGGGCCCATCACCTGGGACGAGATCGTGGTGGGCCACGACTTCGGCATCCTGGGCACCAGCGAGATCCAGGCCTGGGCCGCCGGCCAGGCGCCGCAGCCCCTGTGCCGGCAGCTGGTGAATCTGCGGGACTCGGGTCTCGAACACTTCGAGGAAGCCCTCTGGGCCGCCGCCGCCGAGGCCACGGGCAAGACTCCCAGGCCCGGCGGGCAGCGCTGGGCCGCCGCCCAGGATCGCTGGCGGGTCTCCCTCCTGAAAGACGCCATGGAGGCCGGCCTGAGCCTGGAGGCCCTGGCGGTGGTGGTAGAGAACATCTATGAGAGCGTGGGCTGCCCCGAGGACATGCTGCACCTCTGGAAGCGCGCCAGCCCCTGGGAAAAGGTCACGCCCGTGGCCGATCGCGACGCCATCGAGGGCTTCCTGGAGCGAATGAGCGCCGATTTGCATCCTTTTCTGCCCAGTGTGGCTTGAGAAAAAAGATCGGGAACCCGTTAAGCCTTTTGAGCACTTTGCTCGGTAAGAACGAGCCGCAAGACGCTGCGGATGGTCGCCCTCCCCATCCCCCGTTTCGCGGCTCGAAGTTTGTCTAGAGTTGGAAGTCGGCTGGTGGAACACTCAGCCCATGAAATGGCACCTCGCTTCCTATGGCCTCTGTCTGACCCTGCTGACCGCCTGCGGCCCGGAGAACCCCGAGCATCAGGTTCAAAAAGCCTTTGAGACCTGCGTGAAGGCGGTGGAGACGGGAGATCCCGCCCCGGCGGTGGAGGCCCTGGCCAAGGACTTCTCGGGGCCCGAGGGGATGGGCCGGGACGAGGCCAAACTTTTCCTGCTGGGTGTGCTGCGCCGGGAGAAGGTGGGCATCACCGTGCTCTCCAGCCAAATCGGGATCAAGGGCAGCCAGGCCCAGCAGAGCGTGGAACTCCTGCTCACCGGCCGCAGCGGTTCCGAGCTGCTGCCCCAGGAGGCCTCCCGGCATGTCTATTTGCTGCGCTGGGAACGGCAGAAGGGCCAGTGGCGGCTGCGGGAGCTGCAGGAGAGCCGGTAAATTGGGGCAATCCTGGCCGTTCAGCGCGCCTGGCCGACCACTCATCCGGTTGCGACGACCCTGATCCCAGCGTCGGGGAGGCTTGGAGCCGCGGGCCTGAACGCCCATGCTGGAGGCACCATGCGACTCGGATACTTGGATCCCTTCCCCCGCCATCCTTTCACCCCGAAGCGGATCCTGTTCGGCGCCCTGGCGGCCGTGGTGGCAGGCGATATGTTTGCCGCGGTCATGGATGCCAGCCGCAACTCCTGGTGGGCCCTGGTCTGCGGCGCCGTCACGGCGCTCGCCTACGTCCTGGGGGGGCTCTGGATGCGCGCCCGCCTGGCCTGGCTCGAGGAACAGGGGGAAGCCGGATGGCAGCAGGATCTGCAGCGCCGGCGAACGGGCTTGCTGTGGGCGATGGTCGGCTATCTGGCCTTGACCCTCTTCGCCACGGCCTATCTGGGATCAGGCCGGCAGTTTTTGATCCTGACCTTTTGTATCGTGCTTTCCGCACTATCGATCTTCCAGGAGGGCAGCACCGAGCTGGAGCGATTGCTGGTGCGCCAGCGGGATCTGGCGCTGCAGGCGCGGCTGGCCCCCCACTTCCTGCACGGCGCCCTGTCGACCCTGAAGGGCGCGATCGCCCAGGATCCCCTGGAGGCCCAGGCTCTGGTGGATCAGCTGGCGCGGCTCTCCCGGGAGGCCGTGGCCATCACCGCCGAGCGCGAAATCCCCCTGACCCGGGAGCTGGCCTTCGTGGAGGTCTACCTGGGCGTGGAACGGGCCCGGCGGGGCGAAGCCCTCCAGGTCGTCATCGAGGTGCCGGAGGGCCTGGAATCCGAGCCGGTGCCACCCATGTCCCTGCAGCTGCTGGTGGAAAATGCCCTGCGCCACGGCCTGCCTGCGGGGGGCGGCGAGATCCGCATCCTGGCTGCCCGGCTCCCGGAGGGCCTGCAACTCTCCGTGGAGGATCCCGGCCAGGGCGAGGCCTCCCAGGCAGGACTGGGCCAGAGCCTGGGCATCCTGAGGCGGCGCCTGGAGCGGGCCTCGGATCTGAACCTGGCAACCACGCCCGGGGGCCGGCACCGGGCGACCCTGCTACTGAGGCGGCCATGATCCGAGCTGTCGTGATCGAGGATGATGCCAGGAGCCGGGCCCTGCTGGCTTCCTATCTCCAGGAACTGCCCGGCCTCGAGGTGGTGGGCGAAGCGGCCGACGGCCTGGAAGGGCGCGACCTCATCGAGCGCCTCCGGCCCGACGCGGTCTTCCTGGATGTGGAGCTGCCGGGTCTGTCCGGTCCCCAGCTGGCCCGATCCCTGGTGGAACCCCGGCCGGCCCTGGTCTTCGTCACCGCCCATGCCGAGCACGCGGTGGAGGCCTTCCGCCTGGGCGCGGCGCACTACCTGATGAAGCCCGTGAACCGCGTGGAACTGGCCCAGGCCCTGACCCGCCTCTACCCCGCGCAAGCCCGGCACGAGTGGCTGCGCATTCCCGCCCGGAGCCGGGGCCGGCTGCGCCTGCTGGATCCCCAGGAGGTGGAAGCCCTGGTGGCCGATCTGGGGGATTGCCAGGCATGGAGCAGCGAGGGCGTGCTGCGGGTGGAGGGTACCCTGGCCCAGTGGGAGGAACGCCTCGCCCCGGTCGGCTTCCTGCGCGTGCATCGCAATGCCCTGGTGCGCCTGGAGGCCATCCAAGGCCTGGAAGCGGGTGTCATTCAGCTGCCCTCCGGCTCCCTGCCCCTCAGTCGCCGCCGGCGGGAGGAACTGGAGCAGGCGCTGGAGCGGCGGATTCCTGGGCCCGCAGCCACGCCTCGTCCCTGACCGGAATGCCCAGGGCCTCGGCCTTGGCCAGTTTGGAGCCGGCCTTTTCGCCCGCCACCAGCAGGGTGGTCTTGGGTGAGACGGCGCCGGTGACCTTGGCGCCCAGGGCCTTCAGCAGGGCCTCGGCCTCCTCGCGGCTGAGGCTGGGCAGGGTGCCCGTGACCACCGCCACCTGGCCCCCCAGGGGCAGCTTCGAGGGGTCCCGGGGCGCGGGCAGGGTGGGTTCGATGCCCATCGCCGCGAGGTGCTCGGGCAGGGTCGGGTGCAGGGCTGCGAAGGCCCGAATCGCCGAGGCCACCTTGGGGCCCACCTCCTCCACCGCCTGCAGGCGCGCCTCTTCCGCCAGCCAGAGCGGCCCCAGTCCGGGGATGGCCTCGGCCAGCAGTTCGGCGGTCTTGGCCCCCACGAAGGGGATGCCCAGGGCGTGGATCCAGCGCGCCAAAGGCTTGCGCCGGGCGGCGTCCAGGGCCTCCAGGACATTGCGCGCGCTCTTCTCCGCCATGCGCGGCAGGCTGGCCAGCTGGGCCAGGCCCTGGGCCGGATCCTGCAGCAGCTGGAACACGTCCCAGGGCTGCTGGAAGCGGCCAGAAGCCACCAACTGTTCCACCAGGGCGTCGCCCAGGCCTTCGATATCCAGGGCCACCCGGCTGCCCAGGTGCAGCAACCGCGCCTCCAGCTTGGCCGGGCACTCGGGATTGAGGCAGCGGATGGCCACGTCCTCCTCCTCGGTCTTGCCCACCGCCCCGGCGCAGACCGGGCAGGCCTGGGGGATGGCCGGGGCCGGCGCGGCCTCGTCCAGGGTGCCGGGCACCACCGCCACCACCTTGGGGATCACGTCGCCGCCCTTCTCGATGAACACTCGGCAGCCGATCCGCAGGCCCAGGCGCTCCAGCTCCTCGGCGTTGTGCAGGGTGGCCCGGCGCACCGTGGAGCCGGCCACCTCGACGGCCTCCAGTTCCGCCACCGGCGTGAGCTTGCCGCTGCGGCCCACCTGCCAAGTGATGCCCAGCACGGTGGTGGTGGCCTGGGTGGCCGGGAACTTGAAGGCGATGGCCCAGCGCGGCACCCGGTCGGTGGCGCCGAGCAGCACCTGCTGCTCCAGGGCCGCCACCTTGAGCACCACGCCATCGGTGTCGAAGGGCAGCTTCAGCCGCGCCTCGCCCTGGGCCGCGATGAACGCCAACACCGCGTCCAGATCGCCCTCCAACTTGGCCGGCATGGCGGTGAAGCCCCAGGCCCCGAGCTGCGCCATGGCCGCGCCGTGATCGGCGGCGCCCAGGCACTGCCAGGGCAGGAACTGCAGGCGCCGGCGCGCCACCTCGCGGCTATCCAGGAGCTTCATGGTGCCGCTGGCGGCGTTGCGCGGATTGGCGAAGCGCGCCTCGCCGCTCGCATCCCGCTGGACGTTCAGCTCCTCCCAGCGACGCCGGCTCAGGAACACCTCGCCCCGCACCTCCAGGGATTCGGGCGCGTCCAAGGGCAGGCGAAGAGGGATATCGGCGATGGTCTTCGCGTTCTCCGTGACCAGTTCGCCGGTCTCGCCATCGCCCCGGGTGACGGCCTCCACCAGTTCGCGTCGCTCGTAGCGCAGCGATAGCGACAGGCCGTCCACCTTCAATTCCGCCGTGTAGCGGGGCTGGGCGCCGGCCAGGCCCTTGAGCACCCGGGCCTCCCATTCCCGCAAATCGGCTTCGGAATAGGCGTTGTCCAGGCTGAGCATGGGCGTGCGGTGCCGGGCCTTGGGAAAGCTCTCCAGGGGCGGCGCGCCCACCCGCCGGGTGGGGCTGCCCGGATCGGCCAGGAGCGGGTACTGGACCTCCAGATCGCGCAGCTCCTTCTCCAGGGCGTCGTACTCGGCGTCGGAGATGACGGGGGTGTCCAGGATGTAGTAGCGGCGCCGGTGCTCCAGCACCAGGGTGGCCAGTTCTTTCAGGCGGGCGAGGGGTTCCATGGGCACCATTCTACAAGCGGGCAGCTGCGGACCAGGGATAGACGAAGACCACGAAGTGCAGCGTGTTGAAGCCGAAGTGGACGAGCACCGGATGCCAGGGCTTCCGGGCGTACCGGTAGGCGCAGCCGTAGCCTAGTCCCGCCGCGGTGGCGGAAAGCACGTAGCACCAGCCCCCTGGGAAGTGGGCCAGGCCGAACAGGAGGGATGCCCCCGTGATCGCCATCGCAAGTCCCCAAGAGCGGTTCTGGAAGCGGGCTTCCAGTCGGTCCTGCACGAGCAGGCGGAACAGGGTCTCCTCCGGCAGCGCCACCAATAGTAGATTGGCCGGCGCCCACCAGAGGAAGGCGGTGGTCCACTTGGGCTCCAGCCCTGTGAGACCACTGGCCCAGGCCATGGCCAGCGCCAGGGCCCCCAGACCCAGGGCCAGCATCCGGCGATCCGGCCCGGGAGCCGGCCTGAGTTGTACAAGCTCGAACAGGTAGAGCGCCGCGAAGCCCTTGTCCAGGTTCCAGTAAAGCCGGTACTCGGCGCTGCGGGGACTGAGGGCGCCCGCGAGCACCAATGGATTGTGGATGCCGGGCAGCCGGTGCAGGGCCAGGGCCAGGCACCAGAGGATGAGCAGCGCGCTCAGGCCGCCGCGGGCGACCCGGGAGGATTGCCGCGCGCGCAGCTGCAGGATCAGGGCCGGTGCCAGGAGCACGGCCAGTCCCTGGAACTCGACGATCCGGAAGCCGATGGCTAGGATCAGGCTGAGCCCCGCCCAGGCTCGCCAGTCCAGCCAGGGACCCCGGCCGGGGGAGAGGCGCAGCACCAGGGCTGCCAGAAGCGGCAGAAAGGCCAGCAGGGAAAGGGGGGCAGAACTCTGCATCGCTCCGATCATTCCACAAGCGCGAGGCGCGCAGCGTCTGGGATAAGATAGCCGGACCTCAGAAGGAGTTTCATGCGCACCCCGGCCCCCCTCCTCACTGCCCTGCTCGGACTGATGCTCACCACCCAGGTCAGCGCCGCGCCCCCCGCCAAGGCGAGCTTCAACCCCGCCCTGCTCAAGCCCGCGGCCCTGAACGCCAAGGCCCCCGAGACCTACCAGGCCAAGTTCGTCACCAGCCACGGCGAGTTCACGGTGAAGGTCACCCGCGCCTGGGCCCCCAAGGGCGCCGACCGTTTCTACAACCTGGTGAAGGGCCACTTCTACGACAACGCCAGCTTCTTCCGGGTGATCCCGGGCTTCATGACCCAGTTCGGCATGAGCGCCTACCCGCCCGTCTCCGCCGCCTGGGCCAACACCGATCTCCAGGACGACCCGGTCACCCAGAGCAACACCCGGGGCCGCATCAGCTTCGCCACCAAGGGCCCCAATTCGCGGACCACCCAGGTCTTCATCAACACCGCCGATAACGCGCGCCTGGACGGCATGGGCTTCTCGCCCTTCGGCGAGGTGGACGCCCAGGGCCTGGCCGTGGTGGAAGCCCTCTACTCCGGCTACGGCGAAGGCGCGCCCCAGGGCATGGGCCCCAGCCAGGGCCTGATCGAAAGCCAGGGCAAGGCCTACCTCGACAAGAGCTTCCCCAAGCTGGACAAGATCAAGAGCGCAGTGATCGTGGGCGCGGGCTCCACTGCCGTGAAAGCAAAAAAGAAGGCCGTGAAATAACTCGCTCGTCTCTGAGCTGTTAAGTCTGGCCCTGGAATTCTCTGGAAACGGCTCGTTTCATTTAAAAATGGTGCATCGAAAAACTTATAGCTGATGGTGGGTACTCTTCATTGCCATCCCCTCCACCAAACCCTCGAATATCCGTCCACTTTTCAGGTGTGACAAAGGGACTTGTCCTGATGTCCAGTCGCAGTCTGGAGTTTATCGACCATGACTTTTACCTCCGCTAGCCCTGCTGCCACCTGTAGCAATAGACATTTGTTCTTGATCGTCGCCTGCCTGCTTTCCCTCGGCTGCGTGTACGTCAAGCCCAATCGAATCCCCTTAAGGGAAGATCTCAAGCCTGTGATCAAATCCGCCAAGACAGTGGCAGGATTCCGCGAGCCCTCGATAGGGATTAGGGTCGAACACGAAACCTCAGCCACGATGTTCTATTTTGCCCTCGGTTTACTTGGTGCCTCCGGTACATCAGGTGTCGGTGAAGGGATCGACAAGAACTGTCGACGCTCATCAAATAGCAGTTGCCCAAGCCCAAGTCGCCCCCTTGCGCGAAGCCCTGCTGGGCCAGGAGCCCGGTGCGTTGCTGGGGGAGACCTTAAAGACACAACTCGCCGACGTATCCTTCTTGAAAGGCAATACCGTCGAAGTAAAGCCCTTACCGAAAAATGCCCTCGTGCAGACGTGGCTGGATGAGGGCGGAACCGATGTCATGCTCCTGGTGCAGCCTCATTATCGGCTTGCGCCAACCCTAGGCAGCATCGTCGTGGAGGCATGGGTCACCATCCATCCGCGGATCCGGCCCTTCACGGATTATCAAGACCCCTTTGGCACTCTGCCCGGCGTCATCTATCGCAATTATCTAAAGACCACCTACACGATCCCCAATTGGCCCTCACCCCCGCTGGATCTAGAAGATTCGGCCATTGTATTGGCTTCCGAAAAAGGCAAAAAAGCCAGGGTCATCATCGATGCGGGCATGAAGGAACTGGCACAGATGATCGCCTATGATCTGATGCAGCCAGGCACCGATGGCGAAATGCCGTACCTGACACCCAAGGGTTCCAAGACACTGGAGAAAAAAACGGAGGAGGGATTCCGCTTCAACGGATTCGTGGTGCGTGAAGGCAGCGGCCGCACCTGGCTGCGAACCAGAACCGGCGAACTGTTGTCCTATGACCAGGAATGAGTGTGCCCAGGCATCAGCCGCCGCACGGACTGGCCTGAGTCCTCGGCTGGAGTGAGGGTGGAGCCTACTAAGCTTTTTTGCCAGTCCTGAACGGCTATAAACAGCGATAAAATATCTCCTGCATCTTCTGCTACTGTCTTCCCACCCCATTTGCGGCTGCGAACTCGAAGGCAGGTTCATCCCATGTCCATGCGATTTTCGCGGCGGCGATTTCTGATCGCCTCCGCCCTGCTCCTCCTGGCCCTCGGCGCCGGGGTCTATGCGTTGCTGGGTTGGAGGGTGCGCCGGGCCCTCGAAACCCCGGGCGGCAACCGCGCGGCCCTGAGCTTCCAGCCCTTACCTGCACCGCCGCAGATGGGTCAGCGCTGGGGCGGCGGCGAAGTGGAGGGGGTGGCCGCTTCGGCCAGTTCCCTGATCACCGCCGGGGGTTCCGGAGTCTGGGACGAGACCGGCGATATCTCCGGCGGATTGCCCACCCTGAGGGCCTCGGCCCTGACCCTGTGGCGCGGGCGGGCCGTGGTCGCCCTGGCCGCCGGCGGGCTGTTCCTGCGCCGCGATGGCCACTGGGAGGAGGCTCGCACGGGCTTTGGAGCACTGCACGTGCGCTGCCTGCGCGAAGGCCCCGGAGGCGAACTGCTGGTCGGCGCCCAGGAGGGCCTGTACCGCGCCGCCTGTGGCGCTTCCAGCCTGGAACGCCTGGATAAGTCGCCGGTGCGCAGCCTCGCCCTGGATCCCAGTGGCCTGCTGCTGGCCGGGGGCGAGGCGGGCCTGCACCGGGTCGAGGGCGCTCGCGTCGAGCTCATTGCGACCGCGGATCCCTGGGTGGATTTCGTCGCCCTGCGCGGCCGGGAGTTGGTGGTGGCTACGCCCCTGGGCCTGGCCGCGGGGCCCCTGGGTGGTAGCCTCCTGCCCCTGCCCGATGGCCAGGAAGTGAGCGCCGCAACCCAGGTCGGGGAGCACATCTACGCCATTGCCGAGGGCCGCCTGCTGCGCTTCGAGGCCTCCGGGAGGGCCGCCGAGGAATTCCTGCCAGCGCCGCCCCGGCGGCTTTTTGCGGTCTCCGATCTGCTCTTCGCCGATACCGCCAATGGGCTGTACCGGAAGACCCGCGAGGGCTGGACCCTGGTCCGCGCGCGGGTGCCCTCGCTGCCGCCGGGGCCCTGCCATGTCACCGCCCTGGCCAGTCTGGGCGGCCATCTGGTACTGGGACTGTTCGATGGCGGGCTGCTGGCGGGCACGCCGCAGGCGGAGTCCCTGGCCTTTGCGGCGGTGCCCGGCAGCTCGGCCTGGGGGGTGAACGCCCTGCTGCCCGCGGGGGGCGTGCTCTACGTGGGCAGCCTGCGCGGCGCGGCCCGCTACGATGGCAGCCGCCTGGAGGCCCTGGCCGCCGGCGGCGGAGGCGCTTATGCCCTGGCGCGGTCCCGGGAGGGCGTGGCGATCGGCACCGCCCAGGGCCTGCTCCTGGCCGATGGCCGCTTCCTCTCCGCTTTCCACGGCCTCCCGGGCAACCAGGTGCTGGCCCTGGCCGATGTCGGTGACCAGCTGTTCGTG
>Ga0302322_100004977_pt1 | contig 11624 bp, 10 predicted proteins | sample Fen_T0_2_FD_203757 | JGI IMG/M metagenome (GOLD analysis project Ga0302322, IMG submission 203757) | Peat permafrost microbial communities from Stordalen Mire near Abisko, Sweden - Fen_T0_2 | ecosystem: Environmental > Terrestrial > Soil > Wetlands > Permafrost | place: Sweden: Abisko... | reverse complement strand
CGGATTGCTCTAACTGTCATAATGTGAAGGGCTTTACTATGTTTTCCTATACACTTGAGCAGCATAACAAGGCTGTGTTCCCGCTTAATGGCTCTCACCAGGCAATCCCATGCATTGATTGCCACAGAAAACAGGAGAAGTGGAGCTTCAGGGCGATAGGGATCGACTGCAAGGATTGCCATAAAGATATTCACAAGTCATTTATTGCTGAGAAATTTTACCCGGGTCAGGATTGCAAGGTATGCCATAACGAGAAGATGTGGAAAGATATTTCGTTCGACCATTCAAAAACAGGATTTACGCTTACCGGCGTACATAAGACCCAGGATTGCAAGGCCTGTCATTTCAGGAAGGATGCAGCAGGAGCTGAACAGCAGAAGTTTGCCGGACTTCAGCAGAGCTGCACATCATGTCATACCGACAAGCATTTCAACCAGTTTCAGAAGAACGGAAAAACTGATTGCACCGAATGCCATACTTCGGATAACTGGAAGCCGACAAAATTCAATCACGATAATACTGCATTCAAGCTCGACGGCAAACATGTGAATGTTGCCTGTGCAAAGTGTCATAAAACCCAGCAAGAGGGTGGTAACAGTTTCATTCTTTATAAAATAAAAGAGTACAAATGCGAATCCTGTCATTTTTGATCCTATTGGGATTGATCTCCCTTTTGGGCTACAAATCCGGGCACCCGCATGGTGCAGGATTTAAGATCAGCTGCAGTAAATGCCACAGTGCGAAAGGCTGGACGTTCGACAGATCTGTTTATTCCTTTGACCACAATACAACAAAAATGCCTCTTACCGGTCAGCATGCAACTGCCGACTGCAGGAAATGCCATATAAGCCTTGTTTTTTCCGAGGCAAAATCGGAATGCCTGTCGTGTCACAGCGATATTCACCAGGGCACAACGGGATCTGATTGCTCAAGATGCCATACTCCGGCATCGTGGCTTGTAAATAATATAACCCAGATACATCAGATGAGCCGCTTTCCTCTTGTCGGGGCGCACCGTACGGCCGACTGCGCCAGCTGCCATAAATCGGAGAATCCTTTGAGGTTCGATGTTCCGGGAGTGAATTGCATCGATTGTCACAGGGATAAGTTTACTGCAACAACAAATCCAAATCACGTACAGGCAGGCTTTTCGGAGGATTGTTCAGGCTGTCACCTGATAACTTCATTTTCATGGACGGGAGCTGGTTTCAACCACAGTTTTTTCCCGCTTGAAAAGGGACACTCCATTCCTACCTGCTTTGATTGCCATAAAAACGGCACTTTTACAAAGATCCCTACTGACTGCAATTCGTGTCACCAGGCAGATTACCTGGGCACAACTTCACCAAACCATGCAACTGCTAATTTTCCAACAACATGCGAAACATGTCATTCACTTGCAAAGGGATGGAAGCCTGCAACATTCGATCACTCCATATTCCCGCTTACACAGGGTCATTCACTGGCTAAATGTGAAGATTGCCATGTCGGGGGTAACTATACAACTGTTTCAACAGATTGCTACTCATGTCATCAGGCGAAGTACCTGGCAACAACTAATCCTAATCATATTGCAGCTAATTTTCCGACAACTTGTGCCACCTGTCATTCTACAGCTATAGGATGGACCCCTGCAAAATACGATCACTCAGCTTTCCCACTTACAAACGGACATGCTAATCTTGCATGCGACCTTTGTCATATTAATGGTAATTATAATATTACATCAACAGATTGTTACTCATGTCATAAGACCCAGTATGACAACACTACAAATCCAAATCATGCCTCACTGAGCTTTCCAACCACATGTTTAACCTGCCATTCAACCAAGTCGGGATGGAAACCGGCATCATATGCACAACATGATGCAATATTCCCGATCTATTCAGGCAGACACAAGGGTCAATGGACCTTATGTTCAGATTGTCACACCTCTGCGAATAACTACGCTTTCTGCAATTGTCTGGCCTGCCATGCGGGTGCGCATAATGGAAAATATACAAACGACAAATGTTTAGGGTGTCATAAGAATGGATCGGGTGGGGGTAAATAAGTAAATGAGAAAGTTATTCAACATATTGCTCCTGATCTTTCTTTGCGGAGGGATAAAAGGCCAGACTAGCATCAGAGAGATCGTGGGGAAAGTTTCGTTTATAAGCTCCCAGGATGTATATGTGAGATTCAGCAATACAGCAGGAATAGCCCGGGGAGACACTCTTTTCATATCATCAGGGGGTAATGTGACCCCGGCATTTATTGTAAAAAATTTGTCCACCATGTCGTGCGTATGTCAGCAGATAAGTTCGGATAATATATCTGTCGACCATCTTGTAATTGCAAGAGCAAAGGTGCTTTCGCCGAAAGAGGAGGAAAAACCTGCTGAAAAGGCAGTCGTTGCCGTGAGTGAAGAGAAATCGGTGAACGACACAGCTAAGACTATACTTAAGAATTCCGGAGTGAAGCAGAATATCCGTGGAAGCCTGTCAATAAATTCCTATTCCGATTTTTCAAACACAATAGCGAGTAATTCACAGAGATTCCGGTACCTGCTTTCACTTGATGCCAGAAATATAGGAAACTCAAAGCTGTCGGCAGAGACCTATATCTCTTTCGGCCATAAAGCTGGCGACTGGCAGGCTGTTCAGAAAGATATATTCAGTGCCCTAAAGATCTATTCCCTTGCCCTGAAATACGATTTCAGTAAAACTTCATCTCTTGCGGTCGGGAGAAGAACAAATCCGAAAATATCAAACATTGGCCCGGTTGACGGGGTTCAGTACGAACAGACAGTGAACAGGTTTACCTTCGGAGCCGTATCAGGCTTCAGGCCCGATTATACAAATTTCAGCTTCGACAGCAAGCTGTTTCAGTTTGGAGGCTTTGTATCATACAACACAAAGAATGAGTCACGATATACTGAGACCTCTCTTGCTATAATGGAGCAGATGAACGGCTCCAAAACCGACAGGAGATTTATTTATTTGCAGCATTCAAATGCCCTTGCCAAGAACCTCTATTTTTTCAGCACCTTCGAGGTCGACCTGTACAAGCTTGTGAACAATAAGCCAACAACAACATTTGACCTGACCGGATTATATCTATCCCTGAGATACAGAGTCTCAGGAAATCTTTCCATTTCAGGTTCATATGATGCAAGGAAGAATGTAATTTATTACGAGACCTACAAAACATATACCGACATGCTCCTTGAGAGCGCAATGAGACAGGGCTACAGGCTGCAGATCAATTACAGGATCTCTTCAAAGCTGATGGCCGGAGTCAATGGTGGTTACCGGTTCGCAAAAACAGATCCCAAGCCTTCGGAGAATGTCTATGGATATCTTACTTACAGCCAGATAGGGGGTACCAATTTTTCTGCAACTATCTCCGGTACTTATCTTAAATCGAGCTACATGACTGGCGTCATAGAAGGAGCCGGAATCACCCACGGATTTTTTACCGATAAGCTTTTTGCAGAGCTTGGATACAAGTATGTAAACTACAATATGCCTGAAAGCTCCACAAAGATCAATCAGAATGTGGCTGAGCTGAATATCTCAATGCCGGTTGCGAAGAAACTTTTCCTCTCGGCTTACTACGAAGGTACCTTTGAAAAGAGTGATAAATACAGCAGGATCTATCTACAGGTAAGAATCAGGTTCTGATCTCAGATTGGCTCAACGTGGATTGTCACGCTGACGGGCTTGAATTTTTCAATTAGCTTTTCCTCTATCATGTCGCAGTAATTATGCGCATTTTCAACTGTTTGTTCTTTGGGGATCTCAACGTGCAGGTCGACAAACCTGTAGTTTCCGGCTACCCTTGTCCTCAGTTCATGAAAATTTACATGCATTACTCTCAGTGTATCCTCAAGCTCCTTTACCTCCTTATCATCCCATGCCTCATCAAGCAGGGGAAGAAATGCCTTCCTTAGAAGAAAGTACGATTCCCTCAGGATCATAAAAGCAACAATTATTGCAACAGCAGGATCGAGCCAGTGAATGCCGGTTAATATTATAAGGCCAAGTCCGGCTGCAACACCAAGTGATGTAAATACATCTGTTTTAAGATGAAGTGCGTCAGCCTCAAGGGCAACGGAGCGGGTCTCCTTTGCAACTTTATACAGCATTCTTGAAACGAAAATGTTTATAATTGCAGAGGCCAGCATTACAAGAGATCCGAGACCTATTGAATCAATAACATATGGAAGGCCAATAAGCTTTTTAACTGCCTCGACTATTATCCATATTGCAGCAATAAGGATGAGAATGGCTTCAATAACGCCTGAGATATTCTCGATCTTTCCATGCCCGTAGGGATGTCTTGAATCGGGTGGATTATCAGAAACCCTCACCGAGAAGAATGCTATTAAAGAGGCCATAAGATCCATTGAAGAATGGATCGCTTCAGATATTATACTTACCGATCCGCTTATGAGCCCAACAGAAAGCTTCATTAAAATAAGAAGCGTGTTGGAGATTATGGATAGCCTTGCGATCTGAACTTTGCGATTCATCACTACGGGGTTGTCAGTAACAAAGTTACTTATTATTATTTTCCGCGTCGGGCTGGTAAAAAGTTATTGAAAACTTCCTTTAAACCTCTATCAGCTCATAGCTGCGACTTCCCAGGCCGATCTTCTCGGCATGCTCAAGGCATGACTGCCAGAAAGTTTCAGGATGGGCCATTTTGAATTTATCTTCTCCTTCATGGTTCTCATCGCTGTGTTCCTTGCAGATCCGGCTTCCTTTTATAGCGGGAGCCGCAATGACCATTTCCGCGCATGCCTGGTCGAGTGCAACAGGATCAAATGAAGCGGCCATTCCAATTCCCGGTACGATCGGTACATCGTTGAAGCCCCAGCAATCGCAATCTGGTGAAACGTCGAGTATGAAATTTATATGGAATGCCGGCTTGTCTTTCAAAATGGCATATGAATATTCAGCTATCCTGCGGCTGACTGTCTCAGATGAGTTTTGCCATACCACCTGGGCTGAATCGTACTGGCATACTGCAATGCACTGACCGCATCCTGTGCATTTATCGTAATCGATGTGGGCTATTTTATCTTTTCCAATCTTTATGGCGCCATAGTTGCAGAATTTCTCGCATATCCTGCAGCCAGTGCAGTTTTCTTCTACAATTTTAGGCGAAGATCCTGAATGAAGAAACAGCTTTCCGCCTACGGAAGCAGCTCCCATTCCAAGATTTTTAAGTGCACCGCCGAAACCGGTCAGCTCATGCCCCTTGAAATGGTTCATTGAGATAATAACATCCGCGTCGGCAATTGCAGATCCGATAAGTGCGGTCTTGCAATATTCCATGTTAAGTTCTATCTCGCGGTGATCAATACCTTTTATACCATCGCCGATTATAACCGGGCAATCTGTTGAGAGAGGGCTGTAGCCATTCTCAAATGCAGCTTCAAGATGATCCGGAGCGTTTGACCTTCGGCCGTGATAGAGAGTATTGCAGTCGGTAAGGAACGGAATTGCATTCTTGCTCTTCAGGATCTTAACAATCTGCCTTGCAAAATTGGGTCTCAGGTAGGCGAGGTTTCCAGGTTCCCCGAAATGTATCTTAATTGCTGTGATCTTATGATCAAAATCGATCGTATCAATACCTGCTTTCCTTACAAGGATGTCGAGCTTTTTTATCAGGCTGGCAGTAGGCTTTGACTTCAGGTTCGTGAAATAAACTTTTGAAAGATTCATTAATTGACTTGTTTAAACTGACAATATCTTGGAAAGCGATACAAGGGTGCGGTTAACATCCTTATGGAGTTTAACCGCTTTCCTGAAGGGTACAAGTACTATCTCTCCGTTCTGCAGTCCTACCATAACGCTCTTCTGATCGTCAAGCAGAGCTTCAACGGCTGCATGCCCAAGTCGCGACGCATTAACCCTGTCAATTGCCGATGGCGAGCCTCCGCGCTGAAGATGGCCAAGGATCGATACCCTGATATCATAATCCTTAAAATCTTCTTTCAGTTTTGCGGCCATTCCCATTGCGCCCCCTTCTTCTCCTTCAGCAACTATTATAATATTGCTTGATTTTTTTCTTTTGCCATCCATCTCAAGAGAATTCTTCAGTTCAGCTGCCTGTCCCTTGATCTCAGGTATTATTATTCCCTCAGCACCTGTAGCTATACCGCTGTAAAGAGCAATAAAGCCTGCTTCTGCGCCCATCACCTCAACGAAGAACATCCTGTTATGAGCACTTGCAGTATCCCTGATCTTATCGACACATTCAACAACTGTGTTAAGTGCAGTATCGTAACCTATAGTATAGTCAGTTCCATAAATGTCATTATCGATTGTACCTGGCACACCTACAAAAGGAATGTCATATTCCTCATTGAAGAGCCTTGCGCCGGTGAATGAACCATCACCACCTATCACAACAACACCGTCAATGTTTGCTGCTTTCAGGTTATTATAAGCTTTGTTCCTTCCTTCAGGAGTTCTGAATTCCTCACATCGTGCGGTCTTTAGAACTGTTCCTCCTCTTTGTATCAATCCGCTTACACTAAGTGCGTTAAGCTCCTGGAAGTCGGATTCGATCATTCCCTGGTAACCCTGGCGGATACCCGCCACTTCAAGCTTGTTGTAAACAGCAGTTCTGACAACAGCCCTTATGGCTGCATTCATACCCGGGGCATCTCCTCCGGAAGTTAATACGCCGATTTTCTTAATCCTACCCATTATAATTATTGTTGTTTCTTTCAGCCCGCAAAGTTAATATATTTTTTAAGGGAGTCAAAACCCAAATCAGGGTTGAATTTCAGAGAGAAAGGATTGTGTCCTTTACTTTGTCGATCAGCCATTTAGGTGTGGAGGTTGCTCCACAAACACCGGCCGACCTTATACCCTTGAACCATTCTTTCTTTATCTCCTCGGGAGAGGAGACGAACCAGCTGTTTGAGTTTTCGTTTTTGCAGATCGAGAAGAGCATCTTCCCGTTTGAGCTTTCCCTGCCGCTTACGAATATTATTATATCATGTTTCCTTGCGAATGACTTCAGTCCAGGCTGCCTGTTCGAGACCTGTCCGCAAATGGTTCTGTTTATATGAAGATGTTTCTCAGGGTCGGCGATACCGGCTTCAGCCATTCTCTCTTTGATCTTCTCTGCAAGAGTGTTATAGTCGGAATTGCTCATTGTTGTCTGGGAAAAAAGATGGATCTCCTTTGAGTAATCGATCCTGTCGAGGTTACCTTCCCCGTCAGTCAGAATTGCCTGATTATTTGTCTGTCCCATCAGGCCTATAACTTCTGCATGTCCTGCCTTTCCATAGATAACTACCTGTCCGTCCTTTGCATCAGCATCGAACCAGGTTTTTTTGATCCTCGACTGAAGTTTTTTCACAATCGGGCAGGTCGCTTCAATAATAGTAATATTGTTTTTTTCGGCTATATAATATGTCTCAGGTGGCTCTCCGTGGGCACGGATAAGCACCTTGCAGTTGCTGAGTTTCTGATACTCCCCGTGGTTAACTGTTTTCAGCCCCAGTGAGAGGAGGCGCTCCATCTCGATATCGTTATGAACTATTGGTCCGAGACAAAAGACCTGTTCCCCTCTTGAAAGAGCTTCTTCAGCTATCTCCACAGCATTCTGGACACCAAAGCAAAACCCCGATTTCTCGTCGATCTCAACTACCATTGATCTTTTTTTCAATTATCTCCCTCACCCATTCCATCTGCTGCTTTACACTCATCCTGCTGTTGTCAAGAACCACAGCATCCTCAGCTCTTCTGAGCGGGCTTATATCCCTGTTTTCGTCAGCAATATCGCGCGCAATAATATTTCTTTTTATCTCATCAAGGCTCACCTTCTCACCCTTTGAAAGAAGTTCATCATATCTCCTTTTGGCCCTTATATCGACTGAGGCTGTCATGAAGATCTTGATCTCCGCATCAGGAAAAACTACTGTACCGATATCCCTGCCATCCATAACTATACCCTTAAAAACACCGATCTGCCTCTGAAGTTCAACCATCCTTGCCCTCACTTCATAAATCTGGCTCACCCTGCTTACACTGGCTGAGACTTCGGTTCCTCTGATCTCCCTCTCAACATTTTCGGAGTTAAGAAAGGTCTCATACTCATCTTTATCTGAGTTATATATAAAATTGATATTGATCTCCTTCAGCGCCGGTATTATTCCGTTTACATCAATGCCATCCCTGGTCTTAAGGCCCTTTCTGAGGCAGTAAAGAGTTACTGTCCTGTACATCGCACCACTGTCGATATAAATATATTTCAGCTCCTTCGCAATAGCTTTGGCAAAAGTGCTTTTCCCGCACGAGGAGTAACCGTCAATTGCTATAATAAGTTTCTTCTTCATAAAAAATACAGGCTTCTTTCCTTAGTGTAACTTTGTGTCTTTGTGCCTTGGTGGCAAAGAAAAGACGCCACAAAGACACCAAGACACCAAGGTTCACAAAGGTAATTATTAAAATTTGAACGAATGATTACTGCCTGCTCAGTTTCCTGTAAAGCTGGTCGGGCCTGATAATAAGGGAAATATTGTTTGAAGAGCCTGCCAGATGGTATGTAGCCCTTGCAAAACCGATGCTGAGAAAGGAAGTATTGATCCCGAATCCCCACGAAAAGCCGACTGTTGAGACTTTAGATTCTATCTGGAGCTCCCTTCTCCGCTGGTAGTTGTAGCCTGCAGAGAAATAGAAGTTCTTATGTGGCATCAGCTCGGCTCCGAGAATCATATGACGAAGAAGGTTCTCTCCGAAGCTATTGGCGCTGACCTGTGTGCTAGTATTGTTTGGCGAGGAGTTGTAGTTATAGGTAAGGTCAAATTTTTCAAGATGCCTGAATGTGAGTGAAAATCTGAATGGGGCGTGACTCAGCCTCTGTGATACACCTGCCTGGATCTCAAAGGGAAGCTTTTCCCTGGGCTCACCGGCATATGTAGTTATCTGAACGCCGATATTTTTAAATGCCAGGCCTGAAGAGAAGAGATTATTCCTGCTGTGGTAGGCTGCACCTGCATCAAGTGCAATTCCGAAGGATGTATATCTTTCAAGGTTTGAGAGTACAGGTTTAAGATTTACTCCGAATGAAAAGAGTGAATCGATGGTCCTTGAATATATCAGGGATAAGGCATACTCAGCAGCAGTGAAGGTCCCTGTCACATTTCCCGATTCATCAGTCTCCTTAAATGTTCCGTAATTAAGATATGTTATCCCTGCAGCAAAATTGCCTATTGTGGGGTATGATCTCGAATACATTGACATCCCGTAATTGATACCAGCAAAATAATTCACATAATTTACCGAAAGGCTTTTATCCATATCACTGCTCAGGAGTGCGGGATTATGGTAGGCAAGGTTAAGATCAGCAGAAATGAGCGAGACATTTGTTCCTCCAAGTGATGTAACAAGGCTGGAATGTGTAAGATTGAGGAAGTCGTAGACGTGATTCCCGCCAGTCTGTGAAAAGAGGGGAGAGCCCAGCAATCCAAGAACAAGAATATATACTGCTTTTCTTACCATAGTTACCCGGGGGTAAAGATAATATTTTATAAACGGAAGAATCCGCTTGTATGGTATAACGGGGAGCTGTCAGGCAGTTTTGCCTGTAAGAGCCATAGCATCGTCAAGATCTTTTCTCCTCCTGTCGCTCTGAGAAAGGAACAATCCTGTGATAACTATTGCCATCCCGGCAAAATTCTGAATCGTCAGTTTATCTCCCATTATTAAAAGTGAAAAGATCGCGGTGAATATAGGTATGAAATTGGTAAAGGCATTTGCCTTTGAAATGCCCATTTTTCTTACTGAAAAGGCAAACAGGATAAATGCACCGCAGGAGGCAAAAACTGACAATTCAATTATCGGAATATATGATTTTAAGGTATGAGTCGAACTGATGAAACTGCTCAGGTCATTAAACAGAAATACAGGAAGAAATAAGACAGCCCCTATTACATTCTGAACATGAACAATAAAAACCGGGCTGTATGAGCCTACAAGCCTGCTCAGTGTCAGATTATAGCCAACTGCGGAAATGACAGCCAGTCCGAGGAATAGCAATCCGATAAAGTTGAATGTAAGTTTTCCCCCCGGACCGAGAACAAAAACTATAATGCCGGCAAATGAAAGGAATATTCCAGCATAGTTGAGAGCCCTGAGCTTTTCACCAAAGAGCAGCCAGGCTGCAATTGCCGCAATTACAGGGATTGTGGAAATTATCACCGAACCAGTTGTAGATGAGACATATGTAAGTCCGTTGCTCTCGCCGAGGAAATAAAAGAACGGCTCAAAAACAGCAAGAAGAAGAAAGAGCTTCCTGTCCTCTTTCTTTATTTTCTGGAACTTCCCCTTTATTGTGAGGTAGGTTGTCAGGATAATGACAGCCAGAACCAGGCGGATAAAAACAATTGTAATGGGAGGGAATGACTCATTGGCGATCTTGAACCAGATAAAGGAAAATGCCCAGAATATCATTGAAAGCATCACAGCACCAAATATTCTGAACCTGTTCATTAATGGGAAAGTTTTATTTTTAGACCGCGCAGCGAATTTATATCATATATTTCTAAAATCTCCCGCTTTGAAATATGTTTTTAGCTCATGTTTCGACCAATAAAATCCATGCAGGATCATTTAGGCCCAAAGATTCAGCAGAACAGCTTATTAGGTAATATTTTAATTTCTAACACGTTGTAAATATGATCTGGCAGGGATTTGATTGTGAATCTTTAATTATTATATTTGCCGCCTCTGAGAGGTAAAATGACCTGATTAAAAGAGTTAAGATATTAAATATCAACAGTCAAATTGAATTTTAAATGAAGATTCTGGTTTGTATAAGCAATGTTCCCGACACTACTACAAAAATAAAGTTTGTGGAAGGAAATACCAAGCTCGACACCACTGGAATTCAGTGGGTGATAAATCCCTGGGATGAGCTTTCTCTCACAAGGGCCCTTGAACTTAAGGACAATCCTGCATCAGGGATAAAATCTGTTACAGTGGCGCATGTGGGATCAGCTGCTTCTGAACCCACTATCCGTAAAGCACTTGCAATAGGTGCTGACGATGCTATAAGGGTCAACGCTGAACCGGCTGATGCCTGGTTTGTTGCAGCCCAGCTTGCTGATGTTGTAAAAAAGGAGCAGTTTGATGTTATTTTATGTGGAATAGAATCGAGCGATTTCAATGGATCCAGCGTTGGAGGAATGCTTGCTGAATTTCTTGGGATCCCTTCCGTATCAGCTGTATCATCTTTGAATATTGAAGGGGGTAAGCCGACAATAAACAGGGAGATAGATGGCGGTAAAGAGACTGTATCAGTTCCGGTACCTTTTGTCGCTATAGTTCAGAAAGGTATAGCAAAGGAACCAAGGATCGCCGCCATGCGCGGGATAATGCTTGCCAGGACAAAGCCGGTAAAAGTTGTTGAGCCCATTGCTGCAGAGCCTCTTACACAAGTACTTGTTTTTGAAAAGCCAAATCTGCGTGCAGCATGTAAGTTTGTTGATCCAGAGAACCCGGGAGCACTTATTGGATTATTGCAGAATGAAGCAAAAGTTATCTGAAGTCAAAATTTTAAATAAAGATATTATATGTCAGTTTTAGTGTTCACCGAAAATTGGGATGGCAAGT
>Ga0302322_100004976_pt1 | contig 11625 bp, 5 predicted proteins | sample Fen_T0_2_FD_203757 | JGI IMG/M metagenome (GOLD analysis project Ga0302322, IMG submission 203757) | Peat permafrost microbial communities from Stordalen Mire near Abisko, Sweden - Fen_T0_2 | ecosystem: Environmental > Terrestrial > Soil > Wetlands > Permafrost | place: Sweden: Abisko... | reverse complement strand
CCGAGGTCTTGTTTTGTACGAAGAACTCCCTGTGTGATGTTCTTCGAGCACGCGTCGCTGGCCCATGAGTGAATAACGTGGGTCACTGGTTGGCCGGTACGGGTCAGTTCGTTTAGCAGTAGCGCGTAGTCCTCGGTCCGACTTGGATTAATTTTGAAAGAGCGAGGCGTTGTTTCTTCAAACGTTTCGCCGGTTGTGATCTCGATGCAAATGTGACCGTTGTTGGCCAGTTGGTTTGTGATGCGCGCATCGATGTCGGTGCCCCTCGAGAAAAACAGAACGATTCCATCGCTTGGCAGGCCGACCTCGGGCTTCAGATTCTCCTCCACCCACGATATTGCGAATGTATGAACACCGACGTCGTCGGTCATTTCGTTGTTTTCGGTTGCGGAGCGATATGCGCCAGATTCAAAGCGCTCTTTGAGGAGGCTTCGCTGGATCTTGCCAATCGCAGTTTTGGGGATTTCAGCCTTGGTTAGTGGCACGACGAAATCAGGCGTTACACCCTCTTTTCGTGCGATGGTGCTACGGATCTTCTTGATGATATCGGCAGTGCCATTGAGGTGGTTGGATTTCGGGCAAAAGAATACTGCGATGCGGTCGGTGTTTTCGCCGTTTTCTCTGATTGCACAAGCGGCAGTAAATGAGACTTCGACGCCGTCGATCTCTTCCACAGCGGCCTCGATTTCATGGCTATAGAAATTGACGCCATTGATGATGATAACGTCTTTCTCGCGACCGGTTATCGTGAGTTTTCCCGAGTTGAGTACGCCCAAATCACCGGTGATAAACCAACCATCAGAGGTAAATGAAACCTTGTTCGCTTCGTCATTCAGGTGATAACCGGGAGTCACCGAGATCCCACGAATCTGAAGGCGACCGACCCTGCCTTCTGGTACGAGTTGGTCATGTTGGTTCACAATGCGTAACTGGATGCCCGGAATCGGATCGCCGACCTCGACGCAGGGATCGTCGTCGCTCGTTAAGTCTAGCCGAAAGCGCGACGAATAGGTGACGCCTGAGCACGTTTCTGACATGCCCCATGCCGGTCTCATCGCTGTGAGCGGAAGTTTGTGGGTGGCAAGCAGTTCGATAAAACGTCGGGCTGTCTTGGTTACGATGGCCTCACCGCCATTGAGAATGAATCGCATCGAAGACAGATCCCATCGGCCGCGGGAGACTTCGTTGGCGAGATCATTGATCAAACCGTAGGCGAAGTTTGGTGCCCAGGTGATGGTTGCACCATGCCGATCAATCCAATCGATCCAATTCAATGGTCGCTGAAGGATAGACTCGGTCGGGGCATGCAACTGACGGCACCCAACAATCAAGTCACGTAGATGGAACATCACGATACCGCCAACATGATCAAGCGGCATCCAGTTGAGAGAGATATCGGTCGGCGTGAATTCACAAGCGCGACTGACACTCACGCCCCAAGCAAGGAGATTCCCGTGTGTCTGCCGAACCGCTTTAGGAGTGCCAGTACTACCCGAGGTAAGGAGAAGAATCGCCGTGTCCTCCGGATTTGCGGCGTGGTGGGTGCGAGCAGGATTGTTTCCTCGCAGCGAGTCGAGGGTCTCGATCCGATAATCCGCAAGTTTCTCGCGGGCGGCAAACGCTTGAAGGCGTGGCGCCAGCGCGGTGCTGGTCAAGGTGAGGGGCTCTCCGAGCATCAACCACGCGTTGCGCAATTTAGACAGAATGTTGTGCGCTTGTTCGTAGGTGGGTGAGACAGAGACAGGTGTTGGTACGAAACCACCCAGCAAACAGGCCCAGAAGGCCGGTAGAAAATCGCGGTTATTTTCGAATTGAAAAAGAACAGGCGCGGCAGGTTTCAATCCCGTGGATCTGAGTCCTTCTAAAATACGAGAGGCTTCCTCCAAGAGAGCTGGGTAGGACTGAAACTCCATCTGCCCAGTTGCATCCAAGTATCCGATGCCGTTCTGTGGCTGTCGCGTTGCCGCTGACTTGAGCGCATCGGCGAGCGAGCGCGGGTGGTCGGTCGGAAGGGGTACGGCACCGCCGTCGCTGAGAGAGAGTGGCGGCGCGACAGAGGGATTAGCGAGAGCTGTCATGGTGACAAATGTTCACTTAGAACCGCAGCCGCTTCGATTTCTGGATGATGATACAGTCCGGATGCCGCGAGACTTGTCCATGGCTGGGCCGGATTAGTTTTGGCGAAAACGACTACCGGCGTTTTCGTTGGCCGCAACGTCGCTTCGCTATAACGGACTGCAATCGACCTTGCTTCCTTTGTGATTTCAGCAGTGGGGGAGGACTTGTTTTTGAAAATCCGGCCAAATAGTCCGCCGTCAGTTTGCCCTTTCAGGCCCTCAAAGCGCCAGACTACCCCGGCGGGGCTGGCATTTTGTTTGAAAAACACTTCGCTTGGGGGGGAAAAAAGCGTCAAGCATTGGACATGCCTATTAATCTGGGCGAGCTGTTGTGCAAGCTCCCATGTGACCAGGCAGCCAAAGCCGAAACCACCGATGGCTAACCTTCCCTCAGGGGCGATGGCTTGGATTTCGGTCAGTAGAAGCGCGGCTTGTATTTCGACTGAAATCTTGTTCTCAGTCGGGGTTAAACCATTCGTCATCGACTTCAGTTGGAGTGCAATCACAGGCTGGTCCTGGGCAAAAGTTGTTGCGATAGAATTGAATGAGGAAGGCTCTTTTCCTGCTTCAGTAATAATGAAAAGGGGAGGGCGCTTTCCCTTGGTTCTCAGCGCCTTGATTTTAACTTCGCTGGATTTGGGTTGTTCGATGAACACCGTGGCGAGCTGACTGATAGTCGGGGATTTGAAGAGAGCAGGCACCGGGAGGTTCTTGCCAAGTACGCGATAGACTTGGGCAAACATTTTTGCGGCATGCAGCGATTTGCCGCCGATCTCAAAAAAGCTCTCGTTGAGACCGACCCGGGGAACGTTGAGGATACCCTGCCAGATCTTTATCAACGCGCTCTCAATTGGAGTCGCGGAATCGGCATCCTCGGTATTTCGAACGATATTGATTTCGCCTTGTTCACGTTGGATACGTGAATTAGTTCCATCCAGCCCGATCAACACGTGGGGGTTTTCACCAGAAAGCGCAGCCCAAAGCGATGCGAGGCCGGTGGCCGTCTCTACCGATTGAAAACCCTTGGCGCGGGCGGCTTCTTGATTGTCGAGGCCGCGGTTCATGCCGAGATTGGCCCAGCTACTCCAGCCGAGCGCGAAACTGCGAAGACCGAGTTGCCGAAGTTCGTGAGTCCAGCCATCGATGGCGCTATTGGCGGCCGCATAGACGCCGTGCTGATAACCACCAAAGAATCCGAGGACAGACGAGAAGGAAACTAACAGAGATCCCGGGCGATCCTTTAGCAATTGGGCCAGTACCCAGATTCCTGATACCTTAGGTTGAAACGTGCGGGCAACGGAGTCAGCGGTCTCGTGGGCGAGAACGGAAGGGCGGTAAACACCTGCCAGGTGGAAAACGCCGTCGAGGGCGCCATGCCACTTTGTGGTGGCACGCGCAGCCACCTGTTTCATCTGGGTCAGACTCGCTACATCGGCTTGTTCGTAGGCGACGTCACCCAATTTCTGCAGGTCGGTGAACGCTGCGCCTGTCTCGCTTGTTGCGGAAGACAATGGCGAACGGCCGACCAGAACCAATTTGACCTTATGCAATTTGAGGAGGTCTCGGGCCACAGCGAGACCAATACCCCCGAGGCCGCCAGTGATAAGATAGATTCCGCCGGCCTTGATCGGATTTGATTGCCTCGACGGAAATAGAGTTACCGGTTCGAGCTGTTCGGTGTAACGACCGCTTTGGCGCCAGGCGACTTCAGGCGCTAGCTGTGCGTGGGAAAGATCGGACAGTAGGCGTGCTCGGTTCTCTGTGAGAGTGCTTGCAGGCAGATCGATCAAACTCGCATCCAGATTGGTTATTTCGTCGGAGAATGTTCGTACCAACCCCGGCAGTGCGGCTTTGGCCAGCGAGACGCGATCTGTACTGTTGACGGCGACAGACTGATGGGTCACGACGCGCAGCTTTAGTGTTTGGCCGGCTTCACCCAGTTCGCCCAAGGCTTTACTCATAGCGGCCAATTGCCAAACCAATGTATTGGCACAGGAGGTCATTTCTCCGCTAGGAACAGTCGGGGTTTGAGCATTATCGGAGAACGTGAAACCATAAACTATCGTCCTGGGGCGGGTAGGACGTTTGGCGAGTTCGGTGAACAGACGGTCGTAGTCATGGGTAGAACTTGCGTTGATCGAAAAGTGTTCCCCTGCGCGATTTATCCATGTACCGGAATTGTCGATGCAAACTACAGGTTTCCCTTGGCTTGTTAACTGTTTGGCCAATTCGGCAAGCAGGCCTGTCGAATCGAGAAAAATCCAGTAATCCTTGTCAGCTTGCGTGATTTCGACTGATGGAAGTTCGGCTGAGCGCCAAACTTTTCGCCAGAACCAAGGTGGCAGCGCTTTGACAGAAAATGGAGACAACAGTTGGCCATCCTCAAAAGACTTTTTTAGCGAGCTACGCTGGATCTTCCCAATCGCGGTCTTCGGAATCTGATCCTTTTCCAGCGCCAGAAGATGGTCAGGGTTGACGCCGATTTGAGTGACCACTGCATTTCGGATCGATTTCTCCGTGTTTGCGAGGTCGGCTAGCCCTTCCGACGTGGGGCAATAGAAGATCGCGAGTTGGTCGGTGTCGCGGTCCGCCTGGCGGATACCACAAGCGGCGGTGAAGGAGACTTCAACACCGGCAATTTCCTCGACCACCGATTCGATTTCGTGGGAGTGGAAATTGGCTCCGTTGACGATGATCACGTCTTTTTCCCGCCCGGTGATCGTCACAGCTCCGTTTTTGATAAAGGCAAGATCGCCGGTGATAAACCAACCGTCGCGAGAAAACGATTCGTTGTTAATCGTCGGATTCTTAAAATAGCCCTTGGTGACAGTTAGGCCTTTTACATGCAGGCTGCCGATTTTACCTTCAGGCAGCACGTTCAGTTCACGATCCACGATGCGGGCAGAAATCCCAGGCACAGGTATTCCGACTTCGACAAAGGCGTCTGTGTCTTTGGTAAGATTGAGCAAGAATCGATGAGAATAGGTTACACCTGAGGATGTTTCCGACATGCCCCAGGCTGGTTTCATTGACGTAGCTGGCAGGCCATAGGGAGCGAGCGTGGTTAGAAATCGGCGCGCGGTTTTCGCGACGATCGCTTCGCCTCCGTTTAATATGAAGCGTAAGGAGGACAGATCGAGTTTTGCGTTGTGCAGGTCATCATCTTGCTCGTTGACGAGACCGAAGGCGAAGTTTGGCGCCCAAGTATTTGTTACACGATGACGAGATATCCATTCTAGCCAAGTGATAGGGCGCTGGAGAATAGTTTCCGTGGGACCGTGCAGCTGTGTGCAGCCGAGAAAAACGTCGCGAATGTGAAACATGACCAGACCGCCGACATGATCGAGCGGCATCCAGTTGAGCGAGATTTCGGATTCGGTGAATCCGTTCATCTGAGCTGTGGCGGCGGATCGAGAGAGAACGTTGCGATGGTTGAGCTGAACGCCTTTTGGCAGACCGGTGCTCCCCGAGGTGAGCAGAAGGAGTGCGAGATCTTCGGGCTTGTTGTCGTGATAGTTGTGGTCCGGCTCACCTGAGCGAAGTTGTTCGACTGCTGCGACGTGTAGACCGGTCATCCTTTCGCGCAGTCCGAAGCCTTCTAGCCCACTTACGTGGGTTGCTGCCGTTAGGATCAATGGGCGCTCAAGCATGTCCCATGCGTTTTTCAGTTTCGCGAGCGTGGCGTGCGCCTCGTCATAGGATGGCGGGATTGAAATCGGCACAGGAACAAACCCACCCAACACACATGCCCAAAAGGCGGGAACAAAGTCTTCGTTGTGGGGGAGCTGGAAGATAACTTTGTCGCCGGCTCGCAATTGCAGACGTCGCATGGCGCCGAGCATAATCGCTGCTTCGGTCAACAATTGCGGATAGGACTGCCGATTGATTGAACCATCGGGCGAAAGATAGATTATTCCGCGATCAGGCGATACTTCGCCGGCGCGCAGTAACGTCGCCCCGAGGCTGTTCAGACGGGTTGGATCGACTCGCAAGTCATCGCCGTGACACAGAGAAATAGCGGAAGCTGAAACAGTTGAGGCGGTGGTTAGCGGCATGGTCGTCGAAAAAGTGGGAGGGGGCGGTTCAAAGTATCTGTGCCGGTTTTGAAACGACTGTTGAGTTTTCGGGTACGTCGAAGGTAACAAAAGCGTTTGCGCCGATTAGGCTGCCGGAGCCAATGCGAACCGGACCCACAATCATGGACCGCGCACCGACGAGCACGTTGTCGCCGAGCACGGGCAGGCCCGCGCCTGCACCAATATCGGTCTCGTTGCCACTGCCACCGCCGATTGCAGCCTGTGCGTAGCACGTGCAGCGATCACCCAACACCGCGAAGACGGTTACACCGACGGTATGCGGCATGTAGAACCCTTTCCCGATTTGTGTGATCGCCGGGATATCGGTACCCCAAATGACGATGTTTGCGGTGTAGAGGAAACGCGGAATTATGCGCCCGCCGCGAAGGTAGAGATACCTACCCAGTCGATAGATGAAAATCGCTTGAAGCGAAGGCAGAAGAAACGCGCTCACGTTCTTGCGAAATGTTAGCGGCGAACCCGTATGTTCAGCATACCGAACTAAATCGCTATATACTAATTCTCTAAACTCTCGGAAGGTCATCTTATCAACGGGTGGGTTTTGAAAGTTGTTGCCGGTAGAAGGTCGCAAGTCGGTTGGCCATGGCCGCCCAGCTGTATTGCTGGACCCGGCGTAGCCCTCGGGTGGCAAGGGTTTGGTGCAGCACTGTGTCGTCGAGCAGTTGGCCAAGCGTCATCGCCAGACGGCCAACATCATCGTGAGGAAAATACAAAACATCGTCGCCAAGGAGTTCGCGGTGCACTGGCAGTTCAGACGCGATGATAGGAATTCCACTGGCCATTGCTTCGAGTGCAGGCAGATCAAAGCCTTCGCCGCGCGATGGAGCGAGAAAGGCCGAGGCGTGTTGGAGCAGCGCGAGGCATTCGCCGTCGGTGATAAAACCCGTGAAACAAACCGAACCAGGGATCAGCGTCTGGGCTAGGGTTTTTAGGCGGCTAACATATTCATCGGAGCGACTCATCCCAGCGAGAACCAGTTTCACCGGGGCAGCATTGACCGGTCGGTTCTGCAGGAACTCACGAAATCCACGAACGACAACTTCGAGATTCTTTCTCGCCATTAGTGCGCCCAAGTAGAGGACGTAGTCGGAGGCAAGGTCGAGCCGCTGATGAATTGGCGATCGTGATTCGTTTATTTGCTTCGGATGGAAGAATTCAGCTTCCACTCCATTAGCGATGGCAGTGAGTTTTTCTTTCGTCTCCGGAAAAAGCGACCGAATTTCCGCTGCGACGGATTCGCTTACGGTTAGGACGCTATCGGCCCTCCGCAAGGAGTGTGATGTGGAATGGCGAATGATAGTGTCGCGGAACCCCGCATGATCAGCCGGAGCGGTGAGCGGCAGAAGGTCGTGGGTGTGAACTACCATGCGCGCTTGTACGCAGGGCGGTGCGGCGCGTTGGACGTGAATAAGGTCCAGCTTTTGTTTTCGACAGAGCCAAGGCAAAATCAGCGAGCGCTGTACAATGGGTTCTGAAATTGGTAGGCGGCAGTAGCGCACATTACTTCGCTCAGCGAACTCGGTCTTATAGTGGCGATTGACAAACACGACGAACTCCGCGTCTGGCATGAGCGTGGGAACTTGACGCACGATGTGATGCAGCACGCGCTCAACACCGCCTTTTCCTTTTCCGAGAATATGTGCGTCAATTCCGATGCGCATATGAATCTCCCGGGAGAACCTTAATGATACCGACAAAATCGGCAAAGCAACGGACGTCGGCATGAAATGAGAGCTGTGCTTCTTCGGCACCGGTGAACGAATAAACTCCGCGAATAATTACGCGTAGAATAAGCCCGCCTACGAGACTAGCTCGGGTGGCTAGGCGTCCAAACGGCCCCATCGAACGGTCGAGCAATTTGATGAAATTACGCTGTTGCAACACGCGATTGCGGAGCATTTGGGTGTGTGTTTTGGTACTGCCACCGCAGAGATGCTTTACCGCGTGTGCGTTGACGCGCCATGTTTCCCAGCCAGCATCGTGGGCTCGACGGCAGAGATCGACATCTTCTGCGTACATGAAAATACCAGGATCAAATCCGCCGGTTTGGTCGTAGACTTCGCGGCGAATCACCATGCATACGCCGGAGACCCAGCCAATCCGAGTTTCCTGGCCCCAATCTGCTTCGACATAGAGTCCGGCAAAAAACTGCGATGCAGGAAATAGCCGGGACAAGAGCATGTTTTGGTTTAGCATCACACGTGCCGACGGAAGCATACCACGGGTCTTTGTCTGGCGTTCGCCGTTGAGCAAGACCACGTCTGGGCTGACGATTCCTGCGCTGCGTTTCCGTTCGAGAAATTTTACCAGAGGAGCGGCTGTGCTCTCCTGCAACAATGCGTCGCTGTTAAGCAACATGACGAACGGTGCCCGGCTGCGCTTGAATCCGAGGTTGTTGGCTCGGCCAAAACCAAGATTTTCGGCGCTCTGAATCAAAATCGCTTCTGGATATTTCTCCCGAACCATGCGCGGGCTTCCATCTCGGGAGGCGTTATCGACCACAATCACCTCGTAAGCGATATCTTGTGTGTACGCGCGAATCGAAGCCAGGCAGCGGTCAAGCAGTTCCCTCGTGTTGAAACTTACAATGATGAACGAGATTTTCGGAGTCATGCGCTTAAGCATTCCCAGTCTGTAGGAGGCTGACCACCTGATGTCGTTCATTCTTCGATAAACCACCCAAAAGGGCTAGAATTCCCACATAGGCGACAACTCCACAAATTGCGCCTGAAATCCAGTGTACGCGGCCAGTACTGAGGGCAACACCATACGCGGCCGCGGCCGCCATTATAGGCCGCCACACCGAAGCCAATATCTCCTTGCTATCGAGAAACCGGGAAGCCAACGAGATGCGTGCAATCAGTTGAATAATTGAACCGATCAATACCGCCAACCCGGCTCCCCAGGCCGCGTACTTCGGGATCAAGAATGCGAGCAGGATGAGCAGCGATGAGGATCCTACCAGCAGTGTTTGAAAATCGATCTTCTGCTCGCCGCGTACGATGACCGCCACGGCCATAACTTGATCGACAGCCTGAAGAGCGCAGATCCAGATGATCAAACGAAGAATTTCTCCCGATACGGCATACGCGGGATCCTTCGCGAAGAAAGTATGCAGCATGTCGGGGCCAACGGCGGAGATGATGGCGGCTACCGGCAGAAGCGCGGCGACCATTACTTTGATGCTTTGACTGCTGGCTTGCACGAGAGCCTCCGCCGGCTCCTTTGTTTTTTTTGTGAATACGGGTACGAGATTGGTGATCAGCGCGGTCGGAACCAACATTGTCATATCGACAAACAGATACGCTGCAGCGAACTGGCCCGCAGCTTTATCGTCGCTAATCCAGGGCAGGAGCGTTTGAGCGGCAAAACGCAGCACGATCGCCAGGCTAGTGATGCCGGCAAAGGTTGGCACATGAGCAACAAACTCCCGAAAATAGGCGCGTTCCAGATGCCAGGTGCCGTTGGCGAACTCAGTGCGGATTGTGCGCCAATAGGCGGCCACGATACCCCAACGCGTCAGCACCATCACGCCGATCACGGGCAGAATACCCCAACCGGCGAAAGTGAGCGCAATACCCAATGCGGTGCGAAGCAAGGTTTCTGTGCCCTGAATAAAGCTCAAAGTTGTTGCTCTCGTTAAACCGATCAAAACCGACAAACCGATCATACTAGCGGCGGTTGCGGGCAGTCCGGCAGCAATGATATACAGCCCTTGACGAATCTCAGTGCCGTAGTGACCGAGCCTTGCCAACACGACAATGCCAGCAGCACAAATCAGTGAGATGGTGAAAGCAAAGACGGAAGCGTGAGCGACAATTTTTTGTGTCTGTTCGCGGTGGCGGGAGATCTCCCGAATCAGATACGTTTGCATCCCAAGCAAGGGGAGGAGCTCACAGAGGAAGAAGTAGACGGTAAGTGTGCGAAAAATGCCGAGGTTGCTGACGGAGTGACGCGCGATCAGCCAGGTGAGAACGAACCCGCAAAAAGAGGTAATAATGCGAACGGCAACCTGAGAAAGGCTATTGAGGAGGAGGCCACGCTTTAGCTGCATACGGATAGCCCTCCTTGTGTTTCGGACGCAATCAACCGATCGAGATTGAGAACGACGGCATTGATAAAAAGCGGTATCAGTACCGTTTTATCGTTATAAAATAGTTCAAACATGAACTCGGTCTGGCAGGCGAAGAAGCCCGCTACCATCGTGACAGCAACCCACCAGAGAAACGAGTCTTTCGTTTTTAAAAGCCGCACTGTGGCGGCCCATATTCCGGCTTGAAACCAAATAAACAAACCAAGACCGATAATGCCAAGTTCGGCTCCGACGAGAAGGTATCGATTGTGGGTTGGAACGGAGGTGTAGTACCATTTTTCCTGAAGTTCGACCTGACTGACTTCCATATCGTCGATAAATTGCGGGCGGAAGACGAAGCCGCGCGGTAGCCAGACGCTGCGTGCCCAACGGATCGGGTGCTCTGCGACTTTTGAGTTAATGAAATTACCCGGTCCGACTCCTGTAATCGGCCGCCGCTCAATATGTTCGAGGGCGAGTAAGGCAATATGCACCCGCGACATCGACGCCCCGTCATCACCTTTGGTCAGACGTTTGGCAATCATCGGCGAAAAGATACCGACGAGGCAGATGAAGAATATCCCACCGAACCAAACGCAGAGCCAAGCTGTGTGTGTCATTCGGTTGTGCTTCCATGCCAGAAACAAGATCGTCGCAGCGGCCAGTCCGCAGGAGATCCATGAAGCGCGTGAGAAGGTCAGGATCAGTGCCACGCAGCTCGCGATGACCACGGCGAGTGAAAGACCTTTCCAAATCCAGTTTTTCACCATGAACAAAGCTGCCAGAGGAATCGTGAAGAAAGTGTGGAACATGGCCTGCTGATTCACATGGCCGACAGTGCCCGTCGCGCGGTGGATCGAATCCGCGCCGCCGCCAGAAAATTCCATCAGCGATGTGTCGGCAATTTTTGAAGAAAATCCGATGGTCTTCTTCATCACATACGACGCCGACAAGATCCCGGATTGAATCAAAACAGCGACGGCCATGGTTACCAACACGAGTTTCAATTCTTGCGATGTGCGAATCACGGACGACATCACCACGAGAAACAGGGTAGTCTTGATCGCCATGAACACCTGCATCAGACCGTCGCCGGTCGGTCCGCAAAAAAGGAACATCGCACAAATCCAGAGGGAATAGAGCGTGTATGAGGTGGCGGACCACGACCAATATAGTGTCCGTTCCTTGCTGAAGGCGCTCTCAAAGAACACTGTTATAAGCAGCACGTAAAACACCAGATCGGAGCCCGAGACGACGAGTGGGGTCGCCAGAAAACCAGCATGGGTCGGGTTAAATAAAGGGAAAACTTTTTCCAGGCTCAGCGGGTGCGCCAAAATCC